>Ga0209055_1001452_pt1 | contig 15605 bp, 16 predicted proteins | sample GraSoiAngelo_110_FD_185875 | JGI IMG/M metagenome (GOLD analysis project Ga0209055, IMG submission 185875) | Grasslands soil microbial communities from the Angelo Coastal Reserve, California, USA - 14_0903_12_30cm (SPAdes) (version 2) | ecosystem: Environmental > Terrestrial > Soil > Grasslands ... | reverse complement strand
ACGTGTCGCTCGCCGTGCTCCCGCCGCTGGCGCTGATCCTCCTGCACGAGCTGGTGGTACGGCGGCGGTGGAGCCCGCTCCTGGCCGGCGCCCTGCTCGGCGTGGCCGCCGCCGTGCAGTTCCTGACGGGCGAGGAGATCCTGGCGTACACGGCGCTGGCCGGCGGCCTGGGCGTCCTCGTGCTGGCCGCGCTGCACCCGGGGGAGGTGGCGGCTCGCGGCCCCCGCGTGCTGGCGGGCCTCGCCGCCGCGCTCGCCGTGTTCGCCGCCCTGGCGGCGTACCCACTCTGGCTCCAGTTCCTCGGGCCGCAGCGCGTCTCGGGCGTGCTGCAGCCGCCCGACGTGTACGTGAACGACCTGCTCGGCTTCGTGGTCCCGTCCGACGTGCTGGCGCTGAGCGGCGGGCCGACCTCGGCGCTCACGAAGGGGTTCACCGGCAACATCTCGGAGACCGACGCGTACCTGGGCGTGCCCCTGCTGGCTGGGCCGGCGCCGGCCGCTGGTCCGCTGGGCGGCGCTGGTCGGGGCGGCGGCCGCGGTGCTCTCGCTCGGGCCGCACCTCCACGCCGGCGGCCGCGTCCTGCCCGTGCCGCTCCCGGGCGCGCTGGCCGGCAGCGTGCCCCTGCTCGAGAGCGCCGTGCCGTCCCGCCTGATGCTGTTCGCGTACCTGGCGGTCGGGCTGGCGCTGGCGGACCTGGTGGCCGGCGCCGGCCGCCGCCGCGGCCTCGCCCTCGCGGCGGTCGCGGTCGCCCTGCTGCCGCTGGTGCCGCGCTGGCCGTACGCCTCGACGCCGGCGCGGGTGCCGGCGTTCTTCCAGCCGGGCGGCGAGGCGGCCCGGCTGTCCACCCGCGACATGGTGCTGATCGGGCCGTACGCGGACCACCTCTCGTCGGTGGCGATGCTCTGGCAGGCCGCCGCCGGCTACCGGTTCCGGATGCCCGAGGGCGAGGCGTTCGTCCCCGGGCCCAGCCTGGGTCCGCCGCCGTCGCATCTCCGGACCACGTTCGAGGCGCTGGAGGGCGGCGTCCCCGTGCCGGACACCGCCGCCGACCGGACCGAGACGCTGCGCGAGCTGGCCCGGCTCGGGGTGGACACCGTCGTCGTCGGGCCCGACACCGGCCACGACCGGATGGTGCGGTACTTCACGTCGGTGCTGGGCCGGCCCCCGGTCCGCTCGGGCGGCGTGGACGTCTGGTGGGACGTCCGGCCGGAGTAGCGGGGCGTCAGCCGCCGAGCTTGCTGTAGTCCGCGGAGAGCCAGTGCTCGGGGCGCATCCGGACCGTCACCTCCTGCCGCGCCTGCTCCGCGGTCGCCGCGATGTAGGCGTCGGCGGTCTCCGCGCCCAGGTACCGCGCGGCCATCTGGCGGCGCTCCTCTTCGTCCACCGGGTCGATCGCCACCACCGGCCCCTCCACCGTCGTGTACTTGTACGGCGGCGCCTCGTCCTGCACGCAGACGGTGCACCGGCCCGTCTCCCGCAGGGCGCGTGCCTTGCGGCTCTCCCCGCCCGTGAAGAAGCTCAGCAGCCCGCCCGGCTCGTACCGGTACCAGATCGGCACGGCCAGCGGCGCCCGCCCGTCCTCGCCGGGCACGCTCACCACGCCCACGTGCAGGTCCGCCAGGAACACCTCGCGCTCCTCGCGCGTCATCGCCAGCGACATCCCGTTTCCTCCCAGAACGAACCGTCAGTACGCGTCGGCCAGCTGCATCTGGCAGCCCGGGTTCGCGGTCACGACCATCTGGGGGTCCGCCCCGAGCAGGTCGTCCATCTTCTCGTCCAGGATCCGCCGCGACATCTCGGGCTGGATCGCGTTGTAGATGCCGGCCGAGCCGCAGCAGATGTCCGGGTGCGCCATCTCGACCAGCTCGACGCCGGGCAGCGACCGGATCAGCTGCCGGGGCTGGGCGCGGATGCGCTGGGCGTGCACCAGGTGGCACGCGTCCTGGTACGTGACGCGCAGCCGCTGCTCGCGCCGGGGCTCCGGCAGCCCGATCTCGGCCAGCAGCTCGGTCAGGTCCCGCACGCGGGAGCCGAGCGTCGGCGACGAGTCCTTGAGGTGGGCGCCGCAGCCGGCCGAGTTGACCACCAGGTAGTCGAACCCCTCCATCCCGAACGTCCGCTCGCCGGCTGCGAGGTCTGGTTCGCGCCCGGCCAGGTCGCCGTTGTGGGCGAACAGCGCACCGCAGCAGCGCTGGCCGGGCGCGAACCAGACCTCGCAGCCGGCGAGCTGGAGCAGCCGGACCGACGCCTCGTGGGCGGAGCGGTAGAAGATCGGCATCACGCAGCCGAGCAGGAACGCGACGCGGTACCGCCGCTCCCCGATCGCGGACGCCACCTCGCCGGCCGGCGGCGTGTAGGCGCCGGTCAGGCGGGGCAGCGTCCGGGACTGGGGGACCAGCCCGGTCAGCCGCAGCCGCTGGGCCACGCGCGTCGCCGCGCCGGCCGCGCGCAGCCGTCCCGGGTGCCCGAGCAGGCGGCGCAGCGCCTGCCGGACGAGGACGCTGCGCGGGTTGGGCCGGCGCAGCCGCTCGACCTCGGCCCGGCCGTGCTCGATGATGCGGCCGTACGGCACGCCCGAGGGGCAGACCGCCTCGCACGTGCGGCAGCCCAGGCACAGGTCCACGTGGCGGGCCAGCTCCTCGGTGAACGGCAGCTCGCCCCGCTTCCACTGGGTCATCAGGTAGATGCGGCCGCGCGGCGACTCCGTCTCCAGACCGGTGACGCGAAACGTCGGGCAGGCGTTCAGGCAGAGGCCGCAGTGGACACAGGTGGACAGGTCGTCGTCGGACGGCGCGTCGGGGCCGTTGAACGTGGACGGATCGCGGATGTCCAACACCGTCGAAGCGAGCCTACCAGGCCCGATGTGGCAGGATTGGTCGCTGCTGTCAGGAGCCTACTCAATTGGGGGAGGGACGAGGATGTCCGAGCGGGCCGAGTCGACGCCTGGCTGGGAGCGGTGGCCCGTGGCGGGCACGACCGACGAGCACCGGCGCCTGCTGCTGATGGAGCAGGCGTACGACAAGCTCACCATCGGCCACCTGGAGCGCACCGGTGTCGCCGAGGGCTGGCGCTGCCTGGAGGTGGGGGCCGGCGCCGGCTCGATCGCCGGCTGGCTGGCCCACCGGGCCGGAGCGGCCAACGTCACCGCGACCGAGCTGTACCCCGACTACCTGAGCGGCCTGGCCGACCTCGGTGTCCGCGTGCTGCGCCACGACGTGGCGGCGGACGAGGCCCCGGGCGACGAGTTCGACCTGATCCACGCCCGGCTCGTGCTGGAGCACATCCGGACTCGCGACGAGGTGGTCGAGCGCCTCGCCTCCTGGCTGGCGCCCGGCGGCTGGCTGGTGCTGGAGGACGCCTCGTACGTGCCTCAGATCGCGGCCCGGCCGGCGCTGCGCAAGCTCGAGGAGGCGTGGGTGCGGATGGCGGCCGGGATGATGGGCTCGGACGTGGACTGGGCGCGCACGTTCCCGCTGCCGCTGGAGCGGGCCGGCCTGACCGGGACGTCGGCCGAGCTGTCGATGCCGGCGCTGCGGGGGGGCACGCCGCTGGCCGCCGCGATCGCGCTGGGCGTCCGGCTCGGCGCCGGGGCGCTGCTCGCCGGGGGCACGATCACCGCCGCGGAGCTGGACGAGGTCTACCACCTGTGCGCCGACCCGTCGCTGGTCGACTACTCGTTCCAGGCGATCGTGGCGTGGGGCCGGCGGCCCGCGGCGGGCTGACCTTGTCCGACGAGCCGCGGAGCTGGGCGCAGTGGGAGGCCGCGGGCACGTCGGAGGAGCAGGCCAGGCTGGCCCTCCTCGAGCGGGCCTACGACCCCCTGACCGTCGCGCACCTGGAGCGCACGGGCGTGGCGGCGGGCTGGCGCTGCCTGGAGGTCGGCGCGGGCGCCGGCTCGATCGCGCGCTGGCTGGGGCGGCGCGCCGGTCCGAGCGGTGTCACCGCGACCGAGCTGTTCCCGCAGCACCTCGCGAGCACGGCCGAGCTGGGCGTCCGCGTCCTGCGCCACGACGTCGCGGTGGACCCGCCGCCCGGCGGCGAGTTCGACCTGATCCACGCCCGGCTCGTGCTGGAGCACGTCCAGGGCCGCGACCAGGCCCTCGGGCGCCTCGCCTCCTGGCTGGCGCCCGGCGGCTGGCTGGTCGTCGAGGACGCCACGTTCGTCCCGGAGCTCGCGATGGCGCCGGCGCTGCGGCGCGTCGAGGGGGCGTTCCTGTCGGTGGCGACGGGCCGGGTGGGGAGCGACCTGCGGTGGGCGCGGACGTTCCCGCTGCCGCTGGAGCGGGCCGGCCTGGTCGAGACGTCGGCGGAGGTCTCGATGCCCGTGATGCGCGGCGGCGCCGCCCTCGCCGGATCCCTGGCGCTGGCCGTGCGTCTCGCCGGGCCGGGCCTGCTCGCCGCCGGCGCTCACCGCCGCGGAGCTGGACGAGATCGCCGCGACGCTCGCCGACCCGTCGATCGTGGACTGCTCGTTCCTGATCGTCGCCGCGTGGGGGCGCCGGCCTCAGACGACGTAGCGGCCCGGCGAGACGGTCCGTTTCGGGTCGAACGCGTCCCGCAGGCGCGTCATCCAGGCGGCGGCCGCCGGCGGCGTGCCCCACGCGCCGACCGCCCGCTTGAGCTCGACCGGCGCGGCCAGCAGCACCAGCGACCCACCGGCCCGCTCGGCGGCGGCCCGCGCCGCTCGCACCGCCTCCGCGTCCAGGTGGGCCGCGCCGACGCCGGGCGACGCCCACCAGCGCGCCCCGGCCGGGAGTCCGTCCACGACCTCGCGCAGCCGCACGGGTGGGACCGAGACGCGCGCCCACGCCGCCCCCGACTGGCGCGCGTGCTCCTCCCACGCGTCCGGACCGGCCTCGGTCCAGCCCAGCTCGGCGACCAGGCGGCGCACGCCGGAGGTGGTCCCGGCCAGGCGGGCGAGCAGCCGGCCGTCGCTCGCCAGCTCCAGCGCCACCGGCGCCTGCGGCAGCGCCAGGGCGCGGGCCGCCTCCCGCCACGGGTCCTCCGAGCGGGTCTCCACCGAGACCTCGTGCAGCGGCCGCGGGAACACCTTGAACGACGCGGCGACGATCACGCCCAGCGAGCCCAGGGCGCCCTGGTGCAGCTTGTTCATGTCGTAGCCGCTGACGTTCTTGACCACGCGGCCGCCGCTGCTGACCAGCCGGCCGTCGGGCAAAGCCACGCGGAGGCCGATCACGAAGTCCCGGGGCGAGCCGTAGCGCAGGCGCAGCGGGCCGCTCAGCCCGGCGGCCAGCACGCCGCCGACCGTGTGGCCGGGCGCGTTGAACGGGTCGATGGGGAGGAACTGGCCGACCTGCGCCAGCGTCGCGTTCAGCGCCTCCAGCGTCATGCCGGCCTCGACGCTGACCGTCATGTCGGCCTGGCTCAGCTCCAGGACCCGGTCCAGGGCCCGCGTCTCCAGCGCCACGTCGAACCGCTCGGGCGGGTCGCCGAGGCCGAGCGCCCGGCCGCCTCCGACCGGGACGACGGCGCGGCCGCTGGCCGCCGCGTCGCGCAGCTCCTCGGCCACCTGCTCGGCGTTCTCGGGCCGGGCGACGCGGCCGGGCTCCAGCCCGTCTACCACCACTTGGCTTCGGCGCAGAAGCCGGCGCGGACGACCAGCCGGGGGTCGCGCTCCGGGTCGGGGAAGATCTTGCCCGGGTTGAGCATGCCGGCCGGGTCGAACACGTGCTTCACGCGGAGCATGGCCTCCAGGTCGTCCGGCGCGTAGATCCACGGCATGAAGGCGTTCTTCTCGACGCCGATGCCGTGCTCGCCGCTCAGCGTGCCGCCCAGCTCGACGACCGCGCGCAGCATCTCCTCGCCGGCGCCGCCGACCCGATCCATGATCCCGGCCTCGCGGAGGTCGAACAGGATGTTCGGGTGCAGGTTGCCGTCGCCCGCGTGGAACACGTTGGCGACCGGCAGCCGGTAGTGCTCGCCGATCTCGGTGACGCGCCGGAGCACGTCGGGCAGCCGGGTGCGCGGCACGACGCCGTCGTGCAGGTAGTAGTTGGGCTTGATCCGGCCCAGCGCGCCGATCGCGCCCTTGCGGCCGGCCCAGAGCAGCTCGCGCTCGGCGGCGTCGGCCGCGGTCCGCAGGTTCGTCGCCTCGTTGGCGCGGAGGACGCGCTCGACCGCCTCGGACAGCTCGCCGCAGCTCTCCTGGAGCCCGTCCACCTCGACCAGCAGCACGGCGCCGGCGTCGGTCGGGTAGCCGGCCCGGTAGTGGGCTTCGACTGCCCCGATCGTGACCTGGTCCATCATCTCCAGCGCGGCCGGGACGATGCCGTGGCCGATCACGTCCGAGACGGCGTGGCTGGCGGCCTCGATCGTGGGAAACGCGGCCATCAGCGTCACGACCGACTCGGGCAGGGGCACGAGCCGGACCTTGATCCGGGTGATCGTGCCCAGCGTGCCCTCGGAGCCGACCAGCACGCCGAGCAGGTCGAGGCCGACGCGATCGGGGGCGTCGCCGCCCAGCCACTCGACGCTGCCGTCGGCGAACACGACCTCCAGCCCGATCACGTGGTTCGTCGTGACGCCGTAGTACAGGCAGTGAGGGCCGCCGGAGTTCTCGGCCGCGTTGCCGCCGATCGTGCACGCCTTCTGGGACGAGGGGTCGGGGGCGTAGAAGAGGCCGAGCCGGCCGGCCGCCTGCTGGAGGTCGGCGTTGACGACGCCGGGCTCGACGACGGCCGTCCGGCCCCGGGTGTCGATCTCCACGATCCGGCGCATCCGGCTGAGCTGGAGCGCGATGCCGCCGCGGAGCGTGATGGCGCCGCCGGAGAGGCCGGTGCCGGCGCCGCGGGGCACGACCGGGATGCCGAGGCGCGCGGCCAGCCGGACGACCTGGACCACCTCGTCGCGGTTGGCGGGCAGCACGACCGCGTCGGGGACCGCGCCGGCGATGGAGCCGTCGCGCTCGAAGATGCGCAGGTCGTTGGCGTCGTGGACCACGTGGTGGTCGCCGACGATGCGCCGCAGGTCCGCCAGGACGGAGCGCGGCAGCGGCATCAGGGTGCGGCCGCTCCGTACCGGAGGCCGGGGACCGGCTCGAAGACCTCGAAGCGGCGGGCGCGGGCGTCGGGCAGACCGGGGGCCTCGGCGGGCTCGCGGTCCGGCACGAGCTCGCGCAGCCAGGCCCGGCACTCCGCGTCGGTGGGCCGCGCGTCCTCTCGCTCGAACACGGCCTCCAGGATGCGCCGGCGGGGGGACAGCTGGACCGTGAACCAGACGCCGAGCCCGTCGTCGGTCACGAGGTGATGGCGCTCGTCGATCCGGCGGTTGACCGGCAGCCGGAGCGGCCTGGCCTCCGCCTCGGCGCGCAGGCGGGCGGCCTCGGCGACGATGTCCATTCGGCCGGATCATACCGCCGGCCTGGCGTGGCTATGGAACCATAGATTGTTCCGATACATGGACCGCGATCCATCGAAGCGTCCTAAAGTGGATTGGGATGGACGCGATCATTTACTGCAGAACCGACGACAGCGACTCCGAGGTGATGCGGGATTACCTGCGGGGGCTCAGCATCGGCTGCCGGGTCCGGCACATCGACAACGGTGATCCGGGCGCGCGGCGGGAGTGGGAGGACCTGGACGGCGAGGTCACTCCGCTGCTCGTGCTCGACCAGCACCGGATCGTGCGCGGCTTCGACCGGACGCGCCTGGACCAGCTCGTCGGCTGGATCGGCTGCTGAGCCGGATTCCCACGACGACACGCGGATCAGGCCGGTCCTACCGCTCGCGCGGTGGAATCCGGCTGAGCTGAGCGCCGGCGTCAGCCGGCGTACGCGTACCGGGGCGTGTCAAATCGCCAGTACGCAGACGTGTCATAATTCGTGTCTCCCTGGTGGTCGTCAGGAGGGACACGCGGCATGGAGCGCGGAAACCTGCCGGTCCAGCACAAGTCGTTCGTGGGCCGGCAGCGGGAGATCGCCGAACTCATCGGGCTGGTCCGGCGTCACCGGCTCGTCACGCTGCTGGGGCCCGTCGGCATCGGCAAGACGCGGCTGGCGCTGCGCCTGGCGGAAACCATCCAGCACGACTTTCGCGACGGCGCCTGGTTCGTCGAGCTGACGAGCCCGTCTCAGTCGGTCCCCCTCGCCGACACGTTCGCCCGCGTGCTCGGAGTCGCCGCGAGCGATGGGAGCGACCCTCTGACGCGGCTGTGTGCGGCGCTCCACGGGTGTCGGTGCCTGCTGGTCGTGGACAACTGCGAAGGAGTGGTCGATCAGCTGGCGACCGTCGTCCAGCGGTTGGTGCACGAGTGCCCTGACCTCAAGGTGGTCGCGACCAGCAAGCGGCCGGTCCGGATCGATGCCGAGCGCGAATGGCGTGTACCGGCGCTCGATCTCCCCGAGGCGGACCGCGACTACTCGGCCGCGCAGCTCGAAGCGATGGACTCGGTGGCGCTGTTCGTGGAGCGCGCCAGACGGCGCGACGAGGCCTTCGCCGTCGAGCGGTCCGGTGCCGGAGACGTCATCGGGCTCGTCCGCTACCTGGACGGCCTTCCACTCGCGCTGGAGCTCGCCGCGGCCTGGACCGGCACGCTGTCTCCAGGCGAGCTCCTTCTACACCTGCGCCGCCACCCTCACGACCTGGAGGACGGAGATCGCGGAGGCGACCCGCGGCACTCGAGCCTGCGGGCCGCCATCGACTCCAGCTATCGGAGCCTCGACCACGAGTGCCAGGAGCTGGTCGCCGAGCTCAGCGTCTTCCCTTCAGGATGGAACCTGGACGCGATGGACGCGGTCTGCGCGCAGGGCACCGGCGTCTCGCGGGCCGCGCTCAGGCAGCTGATCGACCGATCGTTCGTGACCATGCAGGCCGCCCCTGGAGGCCCCACGAGGTACCGCATGCTGGGCGTGATCCGGCGGTACGCGATGAACCAGCTGGAGGAGACGGGGCACGTGGACGCCACGCTGCGGCGGTTCGTGCGCCACTTCGCCGACCTGGCCACCGCCGCCGGGTCCCACCTGACCACCCGCGACGGACCGCGCTGGCTGCAGGTGCTCGATGTCGAGCTCGACAACCTGCGTGCTGTTCTGACCCTCGACCAGGCAGACCCGGACGACCGGCTGCGGGTGGCCCTTGCGCTCGTGCCGTACTGGCATCTCCGCGGCCTGCTCGGTGAGGGCTTGAACCGTCTGGACGTCATCGTTCGCTCGGGACTGCCTCGATCGCCGGCGGTCGTGCAGGCGCTCAACGGCCTGTCCCGGCTGTCGTGGGCCCGCGGTGACACTGACATGGCGGCTCGGATGGCCCGCCAGGCCTTTCACGTCGCCAGACGGATCCACGATTCGCCGGGCGTCGCCTGGTCCCTCGTGCGCATGGCGCAGGCAAGCTTCGACGCGAACTGTCCCGCCGCTGCCAGGAGGTGCGCAGAGCATGCCCACCGACTCAGCGCTGGCTGGGCCGACGGGCCCCTTGCCGCCGCCTGTCTGTTCCAGCTCGGGCAGGTCGCGCTGGTCGAGGGGCGCCTGGACGAGGCGGACACGACGCTTCGACGTGCGATCGACCTGTTCGCCCGGAACGATCAGGTCGACCAGGAGGCGATCGCCCTGCTCATCCTCGGCCGTGTGCGTCTTCGACAGGATCGGATCGACGACGCGGAGGCCGTGCTGATCCGCAGCCTCTCGGGGGTGCGCGAGTTCGCCCTCCCTCGACATACGGTGCCGATCGTGGAGTCGCTGGCGGTCGTCGCGCTCCGGCAGGGGAACCGACCGCGAGCCGCGCGGCTGTATGGCGGAGCAGCCGGCCTGCTGCGGCGGATGGGCGCACGGCCGCCAGCCAGGGCCCCGATGCGAAAGCCGAACGTCGTGCTCCTGCAGCCGCTGGCGACGGCTCCGGACACGCGCCGTACGTTCGAGGAGGGCTGCACGATGGACGTCGTAGCGCTGATCGCGCACGCCCTGGGCGATCCGGCGCCGGTGCCCGAGGTCGTGCAGGATCGGAGTGAACCGGCCTCGGACGTGCTCACCGCTCGTCAGCTCGAGGTGGCCGAGCTGGTGGCCAAGGGCATGACGAACAAGGAGATCGGGGCCCGCCTTCACATCAAGGACCGCACGGTCGAGAGGCACATCAGCGACATCTGCGACAAGTGGACGTGCAACAACCGAACGGAGATCGCGGTGGCGCTCATGAAGCGGACGCTGGTCCCAGGCTCGGGTTGACGCGGCGCCGTACGGCGCGCCCGGCGCGCCGTACGGTCACCGTCTGCGTCGATCGAGACGCTATGGCGTGATGCACCACGCGCACTTGTGGCGAAGCTGCGGGCAGGGCGAGACGCCAGCATCTCGGTAGAGCTGCAGAGCGGCCGCCTGTGTCTGCGTCGGATCCACCGCAACGCCCTGGTACACGAAGTCCCCCGGCTCGTGGTTGAGGTAGACGCCCGGTCCGAAGATGGTCTCGCAGTCCGCCCGGTACTGGCGCGTCACGAGGATGTGCTGGTGCCACACGGCGTCCGCGCACCCGCAGATCACGGACTGCTTGACACTCCCGTCCCTCTGGTAGCCGAACCAGCAGACGTACAGGAACCTGCGGTAGCAGATCTCGGCGTCACGGACGTCGATCCCCGGCTCGGCCTCCTTCGCCTCCGCGATCGGGTACAGGAGATCCAGCGTGCCTCCGAGCCCGTCCACACCGATCAACGCGCGAGCCTGCGCCTCCGTCAAAGCCATGGTCATCACCTCCAGAACTTGAATCGCCGACGGCCGGCGCCGTCGCACCGCCGGGCAGCGTAGCCACGCCGGAGTCGGCCACACATCGTGGATGTCACGCACCCTTGTCATTCGCGTCTGTGGGATTTCACCCAGACGCGGCGGGTCGGGGAATCACCCGATGCCCGCGGCAGCGCCTCGCCACTAGCGTCGAGTCCACCGGCGGCCTCGTTCGCGACAGCTCGACGCACTTCGCCGGCAGGCGCGGGATGACAGACAAGGAGTACGCGACATGTCGATTCGTCGGATTCGAGCACGGCAGGTGCGCGACGGGGCTGCCGGCATCGCGTCCCTGCGCGACCGTGCCCTGCAGGAGACCAACGGCGAGGAGGAGCAGCTCGCTGGCCACATCGCCAACTACAGCAAAGCGCTGCCACACGACGCGCTCGGCCACGTCGATCCTGCCGCCTACGCCGGCCTCCGACGCGCCCTCTCGTCCGGTCTCCCGTCGGATTTCGAGCGGATCCCGCTGGGCACGGCGGGAGGTCGCCGGCTGACCAACCCGCAGGCGGGCCTGGCGTTCGACCTCGAGGGCCCCGACGCGCAGGCCCTCGCCATTCCGCCGGCGCCCCGCATCGACTCGGCCGAGAACTCCGGAGAGGCCGCGGAGCTCTACTGGATGGCACTGCTGCGCGACGTCCACTTCTCCGACTACGAGACCAACGCGCGCGTGGACAGGGCCGTCCGGGACCTCAACCGGCTCACCGACTTCCGCGGCCCGCAGACCGGGAGCAAGGTGACGCCGGCCACACTGTTCCGCGGCTTCACGGAGCAGGACGCGGCGGGACCGTACGTCTCACAGTTCCTCCTGCGCGACGTGCCGTACGGGACGCTGCTGATCTGCCAGCGGCAGGCGACAGTCGTGGCCGACCGCGACTACCTGACGTCGTTCGACGCGTGGCTGCGGGTCCAGAACGGCGCCGTGCCAGCCGAGTCACCCGAGCTCGATGGCGAACGCCGCTACCCCCGCAATCTGCGCGACCTGGCGAGCTACGTCCACCGCGACGCCCTGTACGAGGCCTACCTCAACGCCTGCCTGATCCTCGTCGGCATGCGGGCTCCGCTCGATCCCGGCAATCCCTACGCGACGTCCGCGACGCAGGACGGATGCGGGACCTTCGGCGGCCCGCACGTGCTGTCGCTCGTGGCCGAGGTGGCGACGCGCGCCCTCAAGGCCGTCTGGTACCAGAAGTGGTTCGTGCACCGGCGGCTGCGGCCGGAGGCGTTCGGCGGGCTGGTGGACAACCACCTGTCGCGACGCGCCACATATCCCATCGACGCCGAGATCCTGAACTCCAAGGCGCTCGACGAGGTGCACGGCAGGTATGGCAGCTACCTCCTGCCGCAGGCGTTCCCGGAGGGCTCGCCGACCCATCCCGCCTACGGCGCTGGCCACGCCGCCGTAGCCGGCGCGTGCGTCACGATCCTCAAGGCGTGGTTCGACGAGTCAGCTCCCGTTGCCGGTCCCCAGGTCGCTGGTGCGGCCGGCCGCGACCGCGTGAGGTATGCCGGGGTCGACAGGGATTCGCTGACCGTGGGCGGCGAGCTGAACAAGCTGGCCGCCAACATCGCGATCGCCCGGAGTGGCGCAGGCATCCACTGGCGAAGCGACTACACGGAGTCGGTGGAGCTGGGCGAGGCAGTCGCTCTGGGCATCCTCGAGGAGCAGAAGGCAACCTACAACGAGCCCTTCTACTTCTCGCTCACCAGGTTCGACGGCACGTCGGTGCGGATATGACGATGCGCGCGCGACGTCGCGACACGAGACGTCAGGGCATTGCCGAGGAGCGGCTACGCCTGATGCGGGACCTTCACGATGGCGCACGGCAGAGCCTCCCGGCGCTGGGGGCAAGGATCGCGCTGGCCGAGTCCCTCGTGCACGATTCCAACGAGCTGCGCCAGCTCCTCGGCGAAGCCCGGCTCGATCTCGCGGACGCGCTGGTCGCCATACGTGCCGCAGTGTCGAGTCATCCGCCGCCATCGCTCGCCAGGGGCGGCCTGCGCGCCGCGCTGGCGACGTGCGCCCGGCAGGCGGCGGTGCCCATCGCCGTAACGTGCACGGACGATCGGTTTCCCGCACGGATCCTCTTCCTGGAGGCCGTGTCGTTCCCGGGCCGTGCCGCGACGACCGTCCCGGGACAGCACCTGACGGCGGAGGTCATGGGCCTGGTGGCCGGTGGTCCCTACACGATCGTCGTGACGGCCCGCAACGCCGCGGGGCAGGCGCGGTCGGAACCGTCGGACATCGTGACACCGACCTGAGCCCGGTTGCGTACGGCGGCGGCGGCCGGCCTGTTCCACGTGGCCGCTGGCAGCGTCCCCGGATCGACGGGAGCTTAGACTCGACGGGTGGACTCCCGCGCCCGAGTTGAAGCCGCCCTGGCCGGGGGCGATGTGGACCGGCCGCCCGCCGGTGCCTGGGGGCACCGCTACCGCGACGAGTGGACGCCCGAGAAGCTCGCCCAGGCGACGATCGACCGCGCCACCCGGTTCGGGTGGGACTTCGTCAAGTTCCAGCCGCGCGCGACGTTCTTCGCCGAGGCGTTCGGCGCGCGGTACCGGCCGGCCGGCCACGCGCTGCGCGCGCCGGTGATCGACGAGCCGCCGGTGAAGACGCTCGACGACTGGAAGGACATGCGGCTCGTGGACCAGGACGTGCTGGACGAGCAGGCGCGCACGCTGGGCGTGGTGGTCCAGGGCCTCGGCGACCGGGTGCCGGTGCTGCAGACGGTGTTCTCGCCGCTGTCGGTCGCGTCCTACCTGGTCGGCCGCGAGAACCGGCGGCTGGTGCGCGAGATGCGTTCCAACCCGGAGATCGTGCTGCCCGCGCTGAACCGCATCGCCGACGCGCTGGTCGACTTCTCGCGCATGTCGGTGGAGGCGGGCGCGGCGGGGATCTTCTACGCCATCTCGGGCTTCGCGACGCCCGACTCCATGCCGGTCGCCGTGTACGACGAGCTGGTCCTGCCGCTCGACCTCAGGGTCCTGGAGGCGCTGCCGGCCGGGGCCTGGTTCAACGTGCTGCACCTGTGCGGGTCGCACGTGAACATGGAGGTGGGCCGGAAGCTGCCGGTGCAGGCGGTGAGCTACTCGATCCACAACCAGGGCAACCCGTCGCTGGGCGAGGCGCGCCGGGTCAGCGGCAAGGCGGTGATGGGTGGCCTGGAGCAGCGCAAGGTGCTGGTCGGCGGGCCCCCGGACGCGATCGTGGGCCAGGTCCGCGACGCGATGGCGGAGACGGACGGCGGCCGGGGCCTGCTGCTGGCGCCGGGCTGCTCGGTGCCGCCGCAGGCGCCGGATGTGAACCTGCGCACGATGATGGAGGCGGCCGCGGCGTGAGCGGACCGGTCGTGCATCTGGCCGAGATCACCCTGTGGGTCCGGGACACGGACCGGTCGCTGGCGTTCTACCGGGACCTGTTCGGCCTGACCGTGATCTCGCCGCCGGAGCTGCCCAACCGCTTCCTGCGCGCCGGCCCGGGTGAGGGCCCGGTCCCGGAGATGATCGTGCTGGTGCCACACCCGGACCCGGCGGGCGCCTTCCCGGCCGAGAAACCCCTGCGCCCGCTGCACCACCTGGCGTTCAACGTCGCGGCGGACCGGTACGAGGACCTGCAGCGGCGCTGCGGGGAGGCGGGCCTGGAGGTGCGGGGCGGGGTGCACCCGGTCTTGAGGGGCGTGCGGACGTTCTACGTGGACGACCCGGACGGAAACGAGGTGGAGGTCATCGCGCCGGCCTGACGGGGCAGGTGTGCAGCTGACGGCGGTGCTAGTCTCGTAGGGACGGCGCATGCACGCGCCACCCTGTCACATCCTGCCTCCATGCGTCATCATGAGCGAGTCCATGAACGCTGTCATCGATTTGCTGGAGAGACCTCTCTACAGCATGCCACAAGTCGACAGGCTGCTCGCCCTTCCTCCGCGGACGGCGAAGCGGTGGATCGACGGATACCAACGGCGAGGTCGGCTGTACGATCCGGTCATACGGCTCGAACCCACTGGCGACGAAATCGTGACGTGGGGCGAGTTCGTGGAGGCACGGTTCCTGGCGGAGTATCGCACCAAGGGCGTTCCAATGGTGAGGATGCGCCCCGCCATCATGGAACTGCGCAAGGAGTTCGGCAAATATCCGCTGGCCCACGCAAGACCATTCGTCGATGGCAAAGAGCTCGTCCTCAAGGTGCAGGAGGCGGTCGGGCTGGAACGAGCGCTGGTCATGGTCGTCGTGCGCAGCGGGCAGCTCATGCTGTCGGACGCCGCCAATCACTTCCTTCAATCGGTCGAGTACGGGTCCGATGACGATCCGATCGTCCACAGGATTCACCCTCTCACTGGCAACCATACGGTAGTGGTTGATCCACTGCGGCAGTTCGGGGAGCCTGTGGTTCGCAGTGTACCCACAGCAGTGATCGCCGAGCTGTTCGATGCGGGCGACAGCGTCGAATCGATCGCCGACCTCTATGAGCTCGAACGTGATGATGTCGAAGCGGCGCTACGCTATGAGCGGGAACGCATCAAGTCGCAGAATCCAACGGCCGCATAGGTCCGGTAGCGGATGCCGCCCGATCGGAGAAATCTCCGCTTCTACTTCGACGAGAGCCTGCTCGGCGTCGGCAAGGCAATTGCGGTCGCCCGCCGTGATTGCATCCATGTCGGACATCCGATGATCGCCACGGAGTTTCCTCTCGGCATCCTCGATACCGATTGGATACCCAAGGCAGCGGCCAACGATTGGGTTGTTCTCGTGCGCGATCGTCGCATCAGGACAAAACCTGCGGAGTTGTTGGCCTTTCGCGAGCACGGTGTACGGGCCTTCTGGGTGGCAGGCAAGAAGGATCTGAGCGTTTGGGGCGCTCTCGTACGACTCGTGAATCGTTGGCCGGACA
>Ga0209055_1001450_pt1 | contig 15619 bp, 13 predicted proteins | sample GraSoiAngelo_110_FD_185875 | JGI IMG/M metagenome (GOLD analysis project Ga0209055, IMG submission 185875) | Grasslands soil microbial communities from the Angelo Coastal Reserve, California, USA - 14_0903_12_30cm (SPAdes) (version 2) | ecosystem: Environmental > Terrestrial > Soil > Grasslands ... | reverse complement strand
ACGCGCTGAACCCCGGGCCCGAGGGCGAGCGCGCCGCCGGCGATCTGGACGACGACGAGGACTCGGGCGGCCATCGGCTGATCGACACCGTGCGCTCCGCGCACAATCGACTGGCCGCGGTGAACCGGGAGCTCACCTTCGTCGACCGCGAGCGGAACCGCAACTACAAGATCGCCGACGGCGATCTGCCGTTCTTCATGCACCGCGAGCGCGGGCTGCATCTCGACGAGCCGGACGTCACCATCGACGGCGCACCCGTGAACGCGGCGCTCCTGGGCACCGCCCTCACGCTGTTCTACGCCGGACGCGCCCAGGCCGATCGGGGCCAGGGGATCTACTTCTACTTGCCGAAGCTCGAGGCCGCGGCGGAGGCGCGCTGGTACCGCGATCTCTTCGAGCTGAGCCAGCGGCAGCTCCCGCTCCTCGCGCGGGCGACGATCCGGGCCGTCGTGCTGGTCGAGTCGCTGCCGTGCGTATACGAGATGGAAGAGATGCTCTACGAGCTCGGCCCGTACGCGGCTGGGCTCAACGCGGCCCGCTGGGACCTCAAGGCGTCGATCTTCGAGTTCGTCATGACCGATCCCGCCCAGGTGTGGCCGGATCGCTTCGGCGTGGACATCAAGACCACGCCGTTCCTGGCGAACATCTTCCGCCGTCTCGTCGCGATCAGCCTCAAGCGGGGCGCCGTCCCGATCGGCGGCATGGCCACCGCGCTCCCGAATCCGGACCCGGAGGTCAACCGCGCCGCGGCCGAGGCGATCCGCACGGACAAGCAGTGGGAAGCCGAGCAGGGCTTCATCCGCGGGTGGGTCGCGCACATCTTCCACATGAAGACCGCGGGCGATCCCTTCAAGAAGCTGATCGGCTCAGGCTGGAAGCCGACGGAGCAGATGGCGAACCCGGACAATTATCCGGTCGCGATCAAGACGCCCGAAGGGCCCGTCACCGTCGAAGGCACCCGACGCAACGCGCGGATGCTGATCGAGTACGTCGAGGGCTGGCTGGGCGGGCGCGGCGCCAAGGGCATCGACAGCCTTGAGGGCAAGCCCGGCATCCATCCCGCTCTGATGGAAGACCTCGCGACCGGCCGCATGTCGGTCGCGCAGATCGCCCAGCGGATTCTCCATCGCGCGCGCGAGACCGGCACGAGCGTCGAGCACGACTTCGCCTTGGTCAAACGCCTGCTCGACGAGGAGCTCGCCGACATCCTCGCCCGGCGCCAGGGCGCCGAGACGCACGAGCGCTATCGCAAGGCGCTCAAGATCGCGATGCGCTGGATCAAGAACTACACCGAGCTCAACTTCAAGCGCCTCGGCGCCTACACCCGCGCCGAGCTCGATGCGATCGCCGCCGCGCCCGCCGCCTTTTGAACGAGCGATTCGTCGGACCGTCCGCGCTCGGAGACGCCCCGGCTCCGCCGGGGCGCCCTAAAACCGTTTCGCGGTGTCGACGGCCAGAACCGCCGCCCACCCTGCTTCTCGTCGACTAACGCGGCGGAGTCTTGTCGATCGCGAGCGCTTCGCGAATCGCTTCTTCCGTCACCTTGATCTGCACTCCAGCCCGCTCTTCTTGCAGGAGCATCGCGACGCGCGAGTCGCGCTCAGCCCAGCCGCGGTTGAGCGCCTCGGTCATCTCCTCGAGCGTGATGTTGGCGAGCTTCATCGGTACCTTGTGCTCGCGCCCCAGCGCCGTCGCCAGGCTGACGTCCTTGTGGGCCAGCCGCAGCGCGAACGACGGGGGCTCGAACTTCCCCGGCAGGAACTGATCGGCGAGCCCGTCGAACGTCCGCCGCCGGCCGCCGGCGCCCTGCCGCACGGCCTTCCAGAGCGCGATGGGCTCGACGCCCGCCTTCACACCCATCGTGAACACCTCGGCCAGCGCGGTCTGGATGACGTAGCCGGCACAGTTGTGGACGAGCTTGGCCACCGAGCCCGCTCCGATCGGGCCGACGTAGTAGGGCTGGTCACCGATCGCGTTGAGCACCGGCTTGTACCGCTTGAAGATGTCTTCGTCGCCGCCGACCCAGAGGGCGAGGCGGCGCGATTCCGCGCCGCGCGGTCCGCCGCTCACCGGAGCGTCGAGCATGTGGATCCCCTTCTTCTTGAACGCTTCGTGGATCCGCCGCACGAGCGCCGGCGAGTTGGTCGAGAGATCGAAATACACCTTGCCGGCCGCGAGACCCGCGCCGAGCCCTTGCTCGCCGAGCGCGACCGCTTCGACTTCGACGGGGCCGGGTAGCGAGGTGAACACGACTTCCGTCGCCTCGGCGACGGCGCGCGGCGTGTCGGCCCATGTCGCCCCGGCCTGCAGGTGGGGCGCCGCCGCCTCGCGCCGCACGTCGTTGACCACGAGCTGATGGCCGCCCTTCATGAGGTTGGACGCCATGTGGCGTCCCATCGTGCCCAGACCGATGAATCCGACCTTCATGACTTCCTCGCGTCGAACACCCGGCGCGCGATCGTGCCGGCGGTCATGGCGGCGGGCCAGCCCGCATAGAACGCGAGGTGCGTGATGATCTCGCCGATTTCCTCGCGCGTGACGCCGTTGGTCAGCGCGCGTTCCAGGTGCCCCGGAAGCTGCTCGGTCCGGTACATGGCGGTGAGCGCCGCGACCGTGATGAGGCTCCGGTCACGCTTGGAGAGTCCGGGTCGCTCCCAGACGTCGCCGAAGAGCACTTTCTCACTCAGATCGATGAGCTTGGGCGCGACCTGTCGGACCACGTCACGGGCGGTGGGGGCGGAGGCGTGTGTGCTCAAGGTCTGCTCCTTTCGAGACGGTGAAAGTAATGCTGCGAGGCGCACTGTACGCGCTTCCGGCGTTTGACGCCAGCCGCCGCCGCTGCTAGCATCCCGCCACCATTCCCGTCGCAAACATCCAGTCGCCCAGGAGACCCCATATTCGCAAATTCCTGAGCAGGCTCGCCGTCGTTGTGGTGCTGCTGTCCCCTCTTGCCGCCAACGCTCAGGACGCTTTGCTCGACCAGGTCGCGAAGGCGATGGGCGCGGCCGGCGTCAAGTCGATCCAGTACACGGGCAGCGGCGTCAACTTCCAGGTCGGGCAGAACTACAGCCCGGATCTGCCGTGGCCCCGGTTCATCGTCAAGAGCTACACGCGGTCGGTGAACTACGAGACGGCCGCGCTCCGTGATGAGCTCGTTCGTCTGCAGGGCGAGGACCCGCCGCGCGGTGGTGGTGGGCAACCTGTTCGCGGCGAGCAGCGCCAGATCTTCGTGCTGAACGGTGACTTCACCTGGACCGTGGCCGGCGACGTCGTCAACCCGACACCGGTCGCGCTGGTCGAGCGGCAGCTGCAGCTGTGGACCACGCCTCAGGGCGTCGTCAAGGCCGCGATCGCGAACAAGGCGACGGTGCAAGGCCGCGTGATCTCGTTCAGCGTGCCCGGCAAGTACCGGGTGAGGGCCACGGTCGACGGCCAGAACATGATCGAGAGGATCGACGCGGTCGCGCCGCACGCCGTGCTGGGCGACATTCCGGTCGAGATCCGCTATTCGGACTACAAGGACTTCGGCGGGGTGAAGTTCCCGACGAAGATCAAGCAGACGATTGGTGCCCATCCCGCGCTCGAGCTCACCGTGAGCGACGTTCAGCCCAACATCGCGGTGGATCTTGCCGTTCACGACCCGATTCGCCAGACGCCAGCCCCCTACGCCCGCGTGACGAGTCAGATGGTCGCCGAGGGGCGTCTGGTTCCTCAGCGGCGGCAGCCACAACAGCGCGCTCATCGAGATGAAGGATCACCTGATGCTCGTCGAGAGCCCGCTCAACGAGGAGCGTGCCGCCGCCGTGCTCGCGGAGGTCAAGAATCTCGTCTCGAACAAGCCGATCAAGTACGTCGTCGCGACTCATCATCACTTCGATCACACCGGTGGGCTCCGAGCGGTCGCGGCCGAGGGCGTGACCGTCATCGCCCACGACGCGAACAAGGCCTTCCTCGACAAGGCGTCAACCCCGATCGGCTCACGAAATCCGGCAAGAAGGGCACGGTCGAGGTCATGCGTGACAAGCGCGTGCTGACCGACGGCATCCGGACCGTCGAGCTCCTTCACATCGGGGGCAACACCCACCACGCCGGACTGATCATGGCGTATCTCCCGAAGGAAAAGCTCCTGATCGAGGCCGACGCCTACACGCCGCTGCCGCTAAACGCGCCGCCGCCCCCGGCGGCAAATCCGTTCTCGGTAAACCTGGCGGACAACATCAAGCGCCTCAATCTCGCGGTCGATCAGGTGCTGCCGCTTCACGGCCGGATCGTGCCGCTCGCCGAGCTGCACAAGGCGATCGGACACGCGCACTAGACGAAAGGTGTAGGTCGCTACCGGGCGGCCGGCTTGACACGGCCAGCGCCGCTCGGTAGCGTGCGCTCAGTCTCAGGCGACGGCTGACCTGGAAGGGGGCCACGATGATTCCTGCCGCCTTCGAGTACCACGCTCCGAGTACGATCGATGAGGCGACAGCCCTCCTGGCGAAGCTCGGCGAAGACGCCAAGATCCTCTCCGGAGGCCAGAGTCTCATCCCCTTGATGAAGCTCCGCCTCGCAAGCCCGACCCACCTCGTGGACATCAACGGGATCCCGGGTCTGTCGGGGATCCGCGAGGACGACGGCTTCCTCCGCATCGGCGCGCTGACCCGCGAATCCGAGCTCGAGGAATCCGAGCTCGTCCGGACGCGCTATCCACTGCTCCACGACACCTCGAAGGTAATCGCCGATCCGCTCGTGCGGAACCTCGCGACAGTCGGCGGCAACCTGGCCCACGGCGATCCAGCCAACGATCATCCGGCAACGATGCTCGCACTCGGCGCCGAGGTCGTCGCCGTCGGGCCCAAGGGCGAGCGCCGCGTCCCGATCACCTCGTTCTTCACTGGACCGTTCGAGACCAGCCTCAAGCCCGACGAGATCCTCGTCGAGATCCGGGTGCCGATGCCGTCGGCACGCAGCGCGGGCGCTTACCTGAAGCTCGAGCGAAAGGTCGGCGACTTCGCCACCGCGGCCGTCGCCGCGCAGCTCTCGCTCGGCGGAGACGGCACCTGCGAGCACGTGGGTATCGGCCTGACCAATGTCGGCCTCACGCCCATCAAGGCCACCAGGGCCGAGGCGCTCCTGAAAGGCAAGACGCCGGACGAAACGGTGATCAAGCGCGCCGCGGAGCTCGCCGCCGAGGCATCGGAACCCTCCGCCGACCTGCGCGGTTCCGTCGAGTACAAGAAGGACCTCGTGCGGGTTCTGACAGCCCGTGCGCTCCGCAAGGCGCTCGGGCGTGCGACCGATCGGAGGTAGGCGATGCAGGTAAGGCTCTCGATCAACGGCGAACAGCGCGAGGCGGACGTCGAGCCGCGCCTCTTGCTGGTTCACATGCTCCGCGACGTGCTGCGGCTGACCGGCACGCACATCGGTTGCGACACGACTCACTGCGGCGCCTGCACGATCCTGATGGACGGCCGGCCCGTGAAGTCCTGCACGATGTTCGCCGTCCAGGCGCGCGGTAAGCAGCTGATGACCGTCGAGGGGCTGGAGCAGAACGGCAAGCTCCATCCGCTACAGGAAGGGTTCATGGCCGAGCACGGACTGCAGTGCGGTTATTGCACCCCGGGCATGCTGATGACCAGCTACGCCTTCCTCGAGAGGCACCCCTCCCCCAGCGAGGACGAGATCCGCTGGGCCATCTCGGGCAACCTCTGCCGCTGCACCGGGTACGTGAACATCGTCAAGGCCGTGCAGCACGCAGCCGCGAAGATCTCGCAGGGAGGCGCATGATGGCGTTGAGAACCTCGCCCGAAGTCGGAGGCATGGGGCACTCGATCAAGCGGAAGGAAGATCCGCGCTTCATCCGCGGCAAGGGTACCTACGTCGACGACGTCCAGCTGCCGGGCATGCTGTACCTCGACATCGTACGCAGTCCTCACGCCCACGCGAAGATCACCAAGATCGACACCGCGAAGGCGATGGCGGTGCCGGGCGTGCTCGCGGTGATCACCGGCCAGGACCTCGCCAAGTACAACCTCCACTGGATGCCGACCCTCATGTCGGACACCCAGATGGTGCTCCCGGTCGAGAAGGTGATGTACCAGGCCCAGGAGGTCGCGGCGGTGTTGGCCACGAGCCGCTACGCCGCCGCGGATGGCGCGGCGGCGGTCGAGGTGCAGTACGATCCCCTGCCCGTCGTCGTCGATCCAAGGAAAGCCCTCGAGCCCGGCGCGCCCGTGCTCCGCACCGATAAGAAGGACAAGAAGGACAATCACATCTGGCACTGGGAGTGGGGCGATCGGTCGGCCACCGACCGCGCCTTCGGCGAGGCCGCGGTGACGGTCAAGGAAGACATCTACTTGCCGCGCATCCACGTCGCGTCGATCGAGACGTGCGGCTGCGTCGCCCACTTCGACAAGATCGACGGCAAGCTCACGGTCTGGATGACGACCCAGGCTCCGCACGCGATCCGCACGGTCTTCGCGCTGGTGGCCGGACACGTCGGCCTGGCCGAGCACAAGATCCGGATCATCTCGCCCGACATCGGCGGCGGCTTCGGCGGCAAGGTCCCGGTCTACCCGGGTTACGTGATCGCCGTCGCCGCGTCAGTGCTGACCGGCAAGCCCGTGAAGTGGATCGAGGACCGTATGGAGAACCTCCAGGCGGACTCGTTCGCGCGCGACTATCACATCAGCGCCGAGCTGGCGGCGAATAAGGACGGCACGCTCACGGCCCTCCGCATCAAAACCTTGGCCGACCACGGCTACACGGATGCGGCGGCCAACCCGTCGAAGTTCCCGGCCGGGTTGTTCCACGTCTGCACGGGCTCGTACGATCTCAAAGCCGCGCACGTCGAGGTCGACGGCGCGTACACGAACAAGCCGCCGGGCGGCATCGCCTACCGCTGCTCGTTCCGCGTGACCGAAGCCGTGCACACGATCGAGCGCATGGTGGACCTGATGGCCCATCAGCTCGGCATCGACCCGGCCGAGTTCCGGATGAAGAACTTCGTCAAGCCCGAGCAGTTCCCCTACAAGTCGGCGCTCGGCTGGGAATACGACAGCGGCAACTACGGCGGCGCGCTCAAGAAGGCGATGGACATGATCGGCTATGCCGACCTGCGCCGCGAGCAGGCTGAGAAGCGCAAGCGTGGCCAGCTGATGGGCATCGGCATCTCGAGCTTCACCGAGATCGTGGGGGCCGGCCCCTCCAAGCACTTCGACATTCTAGGTCTGAAGATGTTCGACAGCTGCGAGATCCGCGTGCACCCGACGGGCAAGGCCATCGCGCGCTTCGGCACCAAGTCGCAGGGCCAGGGCCACGAGACCACCTACGCGCAGATCCTGGCCGAGGAGCTCGGGATCCCGGCTCAAGACATCCAGGTCGAAGAAGGCGACACCGACACGGCACCCTACGGTCTCGGCACTTACGCCAGCCGCTCGACGCCGGTCGCCGGCGCCGCCGCGGCGGTCGCCGCGCGCAAGGTGCGCGACAAAGCGCGGAAGATCGCCGCCCACCTGCTCGAGGTCGCCGAGGACGATCTGGTGTGGGAGCCGGGCAAGTTCTCGGTCAAGGGCGCGCCGGGCAAGTCGAAGACGATCCAGGACATCGCGTTCGCGGCGTACACCAACCACCCTCAAGGAATGGAAGCGGGGCTCGAGGCGGTCAGCTACTACGATCCGCCGAACCTCACCTACCCGTTCGGCAGCTACATCTGCGTGGTCGACGTCGACTCGGGCACCGGCGAGGTGAAGGTCCGCCGGTTCGTCGCGATCGACGACTGCGGCAACATCATCAACCCGATGATCGTGCAGGGCCAGGTCCACGGCGGTCTCACGATGGGACTGGCGCCGGCTCTCTTCGAAGAGATCTCGTACGACGAGATCGGCAACATTCGCGGCGGGAGCTTCATCGACTACCTGCTGCCAACCGCCGTCGAGACGCCGAAGTGGGAGACCGGGCATACGGTCACACCCTCGCCGCATCATCCGCTAGGCGCTAAGGGCGTCGGGGAATCTGCCACGGTGGGCGCACCGGCTGCCATCGCCAACGCCGTAGTCGATGCGCTGTGGCATCTGGGCGTGCGCCACATCGATATTCCGATCACGCCTGCGAAGGTGTGGAAGCTCCTGCGTGAGAAGGGCGTGACCGAGTGAAGGATGCGCGCGGACGTGGCTGACGCGCTGGTCGCGCTGGCCGCCGAGCTCCAGCGCGCGGGCGAGGCGTTCGCGCTGGCCACGGTCGTGCGCTGCGAGGCGCCCACCTCGGCGAAACCCGGTGCGAAGGCGCTCGTTCGCGAAGACGGCAGCGTGCAGGGCTGGGTCGGCGGCGCCTGCGCCGAGCCGGTCGTCGTGCGCGAAGCGCTCGAGGCCCTGCGCGACGGCCGGCCACGACTCATCGGCCTCTACGGCGAGGGCGCGCGGACTCTCGGCCGGACGGAGGGCCTGCTCGAGTATGGCATGACGTGCCACAGCGGCGGCACCCTGGAGATCTACGTGGAGCCCTATCTTCCCAAGCCCCTGCTCGTGCTCGTCGGTCACGGGCCCGTCGTCGAGACGCTCGCGACGCTCGGTCGCGCCGCCGACCTTTCGGTGGTCACGCTCACCGCCGAAGATCTGGAGACCGGGCTCGATCAGCAGCACCTCACGCAGCGTGCCTCGGTAGTTGTGGCCACGCACGCGGACTCCGACGAAGACGTCCTGGATCGAGTGCTGAGGACCGCCGCGGGCTACGTCAGCCTGGTCGCGAGCCGCCGCCGCGCTGCCGTGATCCTCGAGAGCCTCGAGCGGCGCGGCGTGCCGCCCGAGCACCGCGGCCGGCTCAAGGCGCCGGCCGGGCTCGACATCGGCGCGCTGACGCCCGAGGAAATCGCGGTGAGCATTCTCGCCGAGATCATCCAGCATCGCCGCAGCGACAAGGCCCGCGGCGCCGAGCCGGAGCCAGCGGAGCCAGCCGCGGCCACTGTCCGGATCGACTCGAAGGACCCGATCTGTGGAATGACCGTCGACGGTGCGACCGCGAAGTTCCGCTCGCAGTTCTCGGGACGCGCGGTGTATTTCTGCTGTCGCCACTGCAAGGAGATGTTCGACCAGGATCCGGAACGGTACCACCTGGCGTTGTAGCGCTCCGGACCCGATGTATCACCGTGGCGACAGCGGAAGGACGTCGCTACTGCACGCCCGTTACGCGACCCACCAATGCCGGTCAGCGACCAATATATGCCGGTCTGCATATCCTTCTCTTGACCGGCCATCGAACGCTTGAAGTCCGCGTCGCTATGAGATGATTTGCCCTCATCCCGATATACGCCGGTCGCGCTATGCTGCGAGATATGCTGCAACGGCGGTGTTATGCAGTTCTGTGGAATTAGAAGTTCGGCGCAGTGAATGGTTGCGAAGCCAAGGAGGGGACTATGCCGAGGCCTGTGAGTTCCACACTGTGCCTGGCGATCGCGTCGTTCGTCCTGTTCTGCACAGCCCCAGAGACAGCTGATGCTCGGATCACCCGACTCGAGATCACCCGTATCGAATCGCCGGCATTCGGCGGCGCCAGCTTCGACAGGGTCGGACACTACGAGCGCCTGATCGGACGCGCCTACGGGGAAGTCGATCCGAAGCATGCGCTCAACGCGGTCATCCAGGACATCGAGCTGGCGCCCCGGAACGCCCGGGGCCTCGTCGAGTACTCGACCGACGTCGACATTCTCAAGCCGATCGACCCGGCCCGCGGGAACGGCGTCCTGTTCTTCAACGTCGTCAACCGCGGCAACAAAGGAGGTCTGCCGTCCTACAACGCTCGGACGGGTGACCTCGCGGCGAACAATCGGCTGGCCAGTCCCGGCGACGGCTTCATGATGCGCGAGGGTTACACCATCGTCTGGTTCGGCTGGCAGGCGGACGTGCTTCCGGGAAACAATCGCGTGACCATGCAGGTGCCGATCGCCCGCAATGCGGACGGCACACCGATCACGGGGATCGTGCGATCGGAGATCGTCGTGGCGACCCCCACCGCGACCGTCAATCTCTCCACCGGGTATTTCACGCAGTTCACCCACGCCAGCTATCCGACTGTCAGCACCGACAACCGCACGCCGCTCGCGGACGGGTTCGTCCCTACCCTCACCGTTCGTGCGCGCGCGGGAGAGGCGCGTCAGCCCATCCCGAACACCGAATGGTCGTTCGCGGCCTGCCCGGACGGCGGCCCCCCGCGCCCGAGCGAGACGCAGCTCTGCTACGCGACGCAGTTCCAGCCGGGCCGGTTGTACGAGCTCGTCTATCGCGCCAAGGACCCGACCGTGCTCGGCCTCGGGTACGCCGCCATGCGCGACCTGGCCGCGTTCTTCAAGCACGAGCCACGCGACTCGAGCGGTACCGCCAACCCCATCTACCGGCCCAGCGCGAAGGCGGCCATCCAGGGCAGCTCCCAGAGTGGCCGCAACATCCGCACCTTCCTGCATCTGGGCTTCAATCAGGATGAGGCCGGTCGCATCGTGTACGAGGGGGCCCTGCCTCACATCGGCGGCGGACTGGCCGCTCTCAACATTCGCTTCGCGCATCCCGGCCGAGCCTGGGGCGAGCAGGTCGACCATCTCTATCCGGCCTACGATTTCCCTTTCACCTACGCGCGGATCAGCGATCCGATTACCGGCCGCACGCAGGGTATCCTCGACCGTTGCCGAACAACCAACACGTGTCCCCGCATCTTCCATGTGGCGACGGCGCTCGAGATGTGGGAAGGCCGGCAGTCGCTCGGGCTGACCGACCCTCTCGGCACCACGGATGTTGCCGACCCGGAGGGTGTCCGCACGTACATCATGGCCTCGACCCAGCACGGCTCGGCCCCGGTGCCACTGGCCACCCAGCCCCCGTTCGGTAACTGCCAGCAGCAGCCGAACCCGAATCCGCAGCTCTGGACGATGCGGGCGCTGCTAGTGGCCTTCACGCGCTGGGTGCGTGACGACGTGGCGCCGCCAACCAGTGCCGTCCCACGCATCGCCGACCGGACGCTGGTTCCGCCTGAGGACGTGCGCTTTCCGAGCATTCCCGCCAACACCTACGGCGGCGTTTCTCGCCCCGCCGTCAAGTTCCTACGCCTGACGAATCCGCTCCACGTCCTCGACTTCGGACCCCAGTACCGGGCCCAGGACTCGACGGGAATCATTACCGTCGAGCCGCCGCGCATCGGCGCGCGCCCGTATCGGCTCCTCGTGCCACAGGTGGACGCCGACGGCAACGATGTGGCGGGAATCCGCTCCGTCCATCTCCAGGTACCGATCGGGACCTACACAGGCTGGAACCTCTTCCGCGCCGGTCGCTTCGAGGACGGCTTCTGCAGCCTCCAAGGCAGCTTCATCCCGTTCGCCCGCACGCACGCCGAGCGATCGGCCACCGGTGATTCACGGCCGGCGCTCGATGAGCGCTATCCCACCCACGAGGCGTACGTCGAGGCCGTGCACCGAGCCGCGAGCGATCTCGTCAAGCAGCGGCTCCTGTTGGCCAACGACGCCGCGGCGCTCGTGGCAGAGGCGGAAAAGGATGGTGTCCGGGTCGCGCCATGAGTGCCGGATCCTCGCACCAGTTTAGCGGCCCGCCGAACCGCGGCATGCAGCCGACGGCCTTCGGCCGCGGCTGATACCGACGTTCGGCGACTTGGAGAATGGGCCGAAGTTGATGCATCGCTTGCCTGGGGCTCCTTGGTTGGAATGAGGACGGCGCTAGCTCTCATCGTCACGCTGACGCTTGGAACGGTCGCCGGTCCGGTCACCGCGGAAGCACAGCAGGCGGCAAAGGTCCCCCGCATCGGTGTTCTCCATCCCGGCGCCCAGGCTACTTCTTCGCATTTTGCCGCAGCCTTTGACCAAGGCTTGCATGAGCATGGGTATCGACAAGGCCAAAACATCGCGTTGGAACGCCGATTCGCCGAGGCCAAGGCCGAGCGGATATCAGAGATCGCTGCCGAGCTGGTGCGCCTGAAGGTGGACGTGATCGTGACGTCCACCGACGTCGGGATCGCCGCGGTCAAGCTGCAGACTCAGACGATTCCGATCGTGATGGCCAACAGCACCGATCCGGTCGGGACAGGCTTCGTTGGGAGCCTGGCGCGACCCGGCGGGAATGTCACCGGCCTCAGCAGCATCTCCCCCGAGCTCAGCGGCAAGCGCCTAGAGCTCTTAAAGGAAGCCCTCCCGGCGCTCTCCCGAGTAGCGATTGTGTGGAATCCGGACGTCCGGGGCGGCGTGCTTGACTATAAGGAAACAGAGAGTGCGGCGCGTTCGCTGCGTCTACAGCTTCAATCTGTCGAGGTGAACCGCGCCGATGACTTCGATCGCGCGTTCGCCGCGTTGGCGTCAGGACGTGCGGAGGCGTTGACCGTTGCTACATTCTCGCTCGCGTTCAGGAATCGCAGCCAGATAGCAAGTTTGGCGCAGAAGAATCGGCTGCCGTCGATGTTTGGACTAAGGGAGTACGCGGACGCTGGCGGCCTCATGGCCTACGGGCCGAATTACGCCGACGGCTGGCGCCGTGCCGCCACGTATGTGGACAAGATTCTAAAGGGTGCCAAGCCGGGCGAACTGCCGGTGGAGCAGCCCACCAAGTTCGAGTTAGTTATCAACCTGAAGACAGCGACGGCACTGCGGCTGACGATCCCGCCGTCGCTCCTGCGGCGAGCGGATCATGTCATTCAGTGAGTCCTGACGGCATTGAATGAGTAACCTGCACGTTGTAACGGGTGCTTTTGGCTACTCTGGCCGCTACATCACCGAGCGGCTGCTCCGAGCCGGCAATCGCGTCCGTACCCTTACGAACTCCCCCGATCGCGAACAGCCATTCGGAGATCGAGTCGAGGTACATCCCTTCAACTTCGACCACCCCGAGCGACTCGCGACGTCCCTCGAAGGTGCCCAAGTCCTCTACAACACCTACTGGGTGCGCTTCAATCACGCGGACTTCCGCTACTCGCAGGCAGTCGACAACACGCGCGCCCTCTTCTCCGCAGCCCGGCGTGCTGGGGTCTTGCGCGTAGTCCACGTCAGCATCACCAATCCTTCGGAAGATTCTCCCCTAGAGTACTTCCGCGGGAAGGCTGTTCTGGAGCGGGAACTCAGAGAATCTGGGCTTTCGTATGCGATCTTACGTCCGGCCGTGCTCTTCGGAGGGGAGGACATCCTGATCAACAACATTGCCTGGGTTCTCCGCCACCTGCCCATCTTCGGAGTTTTTGGCGCGGGTCACTATCGCCTGCAGCCGATCCATGTTCACGATTTCGCCGAACTCGCTGTTGCGCAAGGAGCCGCGCGCGTAGACCGAACCATCGATGCCATCGGCCCCGAGACCTACAGTTATCGCGACCTCGTCCGGGAGCTCGCGCGAATCATTGGCGTGTGGCGTCCGATCGTCTCCGTTCCCCCGCAGCTTGGCTACGCCACGGGGTGGTTCCTGGGCAAGCTCCTCGGGGACGTTCTGATCACGAGGGACGAAGTGGACGGCCTCATGCGAGACCTTCTCGCAACAGAATCCGAGCCAACGGGCCGAACAAGGCTATCCTCCTGGGCACGCGAGCACGCCGCCACACTTGGCAGACGGTACGCAACGGAGCTCGGCAGGCGGAGAAACCGCAGCGTTGCGTATGCTCACGCTAGGTAACGCGCCGGGAGGGTTGCCGTCCAACAAGCGAATGGAGCGGCGGGGACGACCGGCTGGGGTGAATGTGGTCGTGAGTGGGCCGGCCGCTCATTCACGATCCGTTAGACAACACCTGGAAGGACGGGACACCCCGTGAGCTGATCCGAAAGATCGAACGGAGTTTATGTCGACGTTGCGGCAGCCCGCGAGGGTCGCAACCGCGCTGTGCTCTGACGCGCGCGCTCCGGTTGGTTCGTGATGGCCGATGTACAGATCCTACCTGGGAAATGTCCACTGCTCTCAGACCCGGTTGTGCAGCAGCATCAACGACCTGACCGCAGATGCGCGAGGAAGATTCCTGGTCAACTACGAGATCCTTGGCAACAGCGACCCAGTTCTCCACGCGCACGTGACTCCCCGGTACGCGTCGGAACCCGAGGAGCGCCGGAAATCGCCGGCCTGGTTCTACGATTTTCCCGCAGCAACACATTTCGACCCAGACAAGCACGGCGCGCTGCAAGCGCGAATCGCTCGAGCCCTCACTGAACTCGGTCTCCTCGTAGGGGATACGCAGCATGTCGTCTAACAATCATTCACCGGGCCGCCGCGAATCCGGCTCTCTTGTGAACACGGTGGTCCCGGAGGCGGCGGCCGACGATGCGGAGCGTTAGCCCTTAAGAGATGGCGAAGTGGCGTTACGGCCTAATCGCTGCATACGTCGGCTTTGGCCTCGTTGGCGGCTGGGTCGCGATCTACCGGCAGGCATTCATTGGTCTGGCGCTGTTCGGCGTTGGGTTCGTATGCATTTCCATTCATGTGGCGATTGAGCGGAAAGAGAGGAAGTATGAGGAGGCAGCTCAGGCTGTGTGGGTCGCGGACGTGCAGCGAGCGGCAGATGATGTGGGGCTGGAGGACTACGGCATAACTTCGCTTCAGGAATTGGCTCGTTATCATGACGCAGCCGGCAGAGCGGCGGTGCTGGCGGCCCTACGGTCGCTACCAGCGGGTCAGCGCTCTTTGCTTGTCGCTGCTCGCAAGGTGGAGCCAGATGCCGAATGGGACTAAGGGGCTGACCTAATATCATAGTGTCGACAATTGAAGGACGGGAGGAGGTGCCAGATCATTGGGTCGGTCACAGTCAGGCATGGGCGAGGTTCGGGTCGCGGTCAGGTTGACGAACGCGGTCGACGAGGGCATGGTCCGGCGCGGCATGCTGACGCCGGACCAGGTCAGGACCTACCAGGCGGACGCGCTCGTCGATACCGGGGCCGTTCGCACGGTCATCCCTCCGCAAGTCGCGGCTCGTCTCGGTCTGGGCATTCGAGGTCAGCGGATGGCCGAGTATGCCGATGGACGCACGGAGGCCGTCAGCGTGACAGAGCCTCTCGTCGTCGAGATCGACGGGAGGGACACTCTGGAGGAAGCCCTCATACTCGGCGACGAGGTCCTGATAGGACAGACGGTGCTCGAGAAGCTCGACCTGTTCGTAGATTCGCGACGACGACGGCTCGTCCCCAACCCGGCACACCCGGATCAGCCGATCACGAAGGTCAAGCTCGCCACGAGTGAGGTCGCTTAGCCCCCGTAGAAGACCTTGTCGCCGAGCTCCTTCATCCACAGGGTCGCGTCGTCGGCCCGTCCGTCGATGGTCTTGGCCAGACCGACCTCGACCACCTTGCCGACGAAGATCGAGTGGTCGCCCATCTCCACTGTCGTCTCGAGCGAGCACTCGATGAACGCGGGCGTGCTCGCCAGGATCGGCGCGCCGGTCTTGCCCGTACGGAAGGGCTCGCCGGAGATGGTGTCGCCCTTCTTCTCGGCGGGCTTGAAGAACGTGAACGCCAGGGCCTGCTGGCCCTTGCCGAGCACGTTCAGCGCGAAGGCCTTCGTGTCCTTGATCAGCGCATGACCCGCGGAGTCGGTTTTGACGCCGACCACCACCAGCGGCGGCTCGAATGAGGCCTGGGTGACCCAGCTCACGGTGCCCGCCGAGATGGCGCCGTCCTTGTGCGCCG
>Ga0209055_1001447_pt1 | contig 15637 bp, 8 predicted proteins | sample GraSoiAngelo_110_FD_185875 | JGI IMG/M metagenome (GOLD analysis project Ga0209055, IMG submission 185875) | Grasslands soil microbial communities from the Angelo Coastal Reserve, California, USA - 14_0903_12_30cm (SPAdes) (version 2) | ecosystem: Environmental > Terrestrial > Soil > Grasslands ... | reverse complement strand
AGGAGTAGAGCGCGACGTTTTTCTCCAAACTGACGACACCTAACTCAGGATGCCGGAACGCGCGCTTCCAGTCTTCCGGCTTAATGGCACGCAGCACCAGCACCCATCGTTGGTGAAGAGATTCCAGCAACGCCAGCGAAATTTCAATGGGGGCGGTTCGCGATTCCTGCAATTCTGCCCAGCGATCCTCGTGATACGGTTTGATGGTCGGCTCATCTTCGGTTAAAGCGAGCTTAAAGCGCACATACGCGTTGAGATGACTGTCAGGTACGTGATGCACAACCTGCCGCACCGTCCATCCTCCGGGACGATAGGGAGTATCAAGCTGCTCCTGCGACAGCCCTTGCACCGCCGCGCGCAATCGCGAAGGCGCCTGCTCGATGTCATCTATGAACTTGTTCCTGGCTTGTTCAGTAGGGGAACCGTTGAAAGTGAACTTCCCGATGGGATAGCGCAAGTCACTCATATTTTGTCTCCGCCGAAATCAAATATAACGATCAGATGAAAGCGTGGAGGAAAAGCTGCGAAAAACCTCCCGATAATTTTCAGGGAAGTGCTGCAGTATTGTTTCATCAATCAAGACTAGCGGAATCCAGCCACAAACTGTCTGCTATTTCAACAGCGCCATGATTCTCACCGGCCCACCCGAGCCGCCTTCCAGCTTCATCGGCGCCACAATCGCAATAGCCCACTGCTACGAGGCGTGGTGAGCGCGCGAGTCCGTCGCAAACCTCCCTTCTCCGTCTCGGGCTAATGAACATCCTGTATCGCCGGCTGCCGCACTGATAAAATTTCGCTGGAGTCGTTCCTTCTCTGAGTATGTCAGAGTTCATCAAAACCATCTTCCACGTCGACATGGATGCCTTCTTCGTGTCGGTGGAAGAACTGTTCGATCCTTCCCTGAAGGGCAAAGCGGTAGTCGTCGGCGGGCAACGCGATGAGCGTGGAGTAGTTTCAGCGGCATCTTACGAGGCGCGCAAATTTGGCGTGCATTCTGCCATGCCGCTGCGTACCGCAGCCAAGCATTGTCCGCACGCGATTTTTGTGGACGGTCATCCGGAGCGTTATCGCGAATGCTCCGAGAAAGTCTACGAGGTGCTGAACAGTTTTTCCCCGCAGGTGGAGATGGCGTCGATTGATGAAGCCTATCTGGATATGACAGGCACCGAACGTCTGCACGGGCCTCCCTTGCGCGCCGCACAACGGCTGCACGACAAAATGAAACTCGCGACGCAACTTAACTGCTCGATTGGCATCGGCACTTCGCGATTAATCGCCAAAGTTTCCTCCGCGCAGGCCAAACCAAATGGGGTTCTGTGGATTATGCCGGGCCAGGAGGCCAAATTTCTGGCGCCGCTCGACGTCCGCGACATCCCTGGTGTGGGCAAGGTCATGGAGCAAGATTTGCATCAGCTTGGCGTTTACAGAGTCGGGGACCTGGCTGCCCTGCAAGAGAACGTGCTGGAGGACCGTTTCGGTAAGTGGGGAATGGCTCTGGCGGGGAAGGCGCGAGGTGAAGACGCGGGTGGCTGGTTCGATTCGGAGGTCGGCGCCGACACCGACCCGAAATCCATCAGCCACGAACACACTTACAACGACGACACCGCCGACAGTGAGCAACTGGAATCCACCCTGATGCGGCTTTCAGAAATGGTCGGACGCCGTTTGCGGGAGAACGGGTTGCATGCCCGCACCATCCAATTGAAACTGCGCTACCAGGACTTCACTACTATCACGCGCGCCCATTCGCTGGCCGAGCCTACGCAACTCGATATCGAAATCTTCGAGCAGGTGCGCACGCTATTTCGTAATAACTGGCATAAGGCCGCCAAGGTGCGCCTGTTGGGAGTGCATGTATCAGGCTTTAAGGGGCACTCTGGGCAGATCGAGCTTCTGGACTCTACACTTCATGAGCGCTGGAACAAGGCACTGACCACGGCAGATCGCCTGCGCGATAAATTTGGGGAATCCAGCATCAGCCTGGCGGCAGGGATGAAAGGCGGCTTCCGCGAGCGCACTCATGAGAATCCAGCAGGGCTGCCCGGAAAAGGACGATCGGAAAAATAAGATCGCCCAACGATGAACATTTGTATGAGCAGCAATTGTCTCCGCGCTTTGCGAGCGTCTTGTGTCATTTGACTGATTATCGTTATTGACCCGAATGTGTCTGGCACACTAAGATTCCCGCTCACCTCTAACAGGAGTTCCACTTATGCGAAAGGTCATCATCTTTCTTTGTCTGTTCATGCTGTCTCTGCTCACGGCATTTTGCGTAGCGGAGAGCAATCCTCCACTTCTGCTGCGCAAGCCAACCGTCAGTAAGACTCAGATCGTCTTCAACTATGCGGGCGATTTGTGGATTGTAGCCCGCGACGGCGGCGATGCCCGTCGTCTGACAGCGGGAACCGGTAATGAAACCGATCCGCTATTTTCGCCTGACGGCACGATGGTCGCATTCACCGGCGATTACGATGGCAATAAAGATGTGTATGTCGTCACGGCGGCCGGAGGTGAGCCGAAGCGATTGACGTACCACCCTGGAACCGACGAAGTTGTCGCCTGGACGCCGAATGGCAAGAACATCGTGTTCCGCTCCACACGCGCCAGTTACTACCATTTTGCAGACAAATTATTTACGGTGCCGGCGGCGGGCGGATTTCCCAGCGAACTTCCTCTGCCCATTGGAGAAGAAGCAGCGTACTCGCCGGATGGCACGCACCTGGCCTACGTTCCACATCCGCAGTGGCAGGCGGCGTGGAAGCGGTATCGCGGCGGACAGACCACTCCGATTTGGATTGCTGATCTGAAAGATTCCAGCGTGGTGAAGATCCCGCGCGAAAATTCCACCGATTTCAATCCGCTCTGGGTGGGAAACACTATCTACTTCCTGTCTGATCGCAATGGCCTGGTCAGCCTGTTCGCCTACGACACCGCGACCAGGAAGGTGTCAGAAGCGCTCAAGAGCGAGGGCTTTGATTTCAAGTCCGCGTCGGCGGGGCCGGACGCCATCATCATCGAACAGTTCGGTTCGCTTCATCTCTACGACCTCAACACCCACCAGAGCAAGACGGTCAACATCCGGGTGGCGGGAGATTTTGCCCAGGTGCGACCAGGTTTTGTGAAGGTAGAGCCGAAGCGTATTCACGCTTTCAACCTTTCGCCTACCGGCACCCGGGCACTGATGGAAGCCTGGGGAGAAATCTTCACCGTGCCGACCGACAAAGGCGACATCCGCAATGTAACCCACTCGCCCGCGGTAGCCGATCGCGATCCGGCGTGGTCGCCCGACGGCAAGTGGATCGCGTATTTTTCAGATGAGCCGGGCGAATACGAGCTTCAACTGCGCCAGCAGAACGGCCTCGGCCAAGTGCGGCATATTAAGTTGGGTCAGTCGCCATCGTTCTACTATGCGCCGGTGTGGTCGCCCGACAGCAAGAAGATCGCGTACAGCGATAAGCGGCTGAACTTGTGGTACGTGGACGTGGCCACTGGCGCGTCGAAGCTCGTGGATACCGATTACTACGAAGGGCCACAATTCAACCAAAACTGGGCGCCTGACAGCAAGTGGGTCGCATATGCCAAGCAGCTTCCCAGTCACTTGCACGCCATCTATGTCTATTCCGTGGAACAGGGCAAGACCTATCAAGTCACCGATGGTATGAGCGACGCGCTCTATCCGGTGTTTGACAAGAATGGCAAGTATCTTTACTTCACGGCGAGCACTGATCTTGGGTTGGCGGAGAGTGCGGGCTGGGACATGTCGAGCGATAACCATTTAGTTACACGAAGCGCTTACATCGTGGTTCTGGCGAAGGATCTTCCTTCCCCGCTGGCGCCGGAGAGCGATGAGGAGAAAGTCAAAGAAGAAATCAAGGCTGCCGAGAAAGAGAAATCAAAGGACAAGAACAAGAGCAAGGATAAAGACGCCAAGTCGGATGCCGATACGACCGCCGATGGCGACAAAGACAAGGAAAAGGACAAAGACAGCAAAGACAAGGATAAGGACAAAGATAAAGACGATAAAGGCAAAAACAAAGATAGCGACAAACCGGTTGTGGTGCGGGTAGACATTGAAGGGATCGGGCAGCGCATTCTGGCTCTGCCGATTCCCGCCAAGGACTACGTGAATCTGATAGCTGGAAAGTCAGGGATTCTGTTCCTGTCCGAAGGCCCCGCGGTAATTACGGAAGATGACCAGGAGAACCTTAAGCAGACGCTGCAAAGGTTCGACTTGAGCAAGCGCAAGGTGGATAAATTCCTCGAAGACGTAAATGATTTCACAATCTCTGCCAACGGCGAAAAACTCCTCTACCGAAAAGAGGAGCAGTGGGCGGTGACGGGTACGGAGGAGCCTCCTGCGAGTGAAAAGAGTGACAAGCCCAAGCCCGGCGAAGGTCCTCTGAAACTCGAGACCATGGAGATTTACGTTCAACCACGCGATACTTGGAAACAGATTTATCGCGAGACCTGGCGCATCGAGCGCGACTTCTTCTATGACCCGCATTACCACGGTCTCGACCTGGCAAAAGTGGCGAAGAAATACGAACCGTATCTGGAAGGCATCGCCTCGCGCGACGAATTGACCTATCTCTTTCAGGAAGCACTGGGTGAGATCACGGTGGGGCACATGTTCGTGGGCGGGGGCTACCATCCCGAATCGAAAAAGATCAAAGGCGGACTGCTGGGTGCTGATTACAGCATCGAAAATGGACGCTATCGTGTGGCCCGGGTCTATAACGGTGAGAACTGGAATCCCGGACTGCAAGCTCCGCTGACGCAGCCCGGCGTGAATGTAAAGGCGGGCGAATACATTCTCGCAGTCAATGGGCGAGAACTGCGTGCGTCCGATGACATCTACAGCTTCTTCGAGCAGACGGCGGGCAAACAGGTGCAGCTCAAAGTTGGTCCGAACCCTGACGACAAAGGGGCGAGAGAGGTCACAGTTGTGCCGGTGGAAAGCGAGGACACCCTACGCCATCTTGCATGGATCGAGGGGAACCGCCGCAAGGTGTATCAGATGACTGGAGGACGTGTGGCTTATGTCCACGTTCCTAATACCGCGGGTGCGGGCTACAGCAACTTCAATCGCTACTACTTCGCCCAAGTCGGGAAAGACGCTGCCATCATTGACGAACGCTTCAACGAAGGCGGACAGCTTGCCGATTACATTATTGACTCTATGCGGCGTCCGTTGATGAGCCGGATCGTGACTCGCGAGGGCAATGATTGGTCGAGTCCTACGGCGGCGATTTACGGTCCCAAGGTGATGATCGTGAACGAAATGGCGGGTTCCGGCGGTGACGCGTTACCATGGTATTTCCGCAAGGCAGGGATCGGGCCGCTCATCGGAAAGAGGACGTGGGGCGGACTGGTCGGCATCGGAGGCTATCCGGAATTGATTGACGGCGGGTTCGTGACCTCGCCACGCGATGCGATTTACGGGCTGGGTGGCGAATGGGAAGTGGAGAACCATGGCATCCCGCCGGACTTCGAAGTGGATCTCGATCCTGCGGCAGTTCGCCAGGGGCACGATCCCCAACTGGAAAAAGCCGTCGAGGTCGTCATGCAACTGCTGAAGGAGCATCCGTTGCCGGAGTACAAGCGGCCGGTCTATCCCAATTATCACGTGAGTGATGGATTGGGAATCGATAACCGAAGCGGAGGCACGCCCGCGTCGAGCAAGTGAGAATTGTTGGTCAACTGAAAAAAGGGTCCCCAAAATACGCGAGCCGGGAATCCCGGAAATGATTTCCGGTCCCGGCTGCGCTTACTGCAATTCGTGTCTTACCAGCCTATTATTAATTGGCTGCCCCGGCATTGGCCGTGGTTGGCGTAGTGTTAGTGCCACTAGTCCCGGTACCTAAACGGCTAAGACGAGGGAAGAACGGCGTGACTTCGAAAGGCATCTTGTCGCGCGCCGACGTGATGGCCACGGGCTGACTCTTGATCAATTCCACGCGATCATCCCAGGCATTCATTTTCACCCGGCCGCCCAAAGGTAGCGCGGCAATCTGATCCAACTTGTTCATGTCGAAAGCGGGCGCGGAAGTCATCAACTGTGACATCCGCGTAACCGTGGTGCCTTCGGAAATATTGTTTCCCAAATGTGCGGTTAGCAGAGCGGACAGCGACCCTACACGGGTTTGCAGCGCCTTCAGGAACAATCCGGCGCTGTCGAGTTTCTGGCCGTAAGGAGACGTTTTCAAAATCTCAATTGCTTTCTTGTCCGCGGCGGTTTCCTCTTCCGGAATATGTTTGAAGCCGAGATTCGAGTAGGTGGTGTCATCCGAGAAGAGCATGCGATCGTTGAACGCGTACTTGCTGCCCAGGTTGTGTCCCAGGACGATGTGCGCCAGTTCGTGCGCCAACACCATCGCCAGGCTGGCCTCATCCGGCAGCACGTCAATCAGTCCACGGCTGACCACGATGGTGTTGCCCACGCTGAACGTCTCTAGCGGAGAGGTGAGCAGCACGCGGGTGCGTACGGGCCGCGGCAATTCAATGTTATTGGTAATTTGCAGGTTATTGACCACGGTCTGGAGAATCTTGTCTACGTCACCCTCCGGCGCCAGCAAGCCGGCGCGTTGCAGGCGTTCCACTACGTTATCTTCCGCCTGCTGTTGCCACTCACGTTCGGCCTGAAGTGGCGAAGCATCCTGGGCGGCAGCGCTTGTGTCCTTGACACTCGAATCCACCAGCACCTGGGTAAGCTCGTCTCCCTTGCCGTCCTTCTTCAGGTCGTAACCCCAAATGCGGGTCTGAGCCTTGAAGGCGATTTTATTCTTCGCGCCAGCACTGAAGTCGCCTTCTTCGCTGTAGATGTAAGCCGGCACCCAATACCCCGGAATCAGGTTTAAGCGCCAGCTATCCATGTGGAAAAAGTAGGAGTTCTTCGGTCGTGGCGCATAGGTGCCGTTCAAGCGGACGATGCTGAAATCCTGATCTTCAATCCAGAGGCGGCCGAGAAAGCGGCCTTTGCCGGCATCCTTCTTGGGAGTGACGTCAAACACCAGGCAGCGCACATCACCGAGGAATTCGCGATGGATGTATTTGAAATCGTAGTGCTGACGGTCGAAGTCACTGCGGTCGGCGAAGATCATCCAGGAAAAGCCCATGGGCTGGTACTGCATTTTGAAGAGTTTGGTGAAGCCGCCAAGCAGGTGTTTTTCCATGCTCTGATCTCTGAGGTAGTCCTTGCGATCCACCGACTCGCCCAGATCCATGCGGCCCAGAAAATAGTGATCGTCCTTGGGGACGGGACCGAGCTGCGGATCAAGCGTGAGATTCTGCAAATAGGTCTCCACCACCGGATTGCGATTCTCCAGCATCTTCATCAGCCCGTGCTCACGCTCGATAAAGCGGTCCACCACTTGATCCATGGTCGTGGGAGATGCTGACTGCGAAGCCGGCGCGGCTTGCGATGAGGCAGGCTGCGTCTGGGGCGCCGGCGATGTGGCCGCTGGCTGGCCCGCTGCAGGCTGGGACGGTTGTGACGTCTGTGATGCCGCTGCATCCGTTACGTGTGTCTCCGCGGGCTGCTGTGCCATTGCACTCAGTGAAAGCAGCAGAAAAGCGGTGACCATCCAATTCCATTTGCGCATGACTCTCATCTCCCTGTCTTCTTAGTACGCCAAGTCTAGTACGCCAATTGAAAAACTACGTGCACGATGGCAGTGGAATCCACCGCCTGACCATTGCGTAAAGCTGGTTTGAATCGCATCTTGTTGGCCGCGGCAACCGCGGCTTCGTCGAGCCCGTGGCCCAGCCCGCGTACTACCCGGTTCACGTGCAACTGGCCGTTGGCGGCAAACATGACCTCCAGCAACACTTCCCCTTCCAGCCTGAGCTGGCGAGCTTCCTCGGTGTATACCGGATTTGGTTTAAAACTGACCTCGACTGGGTTCGTGGGCAGACCGGAGTCTAACTGCCGCGGGGTCTTTACTGCACCTTGTGCGAGTTCCTGCTGTCCGAATCCCGCGGTTTGAACTCCTGAGCCACGTCCGTTGCTGCGGCCGTCTCCATTGCCACCAGTCGCAATTCCATTTCCGAAGTCCGCACTCGCAACTGTCCCCCGGATGCCTTTCGCGCCGCCTGAGCCGTTGCCATACCCCGCTCCCTGCGGCATCTCGAAAGCCCCCGTGTTCGCCACTACCAGTTTTGCGTTCGCCTTGCCCTCACCCTTGACTCCATTAGGATCGCCGAATCCGCCGGTCTGCACCTTTTGCACCAGAGCATTTACCGTAGGCACCGCCGAACTCCCCGCAAACTCTCCGGTATGTATCAGCACCGGCCGGGCGCCGCCGGGTGTCACCTTCAGCAACGCCGGAGCAAACGTATTTACCGTCACTTTCGGCGGCTCAACATCCTGCTGTTGCGGACGCGGTGCCCGAATTTCGCGAGGCAACGTGAGCCGCGGAGTTGTAATTGGCGCTGGTGACAGCAGCTTAGCATGAATCTCCGGGCGCTTTGGTTTATAAGCTTTGGGCTGCAAAGAAGGTAACGGAATCAATTCAGTAACGTGATACTGCTTCAGATTAAGCTTGTCAGGCAGCACCAGACCCAGGTTGATCAGAAGCAAGATGAAAAGCAATTCCAGGCCGTAGCTGGTGACCAGCGTACGCCAGTCAATCTTGTGCTCCGGCAGAAGCCCAAACTGATAGTCCTGATTGAACGAGGTCATGCCATAGACTCCAGGGGAACCCGGGCTGGGGAGAAGCGCGGGTGGAATCTCTAACTTAGGGGAGATCAGGCGAGGGGTAAACGTGTCGCCTGCACATGTACGTTGGTAACAGTATTGTGCAGAATCGGGAAAATAATCTAAAAGGGGAGAAGGTTAGGATTACTTGGGGGCAAATGCCCGCCGCTTACGCGAAAAATAGTAAAAAACTGGAACTCCTGCCAGTATTACCAGGCATCCCAAGGCCGAATTCCGGATATTGTCGTTAAAGGTGTAGTACAGAAGCACAGTAGAAGCCAATACAAACAAGGCGGGAACCACAGGATATCCCCAGACCTTGTAAGGACGTGGCGCATCCGGTTCACGACGGCGGAACACGAAAATTGTGCTGCCGGAAATCATATAGAAAAGCCATTCGGCGAAGATCGTCAACGAGAATAGTTGGCGGAAATTGCCTCCCAGCAGCAGAAGGAGGATGGCAAGTACCGCCTGCACCATAATCGCGACTGAGGGCGTGCGAAAGCGTGGGTGGACCTCTGCCAATGCGGAGAAAAAATATCCGTCGCGGGCGACGGCGTAGGGAATTCGCGCTCCGCTCATGATGGTGCCATTCAAAGCCACCAGCATAGATAAGGCCATGCCGGCTGAAACAATGCCGGCGCCCGCATGACCCAATACGAGAGCGATTGCCTCTGACGCAGGACGCTCAGAACCAGCAATTGCATTTACAGGAAGGACGTACTGCACTGCCGCATTTACCAGGATGTAGAGCGCGCCCACCGTTGCTACCCCGGCGATCAGCCCTATAGGGATGTTGCGCTCCGGACGGCGTATTTCGCCCGCCACCATGTTGAGATCATTCCAGCCGTCGTAAGCCCATAACGCCGCGACCAGCGCGGCGAAGAATCCGGCCATGCCGCCTCTTGCTCCAGCGTATTGGGCAGCGAAGTGCGCCCAACTCCCCCCGCTGAAACTGAAACCAATGACCACGATGGCTAAAATCATCGCGACCTTGAGAATGGTGAAAACTAATTGGAATTCGCCGGCCTTCTTAATTCCGATGTAGTTCAGTAAAGAAATTAAGACTGTTGCAGCAATGGCGACTAGTTGTCCCCAGGTGAGATGAAAGGGCCGCGCCACAATGTCATGAGCGAAAAACGAAAATATCGAAAATGTTCCCAGAATTCTTACCAAGCCGGTGGTTATGGTTGCGATGGAACCGGGCTTCGCGATAACGAACCACGTCCAGGCGTAAAGAAAACCGCCGAGTGGGCCGTAAGCGTCGCGCACATAGACGTACTCCCCTCCGGCCTGGGGCTTCATCGCACCCAATTCCGCGTAAGTCAGCGCCCCAAAAAAAGACAACAACCCGCCCACCAGCCACGCGAGATAAACCAGTTTGGCGGTGCCGGCCGCCTGCATCATTTCCGCGGGAACAAGAAAGATGCCACTGCCGATGATGGTCCCAACTACCACGGCGGTGGCATGACTGGCGCCTAGATCGCGCGCCAGTTCAGGCGAGGAAGCTCGAATTTTTGCCTGCTGCTGCGCCATGCGGCGTGGCAAGTATATAGTCAGGTTGTCGGACTACGATCGGCGAATAGCAAGCTTGCGCTATAACCGACGATGAAAGTGATTACTGTTCCGATGGCCACATACCACGTCCACGGCACCGGGGCGGCGAGCCAGATGTAGAGCTCAGTGACGAAACCGCAGAGCATTCCAAACATGGCACCGTTCTGATTTGCACGTTTGGTTAAGACGCCCAGCAGAAATACTCCCAAGAGGGCGCCATAGGCCACCGATGCGATCTGCAGGCCGACTTCCACCACGCGTCCCACTTTGTGCAGCGAGAGTATTGCCAATCCGAATAGCACAAGGGCCCAGATTAGTGTGGACAATCGGGAAAGATACAGCCGCCGGCGTTCGTCAATCTGGGGATTGCCGCGCAAATAAAAATCGATCATGGAGCTCGACGACAGCGAATTCAGGGCGGCGCTCAGGTTCGACATTGCCGCCGCCAGAATCGCGGCAATCAGCAATCCGGAAATGCCGTGTGGCAGCTGGCTGACAATGAATGTGGGATAAATGCGGTCCGCTTTTCCGAAATGCGACGACGGAACCTGGTAGAAGGCCCATAACATGATTCCCACGATCAGGAAGAGACCGAACTGAAAAAAGATAGCTATGCCGCTGGAGAGCAGCGCCGTCACCGACTGCCGCTGGCCACGGGCGGCGAGCAATCGCTGCACAATCAGTTGATCGGTACCGTGGCTTGCCGTGGTGAGGAAGGTCCCGCCGATTATTCCTGCCCAGAAAGTGTAAGGCCGCCAGAAGTCCGGCGTGAAGTCGAAGACACGCAGCTTGCCTGCCCCCGCCGCCAGCGAATGAATCGCCGGCCACCCGCCAGGAACCAAGTGCAGGATGGTAAACAGTCCCACCAAAGTTCCGCCGATATAGATCACGGTCTGGACAACGTCCGTCCAGATCACCGCCGCCAAGCCGCCCTCAAAGGTGTAAATCAGAGTGAGTGCGGTGATGATTGCGATCGAAGCGATCTCCCCAGTGCCCAGGGCGATGGTCACCACAATGGAGACTGCGTACACGCGCACGCCCTCCGCGGCGGCGCGCGTAAGCAAGAAGAGTCCCGCGGTCAGGGAACGCAAGCTGCGTCCAAAACGCCGCTCAATCAGCTCATAGGCGGTGTAGAGGTCGCCGTGAAAATAATGTGGCAACAGCAGGAAGCTGATGATCACGCGACCCAATACGTAGCCCATCACGACCTGCATGAAGCTCAGGTTAGTGTCATAGGCAAGGCCGGGAATGCTGATGATAGTCAGCGTGCTGGTTTCGGCAGCCACGATGGAGAGCGCAATCGCCCACCACGGAATGTTGCGGTCAGCCAGGAAATAATCGCGCAGCGAGCGCTGCCGCTTGCGGAAGCGTAGCCCGAACAGGGTGATGCCCGCCAGGTAAAGCGCGATGATGGTGAAGTCCAGCCTATTCAGGCCCATGCAGGATTCGTGTGGCGCCGGCGGCTCGCCCGTGAGCCTTTCACGTCACCTTTCGCACTACACTTTCCGCAGGATCGTATACCTCAGATGAAAGCGCGACCAGCGAAATTGGTTGGGTGCCATCATTGCGAACCGCGTGTGATGCCTCCGGATCAACCAATATCAATCTTGCTCCCGCGCCAGTGAATTGCAGATGCTGCGCCGGAGTGTGTTCCCCTTCATCCCAGTGCAGCGACCATTCCGCGTTGTGCACGATGACGATGGCTTCGCGCCGCCGCAAATGAAAGTGGTTGCCGCGCACGGGGCAGGTGCGATAGAAGCCAGGTGCATGTCTCGAATGCGGCTGAGGAACTCCAGAGCTTCCGCGGGCACAGTGAAGCTGTAACCGCGTGTGTCCCCCGAATCGTTCAGTTTGATGATCCGCACTTTCGATTTCATCGTCTTGATCTAAGAGTAGAGCGTTTCAGGATGAGTTTTACATTATGAAAGGAAGATTGGGGACTGGCGAGTGACAGTCTAACCACCGCCCAATCCTCCTGTGATAGAAATACCGACGTGAGCATCTATCTCGGTCTCGACGGTGGCGGAACGCAAACTACCTGTGCAGTAGGCAACGAAAATTCATTCCTTGCCACCGGTAGCGCGGGCGGTAGCAACATCATACGGCTGGGCAAGGCCCAGGCGCGGACCGCGCTCCACGAAGCCGTTCACCAGGCCTGCACCACCGCCGGAGTGGACCCAAGGGGAGTGAAGCAGACCTGCATCGGCGTAGCCGGGGCGGGACGGCCGGAGATTGCCGAGACCGTCCGCCGCCTGCTCGCAGAAGTGGTCTCCGGCGAGATCACGGTCATCGGCGACATGGTGATTGCGCTGGAAGCCGCATTCGGCAGCGGTCCGGGCATAATCGTGATTGCGGGCACGGGATCAATTGCCTACGGGCGCGATGAACGTGGACACACTGCTCGTGCCGGAGGCTGGGGTTTCGCCATCTCCGATGAGGGCTCAGGGCACTGGGTGGGGCGGTCGGCGATTTCCGCCATTCTGCGCGCGCACGATCAGGGTGAGGAAACGAAACTCCTCGCCGGGATCCTGAAGGCGTGGCGCACTTCCACCATCGATGAACTGGTGCGCGCTGCTAATGCTTCTCCCTCGCTGGAAGCCACGGCACATGACTTTTCCAGTCTCTTCCCCTGCGTGCTTGCCGCCGCCGAAGCCGGCGACGTCTCTGCCCGCAGCATTCTTACCCAGGCTGGGGCGGAGTTGGCCGGACTCGCCAAGATCGTGGTCCGCCGTCTTTTCCCCGATGCCGCCACCGTACCAGTGGCCATGTCCGGCGGTGTGTTTCGACAATCGGTATTGGTACGTGAGGTTTTCTACAATAGTCTCCGTTCCGCATGTCCCGCCACAACCGTGAACTCTAGCGTGATCGAGCCGGTGCGAGGTGCGCTCGAGTTGGCTCGCAAAGCGGCAGCAAAAGGAACAGCCCGCTAGCGGACTTCTATCAATCGCGGGTAATTACGCACATGACTCTGCGCGAATCCAATGCCACGAAGGTGCAGGCGCAACCCGCCGATCACGCCGTCTCCATTGAAGATGCTGTCCGTAGCACCGTCGCGGACATACTCTCGGTGGCCGGAGACCCCGCTCTCACCGAGGACCTTGCGCTGGCGCTATTGAAGCGTCCCGATCTTACGTCCGAGGCTCTCGAGCGACTCAGCAAGAACAGCGGCGTGATGAAGTCCCGCAAAGTAAAGATTGCCCTCATCGGCCATCCCAAAACTCCGCGCCACCTGTCCCTACCCATGGTCCGCCATCTTTACGCATTTGATCTCATGAAGCTGGCGCTTACGCCAGTCGTTCCAGCCGACATCAAAGTCGCGGCTGACGATGCACTCGTCACGAGATTGGAAACGGTCTCCCTGGGACAAAAATTGTCATTGGCCCGACGCGCTTCAGGTCGAATTGCCGGAGCGCTCCTGCTGGATGCGGAAGCCCGCGTCGTCCACGCCGCGCTGGAGAATGCCCGGCTCACCGAGGCTTCTGTCATTAAGACGCTCATGCGCCAAAGCACACCCGCAGTGTTCGTCGAGGCGGTTTGTCGTCATCCTAAGTGGTCGCTACACCACGAAGTACGAATTGCATTGTTGCGCAATGAAAAGATTCCATTGGCACGCGCTGTCCAGTTCGCGCGTGCGCTGCCGCCTTCGCAGTTACACGAAATACTGCACAGCTCCCGCCTGCCGGTAAAAATCAAAACTTATCTGGTGAAGGAATTGGAAACGCGCTCGGCGATCTCTGGAGTCGTCGATCAAGCTGGTAAGTTCTAGGCTTTCTCCGCCTTTGCCGCGGGGACACTTTCTCCCTCCTGCGGAATGCGCTTGCGATGCAAAAGCTCAACCACCGCCTGGTACAAGCGGGTACGCATGGCATAGCGCTCGTGGGCGCGGGTTATGTAGCGGACGTGAACTTCCACGCCAGCACTCGTCGGACGCAGGTTAATGGCAGGCTCTGCCGAGAACGCGCGCACCCGCTGATGGCTGGCAGCACGCTGCAATTCCTCCTGAGCCTTCCGGCCATTGGCTTCGGTTTCCTTGGCCACCAGCTTTTGAATGGCATCCACCAGAGGATACAAATTTTCCTGCGGAGGAATCAGCACCTGTAACTCGTCCCACAGCCACTGTCCGGAGGTGGAGAAATTGAAATAGTGCCCTTCCACCGCGAAGGTGTTCACGAATGCGACTCTGCGGCCGGTAGGATGTCCGGTATCAGCCCAGTTTCCGGTTTCGAGCAGCACGGTTCGCAGCAAACCGATTTCGACAACTTCGCCGGCCACGCCGTTGATTTCCACCCAGTCGCCCACCCGAATGCCATTGCGTCCCATCAGCACGAACCAGCCGAAGAAGCCGACGATGAAATCTTTCAGTGCTACGGTCAGGCCCGCCCCAGCCAGGCCGAGGATGGTGGGCATCTGGTTCGGGGGCCCGAATATGACCAGCAAGATCAGCAGCACGCCCACGACCTGCACTACAAAACGTATGACCGCTCGCAATGTGACTAAGCGTTTGCGTTCGGGAGTGAGATCGGTGAAAAAGCGGTCAAGCACACGGCTGGCCAGGTAGATGATCAGCAGAATAAGCAGGATCCACAGTGCGGATTGGATCATGCCGTGGGCAGAGGCTTGTTGCCTGATCTTCACCAGGTTGATCCAACTGGCGTAAGTTTCGCCTAATTCCTGTTGGTCCTGGACGCGTTTGTCCAAGTCGGAGAGATTTTTCTGATCATCCGAAAAATGGTGCAGGGAGGCTAGCGTCGCTGCCGTGCTTGTTTTGGAAACGGGAGTGGTCGGGTTGTCGTTGGATTTGAGTCCAGTGCGGGCCTGATTAGTGACATCCTGCTTCTGCGGTTGCTCGGCCTCGACCTGCTTCTCCAGTGCGTCGTGTCTCCGGCTGAGGCTTGTGGCAGCCTCGAGCGCCTCCTGGCGCGCCTCGCGCAGTTGTTTTGCCTTTTCCCTTAATGCGTTCCAGGCGCGCACCTGGATAGCCAGACTATCGGCGAGATAATTCACGTCCGGCGGATTGGAACGGGCGGCTTCGCTATGAACAGCATCGGCCGCGTGCTGGGTAGCCTCATGTTCATCTAAGAGCCGCTGAACCTTACCCCGCAGGTCTCCGCCGGCGCGAATAAGGTCTTCTTTGGCATCATCGAGCTCATCCTGATCGAGTTCGGCTTGGGCTCTGGCCAAATCGACTTGCTGTTGCAGGTTTTCCTGTTCATGTTCGCCGGCGGCGGCCACTCGTTTGGTGAGCAGAGCAACGCGATCCTGATCGGCCTTTACCGCCGCTTCCGCTTTGCTGACGCGATCGCTGAGTTCGCGGATTTGGGGAGTGGTTTGCGGAGGATGATCTGTGGCATTGCGTAATGCACTGGCAAATTCAAGATCAACTTC
>Ga0209055_1001443_pt1 | contig 15662 bp, 7 predicted proteins | sample GraSoiAngelo_110_FD_185875 | JGI IMG/M metagenome (GOLD analysis project Ga0209055, IMG submission 185875) | Grasslands soil microbial communities from the Angelo Coastal Reserve, California, USA - 14_0903_12_30cm (SPAdes) (version 2) | ecosystem: Environmental > Terrestrial > Soil > Grasslands ... | reverse complement strand
GAGCAGCACGTGATTGAGCAGGTTGCTCATGCGGGCAGAACGTTGCCCCTTTTGCCCTTGAAAATTCGCGGGATCGAAAGGCGCGGCGTTGGGAATGGTTCCGTAGTGCTTGGCATGCTCCGACAATGCACGAAGCAAGCCTCCGAGCGCATGAGTCAGCAGTCTGCAAAGGCTCGAAGTGATGCCCACCGCTTGGAGGGATTTGCCGGGCTGTCCCAACTGCCGCAGTTCGATCGCCTCATCCAGGGACACACTCAACATCACGTAGCTGGATTCGAGTTCATGGACCTGTTTATTGAACACCACTGCTTTTGCTTCTGGAAGCCAGGCGCGCCAGTCATCTTTGACAGACTTGCCGCGGGCTGAGAGGGGGCGGACACAGTCGTTCACGGGATTCTCCGTATGGGACAGGTTCGGGAGTATAGCAAAAAGCTGTGGTCAAGCCATAGTATTCTTCAAACGAAGCGCTGATTGGGCGGATTTTGTCAAAAGGTTAACGGGGACCGAGCCATTAGAAAGGGTGGGGCGCGAAACGAAGGGAAGTAGGGACCGTATTCCTTGCTCAGTCATAACGCGCGCCGTTATACTCAAACTCCGTCGCTTCCGAAAGGATTTTCCCCTTGCAATTTGAGCCGCGCGACCAGTTTGAGCAGCGCCAGAAGAAACTCGAGCAGATCCAGGCGCTGGGGCACGATCCTTATCCCCGCGAATTTCGCTGGACGGATACTCCGGCTGTGCTGGTGGAGAAATACAGCCAGTCCACCACTGCGGAATTAGAGTCCGCCAATCGGGAAGTGCGGGTGGCCGGCCGAATTGTATCTTCCCGGCTCATGGGTAAGGCGGGCTTTGCGCACCTGCAAGGTGCTGGAAGGCGCATCCAGATCTACGTAAAGAAAGATGTTGTCGGCGAAAAAGGGTTTCAACTGTTTCATCTGCTGGACTTGGGTGATTCGATCGGCGTGCGCGGGCGCCTGTTTCGAACCAAGACGAATGAGCTGTCCATTTGGGTCGAGGAAATCTTCTTCCTTTCGAAAGCCCTGTTGCCATTACCGGAGAAATGGCACGGTCTGACGGACGTCGAGCTGCGGTACCGCCAGCGGTATCTGGACCTGATCGCCAATGAAAAATCGCGTCAGGTGTTTGTGACGCGCGCGCGCATCATTCAGGAAATGCGCCGGTTTTTCGACGCTCGTGGTTACATAGAAGTCGAAACACCAATGATGCATCCCATCCCCGGAGGCGCGGCCGCGCGGCCTTTTGTCACCCACCACAACACGCTGGACATTGATCTCTATCTGCGGATTGCGCCGGAGCTTTACCTGAAAAGGCTGACTGTCGGAGGATTCGACCGCGTATACGAGATCAACCGCAATTTTCGCAACGAAGGCATTTCTACGCAGCATAATCCCGAATTCACGATGCTGGAGTTCTACGAGGCCTACAGTAATTACCGCGATTTGATGGATATGAACGAGCAGCTCTTCGCGCTCCTGGCCAAGAACATCACCGGCTCGACGACGGTGAAGTATGGCGGCGTCGAGCTTGATTTCTCGAAAACGCAGCGGCTTTCGATGCGCGAAGCCATCATAAAGTATTGGCCAATGGCGGCCGGCGAAGCTCCTGCGCTGGAGAAGCTGGCTTCTCCCGGCGGGGCGCGTGAAATTACGGCGCGCTATAACGAATGGGCTAAGCGCACCAGCGCGCCCTATGCCGTGGCCAAAGGCACCCTCACGGACGGCGAATGGACTGGCCTTCTTTTTGAAACGATGGCCGAAGACAAATTGGTTCAGCCGACCATCCTCTACGATTTTCCGACGGATATTTCTCCACTTTCGAAACAGAAGCCCGAAGACCCATCCCTTACGGAGCGATTCGAGATCTACGTTGCCGGAATGGAAGTGGCCAATGGTTTCTCCGAATTGAACGACCCTGTCGAGCAGGAACGCCGCTTCCTTGCGCAAATCGCGCAGGGCGGAGAGGAAGTGCCGAAGCAGCTCGATGTCGATTACATCCGCGCCCTTTGCCACGGAATGCCGCCGACTGCCGGCGAAGGCATCGGCATCGATCGTCTTACGATGCTGTTTACGGATTCCCCCTCGATCCGCGACGTCATCCTCTTTCCTTTGCTGCGCCCGGAAGGCGGGCAACCATCTTCCGCTTCCGAAGCGCACGGCGCATAACGTATTCTTCCAACCACCATGCGATTTGAATGGTTTGTGGCCCAGCGGTACCTGCGGTCGCCGTACCGGCCGGCGGTCCTGCGGTTGGTCACACTGTTTTCTACGGCGGGCGTTGCTGCGGGCGTGGCCACGTTGGTGATCGCGCTCTCCATGAATACCGGGTTCCGTGAGACTCTTCAAGACCGGTTGCTGGGCGTGACTGCCCACGTTTCTTTAACGCGACCGGGAACTTCCGGAATCAAGAATTACGAGGAATTGGCCACGAAACTAGCGCGGATAACCGGCATGCGCTCGGTCACGCCGGGGGTCTATCAGACGCTACTACTTTCGTTCGCTGGGCAAGCGCGTGGTGTGGTCGCGAAGGGCGTTGATCCTGAGCGCGAGCGAAAGAGCGACGAAGCGCTCCAGCGGATTGTCGCGGGCAAGCTTGATTTTTCTCCCGATGCGGATGGCATCGACGCGGTGTTGATTGGAAAACAGCTTGCCGAAGAGTGGAAAGTCTCTCCAGGCGACTTCGTGACCCTCACAAGCCCGCAGGGGCGTTTGACCCCTTTTGGATTGCTGCCACGGACGCGGCGGTTTCGTGTTACAGGAGTTTTCGATTCCGGCTTTTATGATTACGACGAAAACTGGTGCTTCATGACACTGGCCGCTGCGCAAGGTCTTTCTGGCGTGAGCGATGTTGTTAACGTTCTGGAATTTCGTTTGTACCAGCCTGAACGCGCGGGCGAAATTTCGGAACAGATCCGTCAGGCCGCCGGGCAGGGGTTTTCAACGACCACCTGGATGGAAGAAAATCGCGCGTTGTTCCGCGCTCTGCGGGTGGAAAAACTCGTTACGGCGATCTTCATCGGATTGATTACCTTTGTCGCTGGCCTTAACATTCTGGTGGTCCTTTCCATGACGGTCACCGATAAAGCGCGCGATATCGCCGTGCTCCGCTCCTTGGGCGCACGCCGCGAGCAGATTCGCACGATTTTCCTGTGGCAGGGAATTAGCATCGGAGCGACGGGCACGCTGATTGGCCTGTTCACCGGTTACCTGTTTTCGTTCGTGGCCGGGAATTACCATCTGATTCCTCTTGATCCCCAGGTGTATGCCGTTCCTTATGTGCCTTTCCATCCAAGTCTTTTCGACGGTGTGTGGATCACTTCCGTGGCCATGGGAATCTCGATCGCCGCCACAATCTTGCCCGCGCGCGCTGCGGTACGCCTCCTGCCCGTGGAAATCTTGCGGTACGAATGACTCGCAGGCCTGGGTGGGCAATAACCATATTCTTCGGCCCATTTGGCGTGAGATTTGCTCCTATCAGGCGGAGTAGCCGGTGGGTAAGACCTGGGTATGTCCTCGACCCTCGGTCGCACCAAGGGCCCACCGCAAGGTGTTGAAAACAGAAAGATTATAAGTGCATTAGTTTTGAGCCAGAAGTGCCCTCTTTTCGGCAGGCAATGGACTGGCGGAAAAAGGAAACTCTGTGGGACTTTGGAAGTTCGAGGGCTCTGCGGGTCGCACGGCACGAAGGTTGCCGAAAACGCATCTAAGTAAGTAGCAGGAACGGGCCTAGTAGACGAAAGGCGCTGCAAAGGGATGAGCCAGGGTACACAATTCGCGGACGGGGTGGGGGCAGAGGATCCGCGCAACGCGGCAGTTGTTCTGGAATCGAGAGGCCTGAAGAAAACCTACGGCAGCGGCGAGAAAATCATCTCCGTATTGACGGATGCAAATTTGCTCTTGCGGCAGGGAGAGATGGTTGCGATCGTCGCGCCGTCGGGAGCGGGCAAAAGCACTCTGCTGCACCTGCTGGCCGCGCTAGACACACCAACGAGCGGTACAGTATACTTCGCAACGAAAGCCATTGAATCGATTCATGACGCAGCGCTGGCGGAATTTCGGAATCGTGCCATCGGGTTTTTGTGGCAACGCCACCAGTTGCTGCCAGATTTTACGGCTGCGGAGAACGTAGCGATGCCGCTGTTGGTGCGCGGCAACGATTTCACGACTGCGCTGGAAACGGCGCGGAAGTGGCTCGCGGAGGTTGGCTTGGAAAACCGGGCCGATCACCGCGCAGGGGAACTCTCCGGGGGGGAACAGCAGCGCGTCGCGATTGCCCGGGCGCTCGTCACTGGGCCGTCGGTGCTGCTGGCAGATGAACCTACCGGGGATCTGGACGAGCAGAATGCTTGGGCTGTGTTCGAGTTGCTGCAACGGCTGCATCGCACGCACAAGTTGACGTCACTGATCGCGACGCATAACTTGGCGCTGGCCGCGCGATGCGACCGCATACTGGCGCTGGAACATGGCGTTCTGCAAACTCGCGAGGCTGCGGCTTCAGCGGGCGGGGTCCCAGGGGGAGAAGCGAGCTAACGTGTTCGAACGTTATACAGAGAAAGCGCGACGCGTCATATTTTTTGCAAGATACGAAGCCAGCCAGTATGGCAGCCCGTACATCGAGACCGAGCATCTGCTGCTTGGCTTGATGCGCGAGGACAAGGCCCTGGCCAACCGTTTCCTGCGCCAGCAAGGCTCGATCGAATCGATACGCAAGGAGATCGAAGCCCGCATCACTATCCGCGAGCGCATCTCGACTTCCGTCGAAGTGCCGCTCAGCGCGGAGTGCAAGCGCATCCTGAATATGGCGGCGGAAGAAGCGGAACGCCTCGGCCACAAGCATGTTGGCACCGAGCATTTGCTTCTCGGCATCCTGCGCGAGGAGAAGTGCTTCGGGGCGGAAATTTTGATGGAGCGCGGCTTGCGTCTCTCAACGTTGCGCGAAGAGCTGGCGCGCACCTCCGGCGAAAAAACGGCGGCGGCAAGGCCTAAAGAAACATCTTTGCTCGCAGAATTCAGCCGCGACCTTACACAAGCGGCTTCCGAAGGCTCGCTCGATCCTCTCGTAGGGCGAGAAAACGAAGTCGAGCGCGTCATTCAAATTCTTTGCCGCCGCACCAAAAACAATCCCGTTTTGATTGGCGAGCCCGGTGTGGGCAAGACCGCCATCGTCGAAGGTCTTGCGCAGCGTATCTCCGATGGCGACGTCCCCCCGTTCCTAGCAGACAAGCGCATCCTTTCCCTCGATCTTTCCTTGATCGTCGCGGGCACCAAGTACCGCGGTCAGTTTGAAGAGCGGCTGAAGACAATCATGAAGGAATTGATGGAGAGCCAGAACTCCATCATCTTTATCGATGAGCTCCACACGCTGGTGGGCGCTGGTTCCGCAGAAGGCTCGCTCGACGCCGCCAATATTCTGAAGCCTGCGCTCTCCCGCGGAGAGATTCAGTGCATTGGCGCGACGACCCCGGGCGAATACCGCAAGTCGGTCGAGAAAGACCGCTCCCTGGAGCGCCGCTTCCAGTCCGTCAAGGTTCCCGCGCCGGACGAAGACCAGGCCGTACAAGTGATTCAGGGCGTTCGCGAGCGCTACGAGAAATTCCACGCTGTCAGCTATACAGACGAAGCGTTGCGCTATTCCGTTTATCTTTCTAACCGTTATATTCCCGATCGTTTCCTTCCAGACAAAGCCATCGACCTGATCGACGAAGCCGGCGCCCGCGTCAAGCTCCGCCAGGCCACTGTTCCCGAAGAAGTCGGTGAAGTCCAGAAGCGCGTGAAATTCATCACTCACCGCATGGAAACGGCCATCGCCAATCACGAATTTGAAAAGGCGCGTTTTTATTCCGAGGAAGAGCGCAAGGAAAAAGAAAATTTGCGCGGCCTGCGCGAACGTTTCAAATTGGACGACGCCTCTACCGGCATCGTCACCCGTGAAGACATTGAAGAAGTCGTTTCGCGCTGGACCGGCATCGGTGTCACTTCCATCAAGGAAGACGAACAACAAAAACTGTTGCGCATCGAACCGGAGCTCCACAAGCGCGTTATCAGTCAGGACAAAGCCATTACCGCCCTGGCCCGCGCCATTCGCCGCAGCCGCGCAGGTCTCAAGTCGCCGTTGCGTCCGGTAGGCTGCTTCTTTTTCCTCGGTCCTACCGGCGTCGGAAAAACGGAAGTTGCCCGGCGCCTGGCGGAGTTTTTGTTCGGTTCGGAGAAGTCGCTTGTTCGCTTCGACATGTCGGAGTTCATGGAAAAGCATTCCGTCTCGAAGCTGATTGGCGCCCCTCCAGGGTACGTGGGCTACGAAGAAGGCGGACAATTAACGGAGCGTGTCCGCCGGACGCCTTACTCGGTCATCCTCCTCGATGAAATCGAGAAGGCGCATCCGGACGTCTTCAATATATTATTGCAGGTCTTTGAAGACGGTCAGTTGACGGACGGGCTCGGCAACACCGTGGATTTCCGTAATACCATCATCATCATGACTTCCAATCTCGGCGCGCGTCATTTGCAAAAGCGCACCGCGTTAGGTTTCCAGTCCGGCGCCGATGAAGTCGGGCAAAAGAGCATGGAAGACATGGTGATGAACGAAGTAAAGCGGGCGTTCAATCCGGAGTTCCTGAACCGGCTGGACGAAGTCATTATCTTCAATCCGCTCGGCGACGAAGATCTGCTCCGCATCATCGATTTGCTGGTGGGCCAGCTGAACGACACGCTGATTCACCGCCAGGTGCAGATTGTCGTTTCGCCGGAAGCACGTCAGTGGATACTCGAGAAAACGTGTGCGGACCGCAGTTATGGCGCGCGTCCGCTTCGCCGGGCTTTGCAGAAGTATGTAGAGGACCCGCTCTCCGAGGCCCTCATCCAGGGTGGAATTCAAAGGCCGGCGACATTGCAGATTTACGTTGCAGGGGAAGGCCTCTCATTCCGTCCCGTCGGTGAGGCAACCCCGGTCGTCCATTAGCGAATCTGAACCAGCGCACGGCCGGCCCACACCGGGTCCGGCGGGAGAATGACAACTTGAGTTTGGGGGCGCGGCCTTGACGACCTCACCGGCCGCTCAAAGAAGAGTCTGTTTGCCGTTCGGATTTTTTGCGGCTCGAGTGACGTGGTTGGTCGCCCTTGTGTATCTTTTCGCGATCCCGTCACCCGCGGCGCCGAGCGAAAATTCCCACGCGGCCGCCTCCCCATCGGCCCATTCCTATCTTTTCTCTGCTACCTTTGATTACGCAACTGGCAAAGAGGTTACAGAAGATCATTCCGCGGAGCTTCCGCAGGCCGCTCAACAGCAGCAGTTTGTCATTGACCGTATCGAGTTCATCGGCAACCGCCGCGTGCGCAGTGACACGCTGACCGCGCGAATCTTCAGCCGTCCCGGCGATGTCTTCAATGAAGAAACGTTGCGCCGCGATTTCCAGGCGCTGTGGAACACCCAGTTCTTCGAAGACGTAAAGCTCCGCGTGGAAGATTCTCCCAATCGCGCGAACGGTAAAATTATCATCTTTGAGGTCAAAGAGCGCCCGCAGATCCGCCGTATCCGTTACGACGGCATCCACTCCATTTCCGAATCCGACATCCTCGACCGCTTCAAGGAACGCAAAGTCGGTCTGAGCGTCGAAAGCCAGTTCGATCCCACCAAAATCAAGAAAGCGGAAGTCGTGCTGAAGGAATTGCTGGCCGAGCACGGCCGGCAGTTCGCGAAAGTCACTCCGCAGTACGAGCGCATCGCTTCCAGCAACGCCGTCATTCTCGTTTTCAAGATCGAGGAAGGCCCGAAAGTCAAGGTCGGCAAAATCAAATTCAAGGGAAACCACGCTTTCAGCGACCGCAAGCTGATTCGCGCCATGCGCCACGACCGGCCCTACGCGATTCCGCTCTACTTCTGGTATATCCCGGTGCTCACCAAGACCTATGATCGCGAAAAGTTGAGCGAGGACCTGGAAGTCGGCGTTCGCGGCCTCTATCGTGACAACGGTTACTTCAAGGTCTCTGTCGGCGAACCCGTTCTAGAGAACATTGATACCACGCATTCACGCCTCGGCGTTCCCCTCGTCACCGGAAAAGGCCACGGCAAGGCCGTCAACATCACCATCCCCATAGAAGAGGGAGAACGCTACCGCATGGGCACGCTGAAGATCGTCAGTGCCGATCCGGACAAAGCCCTGTCCCTCAAGGTCGATGCCCTCAAGGCCGCTTTCCCTCTTAAACAGGGCGACATCTTCTCCACCGAAAAAGTTCGCAAGGCCCTCGAGACCTACGGCAAAATTTACGGCGAATACGGATTCATCGACTTCACTCCCGAGCCGGACACCGAAATCGACGAAGAAAAGAAAATCATCAACCTCACCATGAAGTTTGACGAGCAGAAGCAGTATTTCGTCCGCCGCATCGACTTCAGCGGCAACACCACCACGCGCGATAAGGTCATTCGCCGCGAGCTGATGATCGATGAAGGCCAGCTCTTCAACAAGCGCCTTTGGGAGCTCAGTATTCTCCGCCTCAATCAGCTCGACTATTTCGACAAGATCGAGGCCGACAAGGCTGCGGAGATCAAGCGCAACCCCAAAGAAGGCACCGTAGACATCAACCTCAAGCTCAAGGAAAAGGGCAAACAGTCCATCGGCCTGCAGGGTGGCGTCAGCGGCTTGGCCGGCAGCTTCATCGGCCTCACCTATCAGACTAACAATTTCCTGGGACTGGGCGAGACTCTTACTTTTTCCGCGCAGTTCGGCGATCTTTCCCGCAGTTTCCTCTTCGGATTTACAGAGCCCTATCTTTTCGACCGGCCCATCTCCTCAGGTTTCACGATTTTTTCCAGCCGCTACAAGTTTGACCAGGCCCGCCAGGCCGCTCTCCTGACCGGCCAGTCCGTCAGCATCAACCCGCAATTCATTCAGAATTACAATCAGGACAGTACTGGCTTCACTCTTTTCGCCAGCTATCCCGTTCGCAAGCTCTCCTTCACCCGCATTGGCTTGCAGTACGGATTGACGCGCACCAACATCACCGCGTTTAACGATGCCTCCAAGCTGTTGTTCACCCAGGTGCAGTTCCGCAGCATCGCTGGTCCCAGCGCGTTGAACGGAATCGTCTCCAGCACCATCACTCCCACCATTACCTACAACACCGTCAACAATCCCATCAATCCCACCGGCGGAAAGAGCTACTTTTATTCGCTTGGATTTTCCGGGCTCGGCGGCAACGTCAAGAGCATCACCAATGTTGTGGATTGGAAGTACTACCATCCGATCAACAAACACCGCAATGTTTTGGGACTCCATGCTTCTGGCGCGTTCATCACCGGGTACGGTGGCGGGGAACCGCCTCCCTATAGCCGCTTCTACATGGGCGGAGAGTCAGACATCCGTGGGTTTGACATTCGCTCCATTACCCCGGTCACTTTTATTCCGGTCGCCACGTCGCAGCAGTTCACTTTCACTTGCGGAACTTGTCTCAATGGTTTCGGTCAGCCGACTCAGCGAACCGTCAGTGTCCCCGTCCTTGGCTATACCATCACTTTTCCGGGAGGCGACACACAGGGCTGGGGAAACGTCGAGTACCGCATCCCCATCATCGGCAACACGTTCCAGACAGTGCTGTTTTTTGACGGCGGCACCAACGGCATCCTGCGCAAGGGTGCATTACGGCTAGACCCTACCGGATTCAGCAACCTTCAGACCAGCTTTCCCGACGCCGTCAGCTCCGGCGCGCTCGACGCCAACCGGCAGCTGGGCATCGCTCCGAATACCAATTTTCGCTTGCGCGGTTCTACGGGTATCGAATTTGTCGTGCAGTTGCCGATCATTCAGGCGCCCTTCCGTGTCTACTACGCGTACAACATTCATCGTTTGCATTCGCAGCTCTTGGCGCCACCCGATTTCATTGAGCCTAGTGAGATTTGCGATCCAAGCCTGGGAGACAAGTGCGGCACTCTGGGCCGCCTCCCCGCCACGCTCCCGCCGGACGTCTGGAGGTTCCAGGTCCGGCCCACGATCGAGCAACTGCTAAAGAATCCGGGGAGCCTCAACTATTTCGAGCCGGCGCGGACATTCCGTTTCACGGTCAGCCGGACCTTTTAGGGTGTGATGACTTTTATGGTCTTTGATAAAACCCGGGAATTCACCAGCGCAGCAGCAACGAAACTATCGCCAAGAGCGCCAATGTGGGGGAGACAGTGAGTATGAAGTGGCATAAGAGTGTGAGAAATAGCTTGTCGGCGATGGCCCTTGCCGGCCTTTGGATCAGCGGCTGTGGCAGCAGCGGCACGGCCAATCAGATCGTTGTTACCGTCACGGGCACCGCGTCGATCATGGTCCCGACGCAAACGCAGACAATTACATCCACCGTCACCGGTGCCACTGACGTGTCTTCCACCTTCGACTGCTCCTACACCACCACGCCGAATCCCACGACGGCCGTGCCGAGCCCCAAGCCTTCCGCTTCCGCGTCCTGCGATAGTGCCAAGACCGCCGGCGGCGATCCCGCCGTCGGCGCTCTCTCCAACATTCAGAACACCAGCACCACTGTCTCTTCCACGGCTACTTTTACCGCTCCGAAGGTTTTTCCGGATCAAACCAAGCTCCCCAACGTGATCGTCACCATTACTGCTACCTCCAACGCCGACAAGAAGAAGACCGGCAAGTTCACCATCATTTTTGATTCCGGCATTCGCATTCACATCATCCCGGCAACCGCGACCCTTGCGACCAATGCGACGCAGTTGTTTCTCGCCGAGGATTTGAATAACACGGTCATTGATCCCGCCCAGCTTACCTGGGGCGTGACATTTGAAGTTACGGCGAAGGTCGACAGTGCGGACTGCAGCACCGGCAGCAACGCTTGCGGCTCCGTCGATGCCACCGGGCTTTACAAGGCTCCCGCGGCTGTGCCTGCCGCGGCGCCATCTTCCACTACAACTCCCGTTAACGCCGCCGGCATCGTCACCGTCTTCGCTTTCTCCAAAGTTGACAACGCCCGCATCGCGCAGGCTGCCGTCACCCTTGTCAAGGCTGGCGACATCACCTTCAGTGGCATCTCCCCTTCGATTGCACCCCAGGGCGCTCTTCAGCAGGACATCTTTCTCGCAGCCGCCAACGCCGACTCGCAGATGGGGGTTAACCTCATCGATTCCTCCGGGAAGGCCACTACGATTAATCCCCAAACGCAGATCAAAGTGGTTTTTGCTGCGGGCTCGACTTCTACCTCCATTGGTGCGCGTGTTCGCCTGAACTCGGAGAATTTGAAGACCGCCGGCCATTACAGCGTGCAAGTGACCAGCAGCAATTCCTCCGTCAATGTGACCGGCGGACCGTTCCCGCTGGACATCGTCCCAGTTCGCCCCACCATCGTTGGCTCCTCCCCCGGCAGTTTTCAGGAAGCCACGCTGGGCCAGACGGGTGGCGTGCCGTTCATCATCGACGGCGGTTTCTTTGGCCCCTCGGACTCGCCTACCGTCGCCACTAATTTCAATGGACAGGCCTTGCTTACGAATTCCTCGACAGTGTCCGCTTCCACGGCGCGGCGAATCTCGGGCTTCTTGCCCGCTCCCAGCGGCACCGGCCACACTGCAGGTTTGTATTCATTCGGCGTCCAGTACACCACGTCGCCGGGGCCGTTCACTGCTCCCACGCCGGCAACTGCCTTCACCAGCGTCGCCGTCATCCCGGATTACGGTGGATTGTCTTCGAATTCAAATCCGCCCACCGACATCACTATTGGATCTCCCGCCTTGCCGTTTGCTGCGAACCCACCCGGCGCAAACTCCAAAGTGTACGTGGGGCCCAGCCCGCAGATTTCCTTTGGCGCAACTTCCGCCCCCAGCAGCATTGCAGTTGATAAGGTAGACCACTTGGCTGTCGTGACCCTCGCCGGCGTGAGTTTGAATAACGTCCAATTCGTCGATCTAAGCGGCGGAACACCGGCGGTCACAAACCAGGTTTCTTCCGGCGGTAATGTCGCGACGGGCGTGGCTGTGGACGACCAGCTCGTTTTTCAGACTCCATCGCAGCCGAATGTTGCTGCTGTCGTGAATTACGCGAGTAGGTCGCTTTCTGTCCTTTCTGTTCCCGCGGGTGCTTCGCTGGGAACCGTGGATCTGAGCTGCGTGATTCCCCAATCCGATCCGGCCTGTCAAGCGGTCACTGAGCCGTTCCCATACTCCGTGGGAATTGACCCAATTTCGCATCGCGCGGTCGTGGCGTTTGCTTCCACAAACATCGGACTCGTTATCAATTTGGATCACAACGCGACCGCCCAGTGTCTCCCTAACCCCGCTTGGACCTTACCCTACTGTCCCATCGCATACGTTACGCTGAACACCGGCACAAACCCGCAAGTTGCCTTCGAGCCTGGGGCACGCCTCGCCTATGTCACTCCTGGCGGAGCCGGACTTCTCTCTGCCGTGAACTTGGCGAATCCAACCGCCGGCTCGGTCAATATTGCCAGTGCCACGCGCGCTTCCAACGTTGTTACCATAGCGACCACCGATCCGCACAATCTCAACCCAGCCAGTCCCGGAACTGTGCTCATTAGCGGTTTGCCGTTGGGGACCACCGCTAAAACGGATTTCAACGGTTCTTTTTCTGTCGGTGCCGTCCTCGACGCCAAGCACTTTCAGTATTTCCAGGCTGACAAAGACGACACCACCACCTGCTCCTCCTCGTGTGTGGCCAGTTCTGGAACCCCCTTCTTGACTTATACACTCTCGTCTTCGATTGTCGGAATTGCCTTTAATCCCACAACCAGGCAGGCCGTTCTCGCCGACCCCAACGCTACCACTAGCCAGATCAACTTTATTGATCCCCAGAGCCAGTCCGTCAGCTCAATGTCGCTGTTTTCGGAGGCCACGGGTCAAGTTAGTTCAGGTGGGCCAGAATTGGGAGCGGACACCGTGGCGTTCCAGCCCTTTTCCAATACCGCCGTCTCCTTCAATCCCAAAACGAACGAGGTTTCGCTGCTCGATCCTTCCCTCCTGCAGCGTCCTGCCATCGTCACCACGGGGCAAAATGGGCTCGCTACCGTCTGTGCGACGAATTGCACTCCTCCCGCTACGCCTACAAATATCACGATCCCGGGCGCCATCGCCGTGGATTCCGCCAACAATCTGGTTTTGACAGTGAATTCCGGCAGCGGCACCATCACCGCCTTCAAACTTGGCAGCCTGAAGTCCGTTCACATTGAAAGCGTGCAAACGCCCGCGATCGACGCGGGGAGTGCCAATGTCACGACGCCTGCAAGCCTCAGTCCTGCCGTGAAAATCACTCTGGGCACGGCGCCATCGGCCGTCAGCGGTGTAAAGATACTCGGCACTGGTTTCGACTCCGGTTCACAAGTCCTTCTGGACGGCGTTGCCTTTGCTTCAAGTTCTTTGGGCAATTTTACCCTCGTGAGCGGAAATGAAATTGACGTAACCATTCCCGTGTCTATTCTCAATGCCGGCCCGCGTCCCTATGCGCTCAGCGTCGCCAGCAGCGCAGGTGTCGCTTCGAACGTCATCGACTTCACTGTCCTCGAGGAAATTCCTTTGGCTCCCTGCAACGTAACCTCCACGTCGGCAGGCACCGCCGCCGCTCCCGGTGGTGTCGCCATCGATGAAGTCAATAATCTCGCCGTCGTCACCAACACCGGCTCGGGCTGCAATCAGGTTTCCGTTTTCAGCCTGAACCCCGCGAACATTTTCAGCCAGACCGTCAAGACGATTGCCACCGGCGACACTCCCACTGGCGTCGCTGTTCTTCCCAGGCTCGCCTATACCGGCCAGGCTGTCGGAACCTCGGGCGTCGCTGTGGTTACCAGCAGCGGTTCGAACTCCGCCTCCATTCTTGACCTCGTAAACGGCGTTCCCGTGGCGGATGCCACCGGAAAAGCCATCACAGTGACTGTCGGCACTGGTCCCAGCGGTGTGGCCATTGACCAGGAAACCAACCTCGCGGTCGTCGCCAACACCGGTTCGAATACCGTTTCCACCATTGATCTCACGCCACTGACCGCCAGTCCCATGGGTGCGCTTGCTCCCGGTACCGTTGCCGTCGACCAAAACCCCATTGCCGTCGCCATTGATCCTGATCGCGGCACCAACGGCCGCGGCCTCGCCGTCGTGACCTGCCTCCAGGTTAGTGGCGCCTCCAGTCCGCTCGGCGCTTTGGATGGCGTGGACATTGGCGCGGCCACCCCCGTTAGATCGGCATCTGCAACTGCCTCTTTCCTTTCTTCTACGCCGACGGGCATCGTCTTCGATCCAAGCGTGGTTACTGGCACTGCGAACCCTGGCCTCTTTTATGCCGTCTCCACACAGGGCAACGTCATCACCGAATTCAATCCGGACAGCGGCCAGACTCAAACAATTAAAGTCGGCATTAATCCCAACGCCATCGCCCATAATTTCCAGACGAGCACCATCCTCACCGTGAATTCATTGAGCAATACCATCTCGATTGTGGATTCCCAGACTTTCGCGACCAAGGCAACTCTCGGTATTGGCGCCACATCGAAATTTGCAGCAGCCATCCAGACCTTTACGAACCTGGCGGTTATCGCCGATCAGGCCAACAACCGTGTGCTCTTGTTCCCGCTGCCGAAATAGATGGAAGCCGGGAGAACTCTTGATGCGCGGGCCGTCATGCCGTTTGGGCTTTTGGCGCAAAGGTGCTTTGTGATTGCGGGAAGCAAACGGCGTCGGCTATACTTTCAGGTTTACGACAGGCTCGTAAAGTCCGCAGGGTGTGGAATCAGTTTTAAGCCAAGCTGACTTGGCACGGGTTCGCCCCGGTTTTTCCGTGGTGGACCACAACAAGGAGAGAAAAGTGAATTCTAGATTTATAGTTCGCAGAGCCGCCTTGGCCGCCGCGTGCATATTGAGCACCGGAGCCGCCTGGGCACAGTCGCCCGCCGCCGCCGGTTCGGCCGCCTCGGGCAAAGTCGGCGTCATCAGCATTCGCCAGGCCATTGTTACCACGGCGGAGGGAAAGCTCGCTTCCGCGGAGTTGCAGTCGCAGTTCGCTTCACGCCAGAACGAGATCGAGAATCTGAACAAGCAGATCAGTGATTTGCAGCAGCGTCTTCAGGCCGGCCAGAACAAGCTCAGCCAGGAAGAGGAAGCCCGCCTCCGGCAGCAAGGGCAGCGGCTGACGCAGCGTCTCGATCGCATGAACACGGAATACCAGGAAGATGTGAACGCCGCGCAGGCCGACGTCATTGACCGCATCGGCCGCAAAATGGTCGACGTGCTGGACCGCTATTCCCGCGAAAACGGCTATGTCGTCGTCCTCGATTCTTCGGCGCAGAGCAATCCGATTCTCTTTTTTTCCACGCAGATCGACGTCACCCAGGATATTGTGCGCCTCTACGATCAAGCCTATCCAGTCAAGGCCGGGACATCCGCACCAGCGAAGCCGGCTGCGCCAAAACCCGCTCCAACAACGTCTCAGCCGCCTGCTTCCAAGCCGTAACAAACATAGTTTTTCGCCGCAGTTTGAACTTCGGCAAAACGCTCCCAACTTCGTCGGGAGCGTTTTGTTTTTTCGCGCGCCACTGCGCACGCACTCGTCAGAATGCTGCAATACTCGTGTGTTCCGCTGCGAATTCTCTGGAAGCGGAATCCCTCTGACCGTTCGGTCAGGTTCTTGAATGCAACGGCCCTGTACCATTTCTCCGTTG
>Ga0209055_1001439_pt1 | contig 15684 bp, 15 predicted proteins | sample GraSoiAngelo_110_FD_185875 | JGI IMG/M metagenome (GOLD analysis project Ga0209055, IMG submission 185875) | Grasslands soil microbial communities from the Angelo Coastal Reserve, California, USA - 14_0903_12_30cm (SPAdes) (version 2) | ecosystem: Environmental > Terrestrial > Soil > Grasslands ... | reverse complement strand
GGCTGGCTGATCAGGATGGTCTCTGGCTCTACTCCTTTCGGAGAGAGTTGTTCCGTCAAATCGACTTGAAACTGAAGGGTCAGGCACGGCCGCTCGCCGTTGCGGCTACGGACGTCGCTCCGCGCTACCGTCGCCTGCTTGCTCTCTATCTCACCACCAACATGCTGCTCGAGAAGAAACAGATTTGGTCATGGAAAGATTTGGAAGAGGAGCTATAAAACGGCCTCGGTAACGTTCTTCTAAGTGCGCTGCCCCGGTTTTTCTTGACCTACTTGTCTAAAAGAAGTAAATAGGAGCCGCGAGTAAAGAGCCACATGTCGTAAGGAAACCGCTAGCGATGGATCACAACAATCGTGGTACGTTGCGTTTGGTGCTTGAAGAGGGCGGGCCTGGTGTCTGCACGTTCGCCATTAACAACGCCTGCAACGCACGGTGCGGGTTCTGCAATTTCGCCTTGGACAAGCTGCCGCGCGAGGACTGGGTCTATGTCTCACGCCAAGGGGCGTTGGATGCGCTGGATATCTTGTATGCCCAGGGGATCCGGTACTTGGTGATCACGGGGGGCGAGCCCACGATGCATCCCGACCTCGGCGTCATCGTCAAGCGTGGGGCGGATCTAGACATGAAGGTGATGCTCGTCACCAACGGAGGTCTCCTGCGGCCAGAGCGGGTCCGGGACCTGGTCGCCGCCGGCATCTCCAGTTTCATCATCTCCATCGATGCGGCCACGGTAGAAAGCCACGAACGCAATCGCGGACTGCCAGGCGTATGCGAAAAAATTCGTGAGGCCAACCGCCAATTGAAAGAGCTGAAGATTCACGCCACCGCGTCAGTAACGATGAGCCGGCTGGTGGATTATGAAGCGCTGCCGGGTTTTCTGGAGTCACTGGGCTTCACCTGCGTGACGTTTTCATACCCGCTTCGCCAGCTGGGATCGAGTTTTCTCGGATACTCGGACTCGCAGCTGGTGGACTTCACCAATGAAGAGCTCGACGCGGCCTTTGAGCGGATCAAGCGCCTCAAGAAGCGGTTTCTGGTTTTGAATCCGACTCCCTCACTCGAGGAAATGCAGCGTTTTGTGAAACACGAGACGCAACGTTTTCCTTGCCTGGGCGGATTTCAGTACTTCCACCTTGATTGGCATCTTATGCTGTGGCGGTGCCATTATTGGGAGAAGCCGATGTGCTCGATTTACGAGTTCGATGGCTCGCAGCGAATCCGCGATGGCTGCACGCGGTGCATGATCGACTGCTATCGTGACTCAAGCGTCATGCAGTACATCGGCGTGTCCGTCCATGACGCCTACCAGGCCGTCCGCGCCGGGAAGCTGGGTCAGGCCGCTAAGGCCCTCGCGCGCCCGGCGAATCTGGGTTCATTGCGCGCGATCCTCGAAGAACTTCCGTGGCTACTGCGGTTCTGATAACGAATGTCTCTCCGTAGCGGACTGCGCCAGCTGAGGTGCCTGATCTCAGCATTTTGGCTTTGTCTGTTCACTGGGCCTCTAGCCACCGCCGACTCCATCGCTTCAGACGAGCCGGCTTCCACACATCATCATGAGCGTTCAGCAGCCACCCAGCACGAACCCGTGTATGAGAAACTTCCCCCGTCCGGGTTGTCGCCGGAAGAGGATTTGGAATACTCGCGGTTCATGCACCATTCCTCTGGTGTGACGGTATTGGTGATTGGTGCGCTGTTGTTACTAGATCGGTGGACCGCTCACCGGCATCGGCTGCTCAGGGTCGGCAGCGGCTTGACTTGGCTGGCGTTTGGAGCCTTCTTATTTGTCTTCAGCGACTTAGAAGCCTGGCCGATAGGTCCTGCCGGGTTTGTCGAGAGTTTTTCTCTGTCCACGACCCACGAGTGGATTCAGCATCATCTCCTTTCCATGATTCCCATGGTGCTCGGAATCTACACGATGCTGTTTGGTTGGAAGGAACCCAGGCCTCTGTGGAGGTACGTCGCGGCCGGTATCGCGATGCTAGGAGGAGCTGCCCTCTTGATCCACCAGCATCTGGATCATCCGGGCATCGATTTCGTGAACATCCAGCATCGCTTCTTTGCCCTCACATCTTTCTTCATCGCTGTGAGCCTGGCACTGGAGGGAAGCGCGCGGTTCGCATGGAAAGGAAAGCCCTACCTGCTTCCCGCCGGGCTTCTGCTCCTGGGCGTCCAGTTAGCCCTCTACGTCGAGTGACGCCTGACCAACGGTCTGCTCAGGACGGTGTGTTGCTTTGCATGAAACGGCGGTCGGTGGTGGCATCCTGATCCGCTGGCTTGGTGTCCCATGGTGCCTCCTCTTCTTTGGGCTTGCTCATCCTGCACCTGCTGCGGAAACGGGTCCTCCGTCGGAGGGTCGTGTCGAGGTGAAGGCCGAAAGCGAACGAACAGGGACCGTTCCTCCGGAACAAGCCGGAGGTGCTCCTCGCAAAGATACGGTGCCGGGGGAGACGACCGAAAAGGTCTCGGAGGATGTGCATCCCAAGCAGGAGCACGTGTTGAAGTCCCTGCCCGCAAAAGGCGGCTACACGGTAATCCCGCTGCCCGCGTTCGCTTACAGCCGCAACGAGAACTATTGGATCGGCGCGCTGGTGCCGATCCTGAAAGCAAACGACAAGGAGGAGATCGAGGACATCTTCGCGCCGCAGTACCTGCATAATAAGTTCGTCGGCGAGACCTTCTCCCTCAATTATTATGGATACCGCAACGAAACGGTTCAGTACCGCGCGATCGCCTCCTATGCCACGAAAGTCGAGCGGACTTTCGAGTCGGGGTATAAGAACACGGCAGTGAGCGGAGGGCGGTATATCCTGGCGGCCGAGGCCAACTGGTTCAAGAACGCCTTCACCCGTTTTTTCGGCATCGGGAACCGCTCGCGTGATGAGGATGAAACGACTTACACCTCGCGGGAAGCGAACATCAGGCTCAGCGCCGGCCTCAACCTGGGTCAGAACTTTTCCGTCCTCTGGACGGAGCGCTGGCGCAATGTCCGGGTCGATGACGGAGTGATCCCGTCGCTGCCCCAGACGAAATCGCGATTTCCCACCCTCGAAGGCATCGATGGCGCGCAGATCTTCGGGCACCGCCTGACGGCCCTGTACGACAGCCGCGATAATCTGCTCACCCCGGTGCAAGGGACGTTCGCTTCTGCCTACTTCGAACTTGCCCACAACCTCATTCACGACGAGCCTGACCGGTGGTTCAGGGTGGCCATTGATGCCCGCCATCTGATCCCCCACGCCTCGGGCCGCATGGTGTTCGTGGGCCGCGTCCTGATCGACAAGGTCTTCAGCCAGGGCATCCCCTTCTACGAGCGGCCGACTCTGGGGGGGGAGAACACGCTCCGCGGGTTCGGCTTGAACAGGTTCGTTGATGACAACCTGTACCTGGTCAATCTCGAGGAGCGCATCCGCATCTACGAAAAGCGGATATTCGATAATCCCATCGAGCTGGAGGTGGCGCCGTTTTTGGACTTCGGGCGGGTGAACAACCATTTCCTCAGCCGCCTTACGAAAACGCAGTTCAACCCCGGCTTTGGAATCCGCGCCCTCTCCCGGCCCAACGTCGTGGGCCGATTGGACGTGGGGTACGGGAAGGACGGCGGCAATGTTTTCGTCGGGCTGGATTATCCCTTTTAGCGTGGGCCGGCGACTGTGAGGCCACGCTGCTTCCTGCTCTTGCTCGCGGCGCTGCTCCAGGTCGCCCTCGCGGCGACCGCCTGGGCGGTTTGCACGGTGGAGCGGGCGGTGCCCGGCGAGTCCGCGCTCTTCGTCAGGCACTTCAGCTCGGAGTGTACCAGGGCGGATCGCGCCGCGCAGGCGGTGCCGGCGGGCGAGATTCTCGAGGCCCTGAAGACCGGCAAGGGCGTGTCCATCCAGAACGGGGTGGTCTCTGGCGATCTCCTGCTGACCCGCCTTCCGACGGTGCCGCTGGCATCGGTTGCCCTGCCGCCCCCGGTGCTCGCGACCATGGCGGGATCTTCCGTCGCCGAGGCCCGCGTGATCCGCGGGCCGTTCGTGATCCGAGATTCAGTCTTCGACGGTTTCCTTGACACCCAGCTCAAGCCCGACATGGTCGAGCATCGGATGCTGGGCGACATGATGGTCATCCAGGGACCCGTTGCGTTCCACGGCACCACCTTCACGAAGAGCGTGGACCTCTCCCGGACGATCTTCCTGGCGCCGGTGGACAGCTCCGAGGCCGTGTTCCTGAGCAACGCGTTCTTCCTCACGTGCATCTTCGACAAAGCGGCGAGCTTCGAGAAGACGGCGTTCGCCGGGCACACCCGCTACTATCGCGCGGTCTTTCACGAACCGGTCACGTTCCTGCGCGCCGGGTTCAGCGGGCTGACGAATTTCCTCGCGGTCACGTTCAAGAAGGAGTCGAGCTTCTCGCGCGCCTATTTCAAGATGGGCACCGGGTTCTCGGGCAGCAAGTTCGAAGGGATCTCGGACTTCTCGGAGGCCGTGTTCGAGAAGAACGTCTTCTTCATGCATGCCGTCTTCGTCGCGGACACCTACTTCCGGCGCGCCACGTTTCGCGGCGAAGCCAACTTCTCCGACGCCAACTTCAAAGCCAAGGACGACTTTGCTAAGGTCTTCTACCAGCAGGAGCCCAACTTCACCCGCGCCAAGTTTGCCACCCCCCGCTCCTCTGCCGGGTTCGAGAACCCCGTGTTTCTGGCCATCGTGGGGACGGCTCTCTTGATTTTCCTGATCGCCTTCATCATGATCCTGAAAAAGGGGTAGCGCCCACTATATCTTGAAGGCCGACTTGCCTTTTGCCCTAAATCTGGTATATTCAGGCCTCTATGGCGGAGAATTGTGCCACCGGTTTCGATCCGGCCGAGGACTCCTATCGTATTCGCCTGAGCGAGTTCGATGGTCCGCTGGACCTCCTTCTGCATCTGATCAAGAAGAATGAGATCAACATCTACGACATCCCAATCGCGACGATCACCAAACAGTACCTCGACTACATCAAAATGATGAAGTCGCTGAACTTGGTCGTCGCTGGCGAGTTTCTGGTGATGGCGGCCACGCTGATCCACATCAAATCGCGGATGCTCCTGCCCGTTGAATCCGACGGGGACGACGAGGACGAGACAGACGAAGACCCCAGGGCCGAGCTGGTCCGCCGGCTCCTGGAATACAAGCGGTTCAAGGAGGCGGCCGGCGAGTTGGGGCAGCGCGGCCAGCAGTGGCGGGAGGTCTTCGGCCGTCAGCCGATTGTCGACGCGCGTGGTCAGGGTCTGCAGGGGGATGAGGACGGCGCGCTGCTGGAGCTGACGCTATTCGATTTGGTGGATGCTCTGCAGGGAGTGCTGCAGCGGGTTCCGGCGAAGACGCTGATCGAGGTGACGGCCGATCACCTGACGGTCAAGGACCGCATGAATTACATCCTGGAGCGGCTGGAGCACGAGCCCGCCCTGCCGTTTGAAGCCCTGTTCTCGCCCGACGAAGGGCGGCTGGTCGTGATCGTCACGTTCTTGGGCTTGCTGGAGTTGATGCGGATCAAGCTGGTTCGCGTCTTTCAGGCCGAGGCCTTCGAGCCCATCCTCCTGTTCCGGACGTTCCTGCCGGCGGCGGTCGAGGATGCAGAATCAGAGGAGAATGCACTCTGATGACGACGGAAACGGTAGAAGCCGTGTTGGAACACGACGGCCCCACCGGAAATGGGAACGACAACACCAGCCCCTTGTCGGGGCTGAAGGGTATCCTCGAAGCGATCCTCTTCGTGTCCGGAGAGCCCCTCTCCGTGGACCGCATGCTGGGGGTGGTCGAGGGCGTGTCCCGCGCGGAGCTGGTGGGCGCCCTGCAAGCGCTCCAGGCTGACTATGCGGTAGAGGGGCGAGGGCTACAACTAGTCGAAGTCGCCGGTGGATTCCAGATCGCCACACGGCCGGACTGCGCGCCCTGGATCAAGCGGTTGGAGAGGGCCAAGGAGGGCGCCAGGCTGTCGCGCTCGGCCATGGAGACGATGGCCATCGTTGCCTACAAGCAGCCGGTGGTCCGCGCCGAGATCGATCAGATCCGGGGCGTGGATTCCGCAGGCGTGTTGAAAACGCTCCTCGAACGCCGGCTGATCCGCATCGTCGGGCGGAAAGACGCCCCCGGCCGTCCCATCCTGTACGGGACGACGAGACAGTTCCTCCAGGCGTTCGGGCTGAAGGACCTGAAGGACCTGCCAGCGCTCCGGGACATCACGGAGCTGAAGCAGGCCGAGCCGTTCACAGTGCCGAATCGGGACGCAGACGTCGATGTCTCTCCGGAAGAGGACCGGGCTTCCACGTCTGAAACCGAATCCAAGGACGCGTAACGGCGTTCAGGGGGTTCGCGGAGTCTCAGGGGGAGACGTCGCGGGTTGTGGTGTCACCCGGCTCTTTGGCATGACCGCCACGCTGGTGCAGGTGCCCCCGGCCTCGTCCACGCGTTGCTCCACGATCTTGACATCCTGAAGTAACTCGTTGACGGTTTCCTCCCGCACCACCTCAATATCCTGTTCGACCGGCGCCCCCGTGCGCTCACGCACGCGATCCACGGCGTGTTCCTTTACCCAGACGCGGATTTGCTTGGCCACCTCGGCGCGGGCAGCGAGCTCTGAGACACGCCGGCAGACCAGGCGTCCCTTGGACAGGTCGCCCTGGCCGGTGCCCATCAGGTACTGGTCAGCAGGATATGACGACGCGATCGCAGGTGGCTGGACTGCAGGTTCCTTTCCCTGCGGTGGTTGCTGTTCCATCTTGTGCAGTTCTTGGAAGAGTTGGTTCGAGCCCTGTTGCGGAGACGCGGACTGCTCTGCGGCGCTTACGCAAACGGGACAGAACAGCATCGCCACGCAGAGGGAGATCCCCTTCCAGCTTGCCTTACGAGCCTTACCATGTGCGCTCATAAACCCTTTATATACCCCTTCTGCATCCTGCAGTCCAACGGTCTTACCGTCGGTGTTGGCCCCCGTCACCGGAGCGTTTGGGGTTTGTGCCGGAAGCCTGGCGCGGCAGCACAAACGGCGTGCGCGACACATGGTGATGCTGATGCGACTGGATCTGGTTGAGCGTCGGTGGGAGGGAACGTGGTGATGGAGACTGCGCGAGCTGCGAGGGCTTCGCTGGAGAACTTGTCGGCGCGGGCGGTGCGGGCGGAGCCGGCTGGATCTGCTGAAGAGTCGGTGGTGGTGAACTTCCCGATGATGGGAACTGGGACCGTGCCGGCGGCTGAGCCGGCGCAGGAGTGCGGGGTGGTGCGCTCGCAAGCGGTGGCTGGGGCGGCACAGACGGCACCCCTGGGATGGTGATCACCCGCTGAATGATGACGAGGTGCGGATTCATGGGGTTCACCTGTCCTGCCTGGACAAGGAGGCTTTGTACCTGCCCCAGTCCGGTCCAAGGGCTGGGGTGCACGACCGGCGTGACCAGCACCCAATCCGTCCAGGCCTGAGAGACGAGCGCATCGGATTGGAGATTGTTCAGCACTTGTTGGCGTTGCTGGCTGACAACCTGGACCTGGTCCGGCGTTGCCGCGGTCGCCAGGGCCTGGTTGGCCGCCTCCAGTTGCAGGTGGAGTTGGTCGACCTCGGTCTTCAGGGTTACGAGCTCACGCCGAGCGTCCTCGTTTTGGCGCAGTGCGGCAATGGCCTGCACGACGTCGTCCGGATCCACCTGGGCGGTCAAGTCCACGCGAATCACCACCGTGTCTCCCTCGAGGCGGGTGTTGATCTGCTGATCGAGGACCAAGATCAGGCCCGCCGTGTACGTCCGGATCTCGTCTGAAGTCACATCCAGGTTGGTGACCACGGTGACGCTCTCAAGGTAGGTCGCGACCTGTTCGAGGGCATGCCGCTTGGCGGCCTCGGTCGCCAGGCGCACCGCATCCTCGCGGGTATCGCGGGGCCCCATACGGTATTCTCCGTCTGCGGTCACGGTCCGCGTCTCCGCGGCGGTTTGTTCCACACCAACGCTGCTGAGGCTGAAGCAGATGAGCAGGAGGGCGGTCAGGAGGTGCCCTCCTTGGAGCGGAAGAAGGTGTGTGGTCTTGGTAGTCATCGCCTGTGATAAGGATAGCACAGTTGGCTGGTTGCGTGGAGTTCTGGTAAGCTTGGTATTCTTCTTGCTTTCTGGCTGGGTGGAGGAGCACTGACCATGGGAAAGGACACGACTCGCTTCGTGAAGCGCAAACCCCTCCGTGAGGTTCTGGTTGAGCAGGGCTTAGTCTCGGGGCCTCAACTTGACGCAGTCCTCGGCAAGCTGGAGGACGGACGCGGGCCGTTCGGACAGGCGTTGGTGGGGGAGGGTCTCCTCTCCGCGGAGCAGTTGGGCCGGGCGCTGGCGGCCCAGTACGGGTTGTCCTATGAGCCCTTGACCGAGTTCAGGGTGGACCCCAGGTTCTATCAAACCATCTCCGTTGAATTAATGTATCGCCATCCGTTTGTGCCGCTCGCCGAACAGGATGGCCTGCTTATCGTTGCCATCCATGACCCCGGCAATCTGCCGGCCCTGGACGAATTGGAGCTGCTGCTGAAGCGACCCCTCCGGCTGGTGGTCAGCACCCGGGACGCGATTCTGGCGGTCTTGACCCGGAGCGAAGGGTCGAGCCAGGCGTTGAAGGATATTGAGGCAGACTACCGGCCGATTTTGCTCCGGGAGGACGAGCGGGGCGACGAAGTGCTGTCCATCGAGAAGATCGCCAAGGACCTGAGCCCAGTGGTCAAGCTCGTGGATACGATCATCTTGAACGCGTTGCAGCGGCGGGCGAGCGATATTCACGTGGAGGCCAGCGATCGGGCGGTGCAAGTCAAGTATCGGATCGATGGGATCCTGACGCCGGCGCTCGATCCGTTGGACCTGAAGCTGCATGCGCCCTTGATCTCGCGAATCAAGGTGATGTCGGAGCTGGACATCGCCGAACGGCGAGTTCCCCAGGACGGGCGGTTCCGGATCCGGCTGGACCGGAAGACGGTGGACTTTCGCGTCTCGATCCTGCCGAGCGCGTTCGGGGAGGTCGTGGTGGTCCGCATCCTGGACAAGGAGTACATCGCGACGGGGGTGGCCGCGTTGCGGCTGGATCGCTTGGGGTTCAATGCGGAGGACCTGCGGCGGTTCCGCCGGTCCATCACCGAGCCCTACGGGATGGTGTTGGTGACCGGCCCGACCGGCAGCGGCAAGACCACCTCGCTGTACGCTGCGATCAGCGAGATCAATGTGCAAGAGAACAAGGTGATTACGATCGAGGACCCGGTCGAATACCAGCTGGCCGGGGTCGTGCAGATTCCGGTCAACGAGAAAAAGGGGTTGACCTTCGCCCGCGGCCTGCGCTCGATCCTGCGCCACGATCCGGACAAAATCATGGTCGGGGAGATCCGGGATGCGGAGACCGCCCAGATCGCGATCCAGTCGGCGCTGACGGGCCATCTCGTCTTCACCACCGTCCATGCGAACAACGCCTTCGACGTGATCGGCCGGTTTGTGAACATGGGGATCGAACCGTATAACTTTGTCTCCTCGCTGAACTGCATTCTGGCTCAGCGGCTGGTGCGGACGATCTGTCCATCCTGCCGGGAAGAGGTCCGGCTGGATCGCGCGCAGGCCGAGGAGTCGGAGCTCAACTATGACCAGTATCGTGATGTCGCGCTGTCCCAGGGCCGTGGGTGCGAGCACTGCCACGGGACCGGATATCGCGGTCGTCAATGCATCACGGAGTTCCTGGACCTCACGGATGAGATCAAGGAAATGATCTTGGATCGAAAACCACCGTCCGAGATCCGCAAGCGCGCGGTGTCCCTCAGCATGACGAGCCTGCGACAAGCCGCCGTGGAGAAGTTACGCGCAGGGGTGACTACGCTGGCTGAGATCAACCGGGTGACCTTCATCGAACAGGTGTGAGATGCTGGGATTCGGCCCGCCGCGGTACAGTTTGAAGCTGGGTCCGCGTCAGGCGGCGTGGGCGGCGCGCTCCACGGACTGGCGAGGACAGCCACACGTTCGGTCCACCGTGGTGGATCTGCCGGCAGGCCTCCTCAAGCCCTCGCCGGTCGAGCCCAACATCAGTGACGTCGAGGCGCTGAAATCCTGCCTTCATGCCTTGATCGGGATACCGGTCGGAGGCCAAGTGCCCGGCTGGCCGATCGCGCTGGTCTTGCCGGATCTCTGCGTCCGGACCGTGCTGCTGAATGTGGACACATTGCCGGCTCGCTCGCGCGAACGGGACGCCCTCATCCGCTGGCGTCTGGAGAAGGAAGCGAGCTTCCCAGTGGCGAGCGCCAGAGTTGTGTCGCAGGTCGTCGCACCGCACTCTGTGCTCGTAGTGATGATCGGGGAATCGGTGCTGCGGCAGTACGAAACCCTGTGCGACGACCTGGGGCTGGTCCCGGTCAGTGTGACGGCGACCAGCCTCCTGCTGCACAACTTTGCGCGCGCGTCCTTCCCCGGTGAGGAGCCCACCGCCTGGGTGTCCGTCCTGGATGACGGGTTCATGTTCATGGTTCACCATGCCGGCCGTCCGGTCTTCGTGCGCACCAAAACTCAATCGCCGCAGATCCAGGACGATCTCGTCACATCGTTGGCGTTCTATGAGGAGAGCCATCCGGGGACCGCGCTTCGGCGCCTGTATGTGCTCAGTGAAGAGCGGGAGTCGGAGGCGCTGACGGCGATTTCCAAGGAGCTTGATCTGTACGTGGTTCCCGTCGGGCCGGCTCTTGTCCAACGTACCTGGCGTGGGGCGCTCGTCGAGGCCACGGCGCCGGGCGTGCTGCCGGCGATCGCGGCGCTTGCGCCGAAAGGGAGGCAGGACATGCCTGCGGTCGATCTGAGCGGCAGCCATTACGCCTATTTGAGTCGTGCCTGTGTCGCGCTGTCGGTGGTCTCGCTGCTCCTGATCGGATTGATCGGCTGGAATGTCCGAGAAGCGCGTGCCATCCGGGCCCAGGCCATGCAAGTCGAGCAGGCCCTGGTCCGCGTTCAGGAGCAAGACCGTCAGGTCCAGCTCCGAGGACAAATGGAAGGGGTGGACCTCTCCGATCCGGCGATGGGGCGGCTCACAGCCCAAGTCGGCTTTGCCAACGACCTGATCGCCAAGCGCGCGTTTTCCTGGACCCTGTTCCTCACTGATCTGGAAGAGACCGTCCCGCCGCGCGTCTCGATCAACAGCATCCGGGTTGATCTCAAGGCCACGGTCATTGCGATCGGTGGATCGGCGCTGAGCTTGAAGGATTTGACCACATTCATCGTCAGCCTGGAAGACCATCGGGCGTTTAAGGACGCTAATCTGCTCCAGCATCGGGTCCACGAGAATGACATTGTGGACTTCAGCTTGACCGTGCGGTACCAGTCCCAAGCCAGGGGATCATGATTCCCGGAGTACCGATTATCCGCCGATTGCGGCGGAAGCCCTACGCCGCCCTCATTCTTTGGATGGCCGTGGCTGGCGTGCTGGGCGCCGCTCTGCTTATGGTCCGTCTGCTCGTGGTGGCGCCAGCCCAAAACCGGCTTGCCCAGGCCGAAGCCTCGTGGATGGCGGCGAGACAGCGGATCGCCCAACGCCTGGAGGCCAAGGAGGCGCGGAAGCATCTGACCGGGATCCTGAATGCCTTGCCGGGGCATCGTGACTTCGCGCAGCTTCCGCTCGCCCTATCGGAAGTCGCGCGGCGGGATCGGGTCTCGATGCCGGATCTCTCCTATGCGCTGGAGAAACCCCATGCAGGGGGCTTCGCCAAGGCGGTGCTGAAAGGATCGGTCTCTGGTCGCTACGAGGATCTCCGGAGGTTCATTCATCATCTGGAAACGGCCGACGGCTTCCTCTTCGTCGAGGACCTCGACGTCAGTCAGCGTGGTACGAAGAAGGGCGAGATGGTCACGTTTCAGATCACCGTAAGCACCTACGTCCGTGAGGGGGCGACACAGCGTGTGCCCGCTCGAGCCGTCATGCCATGACGAAACGCGCTCAATGGCTGACACTGTGTATCCTGCTCGGGATCTGGGCGGGCGTAGCGATCTGGGTCGTTGCGGACGCGCCGGAGCCGCAGCGAGTTCCGCTGAGGTATGTGACCGGCCGGGCCAGTCGGACGGAGGCGATCCGCTCTGAAGCCGGGGGCGGCTTGAAAGTCAACCGCGACCTGCTGGCGGCCGCACGGCGCCGGGCGGACAAGGCCTTCGTCGCGCCGAAGAACATCTTCGCGCTCCTGCCAACTGAGAAGACAGAGAAGACAGAGAGGATGGCGCTCCCTCGCGCCAAACCACCGGCGCCGGTGCCTCCGCGGGCGCCGGCGGTGGCTGCTCCCGTGGTCCCGCCGCCGCCTTCGCCGGAAGAACTGGCCGCGCAGGCTGTTCGTCAGGAGTTGGACCAGTTCCGCTACCTCGGGTATCTCAGCCGGGATGGCAGAGTGCAAGCGTTTCTCTCGAAGGGCAAAGAGCTGTACATCGTGCGGAGCGATGAGATGATCGAGCAACGGGTGCTTGTCAAGACCGTCACGCCGACCGGCGTGACCCTGCAGGACCCCCGATCTCGGGTGGAACGGACAATCCAACTGGTCGAAGGCAGGTAACCTCCGCTCGCAAGTGGACCAAAACATCCCGCTGGACGAAAGCAAGCCATGAACGATCACCGGGGGCGCGTCGCGTCCGTGGTCTTGTTGCTGGTCATGTGCCTGCTGAACGTTTCCTCATCCGCCCGTGCACAAACCCCTCTTATCACGGACCAGGTTCTCATCACGGTGCTCAGAGATCAGATCTTCGCCGCGACGCCGGGTGAAGGACTCATGCGCGCGGATCTGCTGGCTGGCGAAGAGATCATCAAGATTGAATCAAAAGGATTGAATGCCTTGGTGCAGACGTCAGTCAGGCTGCTCGGGTTCTCGGCACAGGTCGTACGCTGGAGCGAGGTGCGCACAGACCTGGGGGAGAAGGTTACGGACAGTCGGGTGACGCAGTCGTTGCTGTTCGTACGGACCAACAGGCGCCTGTACGGGTTTCAAGGTCCGCTGGGCCGGTGGAAGACGGAGGACTTGGGTGTCCGAGAAGAGATTCGCGACACTCTCGTCGCCGAGAACGTGGCAGTGGTGGTCACTGACCGGCGCGCGCTGGCCTTCTCGGCCTTTACCGGAGGCTTTTTCCAGCAGGACCTCTCCACTGATGAGCCGGTGGCCTCCAGCGCTGTCAACGCGAACGTCGTCATCCTCACCACCGGCACCCGCCGGTGGATCTTCCGTTCCCAGCTCGCCGTGTGGGCCGAATTGCGGTAGGCGTCTCTGAATGCCTATGGAATGGCAGAGCCGCTAGGCGGTGAAGGTGTTTGCGCTGGTGTCTGCGATGTTGGTTGTCAGGGAGAACTGGGTTGTCCCTGAGTAGTTGGTTGTCCCTGTGTGGTTGTCTGTCCTTGAGTGGTTGGTTGTCCTTGAGTGGTTGGTTGTCCCGGAGTGGCCGGTTGTGCCGGTGGGGCTTGTGGCGTGGAGGCGTTCGGATACTGAAACACCCACAGGTAATAACTGGTCACCGCTTCAAAGTGCCGCACGGCAGGTGGGAAGTTGTGCTGCTTGAACGGCTCCGCTTTGCTCTTACTCCGTACGCCCTTAATGCGGGCGGTGTTGAGATCGCGCACGTACTCCCAGTCGCCGCCGGTAATCGGATCCTTGTACGCCTTTCGCAAGGCAGGGTAAGGCTGCTTGGTGAGTTCCTCTAACGTAAGCGGATAGATCTCACCGGGGACGACGCGCCCTTTCTTCTGCTGGGCCGAGTAGACCGCCAGCGCGGTCTGAATCTCTATGCCCCGCGCCAGAAGGTCAGCTTCCTGCTCGCGCTGCACCACGGCCTTCCACTGCTTCGCCACCACAGTGACGGAGATCCCCATCAACACCACGGCCAACATCACGAGGAGGTAGGTCACTCCACGCTCCTCTTGGCATAACCTTCCCGTGGCCATACGCTTGGTCCTAAGCGGGAGCGTCGACTCCCTACTTCTATTATGCCTGAATCTTACAGTGAATTTACACAATGCCTTGTCGAGTCTTGCCTTGGAGACCATTCGCTTCTTGTACAAGTTTCAATGTCCGCCTGCAAAGGCGTAAACTATACCACCATGAGAATCGAAGCGCGCGTACCCCCAATCGTGGCGACCGGTGTCGTCCTGCTCTGTGTCATCGCCGGAGCTGCCGACCCGGGGCGGGCGGAATCTTCCGGAGCGGCGCTGGGACGGCAAGGGTGGGAGGCGATCAGAGCCGGTCAGATCACGGAGGCGTCGCGTTTGTTTCATGATGCCATCGCCGAAAATGCTCACGATGCCACGTTGTTCCTGGGAGCGGGACTGGCGGCGCACCTGCAGGGGCAGGAGATGGAGGCCCGCACGGCGCTTCAAGAAGCCGTGCGACTGAACCCCAAGCTGACGGCAGCGTCGCTCTTACTGGGGGACATTTCCTATCGCCAGGGCGATCTGGAGACGGCGGTCCGGACGTATGAGGCGGCGCTCGAGGTCGAACCGAACAACGCACAAATCCGGGGGCGGTTAGAGAGTTGGCGCAAAGAAGCGGCCTTGCACAGCAGATTTCAGCAAAGCCTGAGCCCGCACTTCACTGTCCTCTTTGAAGGGCCGGCGGAGCAACGTCTCGCCTCGGCTGCATTGGATGCCCTTGAGGCAGCGTACTGGCGCATCGGGACGACGTTGCTGGCCTACCCATCGGGGATCCTAACTGTCGTCTTGTACACCGATGAGCAGTTTCGGGATATTACGCGAAGCCCGACGTGGGCGGGTGGTGTCTTTGACGGCAAAATTCGCGCGCCGATGCGAGGTGCGCTCAACGATCCCAAACAGTTAGAGAAGGTCCTGGCGCACGAGTTTACCCATGCATTGGTGAAGAGTATGGCGCCGCGGGGAGTCCCGACCTGGGTCGATGAGGGTCTGGCGGTTGTGTTTGAAATGGGCGATCTCAAGTGGGCTGAGCGGCTGGCCCGGCAGGCCCCATCCCTGATCCCGCTCCCGCGCCTTCACGACGGCTTTCTGAGCTTGCCTGTGGATCAAGTCCCACTGGCCTATGCCGAAAGCGCGCTGGCCGTGCGGATGCTGATCGAGCGTGGCGAGGCCCTGTCGCTCGCTTCTTTGCTCCAAGACCTGGCTCAAGGCCAAGACTTCGCCGCGGCCTTCGAACGTCACTTTTATCTCTCCTATTCAGACTTTCATTCAGACTTTCAGGTGGCCTGGGGGCAGCGGGTCCGATGACACGTGCATGGACCACCCGTTTTCGGTATAATTGCAGATTCCTAAGCAGCTTTGATTGAGACTTTAAGGGGAGGCGAGTTTGAGATACCGATCGGGTCTCTGCTTCCTGATTGCAGCGGTCCTGCTGGCCGGGTGCTTCTCCTACTATGTCCCGGACACCACGCTTGCCGACCGACTCATGCAAGAGGGGAACTGGGAGGCGGCCATGGCGGCCTACCAGGAGGCCCTCAAAGATGATCCGTACAATCCAGCCATTCAGGCCAAGTTGAACGCCGCCAAAGGGCGGGTCGCGGCGGCCTACCAAGAGCGGGGACGGGCCGCGCTCAAAGAGCGTAATCTCACGCACGCGATCGAGGCGTTCAAACAGGCCTTGAGCCTGGAACCCTCGAATCTGGAGCACCAGTCCGCGCTGGCTCAAGCGCTGCGTTACAATGAAGCCCAGGACCGGCTGATCGTCGGGCAGAAGATGCTGAAGGGTGGCCGGCTGGAG
>Ga0209055_1001433_pt1 | contig 15746 bp, 13 predicted proteins | sample GraSoiAngelo_110_FD_185875 | JGI IMG/M metagenome (GOLD analysis project Ga0209055, IMG submission 185875) | Grasslands soil microbial communities from the Angelo Coastal Reserve, California, USA - 14_0903_12_30cm (SPAdes) (version 2) | ecosystem: Environmental > Terrestrial > Soil > Grasslands ... | reverse complement strand
AGCGGGACAGTGTCCTGGCAACCGAACTGTTGCAACCTCACGATGGTGAACGGATCCTGGAGGTCGGATGTGGCTACGGACGCATTTCACGTTCCCTCGTTGACGCTGCGAAGATCAAGTTGCAGGGGGTTGACCGCAGCGAATCCATGCTCCAAGGGTGGCGGCAAACTCTGGCCGGACAGGCAACGGGATGCCGTGCCGATGCGGGACAGCTGCCGTTCAAGGAGGGGAGCTTTGACGGAGTGGTCTGCACGGGCGTCCTGATGCATCTCCAGGATCAGAGGCTGACGTTAGGGGAGCTGTGTCGGGTCTTGCGACCGGGAGGTCGCCTGGTCGTGAGCGGAAACAATCTGTTGTCGCCGTTCGCCATTCCCGTGATGATGTGGATGCTGCTCAAACCCCACGTCCGTCAAGTCTACAAGCTGCCGTGGTTCTATCTTGCGCATCTTTCGAAACTGGGTGTTGAAGTGCGTCGCATGGTTGGTGATACCGTGCTCGCTGTTGCCCTCACAGTCCCGGGGCTTGGTATCTCGCTCTTGCCCCGCGCGGTATTCCCGGCGCTTCGTACGCTGGATCGCTGGGTGGACAGGGCTCCGCTTCGCTACCTGGCGTACGAGGTCTGGTTTTTGGGAGTGAAAAAGCCGTGCAGATAAAACCGTTTGCTTTCGACTTCGATGCCGACGAGATTGCGGAGTTCCAGGAAGGAGCCGCCAAGATTCTGCGCTCCGGCACCCTCATCCTCGGTGAGTACACAACGCAGTTCGAGAAGGCGTTTTCCGCGTTTATCGGGACGAAGCATGCCGTTGCCGTCAACTCTGGTTCGACGGCTTTGGAAATCCTCTTCCGACTCAAGCAGGTGTCCGGCAAAGCGGTATTGGTGCCGACCAACACGAATTTTGCGACGGCGGCAGCGATTCTCCGCGCCGGCGGGCATGTTCGGTATTTGGATATGGACCGGAAGACGTTCGCCCCCACGCTGGCCATGGTCCAGGCTGAGCTGAAGCGAACCCCTGGCATCGCCGGAGTCGCCTGGGTTCATATCGGAGGGATCATCTCGCCCGAGTTCCCCGAAGTTGTGAAGGCCTGCCGGAGCCGTGGCCTGTTTGTCTTGGAGGATGCCGCTCACGCGCACGGCAGCCAACTGGGCGGGGTGAAAAGCGGAAAACTGGCGGATGGCGCGGCGTTCTCCTTCTTTCCTACCAAGGTGATGACCACCTGCGAGGGCGGGATGATTACGACAGACAGCGACAACGAGGACTACCTTTCACGTTCCTATCGCAATCAAGGGAAGCGGGGAGTAAGTTATGGGGGGCTCCACCACGATTTTGGGAATAGCAGCCGGATGACGGAATTGCATGCCCTGCTTGGTCTGATTCAACTCAGGAAACTGCCGTCTATGTTGAGGCGTCGATCGCTTGCCGCGCGTGCGATCACGCAGCAACTGGATCGGGCGGGCATCCCGTACTGCGCCACAGGCCATATGGACGTGGCAAGCCACTATAAGCTGATCGTGCTCCTGCCGGATGGCCGGTCACTCGACTCTGTCAAGAAAGCGCTGGCTGCAGAAGGCGTCCTCCTCGGGGGCGGAGTCTATGAAATCCCCTGTCACCGGCAGCCGGTGTTCGAGGGGATCTGCGCCGGAGAGTCCTACCCTGGCGCTGACCGGTGGTGTCCCAATCACATTTGCCCTCCTCTGACCTCCGGCATGACCGAAGACGAGGCCAGGTTCGTGGGGGACATGCTGGTCAAGCATCTGTCGTAGCTGAATCATGCAGGAGACCGCCAGGTGAGTACAGAATCAACGGCCATTACGCACTACGATGTGGTGGTTGTGGGCGGCGGGATCGCCGGCATCGCGATTGCTGAGTTATTGGCCAGGCAGACCAGCTTGCGGGTGAAAGTGTTGGAGCAAACCGACAAATTGGGGCAAGGCGCGTCCGGCAAGTTGGAAGGGTGGTTTCACACAGGAGGGTTGTATTCGGGCGTCGAAGACCCGCAGACCTTCATGAACTGCGTCAATGCGCTGGAGGACCTCGTTAACCTTTACTCGGCGCATTTCACTCCGAATTGCAACTTCAGGTTGAAGGAACGAGCGCCTGGTGTGTTTGTCCCTGGAGTCGTGCCGCATGAGAATGGATGGTTTGAGGAGCAGCCTGTCCTGTATCTGTTGCCCGGTGAGGGTTCCCCCGATATCAGCCGCTCCAAACTGCGGAGCGAGTCTGTGCTGTGGAAGCTGCAAAGGCAACGTGTGCTTTCCCGGCTGGAGTCGGTGTATGGCGGTAAACACAATTGGTCGGTCGCAGGACGCTGCGCTGCGCCGGACCCTGATTGGATTGAGAAAAACCAGGAGACGACAGGCGTTCTTCTCGAGCCCAATAGCACGCTGGAGGGGTTCTGTCGGAGGCATGATCAATGTCACGGTGCGGAGCCGTCTTCGTATGATGTCGTGCGATCGAACGATGTGCCCATGGATCCGGCGCGAATCATGCGCGATCTCGTTGCCAGTGCGATGGCTCATCGCGCCGACTTCGAGACGAGTGTCAGCTTGGACACCTTTGGCATGGATAAGAAAACTGGAAGAGTCGCGAGCCTGCGCTATCGAAACCGGAGTGGAGATTACTTCCACGTGCGGGCTCGCCTGTTCATTTTTGCCGTGGGTTCGGGATTTGATCACTTGGCCTCGTTACTGGCCGTCAAACCGTCCGTCAAAGTGATCAAGAGCTACATGGTCGTCGCTTATCCTGCGCTGACCTCCTTGAGTTTTGCGCGGATGTCCCCCAAGGTGAGCTTCCACTTCAATCACCTTTACATGACGGGGAGAGGAGCAGATGGACAGATCGAGTACTCAATGCTGGGCGACTCGGGGTTTGGCGCCCAAGGAGCCGCAACGACGGAATTCCTCGGTGGGACGGACGCTCTCATCGATTCAGCCAAGGATTACTTTGGGATGGATGTCATCCAATCACGGCACCTGTTTGCGTATGAGTGTCTCAAGACGGAGTTCATCGGTAAATCTGAAGAGGAACGGCGGTATTCCTATTGGGTCGAATCAAACGAAGCCTCCGGATGCCTCTTTGTGCTGCCAGGCAAGTTTTCCTTTTTCCCGACGGTCGCGTTACAGACATACAAGAAGGTGAGGGAACAACTTAAACTTCATGATACAGATGCGCAGCTCAGCGACAGGAAACCTGCACGATTCCAGGCCGATGACCAAATCAAGACTGCTGCGGCTGAGCTCGTGGCCGATCATTATCCCTATCGCCTCCTTTCGCCTGTCATCAAAAGGTAGTCCTTATCTGCAATTATGATCATACTTGGCCTCAACGCCTATCATGCCGATGCTTCAGCTTGCCTCGTCGTAGATGGGCAGCTTGTGGCAGCGGCGGAAGAGGAACGGTTTCGTCGCGTCAAACACTGGGCTGGACTTCCTACCCAAGCTGTGCGTGCCTGCTTGAAGCAATCGGGCTTGGACGTCACTGCGGTTAAACATCTTGCCATCAATCGCAATCCTGGCGCCAATGTACTGAAAAAGGCGTTGTATGCCTTCTCGAAGCGCCCCGGCTTCGCTGCTATCCGGGACCGTCTGAAGAACGCTGCTAAGGTGCATGACGTGAGAAAGGAATTGGAAGACAGCCTTGCACTGGCGTCGGGGACAATCACGGCACAGGTCCATCACGTGGAGCATCACCGGGCCCATCTCGCCTCGTCGTTTCTGGTGTCTCCGTTCGAGTCCAGCGCCGTGGTCTCGGTGGACGGGTTCGGAGATTTTGTCAGCACGATGGTCGGGCGCGGCGAAGGAGATCGGATCGAGGTTTTCGATCGCGTGACGTTTCCCCATTCTCTCGGGCTCTTCTATCTGGCGCTGACCCAGTACCTGGGATTTCTCAACTATGGTGACGAGTACAAGGTGATGGGCTTGGCGGCTTACGGGAAACCTGATTATCTGGATGCTTTGCGTCGGCTGGTCCGCGTAAAACCCAAAGGCCGGTTTGAACTCGACCTCAAGTACTTTCTCCATCATTCCGAGGGGGTTTCCATGACCTGGGACAGTGGGGCTCCCGTGATCGGGCAGGTCTTCTCGGATGATCTGGTCAAGCTCCTTGGTCCTCCTCGAAAGAAAGAAGAACCGGTGACCGCCCGGCACGAGAATATTGCTGCTTCCCTCCAAGCAACGTACGAGGAAGCCTTCTTCCATATTCTGAACGAGCTTTATGACCGCACTCATCAAAAAATTCTGTGTCTTGCTGGGGGATGCGCGATGAACAGTGTCGCTAACGGGCAGATTGCTACGAGAACGCCGTTTGAGCGGGTCTATATCCCGCCAGCGGCCGGGGATGCGGGAGGTGCGATTGGGGCAGCCTACGAGGTGTGGCACGAGGAGCTTGGTAATCCCCGTTCCTTCATCATGGATCGAGCTGATTGGGGGCCGGAGTACAGTGAGCGCGATGTTGTGACGGCGATTGAAACGCGGTCAAAAGAATTACACAACGCCCGGTGTGTGATCGAAAGCGTTCAGGATGAGGAGAAGCGGTGCCGCCGCACTGCCGAAGCGGTCGCGGCCGGCAAGGTGGTGGGCTGGTTCCAGGGGCGCATGGAGTGGGGAGCCCGTGCCTTGGGCAATCGGAGCATCATTGCCGACCCTCGGCGTCCTGAGATGAAGGAGATTCTGAACGCCCGGATCAAACGCAGAGAACCCTTTCGCCCATTTGCACCCTCGATCCTGGAAGAGGCCGTGAACGACTTCTTCGAACAGACCGACCCTTCCCCTTTTATGACGATGACCTATCGAGTTCGAGCCGAAAAACGCGCACTGATCCCTGCACCCACCCATGTAGATGGAACCGGTCGCCTTCAGACGGTAAGCCGGCGGACCCAGCCGCTCTATTGGAGACTCATCAAGGAATTCGCAAATATCACAGGAGTTCCTGTGGTACTGAACACCTCGTTTAATGAAAACGAGCCCATCGTGTGCACGCCGGACGAAGCCCTCGACTGCTTCCTGCGGACCAGGATGGATGTGCTGGTCATCGGCCCGTGCGTGGTCATGAGAAGCTGAACCGGTGCGGCTGTTGTTCATCAATCGCTTCTTTCATCCCGACCAGTCTGCGACTGCTCAGATGCTGACGGATCTTGCCGAGGGTTTGGCTGTGTCTGGCACCGCTGTGACCGTGTTGACCGGCAGGTTGAGGTATCTGGGAGGAGAGACTGCAGTTCCGTCTGAGGAGCAGTATAAGGGAGTGACCGTGCGCCGGGTGTGGTCCACGCGTTTCGGTCGACAATCAGCGCTCGGGCGATTGTTCGATTATCTGTCATTTTACCTGTCTTCAGTCTGGGCGGCAGTACAGACCAGAGATGTTGACTGCGTGGTTGTATTATCGGACCCGCCCATTTTGTCCGTCCAGGCTGTGCTGCTGGGACGTCTCAAAGGGTGGAAAACGGTGTGCTGGCTTCAGGATGTGTTTCCGGAGATTGCGGTTCGGGCTGATACCTTACGAGAAGGTTTGCGTGCTCGTCTGCTCAGGTGGGCCGCAAACTGGTCGCTGAGGTCGTCAGACCGCGTGATCGTCGTGGGACGCTGTATGGAACGGTGCCTCTTGGCCTTCGGCCTCCAGCGGGATCGTGTCGTGTTAATCCCCAACTGGGCTGACGGTGACCACCTCACTCCGGTTGCGCCGGAGGACAATTGGTTCCGTAAACAGCATGGGCTGGAAGGACAGATCGTGGTGATGTATTCGGGCAATCTGGGGGTGGTCCATGAAACGGAGGCGCTGATCCACCTCATCCACTATCTGCGCGGGATGCGCGAGGTGTGCTTCCTCTTCGTCGGAGAAGGGCAGGGAAAGACTCGGCTGCAAAACTGGGCGTTCCAGGAGAAGCTGGAAAGCGTCAGGTTTTTGGGCTACCAGAACAAGGAGGATTTGCGGTACAGCCTGTCCGCTGGGGATATTCATCTTGTGACACTTCGTTCGAAGATGGAAGGACTGAGTGTCCCAAGCAAAGTATATGGCATCATGGCGGTCGGCCGGCCGGCCGTGTTTATCGGCCCAGACGGAAGTGAAGTTGCAAGTCTGATACGGGAATCAGGCTGCGGCGAAGTGTTTTCTCCTCAAGAAAGTGAGAAGGCGGCTTTGGCGATTCTTCACCTGGTACAAGATTATCGTCGTCGGGAGAATCTGGGATCGGCCGGCCGGCGCTATTTTGAATCTTTCCTGGACAAGCGATGCGCGATTCAACGGTTCCGAGCGGTATTCCAAGACATGATGGCGGAAATCTGAGGGCAGGATGTACCGTACCGGATCGTGGAAACATCAGATATTTCTGATCGGCGGTGATGCGGCCATTCTGCTCGGGGCTTTTCATCTGGCCCTGCAGTATTGGTGGTGGAAGATCGGACCATATGAGGGGGATTTTTTTCCAGCAGCTCTCGTAAGCCTCGGAATGTATCTCCTAACCCTGTCGATGTTCGACCTCTACGACATCCAGAAGAACTACCGAAGCCAACAGGCATCGACTTTGACGCATATCCTTGGAGCGGTCGTGATGGCGGGAGTCGGGTTGTCTGGTTTGTTCTATTTGATGCCCGGTGTGAAGCTGCCACGCAGCTCGTTCTTTATTCAGATGGGACTCGCGATTCCCTTGCTGTATCTATGGAGGATCAACTTTTGGCGTCTCCGACAAGAGATGCTCATTCCCAAGCGAGTTCTCATCGTGGGAACTGGTGAAGACGGACAGACCGCCTTAGACCTCTTGAAGCGATTCGGTACTGAGTACCATGTGGTGGGCTTCATTGATGACGATCCAGATAGGCAAGCACGGACGATCGGTGGACACGCGGTCTTGGGCGGCGCTGACGCTCTGCCGGAGCTCGTGCAAGAGCACGACGTCCAAGGCATCATCATGGCGCTGGCGAAGGCTGAAGGCGAAAGACTGATCCGCGCGACCCTGCAATGCCGGATGAAGGGAGTCTTTGTGTCCGACCTGGTCACCGTCAGTGAGCAGGTGGCCGGGAAGATCATTTTGACGCAAGTTCGGGATTCGTGGTTCGTGTACGCACCGGGATTCCTCCTCCTCCACGGCCGCATGTTCCGGCGCATCAAGCGGATCACGGATGTGGCCTGCGCGGGGGTTGGGTTGGTGCTGGCGAGCCCGCTCTTGGTGATGGCGGCCATACTGGTGGCTGCGGAATCTCGGGGACCGGTATTCTTCCGGCAGACGCGTGTGGGGCAGAATGAGCGACTGTTTTCGGCGCTGAAGTTCAGAACGATGAAAGGGGGGGACGAGACACAGTCCCCCTATACCGCGAAGAACGACCCGCGAGTGACGCTGATGGGAATGGTACTGCGCTTCCTTCGGATTGATGAGATTCCGCAGATGTGGAATGTGCTCACGGGAGAGATGAGCTTCATCGGCCCCCGAGCGGAATGGGACATTCTCGTGAAGGAATACAAGGAGAAGATTCCGTACTACTCCTTGCGTCATGTGGTGAAGCCTGGGATCACCGGCTGGGCACAGGTGAACTACCCTTATGGGAGTTCGGTGGAAGATGCCTATAGGAAACTGGAGTATGACCTCTATTACGTCAAGAACATGTCGCTGGCACTCGACCTCAAAATTCTTTTTAAGACGGTCTCAGTGGTCTTGCTCGGTAAAGGAGTACGGTAGTCAGCCTCAGACAGATTCTATCGCGACAACCATCAATGAACCCTATGACATTCATCACTGGTTTCTGACCCAGGTATCCCAGAGTTGTGGCATGTCTAAGTGTCGAATTTGCCAAGTTGAATATGTGCCATTCGTGTCATTTGGCAAAATGCCGCTGGCAAATGGATTCCTCGCCCCCGATCAGTTTCGCAATGAGTACTTTTTTGAGCTTATGGTGGCGTTTTGTCCGAGTTGCTGCATGGTGCAGCTTAGTGAACAACCGTCGCGAGAGAGGATGTTCACCCCCCATTATGCTTATTTCTCATCCACTTCAACGTCTATGGCTACCCATTTCGAGAAGTTTGCCCACCAAGTGATAGCCGACTATCTACCGCCACATGATGCATTTGTGGTGGAGATTGGCTGCAACGACGGAATCTTGCTGGAGCAGTTTGCGCAGGTCGGCATTCGCCATCTGGGAATCGAACCATCGGCTAACGTGGCACAAGTCGCCGTCAATAAAGGCCTTCGAGCGCTCCAACGGTATTTTGATGAAGATCTTGCACGCGAGATCGTGGCTGAGTACGGACAGGCGGATGGAGTTCTGGGTGCCAACGTGCTGTGTCACATTCCATATCTTCATTCGGTTGTTGCAGGGATCAAGATGCTGCTCAAGCCAGGTGGCGTACTCGTGTTTGAAGATCCGTATCTTGGCGATATACTCGACAAGACGGCCTACGACCAGATCTATGACGAGCATGCGTTTTATTTCTCCGTGACGTCCGTCCGCTATCTGTTTCAGCGGCATGGCTTAGAAGTGGTCGATGTGATGCCACAGAATGTCCATGGCGGCTCGATGCGCTATGTGGTTACCCATGAAGGGGCCAGAAAAGGATCTGCTGCTGTTATGGCACACTGTGAGCGAGAGAAGGCGCTTGGACTGGAGCAGCCGGAGACGTTCGAGGGGTTTCGCCGCAGGACCGAACGATCACGCGAGGAGCTGATGGCGCTCCTCTTCAAGCTGAAGCGACTGGGCAAGCGGGTAGTGGGGTATGGCGCGACGTCCAAGAGCACGACGGTGATCAACTATTGCGGCATCACCCGCGATCTGGTGGAATTCATCAGTGATACGACGCCCATCAAACAGGGGAAGTTCAGTCCCGGCGCTCATATTCCTGTCCGGCCTTATACGGAGTTTACCGCAAATTATCCGGATCATGCTCTGCTATTTGCCTGGAATCACGCCCGGGAGATCATCCCCAAGGAACGGGGATTCCAGGCGGCGGGCGGTAAGTGGATTGTGTACGTGCCAAAGGTGCAGATTCTGATATGACGAGTGCATCGCAGGGTGCCCTCTAAAGAGATCTGTGCTCGGACATCGCATCAGGAAGGGGAGGGCTCTTCACTGACAGTCTCAAGTACAATCGCCGATGCCTATCATGGTCGGACCATATTAATGACTGGCGGCCGTGGCTATATTGGATCTGCCCTCACGCAGGCACTCGCGAACGTACACTGCAAGCTTATACTGCTGGACCGGTCACCGCTTGACGCATGGGTACCAGATCGCCGAGATGCGGAGATTTCGATCGTGACCGGTGATGTGTCCACGCGTCATACTTGGGATACCGTATTGCCCGGTGTCGATTATGTCTTCCACCTGGCTGGATTAGAGTACATGCGAAGCTCTGTGTATGACCCGATCCTTGATTTACAATGCAATGCGCTGCCAGTGTTGCACTTGGTTGAGGAATGCCGTAGGCATCGTTATTGCCCTCACATAGTATTTTCGAGTTCAGCAAACGTGTTCGGTCTCGTTGATTCCTTGCCTGTTGATGAGGATAACCGTGACAACCCTTTGATTCCCTGGGCTGTCCATAAGGTGATGGCTGAGAGCCACCTGCGCATTTACGCGAAAAGCCATGGCATCAAGTCGATCATCCTTCGCTTGGCGAATGTCTATGGTCCGACCGCACGCCGGTCTGCTATGAGCCGTGTCGTCATCAACAAAATGATAGCCGATGCGATAGCAGGGAAGTCGCTCACGCTGTATGCCAATCAACATTGCGTACGCGACTATATTTTCGTCGACGATGTTGTCTGCGCTCTCCTCCTGGCCGGTACCGATCGCTCATTACTTGACGGCCGGTTTTACGTTATCGGGAGCGGAGAGGGCAGAACAATTTCAGAGGTCTGTCAACTGATTGCTGACAAGGTCAGTGTCCGAACTGATCAACACGTGCCGATCCATGTTGAGGAGTTGGCAAAGACTGATGCATTTGAGATGCGCGATTTTGTCGCGGATATAACGCGTTTTCGGCAAGCAACCGGTTGGAAGCCAATGATGGGGTTAGAGCAGGGGATCGATGTGACCATAGAATCATTGACAATGGCTGGATCTTTGAAATAGTCCGTGGCTGGCAGGGGATTATCGTGAGCAAGTTGTTGACCAGAGAAGAGTTTGAGGCATTGCGTCTTCAGTCTGCTGAAGCGATGTCTGCGGATGTGGAATTGCGCCGAAAAGTGTTCGATCTGATCGTAAGCGCTGACCGGTATTATTGGCTTCATCAGACCAGTTGGTTTGGCGAGCCGGTGTTGCAACTGGCTCAGGACATGTTTGCTCTGCAGGAAATCGTTTTCAAGACTCGGCCGAAATTCATCATAGAACTGGGTGTTGCGTGGGGAGGCTCGCTGTTATTTTATTCGACGCTGATGGAGGGCCTTGGTGGCGGGCATATTGTGGGAGTTGATACTTACATCCCCGAGCATGTGAAACAAAAACTTAATTCGTTTGGCAAGATCTCTGACAGAATTGCTTTAATTAAGGGATCCTCCACTGACGAAACAACCTTTGGTCTGGTCAAGTCTCTCGTCGGCGACACACGCGAAGTCTTGGTTATACTCGACTCCTTTCATACCCATGATCACGTGCTGAAGGAGCTACGACTCTATTCACAACTGATCGGCGTGGGCCACTATTTGGTGTGTTGCGATACCCACGTGGAGCACATCCCTGAAATCGTTGAAAATCGTCCAAGGCCGTGGGGCTTGGGTAATAATCCTAAGACTGCTCGTGATGCTTTTCTCGAGGAAAATGGGAGGTTTGAAGTGGACCAAGTGCTTGAGAACAAGCTGCTCTTGACGCTTCATCCTGGCGGGTACTTGAGGTGTTGCAAAGAATGAGTTTGCCTGAACGAATGAAGATTGTCGTAACAGGCGCGCTGGGGCACATCGGCTCGCGGTTGATCCGAGAGATCCCTTGGGCGTTTCCCGAGGCGGACATCATACTCCTGGATAACCTATCGACTCACCGCTATTGCTCGCTCTTTAACTTGCCTACCGAGGGACAGTACCGCTTTGTTGAAGCCGATGTGTTGACCGCTGATCTGGGCCGGCTGCTCGATGGCGCCGACGTGGTAATCCACCTGGCGGCCATCACGAACGCTACGGACAGCTTTGAGATGAAAGAGCAGGTCCAGTGTGTCAATTATCTCGGAACCGAGAGGGTGGCCAAGGCCTGTGCTCGAGCTGGATCTGCGCTTATTTTCATCTCAAGCACCAGCGTATACGGCGGGCAAACTGATCTTGTTGATGAGGATTGCCCAATCACTGATCTACGTCCACAGAATCCTTATGCCGAATCCAAATTGAAAGCTGAGCAACTCCTGCAGGCATTGGGACGGGCGGAAGATTTAGCCTTTGTCGTGTGCCGGTTCGGTACGATCTTTGGCGTCTCACCCGGAATGCGCTTTCATACTGCAATCAACAGATTCTGTTGGCAGGCGGTCATGGGCCAGGCCATTACCGTTTGGCGTACTGCTCTGCATCAGCAGCGCCCGTATTTGGACCTGGCCGATGCGGTGGAGGCATTGAAATTCGTTCTGCAGCGAACCTTATTCGATAGACGCGTGTACAACATTGTAACGCTGAATACCTCGGTGAGCCAAATTGTGGAAACGGTTTCGGCATATGTGCCGGACGTATGTGTTGAGTACGTAGACTCACCTGTGATGAATCAACTCTCCTATCGTGTGATGAGCAATCGTATTGAGAATCTGGGATTTGAATTCAAAGGCGATTTGAAGCGGGGGATTGGCGATACGATAAAGTTATTCAAGACGCTTACTAAGGGTAAAATAGCCGGTGCCATTGTGGGTGAGTGATGAAACTTCTCGATCGAGGAATTCTATGACCGCCGATAACGAATTGACAATTCTGTTGACGCTTAAGGACAGGGCTCCCTTCACTTTCCGCTGGATGTCCTATATCAACAGCATCAATTTCCCTTTTAAAGTATTGATCGCTGATGGCGGTGCAGATGAAACCGTACCCAAGGTTCTATCCAACAAGGCCAATTTCCCGAATGTCACCTATGAATACGTACGGTATCCGTATGACCAGACCTATGCCGAGTACTATTCAAAAGTAGTGGATGCGCTCTCACGCATTAAGACGCCGTTTGTGGCGCTGGCGGATAACGATGACTGTTTTATAGGTGAAGGACTCAAACTTGCTGCCGAGTTTCTTCACGTGCATCCAGACTATAGCGCGTGTGGAGGTCATGTAGGCGTGTTCTGGGTCACGTCATCAGATAAATTTGTCCCTTACAATTACAATGGGGCATACGGAAACAAAGTAGAATTAAAATGGCGCTGTCGCCCTCTGTCTCTTATACAGGAAACTGCTGCAGAGCGCACCCTGAATCAATTTGCGCACTATTTTGATGCATCTTATTACGATGTACAGCGAACTGAGGAGTTGAAAAGCAGATTCGATACATTACGGGCCCTTAATATTAAAGATATTTTCCTGGCGGAATACCTCCTGGCTATTCTTACCGGTGTTGCAGGCAAGGTCCAACGAATAGGGCGGTTATATTTGGTGCGACAATGGAACTCTCCGGATAGCAGTGGTGGGACACATCAAGAGAAATATGGAGACGCGTTGGGGCGGATGTTTGCCGAATCTTGGTCAGATGATTTCACGAAATTTGTGAACGTGGTTGCGGCAGCACTTGTAGAAAAAGATGGGATTTCTATAGAAGACGCTCGAGACCATGTCAAGAAATGCTATAAGACGTTTGTTGCACCTGCTATCATTGAGTGTTTGGTGGCAGAGCCCACGGTGACTACAACAATGCCTATCATAGCTCACATGGTTCAACGAGTGGTCAAGCTGGGACCTAACAGCTTAATGAAAAAAACACTCCAGAAACTGTACCGCCGTATACCTTGGATTTCTGTCAGTGCTATAAATGGCGAGGGGTTTCTGACCTATCCGTTGTCAACCTATCGCGATGATTTTAAGCCGATTGCTAAACTTTTAACTCAGAAGCCACCGGTATTCAATTTGTGACCGATGCGCAGAAAACTCCTTGTGAATTGAGCTCAAATCGTGATCGACAGCGCCAATTTGTTTGCAGGTTCGAAGGTACTCATCACCGGCGGCATGGGCGATAGAGGGATGGTAGTGACGGATCCATTTTGCAACAAAAGCGATTTTGAATTGGGATCGATCCAAAGCAATACCGCTTAACTCTCAGAGATCGCAGGCTGCTATCACGAATCTACGATCTTATCTTCATCAGCAGGCTTGCCGTCGATATGCTCAGCACTGGCCCAGCCACGTTAAACATTGCTCGTGGCACTCCGCTGACAGATCCCACCCATATCCCTAGTGCTGAAGCAGCAAGAGCGGCGGCTATTGAGGCGAACGCCCAGGATTGAGGCAGATGTCGCAGATGCCATGTGCCTAACGGAAGCAACCAAGCGAAGACGTAGATGAAACCATGCGTTAGGTTGTGCTCATCAAACGCTCTGAAGGGACTAACATCCGACTTCTCTGCCAGTGCAATATCCCACGGCCATATTATATGCCCCGATATTGTTGATTGGAGAACGGTCACGGTTGCAAGGCCAGCAACGCCCATCACAATAACCGATGCTAACCGCGAAAGTCGAAATCCTTCCTGGCGGGTGATTACCGCCAGCCAAGTAACGCAGAACACGATAGATAACGGCACGAATGTTTCTTTTGCAAGAGCCCCGGCTATCCCTATAAGTGGCAAAAGCGCCCACCGGCCAGTAAACATGGCCCAAGCCGTTGTCAATATCAGGCAGGCCTCTCCCGAGTCTACTGCCCCGACAGCCAAGAATGTGTTGGAGACGTTGAAATTTAATAGGAAGAGCAAGGACCCTAACAGTGCGACGGCGTAATCGTTGAGCGCCTTGTAACCCAGAAGCACCACCAAGCACGCCGATGTGGCCGTGAACATGGCATTGACCATTAAAAGACCGAAGAACACTGGGTGCCAGGTTTCAATCTGGCCCTGTGCCAGCCAGTAAACAGGCCTTGCTAAATAGGGGATAAGCACTCTGTACCGATGATGACCCTCCGCCGTTTCAGGACCACCTTCAACCAGCTTGTAATATTCCACCGAATCGGCGAGGCCTGCCGCGAGCCGCGGATCATACCGGTTCAAAGAAGGGTATCCAAGGCCAAAGCAAATCAGAAAGAACAGGCCCCAGAGCAAAATCCAGTGTGCAGTCTTCCTCAACATATCGCAAATTCTTTTATCATGTTTCCCAGGCAATAAAAAGCCACGTGGATTGCAAGTTGCCGCTCCATCGACACTAACCATCTTGACCTCGCCGTTTTGAAATGGTACAGGACAGTCCTCGTTCCCCACCCATGGCGACCGTTTATGTGAGCAGGCGCCTCCCGGACCCGGTCATGGCCGAGTTGGCCCGGCGCTTCACCCTCATCGGACAGTCCCGCGATCGCCCGACGTCACGCGAGGAACTGCTCGAGGCGGCGTCCCAGGCCGACGCGCTTGCGGTCACCTTGACGGAGCGTGTGGATGCCGGTGTGCTGGACAGGGCCCCGCGTCTGAAGGTTGTGGCCGTCTACGCCGTGGGCTACGACAACGTGGACGTCGCCGCCGCGACGCGACGCGGCATCGTCGTCACCAATACCCCGGATGTCCTGACGGAAACGACGGCGGACCTGACATGGGCGTTGATTCTGGCGGTGACGCGGCGGATCCCGGAGGCCGACCGACTGGTGCGCGAAGGCCGATGGGAGGGCTGGGCGCCCACGCAGCTGCTCGGCGCCGACGTCTTTGGCAAGACGCTGGGCATCATCGGAATGGGGCGGATCGGGCGCGCGGTCGCCCGGCGCGCAGGGGGGTTCGGGATGACAGTCCTCTACCACACGCGACATCCTCTCCGCCACGAGGAGGAGGTGGTGTTACACGCGAAATTTCTCCCCTTGCCGCAGGTGCTGCAGGCGGCGGACATCGTGACGATCCATACTCCGCTGATTGATTCCACGCGGGGACTGATCGGCAAGGCCGAGCTTGCGATGATGCGTCGCTCGGCCTATCTCATCAATACCGCGCGCGGCGCGGTGGTGGATGAGGAGGCGTTGGCCGAGGCCCTGGAGCAGGGACGGTTGGCGGGGGCTGGCTTGGATGTGTATCAGCATGAGCCACACGTCCATCCCCGCTTGCGATCGCTCCCCAACACCGTGCTCTTGCCGCACATCGGATCCGCGACGACAGAAACCAGGGTGAAGATGGGTCTGATCGTGGCGGACAACATCACCGCGGTGCTCGAAGGGCGGGAGGCGCCCCACCGCGTGAATTGACAACCCGGAGACCGCATGGTGTAATCCGCGGCATGGATCTCTTCGGCAAGGTGCCGCTGGTCGAAATTCCGATCCTGATCACGGAGGACCAGAAGACCTGGCTGGAAACGCTGGTCAGGAAGGGCAAGATTGCGGTCCCGCCCGGCGGAACCCTCCCCGAAGGGTCCGTCATTTCCATTTTCATGCGGACGGTCTTATGGAACTCGGAAGAGCAACGGCAGTCTTTGGAGATGGTTCCGGAGGGGATTCAGAAGAAGATGTGCGAGGGCCAGGGTTTGGTCGCGATGAAAACCCAGGTCTCGGTGGATCAGAAGACGTGGCTTGACAAGGCGGCGGCGTCCAGCAAGATCCCGCTACCGCCAGGCGACTCGCCCATCTCCCTCTTCACCCGCGTTCTGCTCGAGAACGCGATGGAGCAGCAGAAGGCGCTCGAACGGGCTGATCCCTGGGCGGATGAC
>Ga0209055_1001431_pt1 | contig 15764 bp, 14 predicted proteins | sample GraSoiAngelo_110_FD_185875 | JGI IMG/M metagenome (GOLD analysis project Ga0209055, IMG submission 185875) | Grasslands soil microbial communities from the Angelo Coastal Reserve, California, USA - 14_0903_12_30cm (SPAdes) (version 2) | ecosystem: Environmental > Terrestrial > Soil > Grasslands ... | reverse complement strand
ATTCTCCGGCCCTCACCTGCCTCATCGTAATGTGAGAGTTTAGGGCGAGATTCGCTGCTTGAGTCATCTTTTCGGAATCTAGGTCCATGAGTTTGCTCGCTGCGAGAGCGGTTGAGGGTAGACCGTAGCATACGTGGTCCCAGCCTCGATGTCTGATATCGGCTGCGTCACAGAGCCTGCATTGAATCTCGTAGGCTAGAATAATCGAGAGCAAAAGGTCCTTTCCAGTTCCCCGCTCTGATTCTGCGACAGAGAAGCATGGTCCGATATTATCGCTGGGGTGTGCGGGTTCCTTGGACAGGTAAGTGTCGTTATAGTCGAAGTATCGCACCATTATCCCGTTAACAAACGCTGCGAGATCTGGAGTGGTCTTCTTTCGGGTCCCGAAGAGAGATGAACCTTGACTGTCTCGCGCGGCTTCGGCTATTTTTCGAGAGATCTTGACTGGGTCCGCGTTGAAGGCGCCTATCGCGCAGCCTAGACTATCGACAATTCGTTTCTTGGTTTCGTGAACAACTTTCTCAGGGACGTCCTGATAGTTTATCGAGTGAACATAGTCTGCAAGCTGTTCTGCGAGGTCCAATCTGATTTCTATTCGACGCGGTTTATTGCTCTAAATGAAGCTTTGACGAATATTCCGACGGCGCCGAGGATTCGATGTTCCAGTTCCAGAGTGGCCCTTGTTGGATGTGTTGTGACTATTCTTCTTTCCAGTTCATCAGTAGACTGCCTAGTACGATGAAAAACGCTGCTAAGCCCAGTGCTATGATAGTGTTGGTCAGGGCTTGGGCCGGTTGCGCATAGATCAACGCGTCTCTTAGTCCATCGTTCACGTACGTTAGCGGCATGAAGTTGGCTATGATCTTCATGATATCTGGCAGTGTTTCGCGTGGCCAGAAGGTTCCGGCCAAGAACATCATGGGGAAGGTTATCGCGTTGGCCGCGGCATCTGCGCTCTCTGCTTCCCTTACGAAATTTGCTAGTACCATCCCAATGCCTGGGAAGAGGAGGGCGGCTGCAACCACTAGTCCAACTGTGTAGATGTCGATGGTGGCCGTCACCCCGAAGATCGTGTAGCCGAAAAAGAGGATGACAACGAGCGATATAGTGGCTAGGATCATCTGGTATCCCACCATGCCAAGTATCCATTCGATCTTGCTGAGCGGTGTAGTGGCGAGTTTCTTGATGATCTTTAGCTCTCGATACCTGCCGTTGGTGTTGACAGCGCCAAAGACACCCGTGGTGAGGAGAGTCATGCCGATTACTCCGGGGATGAAGAAGTCGATGTAGCGGATATTCCTAGTTACGATGCCGACTTGTTGAACAAATAGATGGTCGGGCGCACCAGCGATGGCAGCTGCGTACGAGACGGTGACTGAGTTCACTATTCCCCGGAGCGATGCGGACGCTTGGTCGCTCTGATCCATGAAAAGCTGAATGGTCGCATTCTTTCCACTCGCGACGGCCGCACTGAAATTTAACGGAACGACTAGAAGTCTCTGCCCACGATTGTGTAGCTGAGCGTCGTTCTTCACGAATGTCAGTGGGTCTGGCTGCTCAGCGGCAACCATGTGGAGGTTGAAGGCACCGGTCTGGTTTAGTACGTTGACGTAGCCTTGGGAGAGAGGAGTCGGCACATTCCCACTCAGATCCTGGTTCTGGAGGTAGAGGTCGAACTTGGTGCTTCCGCTGCCGAATATTGCTCCGAAGAGGACGATGAGTAGGAGTGGGAAGGCTATGGTCCAGAATATGTTGCTCTTGCTGCGATACCAACTCTTGAAATGCCCACGGATAATGGTGTAGATTCGACTTCTCATGTCTAGTTTCCCTCCTCCGAGACTCTGCGCCCGGTAAGGTTGAGAAAGACGTCGTCTAAGGTTGGACGTCTCACTTCTATTTCCTTGTCATGCAGAGGAGTTTGAGCTAGGCTCATGAGGATGTTTGTGAGTTCGCCGTTGTTCAGCGGAATAGCAATGTCCCCCGCGTTTCTAAGCTCGGCCTTGGGTAATCCTGGAGGAAGTTGTCTGATTCCTTCCTGTCCGGCATCTCTGATGATGAGCGTCTTCTTCCCACCATGAGTGTCTATTAGCTGGTCTGGTGTTCCTGTGGCGATTATCTGTCCGTGATCGATAATTGAGACGATGTCAGCCAAGTATTCTGCCTCATCCATGTAATGGGTTGTTAGGAAGACCGTTTTTCCCTGACCCTTTAACCGCTCAATGACGCCCCAGACGTCCCGGCGAGCTCTGGGGTCGAGCCCGGTGGTGGGCTCGTCGAGGAAGACGACAGCAGGATCGTTTACTAGAGAGACCGCGAGGCCTACCCTCTGCTTGAGACCACCTGACAGTGTCTTAAATTGTGCGTCCCGTTTATCTTTCAGGTCGACCAGCTCGATGAGTTTGTCTGCGTCGAGCTGTTGTTTGAACATCGCTCCGAAATAGTCGATGTTCTCGCGAACGGTAAGCCGATCTATCGCGTTGAAGTCTTGGGGAAGAACCCCGATTCGTTTTCGGATCTCTGCCTGGTCTGAACGTTTGCCTACGTCGTAGCCAAGGACGAGCGCTCGTCCGCCGGTCGGGTTTCGGAGACACTCCAAGATCTCCACGGTTGTGGTCTTTCCAGCTCCATTGGGACCAAGGAAAGCGAATACTTCGCCCTTCCTCAAGTTGAAGGATATGCCGTTGACGGCCACGTTGTCGCCGTATTTCTTTGAGAGACCCTCAACCTGTACGACCATGTCGGATTGTCCTGGAAGAGGCGCTGGCAGGTTGTTGCTCATTGCAGCGGCACTCCTAGCGTACGATTCTCAAGAGGCTCGTAATGATTATTGTCGATGAGATTTGTTCGAGCTTCGATCGAGTGTAAATTTCCATCAGATTTCACCACGATCATCGTCTCGATGGCGTTGTTGCTTTTAATGGTCGGGCACGTTCCATAGTCACATAATGTGATTACAAATCGCTGAGCCACGAGATCTACTCCGTCCAGATGCGGATCATTCCTCGCGAATTCCTTATTCTATTGGTTATTGGAGTGGCCAGGAAAGATGGGTTAGTTTTGCGCTGATGTCCCATAATCGCTTAGCAACCTGCTCATCATAGGACTCGTCTGAAGACTTCTTCACCTTCAGTTTCTCCAGATATTCTCCGTTGAGGTCCTTGGCGTCATCCGACGAAGCGAGATAGACAATTGTCTCAGCGCCGTGCTTCGGGCTTGCCATGAACAGTTTTGGCAGTGCCATGATGAACCCTGCTGGACCTAAGGGTCTGGTCCAGATGTTGGTTGCAACAGTGCCCGGGTGGACGGCGTTGACTGTCACGCCGGTTCCTTGTAGCTTCTTTGCGAGTTCATGCGTAAAGAGGACGAGAGCTAGCTTGGATTGTCCGTACGCCTTCCATCCACCGTACTCTTTCTCTAAGTTGAGATCGTCAAAGTTGACGTGCCCGTTATAGTGCCCTACTGATGACACGTTGATAATTCGGCTGGGTGCGCTGGCCTCTAGCGTTGGCAATTGGAGATTAGTCAAGAGGAAAGGTGCGAGGTAGTTTGTGGCGAAGGTATTCTCGTAGCCATCCGTTGTAACCTTTCGTCTCTGGTTGAACAGTCCGGCGTTGTTGATTAGGACGTGAAGTTTGGAGTATCTCCTCTGGAACTCTGTTGCGAGTTTCCGGACCGACTCCAAGGATGAGAGGTCGGCGATTAGGAGATCGACTGAGTTGTTTTGAGACTCTTTGATAATTTCGGACCTTGCAGCTTCACCCTTCTCCTGGTTTCGAGCAACCATGATCACATTCGCGCCCATTTTCGCGAGAGCTAGGCTGGCCGCTTTTCCTATTCCCGAATTAGCTCCAGTAATCATGATAACTCTGTCTTTCATTGCAGTCGTAGGCTGAACGTTCTGGTTCCGCATGATTGAATCGCGTAAGTAAACTGACTTATGAGTCATTATTTAAACGCGTCGGTCATTTTTAAATAGCGCTCCCGCGCCTCTACTCATTAGAGCCGAATGCCCAAGGTCGTGCCTGAGTACAAGGAGGAAGCGAAGAGCCGAATCCTAGACGCCGCCAACAGGGTCTTCGCAGAAAAAGGATACCATGAGGCGACGATGGACGACATTGCGAAGCGCCTAGGTGTAAGCAAGGGGGCCATCTACCTATATTTCTCCAGCAAAGAGGATCTTTTCGAGGCGATGTGTAAGACCGCGCCTCAGGCGTTCAAAGAGATCCTATACTCCTCGTTTGGCAACGAGGCAAACCCGATCCAGAGCGCTACCGAATTCTTCGACAAGATGCTGAAGCTGTCCGCCTCGAACCCGGGACTAAGCTTCGAAATCCTCTCCGAGGCATCACGTAACCCGGCTCTGAAAAGAATCCTGAAGCGGAATCATGCAGAGTACGAGGAGGTTCTGACTGGTTTCCTTACAGAAGGCCGGAGGAGAAGGATCGTTGGGGATAACGTGGACATCCGTCCTCTCGCAAATTCGCTCATCGCTCTCTGGAACGGGCTCGAGACCCTCCTCGTCTCGGGCTTGTCTGTTGACGAGGCGAGGCGTGCATGGTTGGAGGCTCTGAAGGCGATCTTCATGAATCAGCACACAGCGAATCACAATCCCCAAGATCGACCATCCCGACCTGCCTCGAAGACTGGATAGCAAACGCTCAAGTCCTAGCACAGTACGCGAATCCTGAATGCAGTAGAGAATCTTGTCAGCGAATATTGGAAAAATTCTCGAGATTCCAATAAGAATCCACTGGACCTTATGGTTGGTCTTTCTCCTCATAGCCTGGTCGCTAGCCGAAGGGTATTTGCCCGTAGCCTATCCTGGGCTTGGTGCCGCGACTTACTGGACTATTGGAGCAGTATCTGCTCTTCTGCTATTCATCTCGGTCCTTCTGCACGAGCTATCGCATTCTTACATTGCAAAGAAGAATGGTCTCCCGATCGCGAGAATCACTCTCTTCTTCTTCGGGGGAGTCTCTGAGATGAGCGAGGAACCGAAGGATGCGGGTCTCGAGGTTCGTATGGCGCTTGCGGGACCACTGACGAGCTTCGCCATCGCTGGGGTTCTGGGAGCGCTCTGGTTTGTGAGTAGGCTGGTTTCTGCGCCAATTCCAATCATCGCGATCCTGGGTTACAACGCCGTGATCAATGTAGCGTTGGGCGCGTTCAATCTTGTGCCAGCGTTTCCTCTCGATGGTGGCCGAGTGCTGCGTGGTAGTCTCTGGGGTCGTTCTAAGAACCTGTTGAAGGCGACGCGGAACGCGACACGCGTCAGCGAGGCGCTCTCATTAATCATGATTGCCGCAGGTCTCTTGTTAGTGGTGGCGACTGCCGATATCTTCAACGGCCTGTGGATTATCTTCCTAGGCTGGTTTATCAGGTCCGGGGCTGAGACGAGCCTCAAACAGACCGAGATGACCGAGGCGCTTCATGGAATCAGCGTTGGGGAGATTATGACAAAGGATCTCCTCACCGTGTCGCCTGACATTAGCGTCCAGAAGCTAGTGACCGATTATTTCCTCATCCATCCTCATGGTGGATATCCGGTGGTCCGGAACGATAAGTTGGAGGGGGTTGTTACGATGTCGTCTGTCAGATCAATTCCCGCGGAGAAACGGGAGATGGAGACTGTTGCGCAGGCAATGGTTCCCTACGCGCGAATAGTGACAATCAGCTCTGATTCCTCGGCGGCCGAAGCGTTGCAGAAGATTGCGGAGAAGAATATTGGACGATTACTCGTAACCGATGGTGATAAGATTCTGGGAATGATTACTCGGGGAGACCTGATGAAGACGATCAGAACCCGGCAGGACCTTAGTCTCTAGGGTAGTCAGAAAGACCGGCGAGATAAATCCTCAAACATATCGAAGGAGGAGTGTTCAAACTGTTGTATTATAGATAGGTCTCTGATCTGCCTCTTTGTGAATGAGATGTTCGCTTTCCGAATAGCAAGAAGAGCGTTCGTGAAACTCTTTGCCATTGTTGGCTTCCTGTTGGCTCTCGTTGGAGGAGCTTTGATAGGCTACTCGGCGCTAACGAGCGGTGGACTGTCGCCAATCTCCATATTCCTTCGGTTGTTCGAAGCATTGTTGGGACTCGCTGGGATAATTGCGGGAGTGATCATATACACAGGCCCAATGCGGTTCGGAGGATTCATCGCCGTGATCGGAGGAATCATACTGCTCCTCATAACCAGCTTCGCCACACCAGCTATACTAGTCTTCGTGGCCGGAATAATCGGATTGGTAGGAGCAGCAATCGAACCGCCGTGGTGGAAGTTCTGGAAACGCTAACCCGCTCACCTTAGTTCTCAGACGAACGACGATTTCGCTTGAATCGTTAGCCTCTGAGAATAGGACCTCAGGTTCAGACGTGTTCTTTACAGATCAAGTCTTAATAACAAACTCACATTTCCCGGCTAACACCATTCTCGGCGGATCACTAGTGCTAGTAAGCTTGGGAGTGAGCTACAGGAAAGCTCCTCTTGCAACACTCGACGCGCTAAGTTTTCGAGACGTACCAGCCTTCTACAAACTTCTACGAGGGACTCAGGAGCTCAATGGCGCTATAATACTCCAAACATGCAACAGGGTCGAACTCTTACTCGATGCGAGAGACCCCTCGCATATTCGGGACCATGTTCTTCGGGAATGGGCTCTTGAGACCAAGTTCAAACTGGGAGAGCTGAACGAGCTTGTTGAAGTCAGAGAAGGAAAAACAGTAGTTGAATATCTGATTCGGCTTGCGGCAGGCCTCGAGTCGATGCTTATCGGCGAGAACCAGATCGTCGGCCAGTTGAAGAATTCGCTATCGGAAGCACTTTCTAACGGCTCCGATTCAGCTCTGTTAGAGGATACGCTGCACAGATCAATCTCTGCCGGTTCGAGCATTAGAGAACAGACCGGAATCGGTCGAGGGACAGTGTCGCTTGGATCTGCTGCCATGAAGCTCGCCGAGGAGATTCTCGGAAAGCTGGATGATAGTCACGTGTTGCTACTAGGCACGGGCCAGGTCGGAATGTTGGTCATGAAGGCGTTGAAATCGAGAGGAATAAGTAACGTTATCGTGGCTAGCAGAACAGTGCAGAGAACTAGATCTTTCTGCCGGGCCTTTGGCGGGACGGCGGTAGAATTTCAAGCGGTCCCATCGCAACTGGCAAAGATGGATTTGGTAATTGTCGCTACGCGATCTTCAAACCACGTCCTGACCAAGCACTCATTTTCTCAACAGGGCAATGGAACCAAGCGAAAGCTAATGATTCTTGATCTGTCCAATCCTCGAAACGTCGATCCTAACGTCGGCGAGTTGGAGGATGTAGTCTTCAAGACGATAGATGATCTCCGTGGAATAGCTGACGATGCCTTGGCCAGGCGCCGAGAGCTGGTTAAGAAAGCAGAGGTCCTTGTGGGACCACGGGTTGAGAAGATCACTGCTCTGCTTCAACGGGAGGAAGCTGAACCCATAGTCTCCGATATCTACCGCAGAGCCGACCAAATTCGCGAAGAGGTTCTAAACAAGACCCTCTCCAAACTGGACCTTACGGTTGAGCAGCAAAAGTCGTTGGAGAACATGACCGTGTCTCTCGTGGAGAAACTGCTAGACCAGCCCGTAGTGAATCTGCGTCGAGCGGCCGAGAGAAAAGATGAACGACTATTGACAGCTGCCGGACAGATCTTCCAAGGAGAATAGGCCCCGCTGAGTTTTCCCCAGCTCCGAATGCGGAGGCTCAGAAGAACTCATCTGATCCGGGAACTTGTCCGTGAAGTAGCCGTATCCAAATCCGATCTAATTCAGCCACTCTTTGTTGAGGAGGGTCTCAGCAAGAATGTTCCCATTTCCTCGATGCCAGGACAAACCAGATTCTCACTCTCATCACTCGAGAAAGAAGCAATTGACCTCAAGGATAGAGGGGTCAGATCAGTCCTCTTGTTCGGTATTCCGAGACGTAAAGACGATGATGGGTCCAGTGCATACGACTCCGAAGGAATTGTGCAAAAGTCGATTGAGGGCCTGAAGGAACAACTAGCCAACGAGATCGTGATAGGAACCGACGTGTGTCTCTGCCAATACACTAGGCATGGTCACTGTGGAATCGTCAAAGACGGACTCGTTGAGAATGACGCGACTCTGAAGCGTCTTGCCGATACCGCTGTTAGCCATGCCAGGGCTGGCGCAGACATAGTCGCGCCGTCTGCAATGATCGACGGCCAGGTAGCCGCTATTCGGGAAGCGCTTGACGATAATGGATTCAAGGATACGGCGATTCTCGCCTATGCCGCGAAACACTCATCCTCGTTCTTCGGACCATTTCGGGAGGCAGCTTTCTCCAAGCCTCAGTTCGGAGACCGGCGAACCTACCAGATGGACTGCTCAAACCCCGACATGGCTATGCGCGAAATCGCATTGGACGTCAAGGAAGGAGCAGACATAATCATGGTCAAGCCAGCCCTAGCTTACTTGGACATTATCTATCGCGCCAAGAGACGATTCCGAATGCCAATGGCAGCATACAACGTCAGCGGAGAATATGCAATGCTCAAAGCGGCCGCCAGGGAAGGATGGATTGAAGAGAAACCAGCGATCTTGGAAGTGTTGACCGCTATCAAACGGGCCGGGGCAGACATGATAATCACCTACCACGCTAAGGAAGCAGCGGAATGGCTACAAAGCTAGCCTCAAAATCCGAACACCTCTACAGACGCGCAAGAGAAATCACACCCGGTGGAGTGAACAGTCCGGTCCGGAGCTACGCTCCGTATCCACTGTTCATTGCTTCAGCCAAGGGCTCAAGATTTCGAACTGTGGATGATGAAGAGTTCCTTGACTACTGCATGGCCTACGGAGCTTTGCTGGATGGGCATGCGAATGCGGAAGTCGTAGAAGCGGTCCAGAAAGCGCTGGGTAGAGGCTCGCTATATGGTCAGCCTACCGAGATGGAAGTCGAACTTGCCAGCCTCATCAGAAGCTTAGTTCCCTCGATGGAAATGGTGCGGCTGGTCAATTCTGGGACGGAGGCAACAATGCACAGTCTGCGTTTAGCCCGAGCGTTTACAGGGAGACAGAAGATTCTCAAGTTTGAAGGGGGGTATCACGGTGCCCACGATAGCGTCTTGGTAAGAGCGGGATCAGGAGCATCGAACTTGGGCATTCCCAACTCAGAGGGCATTCCCAACTCAGAGGGCATTCCCAAGAATGTCGCTGAGGATACACTAGTTGCAAAGTTCAACGATGAAGAGATGAGCAGGAGGATCATCGAAGACCACACACATGAACTCGCTGCAGTAATTATCGAGCCGGTAATGGGAAACATGGGACCTATCCTTCCAAGACCTGGATTCCTAGAGACGCTGAGAAAAATCACCCAAGAGAAAGGAGTCATCCTGATTTTCGACGAGGTGATCACGGGATTCAGAGTTGCTCTCGGTGGCGCTCAAGAATACTTCAGGATCAGACCCGACATGACCGTACTGGGAAAGATCCTGGGGGGAGGACTTCCCATAGCAGCTTTCGGAGGTCGAAGGGAGATCATGGAGAAACTCGCCCCGCTGGGAGGAGTTTACCAGGCTGGAACCTACAGCGGTAATCCTGTAAGCGTCGCAGCCTCCCTAGTCACGCTTCAATCACTGAAACGACGAGGAGGACAATTGTACCCCAAGTTGGAAAAAACCGGCGAACAGGTGCGGAGGGCAATGAACGACCTGATAGGGTCCGCGAAATTAGCAGCCCAAGTAAACGGGCTGTCATCTATGTTCCAAATCTTCTTCACAGACCAGCCCGTTATAGACTACGACTCGGCGAAAAAATCGGATACAACTAGATTCCAAAAATACTTCCAATCCCTGCTCGCATCAAGAGTCTTTGTTCCCCCGTCCCAATTCGAATCATGCTTTCTTGCAACCAGTCACAAAGATGATGAGATTCAAGTAACCCTAGAAGCTATCGAAAGCGCTCTCAACAGACTGTCAGCGTAGAATCGCAAATGCTGCTTAGGGTTGGCTCAAGGGGAAGCAAACTCTCCCTCGTCCAGACCGATATCGTACTGGACCAGCTGAAAAGAAAAGACCCTAGCCTCGTTGTCGAGAGGAAGATTATCAAGACAAGAGGCGACGAGGACCAGAGAACGCCCATCTTCTCGATCAACCAGAAGGGGATTTTCGAGAAAGAGATCGACCAAGCAATCTTGGAGAGGAAGATCGATGTTGCCGTTCACAGTCTGAAAGACGTCCCGGTGTTTGAAGTCGACACGAAGCTCGTGATTGCGAGTGTCCCACAACGGGGATCTCCCTCTAACGTGTTGGTTAGTAAGAACGGTGAGCGTCTTAGAGACTTGAAGAGCGGGAGCAGAGTCGGCACCAGCAGCCTTCTCCGCGTGGCTCAGCTCAAACGTGTCAGGCCAGACTTGCAAGCGGTTCCGATAAGAGGGAATGTTGACACTCGGGTCCAGAAGGTCGAGGACGGAGAGTTTGACGCTGTCATTCTTGCAGAGGTGGGTCTCCTGAGACTCGGCTTGACAGGTCGAATCGCAGAGCGGCTATCTTTAGATGATTTCATGCCCGCTCCTGGTCAGGGAATCCTTGCTCTAATAGCCCGACAGGATAACAGGAAAGTCCTAGAACTCCTCCGGTCAATCGAGGACCCTCCCACCAGGGCACAGGCTGATGCTGAGAGAGAACTCGTCAATGTCCTAGAAGGGGGCTGCAAAGTCCCCATAGGAGCACTCGCGTCGTCAAACAGAGACAGTCTTCACATTACAGGGTGCATACTGTCGAATGACGGAAAGACGAAGATCGAATCGAAAAAGTCCGGGAACATCAAGGAAGCAACGGGGCTTGGGAGAGAAGTGGCTGAAGACCTGATTGCGAAAGGCGCTAAGAAAATAGAGGAGACCTGGCGCGGCTCATACTAACGGGACTAGAAAATAATTGAATACTGTAGCGGTGACTCGACCAGCCGGCTTAGGGAAAGATACGATCCGGCTCGTCAAAGAGATGGGCTGGAACCCATTGATCGTTCACACAGTGGAGCTCAGGCCGAGAGAGCAATCGGAGATCTTCACAGAACTCTCCCAAGTCTTGACTGGAGGGCCAGTGGACTGGCTGGTACTGATGAGCCCGAGCGGTGCCAATCTCTTATTCGACATTCTCAGAAGTCATGGGAACCTACTTCCGAGCGTCCTAGGCGATCTTCAGCTATTAGCGGTTGGCCCAAAAACAAAGGAGGCCCTCGCGAGGCAAGGGATGCACGGCGTTCACTTGCCCGACAAATTCAGCTCCATGGGTATTGCTGATTTTCTCTCCACTCAGGATCTTGGGGGAAAACGGATACTGCTCGCTAGATCATCTTCAGCGGACGATAGCTTGGCCAGAGAGCTTGCGAACAACGGCGCGACAGTCGCTACGGTCAATCTTTACGATTCGGTCATTCCCTCCGACGCAACCAGCTTCCAACGATTCGTGGATCTCATCGGGAGGGATGATATCCAAGCGATCCTTTTCACGAGCTCGCTGTCCGCTTCAAACCTATTCACGATGTCGAAGAACTCCATTGACCTCGACGAGCTCGTCCCACGACTTCGAAAAATCCGGATAGGAGCCATAGGTCCCGTAACGGCCCGCAAGCTCGCTGAGCTCGGGGTACCGACGACGGTGATGTCTGAGACGTTCATAATTGATGATGCCCTTAAGGAACTATTGCGCTGAGCATTTTCGTGACGCATAGTATTGTCCTACTCAGGATACTTTCCGATTAGACTGAATTCTCTCACACCCCATGGGCGATGAGCCTCAGCGAGCCACCATTGGTTTGACGAGGATCGGGGCCGTGACCGCGGCCAAGGCTTCTATGAACCTTGGATCGTCGTTGAGGGATAACGTTCGAGCCAGCTCTATGCCATGAGAATTTGCATAGCCTCTAGCTTCCACATCCAAGTCGTAGAGAATCTCCAAGTGATCTGAGACGAACCCTAATGGGCATACCAAGATCCGCGTGATCCCTTTGTTTGAAAATTCAGAGATCTTCTCTTTGAGGCTCGGGCCCAGCCATGTTCCGGTTGGCCCGCCGGCACTCTGAAACGCAAAATCCCACTCAGTGACACCGGCCTCTTTTGCGACTAGCTGGCTTGTTTCCAGCAATTGGGCTTGATACGGATCGTCGTCGGAAAGGGCCCTGAGGGGCAAACTATGGGCCGTAAAGACCACCATGGTTCTTTCGAAACTCCTCATTTCACTCAGCCCGCTGCCGACACGGGTTGAAAGTGCTGTGATCAATGATGGCTCGGTGTGCCAACTCTTCACCATGACGAACGGAACGTTGGAATGTTTCCTAGCCAATCCTCTTCTAACACTGTCCTCGTAGCCGCCGATGCTAAGCTTCGAGTAGTGTGGGGCGAGAGCGAGGCCGACGAGAATGGGCGGGTTATCGATACTGATTTTCTCGACAACATCCTCGACGAATGGATGCCAGTGTTTCATCCCAAAAGAGACCGTTGCAGGGGTGCCGTCTGCGATTAGTTTCTTCTCAAGCGCGTCAGCTTGAGATTTGGTGATCTGGAGTAAGGGAGTTCGACCCCCAACTCGCTGATATCGCAGCTTCAGATGCTCGATCTCGTCTAGGCTTGAGCCACGACCTCCCCTAACCTGGGTCAGGTAGTCGCCTACCTCGTCTAGAGAGTTTGGGCTACCGTAAGCCATCAGGAGGATTGTAGGCAATCCATTGGTTCGATCCGTGGATCTTCATCTCTTGTTTCTGGTTGATTGCTGCACGAACTGAACAAGTCTCTTAGCTTTCTCGGCTTTTGTCTCGGGCAGGACCCCATGTCCCAAGTTGAATATGTGACCAGGCCTGCCCCGCACTCTGGCAAGGATCTCCTTTGTCCTCTCCTCGATCAGCTTGTCCGGAGCGAGTAGGGTCGCAGGATCGAGATTACCTTGTATCGCTGCCTCTCCCAGAACTTTCCAAGCGTCGTCGATGGGTAGTCTCCAGTCGACGCCGAAAACATCGCTCTCAGCCTCTCGCATCTGGTTTAGTATTCCCGCGGTTCCGACTCCGAAGAGAATTCTTGGAACGTTCTTTCCGGATACGTCAGTTAGAATCTTCTGATTGTAAGGTAGGACAAAATCTCTGTAGTCCGCAGGTGAGAGACACCCTGACCAGCTGTCGAAAAGCATCACCGCGTCGACTCCCGCCTTGACCTGTGCCGACAGGTATGTTGTAACGATGCGAGAGAGCATGGAGAGAAGTTGGCCCCACAGCTCTGGCCGATCGTACATGATTTTCTTGGTTCGAATAAATTCTCTGGACGGGCTTCCTTCGATAAGGTAGGACGCGAGGGTGAAAGGTGCTCCCGAGAAGCCTATCAGAGGAACTCTTTCTCTGAGTTGTTGCTTGATTAGCCGAATAGCGTCCAAGACGTAGGGGACGTGTTCTTCAGAAGAAAATCCTGAGAGACTCTCAACCTGCTCCTTATTCTCAACAGGCCTCTCAATAACGGGTCCGACTCCGTCTACCAGTTTGAGCTTTACGCCGATTCCTTCTAGGGGTAGCATAATGTCGGCGAAGAGAATTGCGGCGTCCACTCCCAGGTCGGAGACGGCGTCTGTTGTGATTCTTGCCGACAGTTCAGGGGTCTTGCATATCGTGAGAACGTCATGCTTTGTCCGGATTTTCTGATAGCTTTCGAGATATCGGCCTGCCTGTCGCATGAACCAGACTGGAGTGTACTCTGTCTCTTTTCTCCAGCAGGCTCGGAGAAAATTGTCATTCTCGAATTCGGTCATGCTCTCTTCACTACAGACTTGTCATGGTCCTAGAAGGTCAAGCATCTTCTCAGGAGTGACGGAGACGCATGTGAAGATGGGCGTCTCGATGGCGGTGTATCGGCTTGCCTCGCTGCCGCGCAGGTCCATCACGAGGTTGAGAAAATCCTCCGGATGGTCCGTTTCGAAAGAGAGGATGAACTCGTAATCATCTAGTCCGAAACAGTAGGAAGTGTGAATGGTTACGGAGGAGTACTTGTGTCCTATCTGGATATGTTCCTTCATTATTCTCCGTCGTTCTTCGAAGGGGATGCTGTACCATTCCCGTTTCTTTGTGAAGGGATATACGAAGAGATAGTTGGAGCCGATAGGGTCAGGGTCTGTTGTCTTGCCAAAATACTCTGATGGTCGAATCATGGCCAGGTAGGAATATGGAGTTGTGAGATACTTTCCGAGGCCGGTTTTCAGGACTTCGGAGTTGAAGCTCTGAAGATCCTCCACTGAATCAGTTATGACCCATAACATGAAGTCGGCGTCTCCTCTAGTTCCAATCAAAGAGTATGTTCGGGGAACCAGAGCATCATGCTTACGAAGTGTCCCTAGGAAGTCATCTGTGGTCGCCTGACGTTCGTTGTCTGGAAGACGCCTCCAAAGAGGGTCTAGCTTGTAGAAAGTGTACTTGACGACGCGATACAGGGCTCTCGTCTTCTGGACGGGCTCGGGGGATTGGAGCGTCAAGATGCTCTCCCCTGGGCTCTTCGAGGTCTTCTATTTGAAAGAAGGCCGATAGGCGTCTAGTAGTATGTAGACCGTTATGAGGGATTTCTCAGTTCATAGCCGGCAAGAGTCTGGGCTGGTGATTTTGCTCTACGCTTGGACGTATTTCTGGGGATTCTTGTCGAATGAGGCTTTGCATGCAGATGAACAGAAGTAGATTGTTTTTCCTCCACGATTGGATGTGAACTTCGTCTTCTTCTCGTCTACCATCATTCCGCAGGCTGGGTCTCTTGACATAGCGTGACCTCTGGTGTTCTAGCTTCCGCAGGGTGAGGGGTGCCGTGCTTCCTTATGTACTCTAGTCTTGCTTGGGCTTTGTATTGGCTCACTTGAGCTTTGATACCGTTAACCGTCTCTAGCCAGGTTCTGTTAACTCTTGGTTGGTTGAGTTAGCTTCGGAGCATCGACTCCAGGGATTACCGTAGGCGTCGGGTTCCCCTTCATTGCTTCAACTGCTCCACCTTGCGCCTCTATTATGGGAGGCCGGGAACGTGCGAACCTCACCCGTCCCCGCCGAGCCAGGTTGACCGCTGCCACCCTGTCCCGGTCCATTACTATTCGACATTTTCCGCACCAGAGCTTACGTTTCAGTCTCTTGTCCGATTGGAGTCTCTCCCCGCATCTCGGACAAGTCACACTGGAACCTCTGGTCTCGCGTCTAGATAGACGAATGATTGGAAGACCAGACCATCGAGCCTTGTACTCTAACTGTCGCTGGGCTTCACTGAAGCTCCAGCCGTTCATCCTGCCCCGATACTTTCTGGCCTGACCGTTACCCCTACGGTAGAGACAACGTATGCCTCGAATATCTTCCAGTACTATTGCCTGTCTCTGTTGGACTGCTGCTTCTACAACTGTCTTCGTGGTGGTATGGAGTAGATGACCAATCCTAGCGGTTCTACGCATTCCATACTTCGAGGCTATGACCCCTCTAATCCTAGCATCGTCTCGTTTGAAAGATGCGACTATGCGCATCGTGGTACTGGCTATGCGCACTGTCTCTGAGAGGTCGTAGTGATGTGTCTCCTGCTCGTTTCCGACTGTGAGATTACGAAGGTTACGGTCCACACCCACAGTGGAGGTGCATTCTACTGTGGTAACGTCGTGGGCGATAGAGAGGCAGAGCCTGTTCCGGGTGAGAGTGAAAGAACGCACCTCGACTCCCGGTCGAGAGATAAGGTCTAACGTGTGCTTGGTCAGGGATATGCTGAGACGCTTCCCTCTTGACAGTGG
>Ga0209055_1001429_pt1 | contig 15772 bp, 14 predicted proteins | sample GraSoiAngelo_110_FD_185875 | JGI IMG/M metagenome (GOLD analysis project Ga0209055, IMG submission 185875) | Grasslands soil microbial communities from the Angelo Coastal Reserve, California, USA - 14_0903_12_30cm (SPAdes) (version 2) | ecosystem: Environmental > Terrestrial > Soil > Grasslands ... | reverse complement strand
CTCGCCCAGCGCGCAGTAAATCTCCGTGCGATTGCAGGTCGAGAGGATCGCGGCCTCCCTGACCGGCTCGCGCAGCGTCAGCTCCGCGAGCGCCGATCTAAGGCGCTCGGCGTGAAACGCCACTCGCTCGCGTATTGCGAGGGGAGCGGTCTGGTGATTCAATCCGAGCGTGAATAGCTGCATGGCGGGAGCGGTCTGCGTGACCTGCTATTATAAGCCAGCAAGTTCGGAGGCCCGCTGGTGCGACCACGGCCAAGGTGTTCCGCCCGAACAATTTGCGTTGGGAGCAGCGAATATGACCGAGCTTCCTCCTCAGCTGCGACAAGTCCGGGACTTTTTCTTCAAACAGGCCCTGGCCCTTTCACCGGAGCGCACCTACCTTCACCAGCCGGAGCTTATCAAGAACCAGACGATCTTCCGGCTCGAGGATCTCCGCAAGCATCTCAACAATCCCTTCCTCGATCTGGACTTCGTGCAGATCATCGACCGCGGTCAACTGGTCGACTTGCGCGCCGCGCGCTGCTTCAAGGTCGTGCAACGCCGTCAGATCGAATTCGTCAATCGAATTGTCCTTCAGAAGCATTTGGAAAACGGAGCTGCCTGCCTGCTCGAGGGTGTCGACATCCTAGAGCCGCAAGTCAACCTGCTCGCGGCCAGCCTGGACCGGGCGCATTCGTGCACGTTCAGCAATGCAGTGGTGTTCTTTTCCCAGCGCGGGAGCGAAGCATATCGAGGGCATCTCGATACCGATGACGTGCTCGCAATTCATCTTGCGGGAGCAAAAAAATGGCGACTGCACACACGCCAATCTCCCCGGCGGACCCACTTGGTCGAGCTGGGGGAATCGGAAATGGGGCCGCTCGATGCCGAGCTGGTCATGCACGCCGGAGACGTGTTGTTCCTGCGCAGCGGCACTCCGCATCAGGTCGAGACGGTCGGCGACTATTCCCTGCATCTTTCCTTTGACCTCTGCGACCGTGCCGCAGGCATCGAAACCCTTTTCGATCTACTGCTCAAACGCTACGACCGCGATTCCCTGCGGCCGTACGGCGCCGTAAGGGACGTGCTTGAAAAAGTGGCTTCGCTGGGCCGAACCGAAGAATTCAAGCACGAAATCGAAATCCTTCAACAGCAGCACAAGGCCAGCTACGAGGAATTCCGGCAATCGGTTGCCGCGAGTCGGGTCAGTTTTTTCGACCCGATCATTGCCGCGGAAGAAACCAAGACCCAGCAGCGCTGAGCGGATAGACGTCGTCGGGTGGATGGTGGCCAAGGCCGGAATCGAACCAGCGACACACGGATTTTCAGTCCGCTGCTCTACCAACTGAGCTACTTGGCCGGGCCGGTGCGTCCGGAAACCGGAGCGCGCGGAAAAGGAGCGCGGGATTATAAGGGGAAAGTCTTGGCACCGCCAAGAAGCGGGGCACCTCGGCACTCTCTGCACCGGGAAATTGCCGACCCTTCAAGCCAAAAAAAGCCCGCCTCGAAGGCGGGCTCAGTGTGCCCTTTGGGTCGCCGGGAGCTACGCCCTGGCTTTCTCCGGTTCCCAGATGCTCATCTTGCGGGTTTCGGGCATGAGGAAGAGAGCAAGCACGAAGCACACCGCGGGCACCGCGATCGGATAGATCAGAGCGTAGCCGAGACTGCCCGTGGCCGCGAAGGCCGCCGAAGTGATGAACGGCACCAGTCCACCGCCCCAGCCATTGCCGATGTGATACGGGACCGACACGGAGGTGTAGCGGATCCTGCCGGGGAAGTATTCCGCGAGGAACGCTCCGATCGGCCCATAGACCATCCCGACGTAGGACACGAGAATGAAGATGATGAAGATCGCGACGGGATAGTTGATGGCGCCGGGCTTGGTGACCGTCCCCAGCCACGCATACAGCGGATAGTAGGTGACCGCTGCCAGCAGGAAGCCTCCCAGGATCACCGGCTTGCGGCCGATCAGGTCGGACAGCCAGCCGAAGAAGATCAAGGTCGGCGATGCAAGGAGCAGCGCGGCTCCAACGATGTAGGCCGTGGTCAAGGGGTCCACCTTGGAAACCTGCTGCAGGTAGTACAGGGCCCAGAACTGGCCGCTGTACCAGACCACTCCCTCCCCGATCACCACGATGCTGGCGATCGCCACGAACTTGATATTCGCGCTGAGGAAGGCCTCCTTCCAGGGGTTCTTGGTCATCTGGCCCTTGGCCTTGATCTCCTGGAAGATGGGCGTCTCCTGGAGCTGGAGCCGGATGTAGATGGCAATCGCCACCAGCAGGAAGGAAATCAGGAATGGAACGCGCCATGCCCAGGCATTGAATACGTCGTTGCCGAAATAGGTGCGGCACCCGATGATCACCACAAGCGACACCACGATGCCGAGAGTCGGAGAGGTCTGCAGCCAGCCGGTGTAGTAGCCGCGGCGCTCGTCCGAGACGTGCTCGGCGACGTAAGTGATCGCGCCTCCATACTCACCGCCCAGGCACAGGCCCTGGATCATCCGCAGGCCGAAGAGCAGGAACGCGGCGGTCAGACCGATCGTCTCGTAGGTCGGGATCAAACCGATGCACCCGGTGCCGACACCCATGCCGGTCAGGGTGATGAGGAAGGTGTACTTGCGGCCGACGCGGTCGCCCAGCCATCCAAAGAGGAATGCGCCCAGCGGACGGATCAAGAATCCGGCCGTGAACAGCGCGATCGTGGAGAGCAGGGCCGCGACCGGGTGGGACTTTTCAAAGAACTTGACCGACAAGACCGCGGCCAGGCTGCCGAAGATATAGAAGTCGTACCACTCGATAACGTTTCCGACTGATGCGGCGACGATTACGGTCCGGAAGTTTTTCGGGATTTGAGTTGCCATGGATACCCCCTCCTTTTAGTGGTTTTATTCCGAGATACCTCTCAAGCCGGTCGGGTAGTCGAGTCCATTCTGAGACGGTTCCCCGGACAACCCGCGCGATGCTAGCAGGCAATGCGTGAGGTCGTCCAGCCCCTCGTAGCCGAGCGGCTCAAAAGACGGCGAAGTGGCCTCCGGTACCGGGAAACAAAAAGCCCCGCCGAAGCGGGGCTTTGACCTTCGGAGGAAGGTAACTCGCCAAGCGAGTTACATATCCATTCCTTCCATTCCACCCATTCCGCCCATCCCGTGAGCATGGCCCCCGGCATTCTTCTTCTCTTCGACCAGAAGCCGCGTTTTGCAGCGCGGTGCGGCTCACCTTGGTCGGATCGAGCACGCCCATTTCGACCATATCGCCGAACTGCTCGGTCTGGGCGTTGAAGCCGAAGTTGCCTTTGCCCTCCGCGATCTTGTTCATCACGACTGACGGCTCTGCGCCGGAGTTGGCCACGATTTGGCGCAACGGCTCCTCGAGCGCGCGCGTGACGATCCTGATGCCCGCATCCTGGTCCGGGTTTTCACCCTTGAGCTTGTCGAGCGCTACCCGGGCGCGGATATAGGCGACACCGCCACCGGCGACAATACCTTCCTCGACCGCGGCACGCGTCGCGTGCAAAGCATCTTCGACGCGGGCCTTCTTTTCTTTCATCTCGACCTCGGTGGCGGCACCGACCTTGATCACCGCAACACCGCCGGCGAGCTTCGCTACACGTTCCTGCAGCTTCTCCTTGTCGTAATCGCTGGTCGCTTCGTCGATCTGGGTACGGATGTTCTTGACCCGCGCCTCGATCGCCTTGGGGTCGCCCGCTCCGTCGATGACGGTGGTTTCTTCCTTCGCGACCTCGATGCGTTTCGCGCGCCCGAGATCCTTGAGGCCGGCTTTTTCGAGGGTCAGCCCGACTTCCTCGGCAATGACCTGGCCGCCGGTAAGGATGGCGATGTCTTCGAGCATAGCCTTGCGGCGATCCCCGAACCCCGGAGCTTTGACGGCGGAGGTCTTGAGAATTCCGCGCAGGTTGTTCACCACGAGCGTCGCGAGGGCCTCGCCTTCGACTTCCTCGGCGACGATGAGAAGCGGTTTGCCGGACTTGGCCACCTGCTCCAGAATCGGCAACAGCTCGCGAATGTTCGAGATCTTCTTGTCGTGCAGAAGAATATAGGGCTCCTCCAGCACCGAAATCTGCTTTTCCGCGTTGTTGATGAAATACGGCGAGAGATACCCACGGTCGAACTGCATGCCTTCGACCACCTCGAGCTCGTTCTGCAGGCCCTTGCCGTCCTCGACCGTGATCACGCCTTCCTTGCCGACTTTGTCCATGGCATCGGAGATGATCTTGCCGATCGCCTCGTCTGCGTTGGCGGAAATGGCGCCGACCTGGGCGATCTCCTTGCTCGTGGTGCAGGGCTTGGAGAGCTTCTTCAGCTCCTCGACGACGGCGATGACCGCCTTGTCGATCCCGCGTTTCAGGTCCATCGGGTTCATTCCGGAGGCGACGAACTTCATCCCCTCTCTCACGATCGATTGGGCGAGCACGGTCGCAGTGGTCGTGCCGTCCCCCGCAACATCCGAAGTTTTCGAGGCGACTTCCTTCACCATCTGCGCGCCCATGTTCTCGAACTTGTCCTTCAGCTCGATTTCCTTGGCAACCGACACGCCGTCCTTGGTCACGGTGGGCGCACCGAAGGATCGCTCCAGTACCACATTACGGCCCTTGGGGCCAAGGGTCACCTTGACCGCGTCGGCGAGGATATTCACCCCGGCGAGCAGCTTGTGCCGAGCCGACTCATGAAAACGTACGTCTTTAGCAGGCATTGTTCACTCCTGAATTGGAATCGTTGAATTTACTTCGCGACGACGCCCATGATGTCGTCTTCGCGCATCACCAGATACTCGGTGCCTTCGACCTTCACCGCTTGGCCGGAGTATTTTCCGAACAGGATTCGGTCGCCGACCTTGACGTCGAGCGGGCGCACCTTGCCGTCCTCGAGGATTTTGCCTTTGCCGATCGCGACGACCTCGCCCTGATCGGGCTTCTCGCCGGCAGTGTCGGGAATCACAATTCCGCCTGCAGATTTGTTTTCCGCATCGAGGCGCTTCACTACGACGCGGTCGTGCAAGGGACGAATCTTGGTCATCATTTGGATGTCCTCCTTCATATTGAACAAGTTAGCGGCCACTAACTGATGGTGTGGCCATGAATGAACAGGGGAAACTATGTGTTAGCACTCATCTCCAGCGAGTGCTAATCATACGGGCGAGGTTGGCAAATTTCAAGTCCCGCCGAGAGAGGCCGTTCATACGTTCTATCCGCGGTCGGCTTTACAGGAGGTTGGCTCCTCTTTTGTTCAGAGCGCCTTTCGAAATGGCTTCCTATGCGCGAGTGGCACTATCGATCTCCTTCCAGCGCCTTGCTATTCCTTTTTGCCGCGGCGATAAGTATCTAAATTCCGAGCATAAACCTGTACTGTGCAGAAGTTGGATTACATAGATTTGCCAAAGTCTTGGCTTGACACGAGTTTCCCCCTTGGATTACAGTGCGGCGGTGTCGCTAAGACTCTATTTCCAGACTGGTTCCGAGCATTCAAGAGGGAGAAAGGGGCCTGCTCGATGAAACACCCTGCTCTGCGTTGCACGGTCACAGCATTACTGCTGTCGGGCGTGTGCTCCACTTATGGCGCGGACTCCTCCTATTGGTACACGGGCCTTGGGGTGGGCGTTTCTCGCGCTCAATTCTATCCTCTAGACTTCAGCTCCGGAGGGACCTTCAACGAAACGAAAAACGAGTACGATGCCGGCTTCAAAGGGTTCATCGGCCATCAGATCAACCGGAACTGGGGGGCCGAGCTGAGCTATGTCATAGTCGGTAAATTTCATTACAAGTACGAAAGTGGGGGGATCACCCAGGATGCGACCTACAAAGTGGCGGGCATGGGGGTTTCGCTGGTACCGACCGTCCCTTTCACCAGGAACTTCTCCGTCTACGGTCGACTGGGGGGGTTCTTTTCCCAGACAAGACTGACCTTTTACAACGAAGGTTTTGTCGTGGGGGCGAGCAGTTCTGGCCGCCAGTTCAGCAATGTCACCTTCCTCAGCGGCTTCGGGGCACAGTATTTCTTCGATGGCGAGAGCGGCGTGCGCATCGAGTTCGAGAACTTCGGCAAGGTCGGCAATGAGTGCAGCCCGAGCATCCCGCCCGGCACCTGCACCGGCCGCGCTAACGCGAAGATGGCCTCGGCCAACCTCATCTTCAAATTCTGACGGCGTCCCTGTTCTAGAGACCGTTTTCCAGGTCTTTTCTCCTCGATCCCCTACAGGCCGAGCTCTTTCCAGAGCAGGTCGACGCGTCGTTTCACGTCGGAGCGCATTGCGATCGGGCGCCCCCAGACGCGCGAGGTTTCCGCCGTCCATTTATTGGTAGCGTCGATTCCCATCTTCGATCCGAGTCCCGCTACCGGGCTTGCGAAATCGAGATAGTCGATCGGCGTATTTTCGACGATGAGCACGTCGCGGCTAGGGTCCACGCGCGTAGTCAGGGCCCATACGACCTCCTTCCACTCGCGAATATCCACGTCATCGTCGGTCACGACTATGAACTTGGTATACATGAACTGCCGCAATGTGCTCCAGATTCCGAACATCACCCGCTTGGCGTGTCCCGGGTACTGCTTTTTCATGCTCACCACGGCAAGGCGATAGGAGCACCCCTCCGGCGGCAGGTAAAAGTCCTCGATCTCGGGAAACTGCTTCTGCAGGATCGGCACGAACACTTCATTCAGCGCTGCACCCAGGACCGCCGGCTCGTCGGGGGGTTTGCCGGTGTAGGTCGAGTGGTAGATGGGCTCGTGTCGCATGGTGACGCGCTCGACTGTAAAGACGGGAAAGGCTTCCTTCTCGTTGTAATAGCCCGTGTGGTCTCCGAACGGACCTTCGACCGCCGTCTCTCCCGGCCGAATGCCCCCTTCGAGCACGATCTCGCTCGACGCCGGCACCTGCAGATCCGAGCCTAGACAGGTCGCAAGTTCGGTACGCGAGCCGCGCAGCAGCCCGGCAAACTGATACTCCGACAGCGTATCGGGAACCGGGGTAACCGCGCCGAGAATCGTGGCGGGATCGGCTCCGAGCGCCACCGCCACCGGAAAGGGCTCACCGGCCTGCACCTCGGAATGTTCGCGAAAATCGATCGCGCCACCCCGATGGGGAAGCCACCTCATGATGAGCTTGTTCGGCGCGATGAGTTGCTGGCGGTAGATGCCGAGGTTCAGGCGCTCCTTGCGCGGCCCGCGCGTCACCGTCAATCCCCACGTGATGAGCGGTCCTGCATCGTCGGGCCAGCACGTCTGTATCGGAAGGCGCGCAAGGTCCACGTCCTTTCCCTCCCACACGAGCTGCTGGCAGGGAGCGCCCGAGATCTGCTTCGGGGCCATGTGCATCACCTGTCTTCCGATCGGAATCCAGCGCTCCAGCACGTCGCGAAATCCCTTCGGCGGCTCGGGTTCCCTGAGGAACGCCAGGAGCTTTCCGACATCGCGCAGCGTCTCGCGCGGATCCGCGCCTGCTTCTGCGCCCATGGCGAGTGCGACGCGGCGCGTCGTGCCAAACAGGTTGCCGAGCACCGGAATCACGTGGCCCTTGGGCTTTTCGAACAGCAGGGCCGGGCCGCCTGCCTTGAGCATGCGATCGCAGACCTCGGTCATTTCGAGCTTCGGGTCGACCTCGGCGCGCACCCGCTTCAGCTCGCCCGCACGCTCGAGCTGCGACAGAAAATCGCGCAGGTCCCCGTATCTCATTTCTCCAGCCGATCGTTACCGTTTCGGCGCAGTCCGGCTAGGTTCAGGTCCATGGAATTGCGCGCCTAATTGCGAAGTCGACAAAAATTCCAACAAAAATGATCGCGCCGACCCAGTTGTTCTGGTTAAAGGCCTTGAAGCAGGCTTCTCGATCGCGGCCGCGGATGAGGCGATAGTGATAGGTCATGACCACGGCCGCAGCGGCGAGACCCAGATAGTAGACGAGACCCAGCCCGCGGTGCAGACCGATGCCCGCGAGCAGCGCGAGCGTCACGCCGTAGCAAACCATTACCGCGAGCACATCGTATCGGCCCAGGGTGATCGCGGCCGTCTTGATGCCGATTCGCAAATCGTCGTCGCGATCCACCATCGCGTATTCGGTATCGTAGGCGATCGCCCAGAAGATGTTGGCAAGGAGCAGCCACCCGCCCTCGGACGGGATGGTTCCAAGTATCGCGGCGTATCCCATCGGAATGCCGAACCCGAACGCGATTCCAAGATAGGCCTGGGGAATCGCCAGGAACCGCTTGGTCAGAGGATAGGTCGCCGCGAGGCCGAGCGCGGCAAATGAGAGAAGCACCGTTAGCCGGTTGAGCGACAGCACCAGCCCGAAGGAGGCGAGTGTCAACACGGAGGCGAGAATCCAGGCTTCGCGTCGGCTCACCATGCCCGTGGCGAGCGGTCGGTTTCGCGTGCGCTCAACGTGAGCGTCATAGCGCCAGTCCGCGAGGTCGTTCATCACGCAGCCGGCCGAGCGCATGAGGAGCGTACCCAGCGCGAAGACCCACACGATCCGCCCTTCCGGGCTGCCGTCACTCGCGAGCCACAACGCCCACATCGTAGGCCACAGCAACAGGAGCGTGCCGATCGGTTTGTCGAGTCGCATCAGGCGTTCGTACAGCGTCAGCCTGGCGGCGAGAGCGGCGAGATTCATGGCGAGCGCATTGTAGCCCGCGGGCCTCAGGCTCTTGAAAAATCGGCGCGCCCGCCGAGCCAGCGTTCGAGGTGTCGTTCTGCCGAGACGGGATGCCGGGCTAGGAGTGTCTCCGCCACCGCGCGCGCGGGTTCGATCAGGTCCGCGTCTTCGGCGAGATCGGCAAAGCGCAAGAGCGGCTCTCCACTCTGGCGGGCGCCAAGGTATTCGCCGGGACCTCGCTGCTTGAGATCTTCGTGTGCGATGACAAACCCATCGGCATTCTCGAAAATAACCCGCAGCCGCTTGCGGGCGGCCTCCCCCAGAGGTTTCTGATAGAGCAGGACACACACCGATTGCGCCGCACCGCGTCCGACGCGCCCGCGCAGTTGGTGCAATTGTGCAAGCCCGAAGCGCTCGGCGTGTTCGATTACCATGAGCGAAGCGTTGGCGACGTCCACGCCCACCTCGATCACGGTCGTTCCCACCAGCAGATCGATCCGGCCCGTCTGAAAGGCGGCCATGGTCTGCGCCTTCTCGGCGGGTTTCAGGCGGCCGTGAATCAGCCCTACATCGAGTTCAGGGAACTCTTTCCTCAGCCTAGCGTGAGTATCGAGCGCCGTCTGCAGCTGCAACTGCTCGGACTCCTCGATCAGGGGGCACACCCAGTAAGCCTGGCCTCCGTCGCCGCACGCCTCGCGGATACGCCGCACGACTTCTGCGCGGCGCGAATCCGCGAAGAGCTTCGTGACCACGGGCTTTCGTCCCGGCGGCAGCTCGTCGATGACCGACACATCGAGATCGGCGCAGTAGCTCATCGAAAGCGTTCTTGGAATCGGCGTCGCGCTCATCATCAGCTGGTGCGACTCCTCCCCTTTGGTGCGCAGCGCCAGCCGCTGGGCGACCCCGAAGCGGTGCTGTTCGTCGACCACGGCAAGGCCCAGAGAACGGAATTTCACTCCCTCCTGGAAGAGCGCGTGTGTGCCGATGGCAACCGCGGCTTTTCCGGAGGCTATCGCGGCACGCGCGGAGCCGCGTTCCTTCTTGGTCTGGCTTCCCGTGAGCCACGCGATTTCCAGGCCGAGCGGCAATAGCCACTCACTGAACTTGCGTAAATGCTGCTCGGCCAGAATCTCAGTGGGCGCCATCACTGCGGCCTGCAGCCCGTTTTCGACCGCGCGCAAGGCTGCAAGGACGGCGATTACCGTCTTGCCGCTGCCGACGTCGCCCTGCAGCAGGCGATGCATCGGGTGCGGCTGCGCGAGATCGCGCTCGATCTCTCTCCAGGTCCGCTGCTGGGCCTGCGTCAGCTGGAATGGCAACCGCCCGATCAGCGCAGACGTGAGACGGCGGGCCTTTTCGACCGGCGGCTCAAGCGCCGGGGCCCTGTGTGCCTTGCGCTCACGGTAGTGCTTGCGCATCGAGAGCTGCTGCGCCAGCAGCTCGTCGAATTTCATGCGCATCCACGCGGGCAGCGTGCGGCCGCTGAGAGCCTCCTCATCCGCTCCCGGGCGGGGATGATGCAGGGTGTCGACAGCCTCGCGAAAACCGCACAGGCCGAGCCGCTTCAAGACCTCTTCAGGCAGCGTGTCATCGAGTTGTGCATGCGCGAGTGCGTCTTCGATCTTGCGCCGCAGCGCCGCCTGCGCAAGGCCGTCCGTGGTCGGATAAATCGGCGTCAACGCCGTCGGCAGCGGGGTCGCTCCATGCAGCGCGCGAAAACGCGGATGAATCATCTCCCCGCCGAAAAAGCCCGTGCGCACTTCACCGAATGCGCGCACCGTGGCGCCAGGCTCAAGCGCCTTCGCCTGACTTCCATAGAAATTGAAGAAACGAAGCACGAGCTCTCCCGTGGAATCCTCGATCCGCGAGATCAGCTGGCGCTTCGGACGGTACACAATCTCGGTCGAGCGCACCGTGCCTTCCACCTGGACGGGCAAGCCGGGAGGCGTGTTCGCAATCGGCGTCACGCGCGTCTCGTCCTCGTAACGCAAGGGTAGGTGTAGCACGAGATCGAATTCGCGACGGATACCGAGTTTGTTGAGCTTCGCGGCAACCGTCCGGCTGCCCGAGGATCGAGCCGAAGCCTTCCGCACGCCTGATCCCTAGATCCCGGTGTCAACCCTAAAACACTAGGATCGCATCCGCTTCGACCAGCGCGCCGCGCGGGAGAGCCGCAACGCCGACTGCGGCGCGCGCCGGGTACGGCTTCTCGAAATATTGAGCCATGATCTCGTTGACGCGCGCAAAATGCGACAAGTCGGTCAGATAGATGGTGAGCTTCACCGCGTCGTCGAGCGATCCGCCACCGGCTCTCGCCACTGCCTTCAGGTTGCCGAAGACACGATGGATCTGGTTCTCGATTCCGTCCACGAGTTGTCCGGTTGCCGGGTCCAGTCCGATCTGCCCGGAAAGATAGAGCGTGTCGCCGGCGCGCACCGCCTGGGAATATGTGCCGATGGCGGCCGGGGCATCCGAGGTGGAAACAGTCGATCGTGTCATGTCGAGCATCAAGTCAGTAGGAGGCGAGCGGTTATAATATCCGCGCTCGGCTGGGCGGCGCCAGCATCCCGGTAGCCCCGATGACTTCGCAGCAGATAGTCAATCTCCTGAAGCTCGTGGGTACGCCCAGGGACAGCGCGCTCTTGCGTTTTTCTCTCGGAAGCGAATACCTGAAGTGCGCCGAGCTCGAACCCGCCATCGCGCACCTCAATGCGGCAGTCGAAAAAGACCCGGGATATTCCGCGGCGTGGAAACTCCTCGGAAACGCACTCGCCAGCCATGGACGGGCCGACGAGGGGCTCGCGGCCTACCGCAAGGGCATCGAGGTCGCGCAAAGGAAGGGTGACCGGCAGGCGGCGAAGGAAATGACCGTGTTCGCGCGCCGCCTCGAAAAGGCCATCGCTTCCGGCAAGGCGACCCCCGCACGCCCATGAGCGAGTTTGCAAACCTGCGCCGGAGGCTGTTCGGCAAGCCGCTCGATCCCCTGGATACGAAGGCAAGACGGCATATCGCGCTTGTCGCTTTTTTCGCCTGGGTGGGCCTGGGAGCAGACGGGATCTCCTCCTCCTGCTATGGGCCCGAAGAGGCGTTTCGCGCGCTGGGCGAGCACACGGATCTGGGCCTTTACCTCGCGCTCGCCACGGCGGCGACCGTGTTTATCATCGCGCTCGCCTACAATCAGGTCATCGAGCTGTTTCCCACGGGCGGAGGCGGCTACCGGGTCGCCACGCGGCTGATCGGCCCTTACGCGGGCCTCACCTCGGGTGCAGCGCTCATCCTCGATTATGTGCTCACCATTTCGATTTCGATCGCGAGCGGCGTCGATGCGTTGTTCTCGCTGTTTCCGCTCGGCTTCCAGCCGTACAAGCTTGCGGCCGAGGTCGCGTTCATCGTCGCGCTCGTGCTGCTCAACCTGCGCGGGATGAAGGAAGCCATCACGGTTCTGCTGCCGATCTTTCTCGGTTTCATTCTCACGCACGCGTTCCTCATCATATACGGAGTGCTCACCCATGCGACGGTGCTGCCGACTCTGGTGCCCGATGTCTGGCACGGAACCTTGGACCTTTCGCGGCAGGTCGGCTGGACGGGCGTCGCAGCCTTGCTCCTTCTCGCCTATTCCCAAGGAGGCGGCACCTACACCGGGATCGAAGCCGTGTCGAACAACGTCAACGTGCTCGCTGAACCGCGAGTGCACACCGGCAAGGTCACCATGCTCTATATGGCGCTGTCGCTCGCCTTCACCGCCGGCGGAATCATTTTGCTGTATTTGCTGTGGGGCGCGAGCCCGGTGGAAGGACAGACACTCAACGCCGTCACTTTTGGCGCGATCATAAACAGTTTCGGCTGGGACGCCCGCATGAGCGGCGCTGCGTTGCTGGTGGTGCTTGCGCTTGAAGCAGGGCTTCTCTTCGTCGCCGCCAACACCGGATTCCTAGGCGGTCCCGCCGTCCTTTCCAACATGGCCGCCGATTCCTGGGTGCCTCACCAGTTCCGCTATCTGTCGACGCGGCTCGTCACCCAGAACGGTATTCTGGTCATGGGGCTCGGATCTCTGGTCATCCTTCTGTGGACCGGCGGCAGCGTTTCCACGCTCGTCGTTCTCTATAGCTTGAGCGTTTTCCTGACCTTCGCCGTGTCGCTCTTCGGCCTGTGCTTGTACTGGGCCCGTCTGCGCGCCGGGCGAAACTGGCTCGGGAGACTCGCGCTGTCGGCGGCGGGGTTCCTCGTATGTGCGGGCATTCTGCTCATGCTGCTCGCCGAGAAGTTCCTCGAGGGTGGATGGCTCACGGTCCTCATCATCGCTGCGATCATCGCCGTATGCGTGACCATCCGCAACCACTACGACTGGGCCAAGGCGCAGCTGAAGAAAATCGACGCCGATTTTTCGGGCATTCCCTTTGGCAGCGTCGCCAATCCGCCCAAGCCGGACCCCAGCCGGCCGACCGCGGCGTTTCTGGTAGGCTCCTCGCGCGGCGGCGGGCTGCACGCGCTGCTCTGGGTACAGCGGATGTTCCCGGATCACTTCAGAAACTTCATCTTCGTCAACGCGCGCACGGTGGACGCGCAGAGCTTTGGCGGGCGCGAGGACCTCGAAGCGATGAAGGTGGAGGCGAACGCCTCGCTTTCCTACTTCGCCAACTTCTGCAACAGCAAGGGTTGGGCAGCAAAATCATACCTGTCCTTCGGGACCGATCCAATCGATGAATTCACGCGGCTCGCCGAACGCGTCCTGGGCGAGTTTCCCAACGCGATCTTCTTCACCAGTAAGCTCATCTTCGACGAGGACAACTGGCTGACGCAGATACTGCACAATCAGGCGGCGATGGCGCTGCAGCGCCGCTTCCATCTGCGCGGCATGCAGATGGTCATCCTGCCTATGAAATTGAGCGTCTAGCAGGGACGCTATTTTGGAGATGTGGGGAGCGTCCCGTTGTTCGGACGGTAACGGCGTGACACCTCTCGGACCTCCGTGCGCAGCCGCTCCCCGTTCCAGTCTTTCATCATGAACTTGTGAATGGCGGCTTCGTTGGCTGCGTCGGCGGTGGCCTTGGGATCGTAGGAGCTCGTGAAGAGTACTCTGATCACGTCGGGATAGAGCTTCCTCACCTGGCGTAGGAACTCCACCCCGGTGAGCCCCGGCATGTTTTGGTCGGAGATCACGATCCCGACCGGATGACTCGCGAGCAGCTCGAAGGCGCGCGTCGGATCGGTCGTCTTCAGCACCTGGAATCCGTCGGGGCGCAGGATCTGCTCGAGCAAGATCAGATCCCTCTCGTCGTCGTCGAGCAGAAGGACGGCCGGCTTCGACCCAGTCTCGCTCGCGGAAGGGCCGACCCGGCGGTCTTCACGCGGCATGGAATAGCCGGTGCCTGCGCGCGTGTGCCCCTTCGCGCTTCAAAGCGATCATCCGTCCCATGCCCGCGATTCCTCGTTGAAGCCCGATTGGGCGAACAACAAATCGAGCACCGCATGGAACCCCTGGGCGAAATCATCCTTAGGCAAGAAAGCATCCGCGCCCGCCGCTATCGCGCCGATGCGATGCTCGTCGCTGTCCTCCAGCGTCATCATCACGATCTTGGGTGCGGCCTCCTGCCCCTTGATCAGGGAAGTCACTGCCAAGCCGTTCACGCCCGGCATGTTGATGTCGATAAACATGAGGTCGGGCCGATCACTGCTTGCGCGCGCCAGCGCCTCGCCCCCGGAATTCGCGCTCGCCAGCACTTCGAAGTTGCCGTTGCTGGCGAGAAACTGCCGGACGGCGCTTGCGAACTGCAAGCTGTCGTCGACGACCATGACCCTGATGCGCTTCAACGTCTCCCCTCTCGAACGTGAGCAGGCGACGCGCCGTTCCGGCGCGTGGCGAACCGCCTGCGGCTGAATTCGGGCACCTTAGAGCGAGACGGAGGGCGAGCCAATCGGGCCGGCCCTGAGCAGCGTCTGCTAAATACCTTAAGGGCAAGCCGGAGTTACGGAGAAGCTATTGATTTATAAGCTTGTTATTTTGCGGTGGTGACGAGGCCGTTGCGGATCGCGTACTTGACCAGACCGGCGATATCGCGGATCTGCAAGCGATCCATCAGCTGGGCGCGATGGGTCTCCACGGTCTTCACGGAAAGCTCGAGGCGATAGGCGATTTCCTTGGTGCTGTGCCCCCCGGCGATGAGCTGCAGGACTTGGCGCTGCCGCGGCGTAAGGTTGTCGGACTTGGGCTGCTCCCCGCCGACCCGCTGCACGTAGCCTTCCACCATCTGCTTCGATATGCGCGGGCTGAGGTAAGTCTCGCCTTGCACCACCGCTTGCAAGGCGAGCTCCAGCTCAGCGGTCGCGGAATCCTTGAGCATGTAGCCTGAAGCTCCCGCGCGCAGCGCCTGCAGCACATATTCCTCGTTGGCGTGCATGGAAAGCATCACTACGCGCACCTCCTGAAGCTCCTGCTTGAGCAGAGCGCTCGCTTCGAGTCCCCCAAGTCCAGGCATGGAAATGTCGAGCAGCACGACATCCGGGCGATGCTTGCGTGCAAGCTCGAGCACCTCGCCGCCGTTGCCTGCTTCGGCCACGACGGTGACCCCTTCAAGGCCTTCAAGAAGCGCGCGTATTCCGGCACGCACCAGCGCGTGATCATCGGCGAGAAGGACGCGCACCGGGATCATGCTTGTTCCGCGCGGACCCGGACGAGAGGCAGCGTAAGGCTCAACCTCGTCTCCCGCGAGAGCGCCGAGTCGATCGCAAGCCGCCCCCCCGCGAGCGTGGCGCGTTCTTCCATGCTCAGCAGCCCCATGCTGCTGCCGGCAGTCGCACGCAGCCGCGCGGCCGCGACGTCGAAACCCCGGCCGTTGTCGCGCACCTCCAGACGCAATTCCTCCTCCGTGCCGGCGAGCGTAACCCAAACTTCGCTCGCCTGGGCATGTCGCGCAATATTGGTGAGGGCCTCCTGCGCGATGCGAAAGCACGTGGTCTCGATCTCGGCGGCGAGACGTGAGGGCACCCCCTCGTGCATGAAATTCGGTTTGAACCCGGCGCTGCTTGCCTGCTGGTCGAGATGCGAGCGCAGCGCCGCCAACAGACCCAGATCATCCAGCTGCGAGGGTCTCAGGTCGCGCGACACGCGACGCACTTGCTCGAGCGCGTCGTCGATCGCCGCAACGCATTCGCCCCGGCGAGAGCCGTAGTCCGCCGAGGACGGATTG
>Ga0209055_1001424_pt1 | contig 15798 bp, 9 predicted proteins | sample GraSoiAngelo_110_FD_185875 | JGI IMG/M metagenome (GOLD analysis project Ga0209055, IMG submission 185875) | Grasslands soil microbial communities from the Angelo Coastal Reserve, California, USA - 14_0903_12_30cm (SPAdes) (version 2) | ecosystem: Environmental > Terrestrial > Soil > Grasslands ... | reverse complement strand
CTCGGTGTTGCTGGCGATCCTGCTCGGCGTGTTGTGGATCGTGTTCAGATGAGAAAGGCAAGGTTGGAGGTGGTTGGAGGAGGTTGGGGAGGTTGGGGGAGGTTTGTGCCCGTGCTGGCGGCGGCATGCATCGCCACCGCCTCCACAACCTGCACAACCTCCACCGACTTCCACCGACCTTCGTTTTACGACCCCGCGCACGATCTAGGGTCTCTGTTTCAGGCCGTCCAGCTGTCAGGCATCTTCCCGGACTCGAAGACGTTCGTCGACGCCCGGCCGCTCTTCCCACCGAGCGTGATCGCCGCCCGCTACGACTCCGCCCGCGGCGTCGCGGGATTCGATCTGCGGGCGTTCGTGGAGCGGCAGTTCCAGCTGCCCCGGCCGGTCGGGGAAGGCGTCGCGGTCGACACCACCCGCGCCCGGACCATGGAAGACCACATCCGGGCGCTGTGGCCGGTGCTCACGCGGCCGCCCGACATGGCGGACGCGCGCTCGTCGCTGATCCCGCTGCCGCGCCCGTACATCGTCCCCGGCGGCCGGTTCCGCGAGATCTACTACTGGGACTCCTACTTCACGATGCTGGGGCTGGTCGCGAGCGGCCGCACCGACCTGGTGCGCAGCATGCTCGACAACTTTGCCCACCTGGTCGAGACGATCGGCCACATCCCCAACGGCAACCGCACGTACTATCTCAGCCGCAGCCAGCCGCCGTTCTTCGCCGCCATGGTCGGGCTGTACGCGGCGGCCACCGATACCGCCCAGGCGCTGCGCTACCTCGACGCCCTGGAGGCGGAGCACGCCTTCTGGATGGATGGCGCGGAGCGCCTCGCGCGGGGTGGGGCATACGCCCGCGTGGTCCGGCTGGCCGACGGATCGCTCTTGAATCGCTACTGGGACGATCGCGCCGAGCCGCGGCCCGAGTCGTATCGCCCCGACTACGAGCTGGCGCAGACGCTGCCCGAGGGGCAACGCGAGGCGCTGTATCGGAACGTGCGGGCCACGGCCGAAAGCGGCTGGGACTTCTCGAGCCGCTGGATGCGCGATCCGAAGGATCTGCGGACGCTCGAAACGACCGAGCTCGTCCCGGTGGACTTGAACAGTCTCCTCTATCACGCCGAGGTGACAATCGCGGCACTGCGCCGGGTGCGCGGGCGGCCGGGCGACCGGGAGGTCGCGGACCGGTTCACCCGAGCCGCCGAGGACCGGCGCCGTGCGCTCGTCACCGCCACGTACGACCCCGGCGCAGGATTTTTTTACGACGTCCGGTGGCAGAGCGGCGCGCGCGTGACGGATCGCCCCACCATCGCGGCCGCGGCTCCGCTGTACTTCGGGCTCGCCACCCCCGAGCAGGGACGCGCGGTGGCGGCGCGGCTGGAGCGGGATTTCCTGAAGCCGGGCGGGTTCGTGCCGACGCTGATCGCCTCGGGGCAGCAATGGGACGCCCCGAACGGGTGGGCGCCCCTGGAGTGGCTGGCGATCGAGGGGGTACGCCGCTACGGGCGGGCCGACCTCGCCGATCGAGCGCGCGACCGGTGGCTCGCCCTCAACCGGCGTACCTATCAGACGACGGGCAAGATGACGGAGAAGTACGATGTCGTCGACCTGCAGCGGCGGGCCGGCGGCGGCGAGTATCCCACGCAGGACGGCTTCGGTTGGACCAACGGGGTGGCGCTGGCGCTTGCGGCACAGAAGCCTTGACTGTCGTTCCCCCGCTTACCCGAGATACTCCTCGCCGTACATCTTGATCAACTCGAAGAAGTACGACAGGGCGAGCGGTCCGATCAACAGGCCGAGGATGCCGAAGTACGGCACGCCGGCGAGCGCGCCGATCAGCGTGACGAGGGGATGGATGTTGGCCCAGCGGCGGAACACGCGCGGCCGGATCACGTAGTCCACGTTCCCGACGATGACGATGCCACCCAGCGCCAGCAGCACCCCGGCCAGGGCGTGGTTACCGATCATCAGCGCGAGCGCGCCGGGCCCCCAGACCAAGCCGCTGCCGACCACGGGCAGGATCGCGAACACCATCGTGACCACGCCCCAGAACACCGCGTTGGGCAGTCCGGTCAGCCAGAACCCGATCCCGACGAGGCTCCCCTGGATCGCCGCGGTCAGGCCGGTCCCGACGATCGTGGCGGTGGTGACGTCGCGGAACCGCTGGCGCAGCTTCTCCGTGTTCTTGGCCGAGAACGGGATGTACGGCTGGACGGCCTCCCACGTCTCGCCCGGCTGTAGCAGCAGATAGAACAGGCCGAACAGCGAGATGGTGAGATTGAGGGCAAGCCGGGTGGCAGTGCCGACCAGCCCGAACGCGGACGAGCCGACCCAGCCGACGACGGTCGTGCCCAGGTCCGCGAGGCGGGGCCCCAGATCGATGCCGCCCAGCCGCAGCTCCCGGAGGCGACCGAGCAGCGGATTTCGGATGACGCCGGCGGCGATCTCCTGTGCCTGGTTCACAATGAGACCGGCGAACGACACGCCGGGCACGACGATCAGGAACAGCGCGAGCGTGACGACGAGGCTGGCCGCGAGGCGGGGGCGGACGCGCATCCCCAGCCAGTCGTGCAGGGGAGCGAACACGGCGTACAACACGGGAATTCCCAGGAGGCCCGTGGCGTACGGCGTGAGCGCGATGACCAGGGCGAGGCCGAGCAGCAGCACCAGCAGGGCGGCGCGCTGATGATTCGTGTCGATCAGGGGCATGCGCTAGTGTAGGACCGTCCGGGCGCGGGCGCCAGATGGCGCCGGCTCAGAGCCGGGTGGGCGGTCCGAGGGGAGGAGCCGCCACCGGCGTCTCGGGCTCGGGCGTGAAGTCCTCGCCGGGGTTGACGAACCGGTCCTGCTCGAACCGGTACTGCTTGTCGTACAGCTGGCGATAACGCCCGTGCTTGGCGAGCAGCTCGGGATGGGTGCCGCGCTCGACGATCTCACCGCCTTCCATCACCAGGATCTGGTCCGCACTGCGGATCGTGGAGAGGCGGTGGGCGATCACGAACGTGGTCCGGCCGCGCCGCAGGGTGCGCAGCCCGTCCTGGATCGCGGCCTCGCTCTCGGAATCGAGGCTGGAGGTGGCTTCGTCGAGGATGAGGATGCGGGGATCGGCGAGGATCGCGCGGGCGATCGACACGCGCTGGCGCTCCCCGCCCGAGAGCTTCACCCCCCGCTCGCCCACGACCGTGTCGTAGCCGTGCTCGAACCGGCGCACGAACTCGTCGCAGTGGGCGATCCGCGCCGCCTCCTCGATCTCCTCGCGCGTGGCGTGCGGACGGGCGAAGGCGATATTCTCCGCGATCGTGCCGTCGAACAGGAAGTTGTCCTGCAGCACGACGCCCAGCTGGCGCCGGTAGTCGGCGAGTCGCACGTGGTCGAGATCCCGCCCGTCCACGAGAATGCGTCCCGCCCTGGGTCGGCTGAAGGTGAGCACCAGACTGATTAGCGTGCTCTTGCCCGCGCCCGAGGACCCGACGAGGGCCGTGGTGGAGCCAGCGGGCGCGTGGAACGACACGTGCTTGAGCACGTCCCGGCCGGGGACGTACTCGAAGCTCACGTCCTCGAACCGGACGTCGCCCACCACCTCGCCGAGGGGCGGGCGGGCGCCGTCCCCGGCGTCCTCGGTGGTGAGCCGCCGGATCTCGCGGATCCGGTCCAGGCCCGCGAACGCCTCCGTGATCTGCGTGCCGATCGACGCGATGTTGATGAGCGGCAGCGCCACCAGCCCGATGAACACGCCGTACATGAAGAAGTCGCCCAGCGTCATCGTCCCGGAGAGAATGGCGTGCCCGCCCTCGAGGATCATGAGGATGCCGATCGCCCCGACGATGAACGTCGCGAACGCGCCGACCCCGGAGACCCCGGTCATCGTGGCGGCGATGTTGCGGAACAGGGTGTGCGCCCCGCGCGTGAACACGAGACGCTCGCCGCGCTCGGCCCGGTAGGCCTTGACGATGCGGATGCCGCCGAGCGTTTCGCCCAGCCGCCCGGTCACGTCGGCGTTGAGCTTGCCGCGCTCGCGGAACAGGGGACGCAGCTTGGTGAACGCGTACGCCATCCCGCCGCCGAAACAGGCCAGGATGAGGATCGCGATCAGGGTGAGCCGCCAGTTCAGGTAGAACAGGACGCCCAGCGCGATCGCCCCCGTCACCAGGCCGCCCACGAGCTGCACCAGGCCGGTGCCGACCAGATTGCGGATGCCCTCGGCGTCGCTCATGATGCGGGAGATGAGGATGCCGCTCTTGGTCGAGTCGAAGTAGCTGATGGGCAAGCGCAGGACGTACGCCTGCACCGTGCGCCGCATGTCGGTGATTGCGCGCTGCGCGGCGACGCCGAGCACCTGCGACAGGGCGAACCCCGTCAGCGCCTGCACGAGGGTGGCGGCGCCGGCGGCGAGGGCGAGGGGGAGCAGCAGCTCGGGGTGGTGTTGCCCGATGACCCGGTCGATCACCCACTTGGACGACGCGGGCAGGACGAGACCGGCGAGGCGATTCACGAGCAGCAGCGCGAGCCCGAGGCCGAGGCGGCCGCGGTGCGCGTAGATCAGACCGCGCGCTTCCTGCCAGGCACCCGGCGTGATGGTCTTCTTGGGCGGTCGGGTGTCGGGTGTCGGGGAAGCGGCCATGGGCGTGACCGGAATCTACGCAGGGCGGAGAGCGAGGGAAGTACTTGACAGCGTCAACTATTGACCGGACATTGGCGGCATGGGGTCGCGGGAGCTGGAGCGGCGGGTGGAGGCGGCGCGCCGCTTCAACCGGTTCTACACGCGGCAGATCGGCCTGCTGCGGCGCGGGGCGTACGACAGTCCGATGTCGCTGACGGAGGTGCGCGTCCTGTACGAGCTGGCGCACCGCGAGCAGCCGACGGCCACCGAGCTGGGCCGCGACCTGGATCTCGATGCGGGCTACCTGAGCCGCATCCTGCGCGGCTTCGAGAAGCGCGCCCTGGTCACCCGGACACGGTCCGCGGCCGACGGGCGCCGGAGCCACCTCGCCCTCACGGCGACGGGGCGCAAGGCGTTCGCCCCACTCGACGCCCGCTCGCACGACGAGGTGGCCGCGATGCTCGCCGGCCTGGCCCCCGCCGCGCAGGCCCGCGTCATCGCCGCGATGGATACGATCGAGCGGCTGCTCCGCGACGGCCCGCCGCCCGCCGCCGCGTATCTGCTCCGCCCCCCGCAGCCGGGCGACATGGGCTGGGTGGTGCACCGCCACGGCGCGGTGTACGCACGCGAGTACGGCTACGACGCACAGTTCGAGGCCCTGGTCGCGGAGATCGTGGCGCGGTTCGTTCAACGCTTCGACCCGACACGAGAGCGCTGTTGGATCGCGGAACGGGACGGCACGGTCGTGGGATCGGTGTTCCTCGCGGCGCGATCGGGCACCGTCGCCCAACTGCGCTTGCTGCTGGTCGAGCCACAGGCCCGTGGGTCGGGCCTCGGGACCCGCCTGGTCGACGAGTGCGTGCGCTTCGCCCGCCAGGCGGGCTACCGCAAGCTCATGCTCTGGACCCAGAGCGAGCTGCGCGCCGCGCGGCGGCTGTATCAGGCAGCCGGGTTTCGGGTGGTGCGCAAGGAGCGGAACCACAGTTTCGGCAAGGCGCTCGTGTCGGAGACGTGGGAGCTCGACCTGTGACCCTCGGGGAAAAGTCACGCGGGCGTCAGCGCTATCTTAGTCGGTGACATGACGGCCGCCCCGTCCCCGTGGTCGCGGCCGGACGATGCCGTCCGGCAGGCGCAGCTCGACGCGATGAAGCGACAGGCCACCGGCCTGCTCGCGCTCGCGGCGGTGGTGTTCGTCGGGGCGAGCCTGTACGAGGGACGGTACCCGTGGCTCGGGTATGTGCGCGCCACGGCGGAAGCGTCGCTGGTCGGCGGCCTGGCGGACTGGTTCGCCGTCACGGCCTTGTTCCGCCATCCCCTGGGGCTCCCGATCCCGCACACCGCCATCGTGGCCACCCGCAAGGAGCGGATCGGCCGGATCCTGGGGACCTTCGTGCAGAGTCACTTCTTGTCGCGCGAGGTGGTCGCCGCCAACCTGCGTGCGGTGCGTCCCGCGGAGCGCGCCGCCCGGTGGCTCGCCGACCCGGAGCACGGCCGGCGGATCGCGCGCCAGGTCGCGAGCGGCGTCGCGAAGACGCTCGACACCCTGCCCGACGCCGACGTCCGCGCCCTGGTGCACCAGGTCGTGAGCGCCCGGCTGCAGGCCACGCAGGTGGCGCCCACGCTCGGCAAGACGCTGGCGCTGGTGCTGGCGGACGACCGCCACCAGGGGCTGCTCAACGAGGCCGTGCGCTTCGCCGCCCAGGCGGTGCACGACAACCGCGACGTGATTCGCGAAAAGGTGCGGGCCGAGAGTCCGTGGTGGGTGCCGGGCGTGGTGGACGACCAGATCTACCAGCGCATCATCGTCACCGTCGAGGGACTGCTGCGGGACATCGGCGCCCGGCCGGATCACCCGCTGCGCGCGGCGTTCGATACCGCGCTACGGGACTTCGTCGACCGCCTGCAGCACGCCCCCGACGTCATCGCCCGGGCGGAAGCGCTCAAGCAGGAATGGCTCGCCGATCCCGCCATCGCCGACCTGTCCGCCCGGCTGTGGGAGGCGATGCGGCGCGCCATCGTCGCCTACGCTACCCGGGCGGACGGCGCGGCGCCCGGACCGCTCGAGCGCGGCCTCAGCGAGTTCGGCGCGGCCCTGCTCGCGAACGACGCCCTGCTCGCCGAGCTCGACGACCTGGTCATCGACCTCACGGCCTCCGTGGTGGAGCGCTACCGGCACGAGATCGGCGACCTGATCGCCCAGACCGTCGCCGGCTGGGACCCGGAGGCGACGGCGCGGCGGTTCGAGCTGGCCGTCGGACGCGACCTGCAGTTCGTGCGCATCAACGGTACGCTCGTCGGTGGGCTGGTCGGGCTGCTGATCTACACGGTCTGGCACCTCTGGCACTGAGGGGGGGCCGCGTCACCGCGGCACCGGCAGCCCGCTCGGTACCGCGGTCGGGACCAGCGCGCTCAAGTCCCGGGCCGACGGATCCGTCAGCGACTTGAGAAAGGCCACGAGGTCGGCCAGCTCGTCGTCCGTGAGATGGAGCGGTGTCTGCAACCGGAAGTCGAGCGTTCGGAGCACGGAATCGGTGGTCGCGGCATCGCCGTGGTAGGTGGCGCGCAGCGAAGGCTGGAGCTGCGAGGGGTCGTACGTCTGGAGCGCGAGCGGCACGTCATTGTAGTGGCGCAGCACGGCTTCGAGCGTCGGGAACGCGCCGTCGTGCATGTACGGGGCCGTGAGCTCGACGTTGCGCAGCGGCGCCACGCGGAACGCGAACTGATAGAAGTTCTGAGTCGGGAGGTCGCCGCGGCCGCGGTCGAGCGGCGGAGACTCGGGGGTCCCGGGCCCGAGCTGCGGCACGCCGGCGTTCGCGAAGCCCGTCCCGCCCAGTAGCGGCCCGTTGTGGCATGTCGAGCACAACGCCTTGCCGAAAAACAGGCTCGCCCCCCGCTTCTCTTGGACAGTCAACGCCGCGTCGTCGTGGTCCAGGTAGCGATCGAATGGCGAGTCGGTCTTGGTGAGCGCCGACATCTGGAACGCCGCCAACGCCTGTGCCGCCTGCTGGAAGCGGAGCTCGGGGAGCCCGATCGTCGGAAAATCCGGGAACGCGCGGTGGAACATGGCGGCGTACTCGGGGATGGCCAGTACGCGCTGCATGATCGCCCGCCACACGGCCGCCGAATCGCTGTCGGCGATCGCGGCCAGCTCGTTCGGCGCGCCGAACACGTCGTGGTCCCCCGGCTCGCCGCGCATCTCGCGGCGGTCCAGCACCGGAAGCATGGCCTGCGCGCTGAGCACGTCCGGCTGGCCTCCCGGCAGCCCCTGGGGTGGCCCTCCGTTGAAGCTGTTTCCAAAGCGGGTAATCCGGCCGTCCCAGAACAGGTACGACAACCCGAGCCCGTCGTTGAGCAGCGACGGCGCGTTGCGCCGCACGAACTGGCGTCCCGGGCCCAGGGTGCGCGAGGGTCCCAGACCTGTGCCCCCGGTCCCGATCGACAGCGACAGGCCATCGCCCTCATGGGTCGACGGGTGGTGGCAGGTGGCGCACGCCACGTCGCGATTGCCACTCAGGATCTTGTCGAACATGAGCGCTTGACCGAGGTCGACGAGCGCCGCTGGCTGGGCCGGCATCGGCCCGATCGCGATCACTCCCCAGCGCGCGATATCCTGGCGCAGCTGTGCGTCGAGCGCTGGCCCGGTCGGGGCTCCCGTCCGCTCGCACCCCGCGCCCAGCGCGAGCAGGCCGCTGCAGATTGCAACGATGGTTCGTGGCACGAGTCCCTCCTCGACGTGCTCGCTCAGTGCAGCGGCAAAGAGAGCGAGATCTGATGCGTGACGACGCTCACGCCCTGCAACGTGATGGGGCCGTTCGGCGCGACCAACAACTCGCCGGAGCGCACACCCGCCGCGTCCGCTAGGAACGTCGGCGGGCTCTGGGTGCCGGGACGCCCGGTGCCCTTGGTGACCCGTCCGTTGTAGTGCAGCTCCAGCTCCGGAAACCGCAGGGTGAGGCCCCAGGTAGGCGTCCATTCGACCCACCAATCCTCTTGCGGGCGGACGGCGCTCTGCACGAAGTCGCTCTGGACCGACCAGTAGTGCACCGTGCGCGCGGCGAGTCCCAGCTGCCACGTCGCCCCCCGCGGCCGGCCGCTCAGCACGATGTCACGACCGATCCCCATGCGAAACTGGAAATTGGAGAAGTGGAACCGGTTCTCGATCGTCCTGCCGCCCACCGGGATCGTGTCGCCCGCGCTGGTCGCGGTCGGCGCCGCTGCGGCCGCCCAGGTGTCGCTCCAGATCGGCTCGTACACGGCGTCGAGCCCGAACGTCGCGGGGCCGCTGACCCGTGCCACGCCGACGCCGACCTGGTAGGCGTGCGAGTGTCCGGGGTCGCGGGGGATGTTCATCAGCGCGTAGTTCGGGATTTTCGGGTGTGACATCAGGTTCCCCGTCGCAAGCCAGCCGATCCGCCACCCCGACGCCGTGAGCGGGCGTGCATACTGCAGCGCCAGTCCCCACGTGTCGGTGCGATCGAGCTCGTGGTCGACGCGCGGACGCTGCTGCACGCTCTGCGTCCCGGGATCCCAGAACAGGTCGAGATAGCTCACGTCCTGCGACATGCCAAAGTGGTTATGGAGCACGACCGCGTCGAGCGCGCGGTCGCCCGCCCATTCCTTGAGCAGCCCCGCCCGCATGTCCACCTCGTGCCCGAACTGGTTGATGCTCTGACTGCCGGGGTAGAGGAGGTCGACGCCGTCCATCACGTTGAGCCGCGCCCAGGAGAAGCTCGCCGCCAGCGAGACCTTCTCCTGCGGCAGCGTCTTGCCAATGAGCGCGAACACGTACGCATTGCCGTGTGACTCGGGCGCGGGCGGCGTCACGACGATGGGAAGCGGACCCTGCACCACCACCCCCGGCGGCGGTGGCCCCATCAGCACCGACCCCGGCGGTGTGCTCGGGTCGACCTCCTGGACCGCGATCGACAGCGCGCCGAACCAGGAGCCCAGGGGCGCGATGACCGCGACGGGCAGCGTGCGCCCGCCGCCAGCGTTGTTCGAGACCCCGTAGACGATGGGCGACCCTAAGAACCGCGGGGTCGAGAGGCGGCCCCCCTTGGCGGGGTTGCGGAACGGATCGAGCAGCGTGTCGGGGAGTGCGATCGAGACGCCTCCCATGCCCTGATTCAGCGACGGGAACACGTCGAACTGATCGCCCTGGGCGACGGGGAGCGTCTTGATGGAAATGAGCTGCGCTCCGAGCGGTTGAGCGGTGATAAGAAAGAGCGCCGACAGGGCAAGCGGGCCGAGGACGGTCATCGGGCACCTCGCTTGAGACATGAGGAAGGCATACCGCAGCCTTTAAAGACGAATACCCTGAGGGGGGTGGACGGCGTCACACAAAGGGGGGCCCGTTGGCTGCCTCACTTGCGTGGTGTGGCCGCCACAGGTGAATCTTGCAGTACTCAAAAAACCGGCCCAGACCGTGAGCCCCTGGCAAGAGACCCTCGCACGCTCGCTCCGCGCCCTGCACCTGAACAGCCTGCGCAGCAGGCTCCTGGCGCTCGCCTTGCTCGCGACCATGATCCCAACGGTCGCGATCCTCTCCTCGTTCCGCCACGAGCAGCCGTCGCTCAGCGACACGGTGGCGCAGGAGCTCCGCAGCGTGAGCTCCGAGGCGGCGCGCCAGGCGGACGTCTGGCTGGACGAGCGCCTGTCCGATCTGCGCGTGGCCGCGGGCTCCTTTGTCCTGTCCGAGAATCTCGCCAAGGTCCGGCCGGGGGCGTCGGGCGGCCAGGCGTTGGCCCGGTTGCGCGACTATCTCAACTCGGTGCGCGAGCGCTGCACCGGGTGCGAGGCCCTGCTGGTCGCGGACGCGCGGGGACGCACGGGAGCGACGAGCGTCGGCCGGACCACCGCCATGCAGGTCCCGCCCGAGCGGCTGAACGGGCTCCGCACCGGCGACGCGTTCGTGGGCGACGCGTACTGGGACGCGGGGGTGGGCAAGGCCGCGGTCGTGCTGGCGGTGCCGGTGCGCGAGGCGGACGGGCGGTTCCTCGGCGCCCTGGTCGCCAAGGTGAACCTGCGTTCGGTGGGCGACATGCTGCAGCGGCTCGCCGCCGACGACCCGAAGAACGTCTATCTGATGACCGACGAGGGCAAGCTGGTCATCGGTACCCGCGGCAGCTCGGCCGAGCTCATGCGGACGCGGCTGCCCAAGGCGATGGTGCAGACGCTGCTCGACAAGGAAGGGCAGGTGGTCGAGTACAAGCGCCCGGACGGGCAGGACGCCGTCGGGACGCTGCGGCGCGCGCCGCAGCTGCGGGTGGCGGCGGTAGCGGAGCTGCCCCGGGCGGCCGCGATCCGTCCGGTTGGCCAGCCGCGTCACGGCGCCGGGCTGCTCCTCGCGGCCCTGCTCGCGGGAGTGGGCGTAGTGGCCGGCGGTGTGGGCCTGCTGGTGGTGCGCCCGCTCGGGCGCCTCACGCGCGCCGCGACCAAGGTGGCCGCCGGCGATTTGTCTGTGGAGTTGCCAGCCGGCACCGGCGGTGAGGTCGGCGACTTGATGCGCGTGTTCAACAACATGGTCGTCCGGCTGCGGGAGCGTGAGGCGCAAGGGGAGCTGGAGCGTCTCTCCGTCACCGATGCCCTCACCGGGCTGTACAACCGACGGCACCTCATGGGCACGCTCGCCAACGAGGTGCAGCGGTCACGGCGGCTACGGCGCACGTTTTCCGTGCTGCTGGCGGACGTCGACCACTTCAAGCAGTACAACGATACGCACGGCCACCTCGCCGGAGATGCCGTGCTCGTGAAGGTCGCGGAAATCTTCCGGAAGATGACCCGCGCCGTGGACTCGGTGGCGCGCTACGGCGGAGAGGAGTTCGTCGTGATGCTGATCGAAGCGCCGATCGCGATCGCGGCCACGGTGGCCGAGCGCATCCGCGCGCGGGTGGCGGCCGAGGCGTTCGAGGGCGGCAAGATGTCGGTGAGCATCGGCGCCGCGGAGTACCCGGCGCACGGCGACACGCCGGAAGAGCTGATCGCGAGCGCCGACGCCGCGATGTACCGGGCCAAGAGCGATGGCCGGGACCGTGTTATGGTCGCGGTGGGCGGCCCGGCGCCGGAGGGGGAAAAGAAGGGGCGGCGCAAGGCGGACCGCTAGCTCTCGGCGACGCGTGACGTCCGCCACCTTGCTCGGGCTCGTGGCGACCCTCTGCCCGGTAGCCACGGCCGTCGCGCAGACCCCCCAGCTGCTCGGCGCCCAGGCGACCTTTATCGATCAGCACCTTGCGCGGTTTCACGCCCTCTACAGCGGCCCCCGCAGCCTGGATAGCGCCGGGGACACCAAAGCCACCGATACCTACGGCGCGTACCTCGGCGCGCGGCTGGCCACCCGCCTTCACGTCTATATGGACCTCGAGATGGCGCGCGGGGCGGGGGTCGGCAGAGCGATGGGACTTGGCGGGATCACGAACGGCGACGTCATTCGGCAGGGGAGCGCCAACCTCGGCCAAGGTCCCTACGTGGCGCGCCTGTTCGTCCGATACCTCATCCCGTTCGGGTCTGGGCGGGACACGCTGGCGCGCGGGATGGACCAGCTTCCGGGTCTGGAGCCAAGCACGGGGCTCGAAGTGAGTGTGGGGAAGCTCGCCGCGTCCGACGCCTTCGATCAGAACCGCTACGCCAACTCGACCCGCACGCAGTTCATGAACTGGGGGCTGTTTCAGAACACCGCATGGGATTTCGCGGCGGACACGCGTGGCTATACCTGGGGAGCGATGGTCGCCTGGGTGCACCCGCGGTGGAGCGTTCATCTGGGCAGCTTCGCGATGCCAACCATGGCTAACGGCAACGCGTTCGACGGCTTCCCGCGCGCCCGGGGCGACAACATCGAGCTCACGGTCCGCCCCGGCGAGAGCGGCACCGCGGTCCGGCTGCTGGCGTACGAGAACCACGCGCGGATGGGCAGTTACGCCGGAGCCCTCGCCCGCGCCGCGACGACGCACAGCGTCCCCGACATCGCGGCGGATGACCGTCCGGGACGGACCAAGGTCGGGCTGGGCCTGAACATCGAGCAGCCGCTCGCCGACGGTCAGGAGACCGGCCTGTTCGCGCGCGCCGGTTGGAGCGATGGCAGGAACGAAGACTTCGCGTTCACCGAAGTGGACCGCCACCTGAGTGCGGGGTTGCAGCTCGTCGGCGCGCACTGGGGCAGGTCCGCGGATCGCGTCGCCGTCGCGTACGTGCTGCACGGGCTGTCCCCGGACCACCGTGCCTATCTGACGGCGGGTGGCTCGGGAGTTCTGTTGGGCGATGGCCGCTTGCGATATGGAGCGGAGGGCATCTTGGAAGCGTACTACCGGGTCCAGTTCGGCCGGTACGTTCAGCTGGGCCCCGACGTACAGTGGATTCGGAATCCCGGTTACAACCGCGACCGGGGCCCGGCCAGCGTGATCTCGGTACGCCTGCACGTGGGCTACTAGCCGGGAGAGCGCAACGTCGCGCCGTCCCCGAGGCTCGCAAAGATCGGCACGAGCACGAGGATCGCCAGCGCGGTGGTGATCATCGCCCCGACCACCACGCGGGCGAGGGGTTGCTGGGCTTGAGCGCCGATTCCCGTCGAGATCGCCGCCGGGAGCAGGCCGAGGCCGGCGGCGAGGCAGGCCATCAGGATGGGGCGCAGTTCGAGAAGGGCGCCCTGCTGCACGGCCTCGCTGAGCGCATGCGGCGTCACTCGCTCCACCCGTCGGATCCCCGACAGAAACACGCAGCCCCCGAGCGTGCCGACCCCGAGGGCCGACGTGAAGCCCACGGCCGCGGAAATGCTGAACGGCGTTCCGGTGACCAGGAGCGCGAGCACGCCGCCGATGGCCCCAAAGGGCAGGACTGCGAGGACGACGCCCGCGTCGCGCCACGAGTTGAACAGCGTGTAGAGGAGTGCCAGGATCACCACCAGGCTGATCGGAATCACGACGGCGAGTCGCTGTTGTTCCCGCCGCAAGCTCTCGTACTCGCCGGCCCACTCGTAGTAATAGCCGGCAGGGAGGTGGACCGACGCCGCGAGGCGTGCCTGCGCTTCGTGGATCGTGCTCGCGAGGTCGCGTCCGCGCACGCTGAACTTGATGGGGATGTAGCGTTGGCCGTTCTCGCGATAAATCATGAAGGCGCCTTGCTGCAGCGCCACCCGCGCCACCTGGCCTAGCGGCACCCGCCCTCCATCCGGCGTGGGCAGCAGGATGTTGCGAATCGCCTCCGGGTTTGCGCGATAGGGCGGCGCATAGCGGACGGTGAAGTCGAACCGGCGGTCGCCCTGCAGCACCTGGGTTGCGGCTTGCCCCCCGACGGCGGCTTGCACGGCGACGTCCACGTCGGCGGCCGCCAATCCGTAGCGGGCGCCGGCCTCGCGGTCGATCGAAACAAGGAGTTCGGGCTGACCCGTCTCCTGCAGCACGGCAAGGTCCCGGATGCCGCGCACCTGAGCCATCACGTCGCGGATCTGGGCGGCCTGCTGCGCCAGCACGTCGATATCTTCGCCGGACAGCTTGAGCGAGTTTTCGCCTTTGACGCCCGACATCGCCTCCTCGACGTTGTCTTGGATGTTCTGCGAGAAGGCGAAGCTCACGCCCGGAAACCGGCTGAGCGTCGCGTCAAGCTGCCGGATGAGCTTTGTCTTTGTGAGTCCGCCGGGCCACTCCATTTCGGGTTTCAGCTGCACGAAGAACTCGATGTTGTTGAACGTCGTCACGTCCGTGCCGTCGTCGGGGCGCCCCAGTTGCGAGATGACGTGGGTCACAACGGGAAAGCCCCGCAGCGCCTGGCGGATCTCGTCCGCCAGCTTGGACGACGCCTCGAACGAGATGTCCACGGGCAGCGTGGCCCGCACCCACAGGTTGCCTTCCTCGAGCTTCGGCATGAATTCGCCGCCCATCAGCTTCATCAGCAAGAGCCCGAGGGCAAGCGCCCCACCGGCGCCCGTGAGCACGGCTCGCCGGCGCTGCAGGATTCTGGGGAGCAGGCGCGCGTAGCCGCCGGACAGCCAGGTCGTGAGGCGTGGCGGGGCGGAGGTCGAGCCGGCACGTCCCCCCATCCACGACGTGAGGACGGGCGCGAACACGAGCGCGAACAGCAACGCGCCGGTCAAGGCGAACCCGTACGTCAAGGACATCGGCGCGAAGATCCTGCCGGGCACGCCCCGCATCGTGAACAGGGGCAGAAAGGCGACGAGGATCACGAGGGTCGAGAAGAGCACCGGCTTGGCCGCTTCGGCCGTGGCCTCGGCGATCACGTCGAAGGCCGGCTCGCCGGGCGACCGGCTGGCCAGTCGGCGGTGAACGTTTTCCACGACCACGACCGCGGCGTCCACGAGAATGCCGAAGTCGATCGCGCCGATCGAGATGAGGTTGGCCGAATTCCCCGTCGCGACCATCAGTCCGAAGGCGAACAGGACCGACAGCGGGATGGTGAGCGCGGTAATGAGAGACATGCGCACGTCGCCCAGAAACACCAGGAGCAGGCCGGTCACGAACGCCAGCCCGAGCAGTACGAGGTGCCCCACGGTGCGGGTGGTCACGTGAATCAAGTCCGTGCGATCATAGATGGTGTGCAACCGCATCCCCGGCGGGAGTCGTCCGCTGTTGAGGGCCGCTACGTGCTGGCGCAGCAGCCGCAGTGCGGGCAGCGATTGCTCGCCGCGCTGGAGCAGGACGATGCCTTCGACGATGTCGCTATCGGCATCCATCCCCACGCGGCCCAGCCGCGGCTGAAACCCCTCGTGCACGGCCGCGACGTCCTTCAGGAACACCGGCACGCCGTTGCGCTCGGCGACGATCACGTCCTTCATGTCGTCGAGCGTCTGCAGCAGCCCCACGCCTCGCACGTTGATGCTCTGGCTTCCGAGGCTCAGGTAGTTGCCGCCGACATTGGCGTTGCTGGCGTTGACCGCGGTGAGCACCTGGGCCAACGTGACCCGGTAGTCGAGCAGTTTCTGGGGATCGACGTCAGCCTGGTACTGGCGCGTCGTGCCGCCGAACGTCACGACGTCGATGATTCCGGGGACCTGCTTGATCTCGCGACGGGCGTACCAGTCCTGGATCGCCTTCAACTCGTTCAGGGAATAGCCGGGCCCGTGGAGCCGGTAGCGGTAGATCTCTCCGATGGGCGACCAGGGCGAGAGCTGCGGCGTGAGGTTGTTCGGCAGGCTGACGAACTGCATGCGGTCCAAGGCTTCCTGCCGGTCCGCGAAATAGTCGGTGCCGTACGCGAAG
>Ga0209055_1001423_pt1 | contig 15799 bp, 14 predicted proteins | sample GraSoiAngelo_110_FD_185875 | JGI IMG/M metagenome (GOLD analysis project Ga0209055, IMG submission 185875) | Grasslands soil microbial communities from the Angelo Coastal Reserve, California, USA - 14_0903_12_30cm (SPAdes) (version 2) | ecosystem: Environmental > Terrestrial > Soil > Grasslands ... | reverse complement strand
ACCTGGTGCTTCTCGGGAATCTCGCGCTCCCAGGGGTCGGGCGTGAGCTGCTTGTACCCCAGTGACAGTCGCTCCTTCTCTTTGTCGATTTTGAGGACCACGGCTTCCACTTTCTGGCCCTTCTTGAAGATCTCGGAGGGATGCTTCACGTGCTTGGTCCAGGACATGTCGGAGATGTGGATCAAGCCATCCACGCCTTCGTCCAGCCCGACGAACGCGCCGAAATCCGTGAGGCTCTTGACCTTGCCCTCGATCTTGGTGCCGATCGGGTACTTCGTCTCCACGAGGTCCCAGGGATTCGGCGCCACCTGCTTCATCCCGAGAGAGATCTTGCGGGCGGCCTCGTCCACATTGAGCACCTGCGCTTCCACCTGCGCGCCGACGGAGACGATCTTGGACGGGTGCCGGACTTCGTGCGACCAGCTCATCTCGGAGACGTGGACGAGGCCTTCCACACCCGGCTCCAGCTCGATGAAGGCGCCGTAATCGGTCAAGCTGACCACCCGGCCCTTGATCCGGGTGCCGACCGGATACTTGGCGGCCACGCCCATCCAGGGATCGGCGCTCTTCTGCTTCAGACCGAGCGAGACGCGGCCGGTCTCGCGGTCATACTTGAGAACCATTACTTCGACACGGTCGCCGACCACGTAGATCTCCGAGGGATGGCCGATGCGGCCCCACGACATATCGGTGATGTGGAGGAGCCCGTCGATCCCGCCGAGGTCCACGAACGCGCCGTAATCTGTGATGTTCTTGATGGTGCCGTTCACGAGCTGGCCTTCGGTGAGGTTCGCCAGGGTCCGCTGCCGGCGTTGGTCGCGCGACTCCTCGAGCAGGAGTCGGCGGGACACGACCACGTTGCCGCGCCGCTGGTTGATCTTGATGATCTTCATGGGGAAGGTCTTGCCGATGAGCTGTTCGGGGTCACGCACCGGATGCAGGTCGATCTGGGAGCCGGGCAGGAAGGCTTTCACGCCGATGTCCACCATCATTCCGCCCTTGATGCGGCTGATGATCCGGCCTTCGACGATGGCCTCCTCGTTGTAGATGCGTTCCAGGTCTTCCCAGACCTTCATCTTGTCCGCTTTCTCTTTGGAGAGGATGAGGTTGCCTTCGCTGTCCTCGCGTTCCTCGATGTAGACCGGAAGTCGGGTGCCGGGCGTGAGCGCGGCCAGCTCTTGGGGCGTGAATTCCTCGGCGGAAATGATCCCCTCGGATTTGTAACCGATGTCCACGATCACCGCGTCCTTCTTGACCGTCACGACGGTGCCTTCGATGACCGATCCTTCCTCGAAGTTCTGGAAGGTCTGATCGTACATCGAGGCCATCGCGGCCTTCTCCGGTGATCCCGTTTTCAACTGTTCAAGCGTTTCCATTCGCCGTATCACGCCTCCCCACACATGACCTGATGTGACACCCAGGGTTAAAGGTTAACTGCTTGCGGACCGGCCAGCGGCGTAGGGGGCTTGCACCCCGCCGAGTTCCGCGATACGGTCCATGATCTCCTGACTGATCCGCTGAAACACGTCCTTCTTCTTGCTCTCGCTGTCGAGCTCCTTCACAAGCGCCGAGAAATCCAGCGGCGCGCCGTAGATCACCCGGATCGGGCGCAGCCGGATCCACTTGGACCCTGGCGGGAGCACGTCGTACGTGCCTCCCAGGTAGGCTGGCACCACGGGACAGCCGGTCGCAGCCACGATGATCCCGACGCCCGGCTTGCCGGGCTTGAGCCGTCCATCCTCCGAACGACCGCCTTCCGGGTAAATAGCCACCGCCTGCCCGGCTTTCACGCGGCGGATGGCTTCCTCAAACCCAGTGCGGTCCACGCGCTCCCTGCGGATTGGGATCCACCCCATGTGCCGCATCAACCAAGCCGTCGGTCCGGAGAAAAGGTCCATGCGGCCCATAAACCATGCCCGCCGGGGCATCCCGCAACCCAGGATCGGGATGTCCAGGTAGCTGGCATGGTTCGCGGCGATCAGCACTCCGCCGCTCTTTGGCACGAGGTGCGCGCCGGAAACCCGGAGCCTGAACAACCCCGTCGCCAGCAGCCGGACTGCCGCCCACGCCAGCCAGTACAGCACCATTACCGGCGGGCGGCCGTCTTGCGCTCGATCAAGCGCACCATGCGCTCGACGACTTCCTCAATCGTGAGCCGGCCGGTGTCGATGATCACCGCGTCCGGAGCCGCCGTCAGCGGGGCGCTTGTCCGCGTCCGATCGCGCCCGTCGCGGGCTTCCAGCTCACGCTGCGTCTCCGCCAACTCCGCCACCTGCCCCGCGCCGACGAACTCCGCATGCCGTCGACGCGCCCGCTCCGCCGACGAGGCCTCCAGAAAGAACTTCACGGGCGCCTGAGGGAAGACCCGAGTCCCCATATCCCGGCCTTCCGCGACGAGGCCCGGGGCGCCTGCTTGGCGTGCGACGTTCTGCTGGATCGGCAGCAACCAGGCCCGCACCTGGGGCAAGGCGGCCACCTGGGAGGCCGCCCTGCTGACCTCCGGCGTCCGCAACTCGTCCCCCAAGACTTGGCCGTCGACTTCGACGACCATCCCACCACCGACAGTGGACGACGCAGTTAACTTCGTCGTCGCGCAGAGCCGGCGTATCGCATCAGAATCCGCCGGGTCGGTGCCAGCGGTCAAGGCCTTCCACGCGACGGCGCGATAGAGCGCGCCGGAATCCAGGTACGTGTAACCGAGTCGTGCGGCGATCAGCTTGGCGACGGTACTCTTGCCAACCCCGGACGGGCCGTCGATGGCGACGATCATCGGCGCAGTGCTGTCAGCCCCTGTAGAGGGCTTTGCGTCCCACGAACCCGGTATTGTATTCACCCTTGCCCCAAAGGTGTCAATAACCCTCTCAATTGCTTATCAAACCCGGGAAATGAGGTCGCCACGCAGGCGGTGTCCTCAACCCGCGTCTCACCCCGCGCCACCAGCCCTGCGACCATCATGGACATGGCCACGCGATGGTCCCCGTGGCTCTGGCAGACGGCTCCAGTCAAGGGGCGGCCGCCCGCGATGCGCAGGCCGTCGGGCCGTTCCTCGACCGCGGCGCCCAGGCGCCGCAACTCCATCGCCATGGCGGCGATCCGATCGCTCTCCTTCACCCGCAGTTCTTCCGCACCGCTGATGATGGTTTCGCCTTGGGCGCAGGCCGCAGCCACGCAGAGGATCGGAAACTCGTCGATCGTCTTGGGAATACGCTCGGGCCCGATCGTCACCCCGCGCAGGGGCGCTGAGCGGACGCGCAGGTCCGCGACCGGCTCCCCGGCCTGCGTGCGGGGGTTCAGCAGCTCGATGTGCGCGCCCATCGCTTGTAAGATTTCGAGGACTCCGGTCCGTGTGGGATTGACGCCCACCCCCGTGATCGTCACCTCCGAATTGGGGACCAGCGAGGCGGCCACGAGAAAGAAGGCAGCGGCCGAGAGGTCGCCCGCCACGGCGATGTCCTTGGCCGTGAACGCACGCTGGCCGGTCAGGCTCACCGTGAGGACGTTTCGCGTCACCGGGATGCCGAGGTAGGCAAACAGGCGTTCTGTGTGGTCCCGCGACAGGGCGGGCTCGGTCACGCTCGTGGTGCCCTCAGCGAAGAGGCCGGCCAGCAGCACGGACGACTTCACCTGGGCGCTGGCGATCGGCGAGCTGTAGGCGATGCCCCGCAGGCGCGCGCCGACGATGGCGAGCGGCGCGAGTTCCCCGCCGCGGCGCCCGGCGATCACCGCGCCCATCTCGCGGAGCGGCCCGACGACGCGGCCCATGGGCCGCCGCCGGATCGAAGGGTCGCCGGTCAAGACGGAGAAGAAGTCCTGTCCGGCCAGCACGCCGACGAGCAGGCGGATGCCTGTGCCGGAGTTCCCGCAATCCACGATCGAATCCGGTTCTCGTAGCCCCCACAGGCTCTTGCCTGTCACCCGCAGGCGGTCTGGTGCGATCTCGACGGGCACACCCATCGCCTGGAACGCCGCCGCTGTGTGCAGGCAGTCCTCGCCGGGGCAGTAGTTGGAGATCGTGGCCTCACCGTCCGCCAGCGCGCTGAGAATGATCGCGCGGTGGGTGATGGATTTGTCTCCCGGAACCGTGAGGGTACCGTGCAAAGGCATCAGGTGATCTTCTCCCGCCGTTGCTTCGCCAGGGTGAACTCACGGACCAGCCCTTCGCCGTCGCCGGCCTTGAGGATCGCCTTGACGTGATTGAGGCGGGCCTCGTACAGCTCGATCTGGTTCAAGAGGTTGTCCCGGTTCCACAGACAGATGTCCCGCCACATTTCGGGTGACGAGGCCGCGATGCGGGTGGTGTCCTTGTACCCGCCTCCGGCGAACGCTTGGAGGTCAAGGTCGGGTATGAACCGTTCCTGGAACGTCGCGATGGTGTTCACGATTGCGAAGGCCAGCACGTGCGGCAGGTGGCTGACGGCGCCCAGGACCCCGTCGTGCAGCATGGGATCCATCTCACGTATCCGAGCGCCGCAGGCTTCCCAGAGGCGGCGTACCTTCGCCAGCGCGTCTGGGTCTGTCTGCGAGGTCGGCGTCAGAATACACAGGGCGTCGCGGAACAAGTCCGGGCTCGCCGCCTCGACTCCGGTCTTCTCCTTGCCGGCGATGGGGTGCATGCCGACCACCCGGATGCCAGCCGGCGCGAGCGCCTCCATGCGCTCGACCAGCGGGCCTTTGACGCTCCCCACGTCCGTCACGATGGCGCCCGGAGCGAGCCGCGGGGCGCACGTGCGGAGCACGGCTTCGAAGGTGTCCACCGGCGTGGCGAGCACGAGCAGATCGGATCCGGCCGCCGCCTCCGCCAGGTCCGTGACGTAGCGGTCGATGGCCTTCAGCTCGACAGCCCTCTTGAGATTCTTGACCCGCCGGCCGGCGCCGACGATGGTTTTGACGAGTCCCTGCTGCTTGCAGGTCATCCCAAGCGAGCCACCGATGAGGCCTACGCCGACGATGGTCATCTGCTGGAACAACGGGAAGGGGCGCGCCTTGGCGCGGCGGGAGCGGGTGGGGGGGACGCGTGCCATTAGATCTCGCGGTCCACCGCCTCCGCGATCTTCTTGAGGTCCTTCATCAGCTCTTTGAACTTGGAGGGCTTGAGCGACTCCTCGCCGTCGCAGAGGGCGCATTCTGGGTTGGAGTGCACTTCGATCAACAGGCCGTCCGCGCCGGCCGCGATGGCGGCTTTGGCCATGGGCGCCACCAGTTCCCACTTGCCTGTGGCGTGGCTGGGATCCACGATGACCGGCAGATGCGAGAGGGCTTTCAGCGCGGGGACGGCCGAGAGGTCCAACGTGTTGCGGTACTGGGCCTCGAAGGTGCGGATGCCGCGCTCGCAGAGCATCACATTCTTGTTGCCGCGAGACATGATGTATTCGGCGGAGAGCAGCCACTCCTTGATGGTTGCCGAGAGGCCGCGCTTGAGGAGCACCGGCTTGTCGTAGGCGCCGACCTCCTTCAGGAGTTCGAAGTTCTGCATGTTGCGGGCGCCGATTTGGATGATGTCGGTTTTCTCGAGGAAGTACTCGATGTCGCGCGGGTCCAGGATCTCGCTGACGACCGGCAGGCCCGTCTGCCGCTTGGCCTCGGCCAGGAAATCCAGTCCCTCGTTGCCGAGCCCCTGAAAACTGTATGGCGAGGTGCGGGGCTTGTAGGCGCCCCCGCGCAGGATGCTGGCCCCGGCGGCCTTCACTTCCTGGGCGATCCCAAGCGTCAGTTCTTTCTTCTCCACGGCGCAGGGTCCGGCCATGATCGCCACCTTCCTGCTGCCGACCTTCACACCACTGACGTCGATGATCGTGTCGTCTTTCTTGAACTCGCGCCCCGCCAGCTTCCAGGGCGCCAGAATCGGGACCACCTCTTCGACACCAGGGATGGCCCGGAGCGGGTGGTTGGCGAGCAGCCGGTCGTCGCCGATCACGCCGATGATGGTCCGCTCCTGCCCCTTCGAGAGGTGGGGGCTGAGGCCGAGTTCCCGCACGCGGTCCATCACGTGCTCGATCTCTTTTTCCGTGGCGTCGGGTTTCAGCACGATAATCATGAAAAGGCGCTCCTTACCTTACTTGCTTAGCACTGTCTGTAGTGCGGTGATAAACCGTTCATTCTCCTCTGGCAAGCCGATCGTGACCCGGAGGAACGGACCACTCAGGTGTCGCACGATGACGCCACGGCGGAGCAGGGCCTCGAACACGGCATTGCCGTCTTGGTGCACGTCGAAGTACAGGAAATTGGCCTGGCTGGGCACGACGGTGAGCCCCAAGGCCCTGAGCCGCTCCGCCAGGTAGGCCATCCCCTCCGTGTTCAACCGCCGGCTTTCGCGGACGTGCTCTTCATCCGCGAGGGCGGCCAGCGCGGCCTTCTGCGCGAGACTGTTCGTGTTGAACGGCGGCCGGATGCGGTTCAGGTGCTGCACGATCTCCGGGGTGGTCAGGCCGTAGCCGATCCTTAGCCCCGCCAGCCCGTAGATCTTCGAGAAGGTCCGCAGCAGCACGACGTTGCGGCCGGCCTTGAGCAGCGACATCGTGTCGGGATAGTCGGCTGCCGTCACGTACTCGTAGTAGGCCTCGTCGAAGACGACGATGACATCCGGAGGGATCGCCCGCATGAACGCGGTGACCGCGGCGGCCGTGACATACGTGCCGGTCGGATTGTTCGGGTTGCAGATGAACGCCAGCCGCGTCTTCGGGGTGATGGCTTTCGCCATGGCGGGCAGGTCGTGGCGGTGCTCCTTCAACGGGACCAGAACCGGTTTGGCGTGCTCGGCCGCCACGTCGATCTTGTAGACGACGAAGCTGGGATCGGCCATCACCGCCTCGTCCCCCGGTTCCAGGAAGGCCTTGGTCAGCAGCGTGATGACTTCGTCAGACCCGTTGCCCAGGATGATCTGGTCAGGCGTCACCTTCCACCGCTCCGCCAGGGCGTCGCGCAGGTAGTAGCCCCCGCCGTCGGGATAGCGATTCACCGTCTTCGCGGCCTCGGCCAGGACCGCGAGTGCCTTGGGCGACGGACCGTGCGGGTTCTCGTTGGAGGCCAGCTTGATCGACCCGGTGATGCCGAGTTCGCGCTCCACTTCCTCGATGGGCTTGCCCGGCGAGTAGGGGACGATGCCGGCGATGTCGGGGCTGATGCGGATGGCCATGGCAGTCCTTAGCTGTGTGCGGGATAGGAGCCGAGGATCTTGAGGAACAGGCAGCGGGACTTCAGCTCGGTCAAGGCCTTCTTGACGCGGTCTTCGTCCATGTGCCCTTCGCAGTCGATGAAGAAGATGTACTCCCAGGCCTTCCGTCTCGACGGCCGGGACTCGATTTTCGTCAGGTTCACGCCGCTGGACGCGAAGGGGCGGAGGAGTTCGTAGAGGGCGCCGACCTTGTCCTTGACCGACAACATGATCGAGGTCTTGTCCTTCCCGGTACGCTCCGCGGGCTTCTGGGAGAGCACCAGGAACCGCGTGTAGTTGTTGATGTTGTCCTCGATGCGGGCCTTCAGGACCTTCAACCCGTAGATTTGCCCGGCCAGTTCGGACGCGATGGCCGCGGTCGTGGGATCTTCGGCCGCGATCTCGGCGGCGCGGGCCGTGCTGTGCACTTCCGATACAGGCACGCCCGGCAGGTTGGTCTCCAGCCAGTTGCGGCACTGGGCAATCGCGTGCGGGTGCGAGTAGATCCTCTTGATGCCGCCCAACGAGTCGGCCTTCGACAGCAGGTGGTGGGAGACTTCCTGTTGCACCTCGCCGTAGATCAGGAGATTGGAGTCGATGAACATGTCGAGCGTGTGGTTGACCACGCCTTCGGTGGAGTTCTCGATCGGCACCACGCCGAAGTCCGACCGACCGCGTTCGACCTCGTTGAAGACGTCCTTGATGGAGGTCAGCGGGACGTACTGGGCCGACGAACCAAACTTCTGGATGCAAGCGAGGTGCGTGAACGTGGCGGAGGGTCCCAGGTAAGCCACCTGCAGGGGCCCTTCCAGCGCCAAGGACCCGGACATGATCTCGCGGTACACGGCACGCAAGCCATCGGTGGGGAAGGGGCCGGGGTTGTTTTTGCAGAGCCGATCGAGAATCTCAGCTTCGCGGGCCGGGGTATGGAGGTTGGCCTGTGAATCCTGGGCCTTCTTCAGCTTCCCGATCTCGATGACATGGCGGGCACGTGCGTTGAGCAGACGGATGATCTCGTCATCGATCTTGTCGATTTCTTTACGAAAGGCCTGGAGCGACTTAGGGTCTTTCATGGGCATCTTCGCCTAAAAGGAAATCGTCACTATAGCCGACATCGACCTGATTTGCAAGGAATTACAAGGGAGTGCCGACAAAAGGAAGGCTTCGGAAGGCGATGGTCTGGCCCAGGTTCAGGACAAGAGATCTTTTTGTTTTTCAAAGTGTTGGAACGCAAGCCGGGATGCGACGCGGCCGCGGGAAGTCCGCTCCAGGTACCCGGCCTGGATCAGGTAGGGTTCGTACACGTCCTCGACGGTCTCGCGTTCTTCGCCGAGGGCCGCGGCCAGGGAGTCCACGCCCACCGGCCCCCCGCCGAACTTCTCGATGACAGTGAGCAATAGCTTGCGATCCATCTCGTCAAAGCCTGCGGAGTCCACGCCGACCCAGGCCAGGGCGTCGTCGGCGACTGCCCGGGTCACGCGCCCATCGGATTTGATCTGCGCGTAGTCCCGCACACGGCGGAGCAGGCGGTTGGCGATGCGAGGCGTGCCGCGGGCACGGCGCGCGATCTCGGCCGCGCCATCTTTCTCGATCGTCATCTTCATGATCCCGGCTGAGCGCAGGACGATGGCCTCCAACTCCTCCGGGGCGTAGAAGTCCAGCCGCTGGACCAGGCCGAACCGCTCGCGCAACGGTGAGGTCAGCGACCCGACGCGCGTGGTCGCTCCGATCAACGTGAATCGCGGCAGGTCGAGCTTGATCGTGCGGGTGGACGGGCCTTGCCCGATGATCAGGTCGAGTTGGAAGTCTTCCATCGCCGGATACAGCGCTTCTTCGACCGGAGCGGGCAGGCGATGCACCTCGTCGATGAACAGGATATCACCCTCCTGCAACGTGGTGAGGATGGCGGCGAGGTCGCCGGCGTGGCTCAGGACGGTCCCGGAGGTGGAGCGGATGGCGACGCCCATTTCCCGAGCGATGATGTGGGCGATCGTGGTCTTGCCGACGCCCGGGGGTCCGTAGAACACGCAGTGGTCGAGCGCTTCCTTGCGTTGCTTGGCTGCATCCATGCAGATGCGCAGCGCGTCCTTCATGCGCGCCTGGCCGACGTACTCCTCGAGCGTCTGCGGGCGGAGCGTGGCCTCGACGGCCTTCTCGTCGTCCGCCGGCTGCATCGTCACAATGCGCTCCGCCATCTCACCCCTCATCTCCCAGCTGGCCGCAGACCCTTCGAAGCTCCGTCGTGGCGTGTGAGGCAACGGCCTGCGCTGCTGGGGTTCGGTTAAGTAAAGAGATGTCGGGCTCGCCGGCGCCCTTCTGAGGAACGTCCAGGCGAGACCGACCGGACAACGGCGCGTCGTAGGTAGGAATGCTTCGGCGCATGTGGCCGTGCCAAAGACGCCATGAGGGAGCGAGCCGCGTCACTTCGCCAGCTCCTTCAGCACCTCGCGGATGAGGTCCTGAAGGGGCGTCTCGCCGTTGCGGCTGGCCAGCACCTGCTTCACCACCTCTTTCGCTTCGGCTGCCTTGTAGCCGAGATTGGTCAAGGCCGACAGCGCGTCGTCCATGAGCCGGCTGGAGGGCTCGGCGGCCTTGGCTGCCCGGTGATCCATGGGGCCCGCCAGCTTCTCGATCTTGTCCTTGAGCTCCAACGCCAGGCGTCCAGCCGATTTTTTGCCGATGCCGGGCACCGAGGCAAGGACCCTGTGATCGTCGTTCCGGACCGCTGACGCGAGGTCATCCACGCTCAAGGTGGAGATCACGCTCAGCGACAGCTTGGGCCCGATGCCGGACACCCCCAGCAGGAGCAGGAACGCGTCCTTCTCGCGCTGCGTGAGGAAGCCGAATAGTTGAATGGCGTCCTCGCGGACGTGGGTATGGATGACGAGAGTGACGGATTGGTTGAGAGCGGGGAGCTGATAGTAGGTGCTCAGCGGAATGAGGACGTCGTAGCCCACTCCCTGCACATCGATGATGACTCCTCCCGGATGTTTGGATGCAAGGCGGCCGGTGAGCGAGGCAATCATCCTGCCGCTGCGACCTTCTCCATGATCTCTTCCGGAATGTCGAAGTTCGAGTGGACCTTCTGGACGTCGTCGTGGTCTTCCACCGTATCGATCAGCTTCAGCACGTGTTCCGCGTTTTTCTCATCGAGCTTGACGTAGTTCTCCGGGACAAAGGTGATCTCGGCCAGCGAGGTCTCGATCTTGGCGTCGGCCAGGGCTTTCTTCACCTTCTCGAAGTCGTGGGGGTCGGTGATGACCTCGTAGGCTTTCTCATCCGCCTTCATGTCCTCGGCGCCGGCGTCCAGGGCGAGGCTCATGAGCTTGTCCTCGTCCACCTTGCCCTTCTCCACGACCAGCAGGCCCTTTTTGTGGAACTGCCAGGCGACGGCGCCGGCCTCCGCCAGGTTGCAGTTCTGCTTGGAGAAGATGTTGCGGATCTCCGCCACCGTCCGGTTCCGGTTGTCGCTCGTGAGATCAATCAGCAGGGCGCAGCCTCCTGGCCCGTAGCCTTCGAGTTGGAACTCTTCGAAGTGGATGCCTGGGAGCTCGCCGGTTCCGCGCTGGATGGCTTTCTTGATGTTGTCGGAGGGCATATTGACGTCTTTGGCCTTGGCGATGGCCAGGCGGAGGCGGGGGTTGCCCTCGGGGTCGCCACCTCCGAGGCGTGCGGCGATGGTGATCTCACGGATGATCTTGGTGAAGATCTTGCCGCGCTTGGCGTCTACGGCCGCCTTGTGCCGCTTCGTGGTCGCCCAGTGACTATGGCCCCCCATGACCTCACCTCTTTTTCAACTGGAAAGGATTTATTCGACATGACGATGGGTCGGATTGTGACACAGGCTCGCGAAAGGTGTCAATGCGATGAGTATTGAGACACTACCGATCGACGGCGGACCGTGGGGACGCTCTGAAAAGACCAAATTGCATCGATCTTAGGGACCGTCTACAATCCGCCAACTGTTCGCTTTAAGCGGAGGAACAATGAACCAGTATGTGACCTTGGGTAGGACGGAACGTCAGAGTGAGGTAGAGTCTCTGACTCGATTCATCGTGTCCTCGATCGAAGCGGCACGTGTGGTCGAAACGCCGTTCTACCATTTGCAATTCGATAAAGTCTTCCCGGACGATATTTACAACGCCATGCGTGCGGCAATGCCGGTTGTGTCGGATTACCGGCCAATGTCAGGGCGCTCTAAGGGCAATGATCTGGCCGACGGCACTCATACGCGGGTTAAGATGGATTTGTTTCCCGAGTACATTCGCCACCTCCCTCCTCCCAAGCGGGCGGTATGGCGGGTTGTCGGACGTGCGTTGTGTTCACAGGCGGTCAAGGAAGTTTTGGTGCGGAAGCTCGGCCCGGCGCTCGCGCGCCGCTTTGGTCCCGACTACGTGAAGGTAGCCATGTATCCAATCCCGATTCTGACGCGCGATATTCCCGGATATCACATCAGTCCGCACACTGACACGCGCTGGAAGGGGATAACGGTGCAGCTTTATCTACCGACCGATGACTCTTTGCCGCATATCGGGACGATCTTCCACGAACGGCTGTCGGACGGTAGCTTGCCAAAGAAGACGCAAATGAAATTCTCACCCAACACTGGCTATGCCTTTGCGGTCGGCGAGGATACATGGCATTCGGCTGATACCGTCGGCGCTGAAGTGAAGACACGCGACAGCATCCTTCACACCTATTTTGTCGATGCGGGTCCGCTCTGCTTCCTAAGAAACCGCGTTAAACGTATCGGTAACTTCATCTCGAACGAAATCCGGAACGCCAAGCACTCCTAACCGGGCCTATCTTGCCAGCGCCTTGTGGATCTCGCGGGCGGTCTGCGGGCCGACGCCGCCGACGCGCTGGAGAGCCTCTTCGCTCGCCTCCGCCAAGGCTTCGACCGAGCCGAAGTAGCGCAGCAGGTCGCGGCGCTTGGCCGGGCCGACGCCGGGGATCCCGTCCAGCTTGGAGGAGAGGAGCGCCCGGCTTCTGAGATTCCGGTGGTACGAAATCGCGAAGCGATGGGCCTCGTCTCGGATGCGCTGCAAGACATGCGTGGCGGGTGAAGTCGGCTTCAGGATGACGGGGTTCTTCCGCCCGGGCAGAAAGATCCGCTCTTCCTTCTCGCCTTTTGCCTTGGCAAGCGCGACGATGTCAATCCGTGAGAGGCCCAGCTCCCGCAGGGCGTCCATTGCGGCGCCCAACTGCCCGATCCCCCCGTCGATCAGGATCAAATCCGGCAGGGGGCGCTGCTCCTCCTTGACGCCGGAGTAGTGGCGCAGGACGACCTCTTTCATGCTGGCGAAGTCGTTGGCGCCCTCGACGGTCCTGATGCGGAACTTACGGTAGTCCGATTTCTTCGGTCCGCCGGCCTCCCACACCACCATGGACGCGACTCCCTGGTTGCCCTGGATGTTGGAGATGTCGAACCCCTCGATGCGGGCCGGCGCCTTCTTGAGATGCAGCAGTTTCTGCATCTCCTCGACGGCGGCCCGCTCCGTGGCTTCGTCACGCAGGTGGTCTCGCAACGCGGCGGCGGCGTTCTCCTCCGCGAGCTGCACGAGATGGTGCTTGATCCCGCGCTCCGGCGCCAGGACGAGCACCTTCTCGCCCTTTTTCTCCGACAACCACCGGCTGATCAGGTCGGCCTCGGGCAGGGAAACCGGGAGCAGCACCTGCTTCGGCGGGATGACGTCCTTGCTGTAGAACTGCTCGATCACCGAGCGGACCAGCTCTTCATCCGAGGTGTCCTGGACCTGCCCCCAGTGGAAGTCCTTGCGGCCGACTAACAGGCCACCGCGGACGAACAGCATCTGGATGTCCGCCGCCGCACACTCCCGAACTAGGCCGACGACGTCCTGGTCCACGTTCTCGGTCTGGGCTACGCGCTGGCGCTCGAGGGTCCGCTCGATCTTGAAGATGCGGTCTCGGATGCGGGCGGCCTCCTCAAAGTCTTCCCGCTCGGCCGCTCCATCCATTCGCGCGCGGTAACTTTCCAAGAGTTCCGTGTTCCGACCTTCGAGGAACATCCGCGCTTGCTTGACGATCTCGTGGTACTCCTTGGATGTCTGGTAGCCGACGCAGGGGGCCATGCAGCGCTTGATCTCGTATTCGATGCAGGGCCGCTCGGCCTTGCCGTCGATCTCGATAGTGCACGTGGCCAGGGGAAAGATCTTCTTGATCGCGCGCAAGGTCTCCCGCAGCGCGCCGGCGGGAACGTAGGGGCCGTAGTAGAGCGCGCCGTCGTTCTGCACTTTGCGGACGATCGAGAAGCGGGGAAAGGCCTCCTTGATCGGCAGGCGCAGGTATGGGTAGTTTTTGTCGTCTCTTAAGATGACGTTGAAGCGCGGCCGGTGGCGCTTGATGAGATTGTTCTCGAGGATCAGGGCCTCCAGCTCGGACCGCGTGACCAGGGTCTCGATGTCGGTCACGAGCGAGAGCAATAGGCGGGTCTTGGGGGTCAGGTCCGCGCCCTTCAGGAAGTAGGAGCGGATCCTGTCGGCCAGGATGTTGGCCTTCCCGATATAGAGGATCTCGCCCCGTTTGCCCTTCATCAGGTAGACTCCTGGCGCGTCGGGCAAACGATCTAACCTGGCTAAGAGACTAGTGGGTGTGGGAGGGGCGCCTTTGGCGGGGCCCCCTTCCACGATGACGGTATCAGATACCATGAAAACTAGTGTAGACTAGAGATCATTGCTGGACAAGGGAGCGGGGAGACATGTTCGGGAACTCGTGGCACATTGGGCGCATCTTCGGCATCCCGTTGCGCGTTCACATCTCCTGGTTTCTCGTCTTCGCACTGGTGGCATGGCAAGGCCGGAGTTACTTTCCGTACGTGCTGCCGCAGTTCCCCTCTTGGGAATATTGGACAATGGGAATTGTGGCTGCCCTGTTGTTGTTCGCTTCGGTCCTGGTGCACGAGCTGGGCCACTGTCTCGTTGCGCTCCGGTACCGGATTCCGATCGCCCAGATCACCCTGTTCATCTTCGGTGGCATGGCGCAGATTCGGCGCGAGGCGCCGACGCCGAAGGCGGAGTTCCTGATCGCGATCGCGGGGCCGATCGTGTCGGTCGGGGTCGGCGTGGGCTTCTGGCTGTTCGCCGCGTTGCCGGGAGCGCCGCCTGAGATGACCGCCGTCTCGGAGCACCTGCGAAACATCAACTTGATGCTGGCGATCTTCAATCTCGTGCCCGGCTACCCGTTGGACGGGGGACGTGTGCTGCGCGCCGCGCTCTGGGCCTGGTCCAAAAACTTTCACAAGGCCACCCGGCAGGCGGCCCGGGCGGGTCAGGGCTTTGCGGTTCTGCTGATGCTCGTCGGGGCCTGGGACTTGGTCGCCGGCCTGGCCATCGGCGGCGTGTGGTTTCTCTTGATCGGGGCCTTCCTCTATACCGCCGCGCACAATACCCATCGCCAGGTTGCGTTCCAGGAGTCCGTGACGGGACTCCGGGTGGGCGACGTCATGACGTCGGAGGTGGTCGTGCTGGAAGCCGGGATGACCTTGGATGAGGCCGTGGACAACTACTTCCTGCGCTTGGGCTACGGGGGATTTCCGGTGGTGCATAACGGGCGTCTGGTCGGGATGCTGACCCTCAAGGAGCTCAAGACGATCCCGCGCAGCCAGTGGGGAACCCTCACGGTCGGCGAGGTAATGGCACCTCACAGCTTGCAGGCGGAGATTCATCCGGACGAGCCGATCACCGCCGCCATGGAGCGGATGTTCCACGACGACCGCAGCCGGCTGGTAGTGCGGGACGGGGACAAGGTGCGCGGTCTCGTCACGCGCTCCGGCATCGCGCGCTTCCTCGATCTCCGCCAGCGGTAGGGTCCGGTCACCAACGGCGCCTTCGTCGCGCCTCATGCGACGAGGCCTTCCTGCCTTCGTTACTCCGTTGTCTGGTCGGTCTCGTCTGGACGTTCCCTTGACCCGTTGCAACTGAAGAGCAACGGGTGCCCCGGCGCCGTCGATCCCGACACGTTAAAGCTATCGATACGTGTGTAGCGCAGGCGGCGCATCCTCACGCGCCATTGGTGACCCGGGTGAGTATTAGGCGCCTTCGTCTAAGCTGAGGACGCGGCGGTTGCCGTCGGCGTCCATCTGGACGGTCAGGTGGATAGAGGTGCCGAGCTGCAGTTTCCTGAAGAAGTCCATCATCCCGGCGTCGCGCGGGTACACCTTGAACATCATGTCGCTTTGGTTTCGAAGGTCCCGCCAGCGGCGTCCATCGTGCACGTGAGTCCAGACGATCCAGATCGCGTCCTCGTAGCCGTCGAAGGACTGCAGCCGCCCCACGATGCGGGTCGGCTTGTCGAACTTCATCTGCTGGATGATCCGCTCGAACTCGTCCGGCTGCTCGCCCGGCGGGAACATCGGCGGTGGTTCCTGCGCCAGCGCGACTGCGCCGATGAGCAACAGAGCAAAGGCGCTGATGATGACAGTCTTCACTGGCAGCATGACTTCATTATAAGCCAGAATCTTTACAAGCGGGTGGCGGCGAGCGGGGCCCGGGCGGAGCGCAGCTGTCGTTGCGAGGAGTCCGCGACGCGGCAACCTCGGCCGAGATTGCTTCAGCTGCGCCTCGCAATGACAACCCCCCTCACCCTGCCCTCTCCCTCAAGGGGCGAGGGACATTGAGATTACTTGAGCGG
>Ga0209055_1001418_pt1 | contig 15828 bp, 12 predicted proteins | sample GraSoiAngelo_110_FD_185875 | JGI IMG/M metagenome (GOLD analysis project Ga0209055, IMG submission 185875) | Grasslands soil microbial communities from the Angelo Coastal Reserve, California, USA - 14_0903_12_30cm (SPAdes) (version 2) | ecosystem: Environmental > Terrestrial > Soil > Grasslands ... | reverse complement strand
CCCCAGGCAGGCACGGGCTGTCCCAAGCGACCGTTTCCGAACATTGGGACCACGAAGCATAGCGATTTTCCGCAATTGTGGAGGAAGCTGCGTCGCGTCTGCAGCGGCGCCCAAGAATATGCATGTGTGGTTATGGGAATCGTCAAAGTGATTCGCTACCATCCCGGTTGCTTCGTCTCTTTTCCGCGCTCACTCTCCACCAAGTCCAGGTCGCTATCGCTTGCCCGCTGTGCAGCGGCGCTCAACTGCTTGAAGATTTCAAGTGCTCCTTGTGCATGGGCGCTATCACCCAGCTTGCGGTAGAGCTTGGCAATCCGGAAATGAACTTCCCCATCCTTGTCTTCCGAAGCGATCGGCAACAAATCTTCCAGGGCTTGACGCGTCTGCCCCATTTCACTCTCTGCTTTAGAAAGATCGAGCCGCGCCCCGAATGCGAGTGACGAATCGGCCAGAGCCTGACGCAGGTGTGGCACTGCCGAGTCCCACTGTCGCTGTTGGACATAGGTGTTTCCCAGCTCATACCGAGCGACGGCTGAACCGGGCGCCAGTTCTAACGTTCTTTCCAGCTCTTTTTGCGCTTGCGGCCACTCCGCTGTACGCCAATACACGGTCGCCAAGCCGAGATGTAGGTCGGGCAGACCCGGAGCCAAGCGAAGGGCAGCCAGGTATTCTGTTTTTGCTTTGGAGTAGTCGGCCCAACCGGCGTAATGCTTGGCGAGCATCTGATGAACCCTCGGCGAGTCCGGGTTGAGTGTGCCGACTCTGACAAAACAATCTGTCGCCAGTGCGGAATGGGCTTTGGTTAACCAGTAAGTCCCCCATGGCTGCTCGGGATCAGATCGGAGCACGTTCTCAGCAGCGCGCAACGCCCCCGCATAATCTCCTAATCGAAACTCAGCCTCTGCTAACTTAATCTTCTCTGCCCGCAAAAGACTCCTCTTCGCCCGGAGCTTGGATCGCAGCAATCGATAGCAAGCTTGGGACAACCACAGGCCAGCTGGAGTGCTGGATTTCGGCGAAGACTTTGTGCACGCCGCCGTCCCACCCTTGCCTGCAACCTGAACTAAATCCGAGTCACTGAGCCATGCTTTCCAAATCGCGCCCACCCGCGATGTTGCGAAGCCCTCGCTGGCGTGCATCTTTCCCTCCGTCCAGGCTTGTCGCACTACGCCTGCTGGGGGGGAATCCATCAGCAGCATCGTTTCACGCGGATGCAGGTTGTCCAATTGTTGTAACTGGACAAGCACTTCATCCCAGTCACCGCGGAGCGCCGCTGTTTGGGCCAACCCGAGCCTGGCCAGCGGACAATCCGGGTCCCGCAACAACTCCTGCCGGAAGTGGCCCTCGGCAGACTTTGCGTACCCCAGCCCGAGCAGCGCCGCACCCAAATCCGCATGAAGCTGAAGCGCAGCAGGCGCTTGCCGAAGCAAACGTGAGAGAGCTCGAGCCGCGTCCAGGCTACGGCCGGTCTCCAGCAGTTTCTCAGCCGCAAGCTGCTGGCCAACTACGCTGTCTCGGAACTTCTCGCCCGCATCTCCCGCCAGGCGGCCGGCCAGCGCCGAGTGAGCCAAACCCAGTTTGTACCAGGGGTCCGACAAAGTTGGAGCCCGTCTCACTTGCTCCTGGTACTCCCGCAGCGCCTCGCGGAGCTGGCCGCCGCGTGCCAGGGCATCGCCCAATGCCAGTCGAGCAGTTCCGCTGTTTGCGTTTACGGCAAGCGCTTGTCGAAGCGAGCGGATAGCCTCGCGCAGTCGATTCAGTTCAAGATAATCGAGGCCCTGAACCACCCATGCCTGTGCTGGTATACCGACAAGGTTCGGGGCGGTTTGGGATGGTGAGTGCGACGAGCTTTTCCAGTTTGCCGGAACTACAGGCTCAAGCGCGTGCAGAGAATCGTCATATCGGTGCAGCATGAAGAGGGCGGTGGCCAGCTGGGTTCGAACTCCAAACAAGGCCGAGCCAGGGGTTCTGTCGGGAGCGGTGGCCAGCAAATGCTCGTATTGCGAGACCGCCGTCTCGTATTGCTTATTCTGACGGTCATCAGATAGAGGATTCGGCTGATTCTCGCCTGCACTTTGGCCGCGCGTCAGGCAGCAGGCGGCCACCAACCCCACAATCACGGAGACGAAACCGTACCGCAACCGCAATCGCACCGCGGACCACATGGTCAAGATCCAAATTCTAAACCATGCGCGACTCGCTTTCGGACCCCGAATTCGGGGAACGTTGAAGCGTACGGGTACCTGCGCGTCAGAACATGAAGCGAAGCGCCAATTGGATTTCCCGAGGATCGTTCGTACCCGTAGGCTGGCCAAAGCTGCTGTCACCCAACGTATTGCTGTTGCCATGGTCAATACAGCCGTCACAGTTGAATGACGGGTGATTCAGGACGTTAAAGAATTCGGTCCTAAACTGATATCGGAGTCTCTCGGTCACGGCCCCGTTCTTGTAGAGCGCGAAATCCCAGTTGCCGCCACCCGGTCCCCATGTGCTGTTCCTGCCAGCATTACCAAATGTGCCGCTAAAGGGAGTTAAGAAACAGTGGGTGTCGAACCATTGAGTCCGCGAGTGTGGACCGCTGTTTGGATTGCACCCTGAGATCCGGTTGGCGTTTTGATTAAAGTTGTCCCCGACCACCGCCACATCGCTGCCGGAAACGATGTTGTAGGGGTGACCGCTCGCATAGGAAACGAATCCGGCGATCTCCCATCCTCCCAAAAGCTTTCCCGACAGGGAATGGGACTTGGTCAGGAACGGCAGGTCATATACATAGTTAATGCCCAGGATATTGTTCCTCTGCCAGTCGGGCGGGCCCCAGTTCAAACCCACATTGTAAGTGTCAACTGCATTGGCGTAGCGGTTGGACCCGTCATCGTAGGCGTGCGAGTAGGTATAGGAAACGCCGAACTGCAGCCCGTGATGTAATCTGCGTTGCGCGCTCACCTGCAGGCTGTCGTAGCGGGAGTTTGCGTTGTTCAAACCCACCATAGTCTGGCCGAACCCCGGGTAAGGAGCGTTGGCTGCCGCCAAATTCGCAGGTGCATTGGTTGGGCCCCCGTTAGCGGCAATCAGTCCAGGGAGCACACCCAACCGGTATTGGTTGAAGTCTGCGTTGACCGCCAGGTGGCGCGCCCGGGTTCCGACATAGCCGGCTTCCACGAGAGTGTCTCCCGGCAACATGCGCTGTACGTTAGCACTCCATTGGTACACAACCGGGATGGGAGAAATGGGATCACCGCCGCTGATTGGAATCGGCAACTGCGGCAGAACTCCGCCAGAGGCAAGGCAGTTCCTGCTGACATCCAACGCCGCACCTGGGCAATCAGCCTTTTCTCCAAAAACCTGCGCGGCGGTTTGAAATGGAACGTTCTTACCCAGCAGCGTGGAATCGCTGAGGGTGATATGCGCGTAGAAGATTCCCGCGCTCGCGCGCACCGAGGTTTTCCCGCTTCCAGTGGGGTCCCAGGCGAAACCCAGCCGGGGCTGGATGTTGCGATAGTGCTTCTCGAAGATTCCCGCAGGCAATCCTCGCATGATCCCGGTGTCGATGAGTCGCTGGTTCGTCGCCCCAAGGTTGCTGGCGGTTAGAGGCACTCCAAACACCCCTTTCAAGTGGCCAACGGCATCGCTGGGTAGCTTAGTGCAAGGCGCTGCGATCCCATTGTAGGGGTTGCCGCCAACAATAAACCCGGTGGTAGGATCTACCACTTGCTTCACACCAGGCGCGTTTGAATAGAAGAATGGGTCAAAGGTGGACCAATTGCAATACTTGCTAGAGTAGGGTGCGTAGTAATCCCAGCGGAGACCGCCTGAGATGGTCAATCGGCGGGTTGCCTTCCAAGTATCCTGCGCAAACAGGCCATACTGGTTGGCTGACCAGGGGGTTCGATTGCGGAAGCCAAGTTCCTGGTAGTCGTCAAAGTTCCCGAGCAACACGTCCGCCAGAGGAACCCCGGTTGTTGCCGGATTCACCGAACGGGAGGCCGCGAACCGGAAGGCGCCGTTCAGATTGGGTGGTTCGTTTACGGCGCCACCGCCAATAGCCAACTGGTCGTTATCGTCTTCACCATCTCTCTCAATCCACACTCCAAATTTCAGCAGGTGAGCACCGCGGTTCTTGCTCACGGTATCCTGCCATTGCCAGACATGCCCAATACTTCCCGACGGATAGGCGTTCGTCGACCCGTTCACCGTATCGAAACCTGAAACTGTGATCGTCGGAGTCTTGCCCGCGATGTCTTTGCTGGCATCACCGAAGAGGAAGGGAAAGTTGATTCCCAAGCCGGTTCGGTTCAGTCCGGGCCCGCTGGGCAGGTTTACGTGGACGATGTCCTCGGTGGAAGTGAAGGTGAAATCATTCAGCAACGTGGGGCTGAAAGTAGTGGTGAAATCGATGGTTCCGCCGCGCTCGGGCAGCTGGATGTTCCAGTTCATGAGCCGGCTGCTGCCGGCAAATCCGTCATCGAAGTTATCGGCCCGGTAGTGGCGGAGCGAAACCGAGAGGTGCGACTTGATGGAATCGAACTGGCTGTCAAATTTCACTGTCTCGGTGCGAATCGTATTCGGCTGCGGAATCTGTTGGATACTGTTGTTCGACAGTCCTGGCTGGTTGGGTAGTGCCATCACACCCACGAAGGCCGCACCATTCGGACTCCACAGACTCTGGGGAATAGTGTCGTTGGGGAAATTGCTACCCGTCACCCCCAAGCCATTGGTATTGGCGAGATAGGAAGGCACCTTGGGGCAGGCGGCATCATTGGCGGCGCAGTACTCGGAGAAGTTACCGTGGCGGGCCAGCTCCGAGGGGACGGTGGCGGTTAACGTGTAGGAGGAGGCAATGCGGGTCCACTCCTGTGACCAGTAAAAGAAGAGTTTCTTCTTGCCGGGAATAACCGGACCGCCGAACGAATAGCCGAAATTGTTGTACTTCAATATGCTCTTGGGAGTCGGGGCGACTGCGAAATAGTTCCGCGCATCCATGGCGTCATTTCGCAGGTACTCATAGGCGCTTCCATGATATCGCTCGGTCCCCGACTTCATCTGGATAATGACCTGGCCGCCGCCAGCGCGCGAGTACTCCGGTAAGTACCCGGTAGTCACGATGTTGACCTCGCCGATCGCGTCCATGCTTGGAGGCGCGGTAACCGCTCCGTTGCCACGGGTACGGGTCGAAGGTGAGCCTTCGATTTGAATGTTATTCTCATCCCCCCGAAGCCCGTTCACATGCGTGCTTTCAGTAGCAAATATGCTAAATCCGCTCCCCTGAAAGCTGTTGAACGCAAATTCCTGTTCAACCCCGGGCTGCAGCGCAAGCAGGCTGGCGAAATTTCGCCCATTGACGGGAATTTCCTGCATCTGGGTATCGTTGATGACGTGCGCAACCTTTGAATCCTCGGTTTGCACGCTCAGTTCCTGGGCCTGTACTGTGACGCTCTCGCTAATACTCCCCACCTTTAACCTGCAGGTCAGCTGCACGCTGGCCGCCGGATCAAGCCGCACGCCCGTGTTGACACAGCGGGCAAAACCTTGCTTTTCGGCCGCAACATCATAAGTTCCAAAATGCAGGTTCACGAATACGTATCTACCAAGATCATTCGACGTTGTCCCCTGCACCTGGCCAGTGCCCTGGTTTGTGGCCGTGACCTTGACGCCCGGAACAACCCCGCCAGTCTCGTCCGTGATGGTGCCACTAATGGTTCCTTCGGTTTGGGTCTGACTGAAACTGAGACCGGCCAAGAGGACAACCAAACCGAGGACGCAGGCTAACCATGACCACACATCCGTTCGCTTTCCCCTCATATTCGCTCCTGTGGCATTCCCGAACTTGAGGAATTTGCAGCCGGACCGACTGCTGCCGCAAATTCAATTTTGTGTGACCGGAGCCTAGCGGCTTGCGTACCTAAACGAGCCAGCTGCGACCCTGGTGCGCGTCAGGCAGAGACTCGTCTGGTTTCGTCTGACGTGATTGAGTTGGCAAGGACGAATAGCCCCGCCTCTGGACAGAGTAACTTTGTTCGGCGGCAAGTCGCTTAGCCACTTCCCCGCGCCGCCGGCTGATGGCCAGAAGCAAGATGACGAAACTAGCAATTCCAGAGTGGAGGGTCATACGGCTAAGCCTGTATGGCATGGCAAAGCTTAATGTACTCTGACCGGACAAGCTATCACTTAATTGCCGTACCGACAAGAAGTCGGGCAGGGAACAGAAGTCGGGCGGGGCACGCGGGAGACGACAGCGCCAGCTAAAAAAAAATCCAACCGGTTCCAGCCAGGAGGGTAAAAGTCGCAGCGCTGACGAGCCTTGCTGTTTTTGGGCTTTTGAACTGGCTTGGCCTGTGCGGAGGAGGCCGGACTCAGGAGCCAACCAACTTACGATGGCTGGTATGCACCGACCTACTTCGCAGAGGAAGACAACAATCCAGACGGGAACCCGCCACGCTCGATAATCGGCGATGGGGCTGGCCATTGGAAGGTTCCGGGTTGCCGCGTGAAGCGATCTACGAGATTCCTTAGCTCGCGCACGTCGCTGTGAAACTCCTCGGGCTGAGTCCCGCCGACCTTCCGGTCCAGCTCCGGCACCGTTTTGAACCCCTTCGGCCAAGGGATTGGGACCCAGAGGGCAACCCACTTCGCTCCCGGGATAAGAGAGGCGTGCTGGGTTCACAGGCTTCTGATCCATGCACATGCGGAATCCATCGCTTAAAGACCCATCTGGTGCGGGGACAACTTTTCCCCAAAGGCGCGAACTGGTGGGGCGAACCGCTTGGAGCCAGGAGATGATCTGTTCCTTGTCTTTCGGGTTGAAAAGGGTCTTCAGATCAAGCTGCAGCCCCATCACATGGGAGGATTCACCTGATCGTAATAGCGTACTTTGGCTTGATGCCAATTCAAAGGCAGTTCGGAGCCTTTCACCTTCCATCGAATGAAATTCGTTGTCTCCACGTGCGGAGCGAGTGCATCCATGCTCATCGCTCTCAGTGATTTTCTTCCCGATCCTCGTGACCCGTCGGGGAAGGTTGGCCGGTGTGTTTTTCCCACGGCCAGAAGCGAGTCTTCCGATTGAATTGAAACGTGAGTTGTTTGCCGTATTGAGTTCGGAGATCGCGCGCCAACTCCGGAAGCGCGGACTCAAGGAGGAAAAGATCGTGGAGGAATTCCAGTCATGGCGGAAGAGTAAGCGTGAGACTCGTCGCCGACGCTAATGTCCTCCTTGCGGCTGTGCTCGGTGGCCGAGCGAAAGCTGTTCTGCAACATCCTGAAATGGCAGAACTGTTGACGGCCGAGGCGACGTTCGCGGAAGTCCAAGAGTATGCCGTCACTTTAGCGAGAAAGAAACACTTGTCGCTTGATACGTTGCTTTTGGCTATGGGCGCTTTGCCCGTGTCTGTTGTTGAGGAGGCTGTTTACGCTTCCGCCCTGCCTCAAGCCCGCAAATTACTGTAATAGCGCAACGCGATCCGGACGACGTCGACGTCCTCGCGCTTGACGAATCGTTCCGAGAGTGCAACCGTGATCGAGCAACTCGTGGGCTGCCCGAGGAATCACCCGATACATCGCGCAGCCGCGCCAATGCGTTGTAAAGATCCTGGTCAAATTCCACGGATGCACAGCCTTGCGGATACGAGGCCCTTCGCGATCTGCACAAGAAGTCTCATTGGCAGGTGCTGGTCGAACTTTCGCCGTGGTAGTACGCTAGAATAGGGTGCGCGGTGTTGTCCTTCGCCACAACTCTATACCTGCTATCGCACACGTTATTCACACCAATAACAGGTCGGTCGGCCCGGCGATTGCTCCCTCAAGGATCCAAGTCGAAACCCAATCACACCACGGCTAGGACTGCATGGCAGGCAGCAACAGATAGCGTGCCCATCGATGAGCTGATCGGCCGGCAGAAAACTAGGGTGGCGCCAAATTCAAGCCGCACGGTCGTAACGACGATGAAGACCACCGACACGAGGCCACGCTACCACCTTCCCCTGTCCTGAGCAGCGCTTTTTTTCGGGGTCTGCTTCTGAAGTCCGCAGTGGGTGCGATCCTGGTGGGTAATACCCGACATAATGAAGAGAGCAGCCGCTTCAGATGCGACTCGCTGGCGATTTGTTTGACATGAGATGGCTGCGAATGGTAGAACCAATTTTTTTTAGAACTGGCTTGCCGTACGCAGGGCAGTAGCCGTCATTCCCGCCGGGGAGCAGAAGCATGAAGAAACTGAAGGCCGGTATCTTGGCACTCTTTCTTGCAATTCCGCTGGCTGCAATCGCTCAACAACCTGTTTACCTCGATCCCTCTCAACCCATCGCCAGGCGAGTGGATGATTTGATCGCACGGCTGACGCTGGAAGAAAAGACTTCGCTTCTCAGCACAACAGCGCCGGCCATCGACCGACTGAAGATACCGGCGATGAATGGCTGGAACCAGAGCCTTCATGGAATCGTCTGGACCCGGCCCACAACGATGTTTCCCGTGCCTATTAGCATGGCTGTCACATGGAATCCGGAATTGGTGCAGGAGGTCGCAGGCGCCATAGCGGACGAGGGCCGGGCAATCTACAACTACTGGCCCACTGTTCCCGGCAAAGTGGAGGCGACAGGTGGGCAGGGACAAGCGGTCACGGTCACCGCGAATGGAGAACGATTTCGTCATAACGGCTTGGTGTACCGCTCCCCCGTCGTCAACATGGACCGCGATCCGCGCTGGGGCAGGATATGGGAAGCGTTTGGCGAGGATCCGCTACTCGCCGCCCGGATAACGGTCGCATACGTGAAAGGAACCCAGGGCGATGACCCCAGATATTTGAAGCTGGCTGCTACTCTCAAGCATTTTGCCGTGAACAACCAGGAGCGAGACCGCGTGAGCTCCATCATGGAGGTGGATGAGCGCAGCCTGCGGGAGTACTTTCTGCCGCAGTTCAAGGCTGGAATCATGGAAGGGCATGCGCAGTCCATTATGTCGTCGTACAACGGGATCAACGGGATCCCAAACGCGGAGAACCCGTTTCTGCTGAAGGAAGTCCTCCGCGATGAGTGGAAGTTCGACGGGTTCGTAGTTCCGGACAGCGGCGCCGTGGAAAATCTGGTGACCGCCCAGCGGAGATATAAAACCCTGGAAGAAGCCGCCGCCAAAACCATTCTTGCCGGCAGCGATCTCGACAACGGTGCCTATGCTCGCGTTTTGCCAAAGGCGCTCGCGGAGGGGTTCCTGACGGAAAAGGATGTCGATCAGGCGCTCCGCCGAGTATTGACGGTACGCTTTCGCCTGGGCGAGTTTGATCCACCATCGATGGTTCCGTACAGCAAGATCGGTCCCGAAGTAATCGATTCCGAGCAACACCGCCAACTCGCCTTCCGCATGGCCGAAGAATCCATCGTGCTGCTGACCAATAAGGACAATTCCCTGCCCCTGGACAAGAGCAAACTCAAAACCATAGCCGTGATCGGTCCGTTTGCAGATATGGCTCAGATCGGTCCTAACTATACGGGCATGTATTCCAGGTTCGTTAAACCGCTGGAGGGCGTGAAGAACAAGGTAGGACCAGAAACTAAGGTGTTGTACGCGCGCGGCAGTGGAATTCTCGAATCTGACAACCCGGAGGCCAGTTATGCCGAAGCTGAAAGCGCTGCTAAAAAGGCGGACGTGGCCATCCTGTTTGTCGGCATCAATCAGATGCTGGAGCGGGAAGGGATTGACCGGGAATATCTGAACCTGCCTCCAGTACAAATGCAGCTGGCGCGAAGGGTATTGGAAGCCAATCCGAAAACGGTAATTGTTCTTCTCAACGGCGGTCCGGTATCACTGGTTGCCGGTTTCGGTGGGGGGCAGGGGTCGCAGGACCTCGACGCTCCCGCAGTTGTCGATATGTTCTGGGCAGGGGAGGAAGGCGGGAATGCCATCGCCGATGTGCTGTTTGGCGATTACAGCCCCGGAGCAAAGCTTCCTTACACCGTGTACCGGTCAGTTCGCGACATACCGCCGATGACCGAATACGACATCACCAAAGGCTTCACGTACATGTATTTCGATGGCAAACCGCAATACGCCTTCGGGCACGGCCTGAGTTACACCACCTTCTCGTACAGCAACCTACGCCTTTCCTCCGAGCAGGTGCCGGGAAATGGCCAGATCACCATCAAGGCGGACGTGGAGAACAGCGGCAGGCGGGCTGGCGACGAGGTAGTGCAGCTCTACGTGCACGAGGTTTCGCCCACGGTGAAAAGGCCACGGGAGCAGCTGGCGGGATTCGAACGCATCACGCTCAAGCCGGGCGAGAAAAAAACCGTGACCTTTTCGCTTTCGGTGGAGCGGCTGTCTTTTTGGGACACGAACAAGAAAGCGTTCGTGATGGAACCGGAGGCGTTTGACGTTATGGTGGGGAGCGCGTCCGACGACATTCGTCTGAAGGGACAGTTCCGAGTGACGTCTTCTGGACAATGGCCACCGAGTTCGCCGCTGACCGCGGCGTCGCCTGCCAACTAGGGGCGAGAAGAACATTGAATTGGGCGAAGAGGCTAAATTCCGTTACCTTAGAAGGGGGTCGCGCGTCGGTCGGACCAAAAGCTACTCGGGGCGCTCTTTACATTGGAGGTGGAACCGACGTTATGGCAGCTACGCCGCTAACCAGTTATAAGGAAGACGTCACAGTACGGCTGCTGACTACTTTTAAGCGGCTGCTCTCGGAAGGAACGCTGATCTCAGGAAGCCGCCTGCCCGCGGAACGTGAGTTGGCGGACAAGTTTCACGTCAGCCGCTCCTCGCTTCGACAAGCGCTGAAGGTCCTGGAGATTATTGGCGTTATCTCGCAGCGAGTGGGAGACGGGACTTACGTCAACGACGGCACCAGCAGTCTGTTGTGCGAGCCACTCGAGTTCCTCATCCTGCTGAGCGGTATTTCGTTCGATGAACTGATTGAGGCACGAATCATCGTGGAACCGGAGTTGGCGGCACGGGCTGCGAGTCGTGCCTCGGCCAGGGAGCGCACCGCATTGCGCCACGAAATGCAGGCCATGAAGGAGAACGCCGAGAACCACGAGCTCCTCAGCCAGCACGATCTGGAATTTCACAAGATCATCTTCCATGCCGCCGGCAGCCGGGTGTGCGGCATGCTCTTTACCGTGGTTCACCAATCCTTTCACAAGTTGATTGAATTCACTTCACAGATGGTCTCGGTACAGCACACCCTGGCGTTTCACCAACGCATCTATACCGCGATCGCGCAGGGAAATGCAGCCGAAGCGCGCAAGCGAATGACCGAACACCTCCTCGATGTGAGGGATCTGCTTTCGCGGGCTCACGAGCAGCAGGAAAGCTCGCGTCTGGAAAACCGCATCTCTGAGTTGGTGCTGGGACCACCCCGGCACGGGAAGAGGAAGCGTCAGAACTCGTGATGCGTTTACGCTGGAAAATCGCATCCCTGATTGGCGCTGCCATTGCCATCAGCTATCTCGATCGGCAAACCGTACCCGTAGCCATCGCCGCCATTCAGCGGGATATTCCGGTCTCCAACACTCAGTTTTCAGAGCTACAGGCGGCCTTTCTGGCGACCTACGCCATTATGTACGCGGGCGGCGGGCGCCTTCTGGATGCTCTGGGCACGCGCCGGGGATTCGCGCTCATCATGGCCTGGTGGTCGTTGGCGTGTGCGGCACACGGCCTGGCTACCGGTTTTGGCATGCTGGTGGCCTCGCGGCTGCTTTTGGGCATTGGCGAAGGGGGCGGATTTCCCGCGGCGACCAAGGCCGTTGCGGAGTGGTTTCCCATCCGTGAGCGATCAACGGCAATGGGTATCATCAACGCGGGTACAGCAGTAGGCGCGGTTGCCGCGCCGCCTGCGATAGCCCTCATCATCGGCGCCGCTGGCTGGCGCTGGGTGTTCTTCGTTGTGGGAGCGGTCGGACTTGCCTGGACGGTATGGTGGTTGCGCGCCTACTTTCCTGCCGAACGACATCCCCAGCTCAGCTCCGCTGAGCGCCTCGAGATCCAGGAAGTGTTCATCACAACGGAAAGCCAGGAAGGAGCGATCTCCTGGTTTCGGTTGCTGACCTATGTCGAGTCCTGGGGATTGGTCCTTGCCAAGTTCTTGAGCGATGCAGGCTGGTATTTCTACCTGTTCTGGCTCCCCAAGTATCTTTACGACGTTCGCGGCTTTGATACTAAGAAAATCGGCTACTATGCGTGGATTCCCTATGCTGCGGCCGGAGTCGGGTGTCTGTTTGGCGGCTGGCTTTCGGCCTGGCTGTTGTCCCGTGGCAAGTCGCTGAATTTTGCTCGCAAGGCTGCCATGGGCGCCAGTGTGGCGGTCATGCCGCTCATCCTCCTGGTTCCCCATTCCGCCGTCGAATGGGCAATCCTGATTTTCAGCATTGCCTTCTTTGGCCAGCAGTCCTGGTCGACACTGATCATGATTCTGCCAATCGACCTGTTTCCCCGGCGCAATGTCGCCTCAGTTGCCGGTCTGGTTGGCTTCGGGGGTTCGCTCGGGGGTGTAGTCTTCAATCTCGTTGTCGGCTACCTTCTTGACCATGATTTTAGATGGCCGACAGTTTTCGGAATAGTGGGTACATTCCACGTGGCTGCGTTCCTATTGATCTTGGCAATGGTTCGGCAAGTGCGGCCGGTCGTCCTTTCCGAGCCGCAGTATGCTTTGCCGCAGGCATGAAACTCGGTCGTGAACCGATAGCGAACGGGACCGAACTTCGAATAAGGGGGCGTCTAGCGTGCAACGCGTAGCACTGATGGGGTTGGGTGTAATGGGCTCGGGGATGGCCGGTCAATTACTTGAGCACGGCTTTGCCTTGACGGTTTACAACCGGACGCCGGCGCGCGCCGCTGCGCTGAAACCGAGAGGCGCACAAGTTGCGTCTTCGGCAGCCGACGCGGCGGGGAATGCTGATGTGGTCCTCTCCATGGTGGCTGATGACAAAGCTTCGCGGGAGGTCTGGCTGGGCGAAATGGGCGCATTGAGCGCGGCGCGCCCGGGCACGGTAATCGTCGAGTGCAGCACGCTCTCGCCAGGCTGGGTTCGGGAACTGGGGCGGGCCGCCGGCGAGCACAAGTGTGAATTCCTGGACGCTCCGGTGACCGGCAGCAAGAGTCACGCGGCATCCGGTGAACTGGCGTTTCTGGTTGGGGGTGATGCCGCAACCCTGGAGCGTGCGCGTCCGGTGCTGCAGGCCATGAGCCGGAAAGTGATCCATGTAGGCGCTTCCGGCTCCGGCGCTCTGCTCAAGCTGATCAACAACTATCTATGCGGCGTACAGGCAGCGTCGCTCGCGGAGGCACTCGCGCTCATCGAGCGAAGCGGTCTGAACCGCGACAGTGCTTTGGAAATACTGAACAACGGCGCCCCTGGCAGCCCGCTGATGAAAGCCCTGTCAGCCCGCATGACCGCACGAATCTATGAGGTTAACTTCGCGCTCGAGTTGATGCAAAAGGATCTGCAATATGCCGGCCAGGAGGCCGCGGAGCACAGCGTGGAGTTCCGCACGGGAAAAGCGGCGGAGCAGCTATTTCGTGAGGCGCGGCAGCGGGGCTGGGAAGGAAAGGATTTTTCATCCGTAGCGGAGGCCCTGCGGTGAGATTGCTCCAGATTCAGAACGGCAAAGGCGAGCGCCGGATCGGGATGGTCAACGATCCACGGATCATCCTTCTGGACGGAGCCAAGTCCATTTACGAGCTCGCACAACACGCTCTTGCCGCGGGCACGGACCTGATCACCACGGTGAAGAAGTGTGCTTCCGACCATAATCTGGCCTATGACGATATCTACGTGGGTCGATCTGACTGGCGCATTCTCCCGGCCATCGATCACCCGCAAGAGCCGGGGAAATGCCTGGTAAGCGGCACCGGGCTGACGCACATCAAGAGTGCACAAAACCGGCAAGTGATGCATGCTGCCGATACAACTCCAACCGACAGCATGAAAATGTACGAGTGGGGAGTTGAGCGCGGACGGCCGGCCCCAGGCGCGATTGGGATTTCTCCGGAGTGGTTCTACAAAGGCTGTGGAAGGATTCTGCGTGCGCAGGGAGAGCCATTAGAAGTGCCGGCATACGCTGAGGATGGCGGCGAAGAGGCGGAAATCGCCGGCATCTACATCATCGACGCATCCGGCAAGCCGAGACGAATCGGCATGGCCATGGGGAATGAATTTTCCGACCATGTAGTGGAGAGAAAGAATTACCTTTACCTGGCGGCTTCGAAGTTGTTGTGCTGCGCCATCGGGCCTGAGCTGGTGCTGGATCCCCAGTTCCAATCGGTATCAGGGGAGGTCTCCATCGAACGGAATGGGAAAACCCTCTGGCATCGCCAAATTCGCACGGGTGAAAGCGCGATGTCGCACAGCTTGGCAAACATCGAGCATCATCACTTCAAACATCGGGGACACCGTCAGCCGGGGGATCTTCATGTCCATTTTTTCGGCGCCGATGCCTTCAGCTTCGGCGAAGGGATCGTTCTCGAAAACGGGGATCAAGTGCAGATTCAGTTTGAGGGTTTTGGCCGCGCTCTGCGCAATCCCGTCGTCATCGATCGTTCAGCACAACCATTGGCGGCCGCTACCCCGCTATGAAAGGGAATGACAGGTTGGGCCGGGAACCGCCTCGGAGTTGCCTTACTCCAGAACTTCGAAATTCTTCAGCGCTTCTTCGTTAACCGTTACGCCTAGCCCCGGCACGGAATCATCCAGTTCAATACTTCCGTTCACCGGTTTCGGCTCGCCTTTCAGGATGTACCAAAACAGCTCGTTACCAATCTCGACATCCACCATAGGAAAAAATTCCGCCATCGGACAATTGTAGGAAGCCATCACCACTTGAAAGTTGTGCATCTGGCCGGCGTGAGGCACTACAGGAACCGAGTATGCCTCGGCGAGAGCACAAACCTTTCGCGCCTGCGTAATCCCGCCCACTCGGTTGGTATCGAACTGAATGCAATCCACGGCCTTCGCCTCCAGCAACTGGCGGAACCCATACAGCGTGAATTCGTGCTCTCCTCCTGCGATGGGTATCCGGTTCATTGCCTTAAGGGCGGTGTATCCCCCGATATCATCGGGAATGACGGGCTCTTCCAACCAGCGCAGGTTGTATTTCTCGAGGAGAGGAATCATGCGCTGGGCGTATTCCAGCGTCCACCCCATGTAGGCGTCGGCCATCACGTCAATTTCCTCGCCGACCGCTTCCCGCACAGTGCGGACCAGGTCAACATTGGAGAGCATCCCGGCGCGGCCGTCGGCCGCCCCCCATCCGAACCTGAGCTTCACCGCACGGAAACCTTGTTTCTTGTAACCCAACGCCTCCTCGGCCAGTTTTTCCAACGGCTGACTGTAGAGCCTGCTGGCGTAGACCGGAATCTTCGCCTTGGTCCTCCCTCCCAGCAGACGAAACACCGGTTGCTTCAACGCCTTCCCAAGCAGATCCCAAAGAGCAATGTCCACCGCACTGATGGCCACCATGCCGATTCCCTTGCGGCCGAACGCCATCGTCTTGCGATACATGTATTGCCACAGGTATTCCACATCGAACGGGTTGCTGCCGATGAGAACCGGCTTCAAGTATGAATCAATAACTTGCTTGGTGCTTGGTGGCGCCAGCCCGGCATTACCGATCCCGATCAGGCCCGCGTCAGATTCAATCTCGACTATGAGCCAGTTATGGAAGCGAAACGCGCCCATGGAATCGAGCGGCAGTTCCAGAAGATCCATGGGGTTCGTACAAAAGTGCGGCTGCGGGGGCACGGTCTTGCCTCGCCATTCCACCACTCGGGTGCGAACCTTGGTGATCCTCATAGACGACTCCTCCAGCGTGCCAGGCGGCGTTTGCTCTTCCCCGAGGTTGCGGG
>Ga0209055_1001413_pt1 | contig 15879 bp, 15 predicted proteins | sample GraSoiAngelo_110_FD_185875 | JGI IMG/M metagenome (GOLD analysis project Ga0209055, IMG submission 185875) | Grasslands soil microbial communities from the Angelo Coastal Reserve, California, USA - 14_0903_12_30cm (SPAdes) (version 2) | ecosystem: Environmental > Terrestrial > Soil > Grasslands ... | reverse complement strand
TTACAAGAGGGTAGGTCTGCACTACATTCGATTCTGGAGAACCACTCGTTGAAAGGAAAGCGCTTCTGCGTCGGAAAGCATCCGAAAAAAACTAAAAACCACTTCCTCGTGACGAACTTGGGCTAGCTTGCTAACGCCGCCACTCGAAGGCGCGTCGTTTACGGCGCCGGGTGGTGTTCTTGCTGGGCTGCGGCGACGCCCCCGCCCTTGGCGGCAACCTGCAGGCGGGTCAGGGCGCGCTGCAAGGCAAACACCGCGCGGTCCCAGTCCGTGCCGGGGGCATTGGGGTTTGCCAAGCGCTTTTCGGCGCGCTCACGAGCGGCGCGGGCGCGGTCCAGGTCAATTTCTTCGGCCCGTTCGGCCGCCTCGGCCAGAACGATGACGCGACCGGGCAAAACCTCAGCGAAGCCGCGAACGACCGTGGCGTGGGACGTATCTTTTCCTTTGCGGTAGCTGAGTTCGCCTACACCCAGCTCGGTAACCAGCGGCGCGTGTCCGGGCAATACACCCAGATAACCAGCGAGGGCGGGGAGCTGAACCTCGCTCACCGTTTCCTTTACAACTTGCCGCTCGGGCGTCACTACTTCGAGTTCGATGGAATCAGGTAGCATCATTTCGTCGAACGGCGGAAACCGCCGATTGCATCTGCAGCCTTGCTCTTTTCTTACGCTACCGCGGACATTTTCTCGGCTTTCTCAAGCGCCTCTTCGATTGTGCCGACCATGTAAAAGGCCTGCTCGGGGATGTCGTCGTGCCTGCCTTCGACGATCTCCTTGAACCCGCGGACCGTGTCTTCAATCTTCACGTACTTGCCTTCCAGCCCCGTGAACTGTTGGGCCACGAACATAGGTTGCGAGAGGAATCTTTCAATTTTCCGCGCCCGGGCGACGATCCGCTTGTCCTCGTCGGAGAGCTCTTCGATGCCGAGGATGGCGATGATGTCGCGCAGATCCTTGTAGCGCTGCAGGACCGACTTGACCGCGCGCGCCACGGTGTAGTGCTCCTGGCCAACGATGCGCGGGTCGAGGATGCGCGAGTAGCTGGCCAGCGGGTCCACTGCCGGGTAGATGCCCATCTCGACGATAGCGCGGCTGAGGTTGGTCGTGGCATCCAGGTGTGTGAAGGTAGCGGCCGGCGCGGGGTCGGTGTAGTCGTCCGCGGGCACGTAGATGGCCTGGACGGAAGTAATGGAGCCGTGCTTGGTGGAGGTGATGCGCTCCTGCAGTTCGCCGATTTCGGTGTTGAGGTTGGGCTGATAACCGACGGCGGAGGGCATGCGGCCGAGCAAGGCGGAAACTTCCGAGCCCGCCTGCACGAAACGGAAGATATTGTCAATGAACAACAGCACGTCCAGGCCCTCGACGTCGCGGAAGTATTCGGCGACGGTCACCCCGGTCAGGCCGACGCGGAGTCGCGACCCGGGCGGCTCGGTCATTTGGCCGTAGATCAAAGCGGCGCGCGATTTCTCCGAGTTCCCGGGCACCACCACTCCCGATTCCTGCATCTCGAGCCACAAGTCGTTGCCCTCGCGGGTGCGCTCGCCCACGCCCGCAAAGACGGAGACGCCGCCGTGTTTCAGCGCGACGTTGTGGATCAACTCCATGATGATGACCGTCTTGCCGACGCCAGCGCCACCGAACAGGCCGATCTTGCCACCCTTCAGGTAGGGCTCGATCAGGTCCACCACCTTGACTCCGGTCTCGAACATCTCGAGCTGGGTTGATTGGTCCAGGAGCAATGGAGCCGGCCGATGGATCGGATAGCGGATCTCACTGTGGACCGGGCCAAGGTTGTCCACCGGCTCGCCCAGGACGTTCATCACGCGACCCAGGGTGCCGCGGCCGACCGGCACGGTGATGGGACCGCCGGTATCGTAGGCCTTCATCCCGCGCACCACGCCCTCGGTGGGCTTCATCGAAACGCAACGCACGCGGCCTTCCCCCAGGTGTTGCGGCACTTCCGTGACAATGTCGAGCGGCTCGGGGACATCGAAGCCCTCGCTGGTGATGCGCACCGCGTTATAGATCTGCGGCAGTTGGTGTTCCTCGAAGCGGACATCGACGACCGGCCCGATTACCTGCACCACCCGGCCGAGGCCGGCGTATTGCTGGGACATTGCTCTCTCCTTAGCGGCGCGTCGTTGCTGAGATCCGACTCATGACTCGGATTCGCGTTCCAACGATGCCGGGTCATGCCGTGGAAGCCGCGCCGCTCACCACCTCGATAATCTCTTTCGTGATGGCGGCCTGGCGGACCTTGTTCATATGGAGCGTGATCTGGTCAATCAACTCGATGGCATTATTCGTCGCTGAGTCCATGGCCGTCATGCGCGCCGCATGCTCCGCCGCGGACGATTCCAGCATCGCCCGAAAGATTTGAGTTTCGACATGCCTGGGCAGCAGCCGATTGAAGATTTCTTCCAGGGGTTGCTCGTAAATGTAATCGACCTGGAAGCCGAGCGGTTCGTTGGCGAGCTCGCCGCCTGGCCCCTTGGCGGGGCCGCCCGCGCCTTCCAGGTGCGCCTTTTCCGCTGCTTCCGGCTGAAACGACTCCGGCTCAATCGGCAGCAGCTTCTCCACGGTCAGCTTCTGCGTCATGACGTTCTTGAACTCGTTGTACACTGCGTAGACCGCATCGGTTTCACCGGAAGAGTACAGCTCGATCACTTTCTGGGCGATGTCCTTCGCCTGGGGATACTCGACGCGCGTAGTGACGTTGATATACTCCGCAACGAAGCTCCGGTTCCGCTTGCGCAGCGCGTCCCGGCCCTTCTTGCCGATGGCAATCAACTCAATCTTCTGCTGCGAGCGCTCGCGGAGGAGTTCCAGCGTCCTGCGGATGACGTTGGCGTTGAAGGCGCCGCACAGGCCCCGGTCCCCGGTCAACATCAGCAGGAGCGCGCGCTGCTCGGGCCGCCGCGCCATCAGGGGATGAACCGGGTTTTCGACTCGCGCCATCGCCGAGCCCAGCACGCGAGCGATCTGCCGGGCATAGGGCCGAGCGGCCAGGACCTTTTCCTGGGCGCGCCGCAATCTTGCTGCGGCGACGAATTTCATGGCGCGGGTAATCTGCTGGGTGTTCTTCACCGAGCGGATGCGGCGCCGAAAGTCAAGCAGGGTGGGCATGCGTATCGGCCTGGGGCCGGATCCTAGCCGGCAGCTTTGGCGAGGCTGCCAACAAAGCGCTCCTTGAATGCACCGAGAGCTGCGTTGATCTCGGCGCGGAGTAGGTCGTCGATCTGTTTCTTCTCCGCGAGCTTTTTCAGCACTCCGCCATAGTTGGTGTCCATGAAGTCGTAGAGCTCCAGCTCGAAGCGCCGGCAGTCCGCCACATCTATGTGGTCCAGGTAGCCGTTGGTGCCTGCGAAGATGATCAGAACCTGTTTTTCCACCGGAAGCGGCTCGAACTGACCCTGTTTCAGCACCTCGGTCAGGCGCTCGCCGCGCGCGAGCTGCGCCTGGGTGGCGCGGTCGAGTTCTGAGCCGAACTGCGCGAACGCCGCGAGCGACCGGTACTGCGCCATGTCCAGACGCAGCGACCCGGCGACTTGCCGCATGGCTTTGATCTGAGCGTTGCCGCCCACGCGACTCACCGAAATCCCCACGTTGATGGCCGGGCGGATGCCGCCGTTGAACAGGTCCGCCTCGAGATAAATCTGGCCGTCGGTAATCGAGATCACGTTGGTGGGAATGTAGGCGGAGACGTCGCCGGCCTGGGTCTCAATCACCGGGAGGGAGGTCAGCGAGCCGCCGCCGTTCGCGTCGTTCAGCTTGGCGGCGCGCTCCAGCAGTCGCGAGTGCAGAAAGAAGACGTCGCCGGGATAAGCCTCGCGGCCGGGCGGCCGGCGCAGCAACAGGGAGATTTCGCGATAGGCTTGCGCGTGCTTGGAAAGGTCGTCGTAGAAGGTGACCGCGTGGCGCTTGGTGTCGCGGAAGTATTCCCCCATCGCGCAGGCAGCGTAGGGGGCGATGTACTGCATCGTGGCGGGCTCGGTGGCCGACGAGGCTACGACGATGGTGTAGTCCATCGCGCCCGCATCGGTGAGCACCTTCACCATCTGCGCAATCGTCGAGCGTTTCTGCCCGATCGCGCAGTAAATGCAGGTCAAGTCGCCGCCTTTCTGGTTGAGGATCGTGTCCAGAATGATCGCGGTCTTGCCCGTTTGCCGGTCGCCGATGATCAGCTCGCGCTGGCCGCGGCCGATGGGAATCATCGAGTCAATCGCTTTGATGCCGGTCTGCAGCGGCTCGCGCACTGGCTGGCGGTCCACCACGCCCGGGGCCAGACGCTCGAGCGGGTTGCGCCGCTGGGCAGCGATTGGCCCTTTGCCGTCCAGCGGCTCTCCCAGGGGATTGACGACGCGGCCCACCAGAGTTTCGCCGACCGGCACCGACATAATGGTCTTGGTGCGCTTGACCGTGTCGCCTTCCATAATTTCGGCATATTCGCCGAGCAGCACCGCGCCCACCTGGTCTTCCTCGAGGTTCAGCGCGATGCCGGAGACATTGTGCGGGAACGCGAGCATTTCGCCGGCCATCACTTTCTCCAGGCCGTGGATCCGCGCGATGCCGTCGCCGACGGAGATCACCGACCCCACTTCCTCCACGGACACGGATTGCTCGTAGTTGGCAATCTGCTCGCGGAGGATCTTTGTGATTTCCTCAGCCTTGATCATTGCCATGCCTTGCTCCTATTCCGAGACCAATGTGGCTTGCAGCCGGTTCAACTGCTCGCGCACCGAACCGTCATAGATGGTTGAGCCGATGCGCACAACCGCGCCGCCGATCAGCGCGGGGTCCAAGGCGTAGCGAGCCTCGACGCGTTTGCCGGTCAGGCGCTCGAGCGCTCCGGTCAAATCGGTCTTCTGTTCCGCGCTCAGCTCCCCGGGCGAGGTCACCTGGGCTTCGGCGACGCCGAGCCGGGATAGCAACAGGGCCTCAAACGCCTCCTGAATTTGGGGCAGCAACGCCGAGCGGCGGTTGTCCACCACCACGAACAGGAAATTGCGCAGCGTCTTGCCGGCGCCGAGGCGAGCCAGCAGCTTCTCGATCACTGCCTGCTTGGTGGCCCGCGGCAGAGCAGGGCTGGAGAGAAAGTTTTTCAGATCCGCAGACTCGGCAAGCAGGCCCACAAAGCTCGCCAGTTCGTTTTTCACCTGTCGAGCAGTGCCCGACTCGATGGCCACGTCCGCCAGGGCAGCCGCATACCGCTGCGCCAGGGCTCTCAATTCGCGCTCCCCGCGAGGGAGTTCACAAAGGAGCGGAAGAGCGTAGCCTGGGTTTCCGCGGTGATTTGATTGCGCAGCAGGGCCTTGGCGCGCTCAACCGCCTCCCGAGCGGCAATCGCCTTCAACTCCATACGCGCCGCGCGCTCGGCCGCCTCGATTTCGGCGCGGGCGGCGCGGGCGATCTTCTCGGTCTCTTCCCGGGTCGCGGCCCGAATGCGCTCCGCATCTGCGGCCGACTCGCGTTGTGCCGCCGCGCGGAGTTCGGCCACTTCCTGCCCCAGGCGCTGCAGTTTTTCTTCGGCCTGCTGGAGTTGACGCTCGGCTTCCGCTTTCGCGGCGGCCGCTTGGGCCAGGGCAGCAGAGATGGCGGCAGCGCGCCCCCCGAAGAACGCAGGCCCATTTTTGGCAATCAGATAGCCCAGGCCGCCGAACACCAGGAGGAAGTTCAGCCAGTGAAACAGAATCCCAATAGGCGCTTCCGCCGGGTTCGGCTCGCCTCCCTCAACCCCCAGGGCCGGCGCCGCCAAGCACGCAAGAACAAGAAAACAGGCAAATGCCGCGTAGATGAGCCACCGCCCCGGCTTCATCGGACCTCGCTTATGCTTTGGTGGGCCACGGGCCGGCGCTCGAGAATGACTCGCGCGATTTCCTCCGCCAGTGTTTCGCTGGCCAACTGGATTTCCGCGCGCGCCGCCACCAGATCAGCGGAGATTTTTTCCTTCGCGGCGCGGACCTCCTCGGCCGCGCGGGTTCGGGCATTGCGAATCAGCGCGGCGCGCTCCTCCAGAACGGTCCGCCGGGCGGCTTCCTGTTCGGCATAAATTCCGGCGCGGGCCTTCTTAAGCGCCTCCTGGTAGGCACGCAGCTTCTCCTGGGCAGCCGCCTGGCTCGCTTCCGCGGCGCGGCGCGCGCCCTCGGTGCGCGTCCATCGTTCGGCGAGCACTCGCTCAAGCGGCTGGAAGAAGTTCGACCGGAGAAAAAGATAAAACAGGAAAACGATGAAGACCGTGGGCAGGGCTTGGAGGAACAACTCGCCGAGTTGGGACAGAATCTCCATGCACCCGTATGCGGGAAGATTGCGGCTGCCCCCCGAAGGGTTCCCCCAGCGAAACAGAGCGCCGCGCCTCGGCGCACTTCGCCGGGCATTGGACAAAGAAGAAATTTTATAGCATCCGTCTCCGCTTCCGTCAACGACTCCCTCGGCGATGTGTCCTAGTTGCACGATTTTGTCACCGTGGAACAGCAACGTGAGAATGCCCGCCCGAGCCGAGGAGTTCCGCGGCGACAGCTTTGCGGTCGTTTCCGGCTGGGGCTGTTGCCGCCGTTGATAGGAGAGCGATGGGCGGTCATTCATCGAAGCATGCGGAGCAGGGGCCATCGGCGAAAGTCTGGTGCCAGCCATGAGCCAGGGGAGCAAGGAGGCAGGAAGCAGGGAGAAAAAGAGTGGGGAGGCCCCCGGTTTTTTGTAAGTGTTGATTCCAGGAGGGTTTAAGTCCTTTGATTTTGCAAGTGCGCATTGCAGAGGACTTGCGGGCGCATTTTTTGTAAGTGCACATTGTAAAGGACTTGCGGAAGCGGCCATGTCTAGAGGCACCGAGCCTCGGTTATCGACCGGTGAAGACAGGCTCCTGGGGGCGAGAAGAAGGCGCGCCCGCAGCAGGTGGGCTCCTGTGGGTCCCGCAATCCCGTCTCCCCTTTCCAGAGTCCGGTGGGACTCCACCGTGCGCCCCTTGACCGGGCTCAGGGCAGGCGCCGCAGTCGAAGACCGGACCGTGACGCACTCGCAGGGAGCGTCCCCCGTACCGGGCGCACAAAGCGCGCCCCTCGACTCCGCTCGGGACTTACAAAACGAGCTTGCAATTCATGGTACCGCAGCGTAGCTGTCCAGCAGTTTCTGGTTTTACGCGGTGTTCGGCGCTTAATGGACCTGCCATTTCGCCAGAGCCGCTGTTGCGCTGGCGTCGAGCCTCGATTTTTTGCAAGGCACCTTTGAAAAAATCCACCTCCAGGGTCTTCTCTGCCAAAAGCTGCTTCAAGCGATGGATTTCTTTGCGGTGAGCTGATGCGTGCGTGCTAGGCCGCGACGCTTCTTGTCCTGGTTCAACCATCTCCAGCTTCCTGCGCCACTTGTAGAGGCACCTCGGCCTTACCCCGAGTTCTCGCGCTAACTCACCGACATCTTCACAAGTCTCCATGCGTGCGACAGCCATTCGCTGAAATTTCCGGGAATACCGTTTCCTCTTCACCTGTGGTTCCTCTCCCGGAAACTGTGCCCATTTTTGTGTGTCAGTTCAAGGGTTCACTCCATTTTTTTGTGGCCTGAACCCCTAAGGGAGCCGTTTCGGCGCTGGCTTCCGTTTCGGAAGGCATTGGAGAGCAGCCGAAAGAACCGAAACTTTTTTCGCAAGAGATCGTATGAACGAAATGAAGTGTTGGGGGAAGGATGCGCACGGAAGAATCCATCCCTCATTGGGATTCCGGAAGCGAGTGCACGTCGGATGAGATAAACTCCCCTGATGGGAAAGGATTGACGCGTTGAAGCGCCTAACTCTGCTCGTACCGATCAGTTTATCCTTAGCCTTTATGTCCGGATCGGCAGGCATTGCTCAGTCGCCAGAGGAAGCCTTGATCCAGGCGCGCAGGGCTCGGGATCTGGCTGATGTGAAGGCCCTCCGTGCGGCAATTGAAAGTGGCCGCAATCAGGTCTCGCAGACGAGAAGCTTTGAGAACTACCTGCGTCTTGCCCTACTGGAAGCTTGGACGTGCGAGGCTGCCCACGGACTGGTGGATAAGCAGCTCCTGAAGGAGGCAGCTAAGGCGGGGGTCGATGCTGCCGAGCAGGCGGTCAAGCTGAACCCCAACTCCTCAGAGGCCCACCGCCTGCTCGGCGACCTGCTGGGCGAGCTGATTCCTCATGTGTTTGCCGGCGGGATGCGCTACGGCCCACGTTCGACCAAGGAAATCGAAAAGGCGATCGAACTGGACCCTCGGAATGCGAACGCCTTTGTCGCCCGCGCAACAAACTACTTTTTTACTCCCGGGATGTTTGGCGGGAGCAAACAGAAGGCGGTCGAAATGTTAGAGAAGGCCATCGAGCTCGACCCGTTGTCCGACGCGGCTGTCACAGCCCACATCTGGTTGGCCCTGGTTTACGCGGACGTAGGCCAATGGGATAACGCCCAGCGAGAAATTGATGAGGCCAGAAAGCTCAAGCCCGATCGAGTTTTTGGAAAGTTTGTGTACAGCCGGATCCTGTCTCACAAGGGCAAATCAAACTGAGGCCCCGAGTCGCAGGGGATCTTCCTCCGCATAATTTCAGTCCGGTGCAGCGCGTTGTTAACAAAGTTATGACCACTTTCCTCGAGCGTGTCCTTCTTCCAGATACCGGATAGCCTTAGGGGGCGGGTGGCCCATCCTTTGCGGGGTTTGCAAAGGGTGGGGATTCTGGTTTTGGCATTCTTTCCGAGGAATCTCAATACCTACAAGGCAAGCGCCGGGGAATCGCTTGGAGTATGACTCATCATCCGTTATTGGACGCAGCTTTAGGCATCCCGATTCGCAGCCGGTTTGCGTCGGGGTCGCGGATCTCAATTTCGTACCCCCAAGGTGCTTCTTCGACTTCTACTCCAAATTCCTTTGCGATCGGATAAACGTCGGCAACTCGAAGGTATAGGAGCGTGTCCGGCCTTGCATCGCCCTTGTGTTCGGACAGGAACAGTTTCATCGGTCCTCGCTCGATGGTGACAAAAGCCGGAAGTCCGGGCTCGAATCGATGCACCGACGTTTGACGGAAACCAAGTCGGTTGTACCACGCGACAGCAATGCTGGCATCCTGAACGCGCAGTATCGGTATCACTTTCTCTTCCATGCGGTCAGTATAGCAACGGCTATGCGTTTTTCTTGTCTCCTAAGGCGGAGTTCAGCTAAGGAATTGAGATATACCTGCAAGGACTATCCAACTCCACAGGGTGAGTCTGACTGGTGTTCGGTTCTGTTGGTTCTGTTCGTCAGAATTTCCAATTCAGCGAAGCATTCACCACCATCAAGAAGGTTTGAGGTGCTGATTGACTCTGGCGCCTCGCGGTGCATATTCCATGCGGACGTTGGAAGAGGTGTTGGGTTTGACATCGAGAAAGGTGAACAAGAGCAGGCGACAGGGATATCCGGGGAACCGACCATAAAGCCCCACATTGTGAAGTCTAAGCGCAAAGACCCCACTACCCGTTCCAGGTCTCGCTTGCTGGCAGCGAAGCGGCCCTGCTAGAATTGAGTATTTTGAAGGCGTTTCGCGAGCGCGCGTGCCCGCGCCTGGCCGCTGGCCATACATGGTTCGATTCGGCCTCACCGTAAAGGAGACGCATGCCTGCTTTCCCCGGGGTGGACTTTATCGAGTTCGATTCCTTGCTCAACGACGAAGAGAAGCTAGTGCGGCAGACTGCCCGGCGATTCGTGGACGAGCAGGTGATCCCCATCATCGAGAAGCACAACCGCGAGGGAAGCTTCCCCATGCACCTGGTGCCGCAGGTGGCCGAACTGGGCTTCTTCGGGGCCAACTTGAGCGGGTACGGCTGCGCGGGGATGTCCAACGCGGGCTACGGGTTGGTGATGCAGGAGCTGGAGCGGGGCGATTCGGGCCTGCGTAGCTTCGTCTCGGTGCAAAGCGCCCTGGTGATGTACCCCATCTATGCCTACGGCAGCGATGCCCAGAAGGAAAAATGGCTACCACTGCTGCAACAAGGCAAAGCCATCGGCTGCTTCGGGCTCACCGAGCCGCAATTCGGCTCGAATCCCGGCGGGATGCTGACTCGGGCGGTGCGCCGGGGCAACTGCTACGTGCTGAACGGCGAGAAAATGTGGATCACCAATGGCTCGCTGGCGGACGTCGCCGTCATTTGGGCCAAAACGGAAGATGGCGTCGTCCGAGGCTTTCTGGTCGAGAAGGGCACCAAGGGATTCAAAGCCTGGGACGTCCATGGCAAATGGTCGTTGCGAGCGTCCGTGACTTCAGGTCTGGCCATGACCGACTGCGAGATCCCCGCACAAAACCTGCTACCCAAAGCCGAAGGCCTGAAGGGGCCGCTCGGCTGTCTAACGCAAGCGCGCTACGGTATCGGCTGGGGCGCCATCGGGGCGGCCATGGCCTGTTACGATACGGCCCTGCAATACGCCAAGACGCGGAAGCAGTTCGCCAACCGGCCGATCGCCTCCCACCAACTAGTGCAGGACAAGCTGGTGTGGATGATCTCCGAAATCACCAAGGGGCAACTGCTGGCCTTGCATGTGGGCCGGCTGAAAGATCAGGGCCGCGTGGACCACACGCACATCTCTCTGCTGAAGATGAACAATGTCTGGATGGCGCTGGAGACCGCGCGCAAGGCCCGCGATATCCTTGGCGCCAACGGCATCGTGGACGACTACTGCATCATGCGCCACATGAACAACCTGGAGTCGGTCTACACCTACGAGGGCACGCATGATATCCATAAGCTGGTGATCGGCGAGCGCATCACCGGCATCCCTGCTTACGAATAATCACGCACGCCCGGCCTTGCCGGCGCAAGGGGAGGGCTTGTGACCCCAAGACCCGTGCCAAAGCGGAAACGCAGACTGCTTTCCAGCAATCTGCGGGTGAAACGCGGCGTCGCCTGCCTGGCGTGTTTGTTCCTGTGTTTCTGGGCTTCGGCGGGAAGGGCCGCGGAGAAGCCCAAAGTGCGAGCCATTACCGCGTTCATGCACCTCGACCGCGGGCAATACAACACTCAGGTCCAGGAAGCGCTCGGAATGCTTCGGAAGGCAAAGGCGGTCTACGAGCAAGCCGGCTATGAAGTACAGACGATTCGCATCAGCACGCAGCCATTTCCGAGGTACACCCAGGGTAGTTCGCGAGAAGAGATTTTGGCTTTCTTCCGCGAATACGACGCCCTGGCCAAGAAAGAAGGCTTCGATGCCGCGATCGGCCCGGCTATGCTCACGGATGGCGACGATCCCGGCCAAGCTGAGCTGCTCGGTGAAGTCCTGCGGAACACCACAACCCTGAACGCGAGTATGGTGGTCGCGGGAGAAGACGGAGTTCACTGGAAAGCGGTGCGCGCCGCCGCCAGACTGATGAAGTTTCTATCGGAAAGGACTCCTCGCAGCCAGGGAAACTTCAATTTTTCCGCCACGGCGATGCTGCCGGAGAACACGCCGTTCTATCCGGGGTCTTATCACACTGGCGCGGGGCGGCAGTTTGGCATCGCGCTGCAATCGGCGAACGTGGTCGCGGAAGCATTTTCCTCGACCAAAGAGCCGGTTGCGGCCGCCAAGGCACTGGAAACCGCACTGGGCCGGCACGCGCACGCCATCGAAGCCATCGCCCTACGCCTGGAGAAGGAGACGGGATGGAGTTACATGGGCATTGATCTCTCGCCCGCTCCCCTGCGGGAAGTTTCCATCGGCGCGGCCATTGAAAACCTGATCGGGGCGAAAATTGGTTCGAGCGGCACGCTGACCGCTGCCGCTACGATCACCTCCGCCCTGCACGCGATTCGGGTGAAGCGCGCCGGCTATTCCGGGTTGATGCTGCCGGTGCTGGAGGACGCTGTGCTTGCGGAGCGTTGGGGTGAAGGTGCCCTTACGCTCGATGCGTTACTGGCGTACTCGGCGGTTTGCGGCACGGGCCTCGACACCATCCCGCTGCCCGGCGATGTCACCGAGGCACAACTGGCGCGAATCATCGGCGACATGGCCAGCCTCGCCGTGAAGCTACGCAAACCCCTTTCGGCGCGCCTGCAACCGGTAGCGGGCAAGAAAGCTGGCGAGCGCAGCGATTTTGATGACCCGTTCTTGGTCAATACGACCCTGCGGCCCCTGCCGTAGAAGCCCTTGGTGACGCAACCGGGCTTGACTATGATGACCACCTTCCAGTGCCGCTCCAACTATTTGAGCTGAATGGCGATTTGGGAGAGAATCCGGCATCAGGTGCCGGTTTGTGAAAGAAACTAGCTCAGAAAAGTTGGAACGGCACTAACTGGAGGCGGCCATAGCTCGCAACCGGGCGGGCCGGAAGAGCGCCAGCCACAACCGAGACAGGAGCGAGAGTGGAAATTCAATTGAGTTTGGAGTTTCTGCGCGTGGTGGAACAGGCCGCCATGGCCGCGGCCCGTACGATGGGTCTGGGCGACCGGCACAAGGCGGACGAGGTAGCCGTGCAGGCCATGCGCCAAGTGATGGATACGGTGTCTATGGATGGCACCATCGTTATTGGCGAGGGGGAGCGCGACGCAGCCCCCATGCTGTACATCGGCGAAAAGGTCGGCGCGGCGGTACACAACTCGGAATACCACTACCCGGCGGTGGATATCGCTGTGGACCCGCTCGAGGGCACCAACCTCTGCGCCACCGGAGCGCCCAACGCCATTGCCGTACTGGCCGCCAGCGAGAAGGGAGGATTGCTCCACGCGCCGGACATTTACATGGAAAAGATCGTCGTGGGGCCATCTTGTAAAGGCGCGGTCGAACTGGATGCGCCGGTGCCGCACAACCTGCGCGCGATTGCCAGGCGCCTGGACCGCGATGTGGAAGACCTGGTGGTGATTGTCCTCGACCGCCCGCGCCACGAAAAACTCGTCAATGACATTCGAGCCTCCGGCGCACGCATCCGCCTGATTGGGGATGGCGACCTCTCGGCGGGCATTTCGGCTGCGGTGATTGGAACCGGTGTCCACGCCGTGATGGGTACCGGCGGCGCTCCCGAAGGCGTACTGACCGCTGCGGCGCTGCGCTGCCTGAACGGCCAGATCCTGGCGCGCCTGGTGGTTAGCAAGCCCGAACACGAAGAGCGATTGGCCAAGATGGGCATTGCGGACCCCAAACGCATCTACGACACCGAGGACCTGGCCCCAGGCAAGAAGATCATCTTTGCATGCACCGGAGTTACCGACGGCAACTTGCTCCGGGGGGTGCGATTCTTTGGCGAGGGCGTGCGCACCCATTCCCTGATCCTGACGTTCGAGCAGCGCCAGGTGCGCTTTGTCGACACCGTACATCTGGAAAAGCGTCCCGACGTTAAGGTCCGCTTTGCGTAGCGGAGGCCGGATTCTCGTTTGCTCGCATGACCACAGCCGAGTGCCTGCCCCAGTCATCTATTGGACGCCGCACACGGCGACCACAGGGGCCGCTCAGACAAGTGACGGACGGTTTGCGCAGCAGAATAAAAAGCAGAGGGGCAAACGTTGACCTTTGCAGGAAACATAACGGTCTTTGTTCAGGTACAGTCAGTTAGCAGGCTTTAAGGGGGTAACATGTCCACGACTCCCGCTCCTTCACCCGCCAAGAGAAGCAATCTGATCTGGTGTTTGTTTGGACTGGCCGGCGTCGCCGTTCTGTTCGTGGTGGTGAGTACGCTAGTCGGTCTTGATTTCCTAGCGAGGTATGTCCGCGTTCACAGGTCAGGCGAGCAAGTGGAGGTAAGCACCCCGGCTGGGGAGCTGAGAGTGAACACAGCCGCAGAGAAAGAGGTGGGCTTGCCCGTCTACCCCGGGGCCAGGCCCGCCAAGTCCGGCAAGAGCGTTGAGATCGCGTTGCCAACAGAGGATCAGGTCGGAATCGCCACGGCGCACTACCGCACGTCAGACCCCTTCGAGAAAGTGGACGCTTGGTACCGGGCGCACCTAGGGCCCAGCTTCGAGCGGGAAACCTCAGAGTCCAAGCGCGGAAAGGTCCGCGGGAAGGGCCTAGAACTCAGCACCGATACCACTGCCTTCATTTCTGAGAAAAGTGACTTAGTGCGCGCCGTTGCCCTTACCAGGGAGGGCAACGGCGTTGACATCACGCTCGTTCGCGCGGGCCCAAGCGAGGCCCAGTAGGAGAGGTATTGCTGCCTGTCCGCCAGAAATCTTCATAGCGGATGGGCCCACAAAACACGCACGACGTGGGGCGTCTCGCCAGGCTACATCTCTACATCAGAAGCTAAACAGACGGCGTCACCGCCGGTCCGGCGGAACCATGGCCTTCTGAGGCCCCGGGACCGGCTCTAGTGTTGTCCCACCAGGACAGGAGGCCCCAGGCGCCGCGCCAATTGCGGTATCTTCACCGGCTGAGGAGCCGGACGAAGGTGAACGTTGCTGGTGGAAACGTGGTCGCTGATAGCCTGCAGCCGCTTCAGGATCCCCTGCCACTGCTCCCAGTCCAGTTGTCGCAGATAGGGCCGGAGTCCCTGGATGAACGGATCTTCCAGCAGAGCCTCGCCATTTGATTCAGGGACGAAGAAGCGGTTCAGACCGACCCCGAGCGCCTCAGAGATTTTCTCCAGCGTGCCGAGGCTTGGCGTCATCTGGCCGCTTTCGATCCGCGACAAGTAAGAACGAGAGACACGTGAGCGGGCTTGGAGCTGGCTTTGCGTCATCGCGCGGGATTCGCGCAGCTGGCGAATTCGCTGCCCGATGTTCTCCACCGTCTCACGGTTAGGCCACTTCTCAAATAATTGTCGATCATCCCCCGGCAATTCCTGCGGCGCTGGAGGCGGGATGAGAAACTCCACCTTAGGCGGCAACAGGCGGACGCAGCGGCGGCAATTTCCCGTGCGCGTGCGGTACTGCACGAGCCCGCAAACCTTGCAGCGGACGACTTCACGATCCATTTCTGATTCGATAAGGCTCTTGCTGCCGTTTTTATCAGACACCGGTCCCTCACAGATTTTTCCGGCTTACGGATATAGGGGATTGCTTATTGGGGGAAGGCAAAAAACTGGCGCTCCGACATAATGCAGATCGGTCGGATTTCTGTCAAGAACTTTTTTCGATTTTTTAAATTCTTCGCAGCCCAATCCGCCTGCGCGCTCTGGAATCGATATACTGTACCTCTACGGAACAGGCATCCCTGCCTGTCCCAAGTTTGCCGGCTCGGGGAGTGGTGCGCTTCCGAGCGCCGCCTCTGCTGGTGCACTCACGAGTCGGGAGGTCAACGGATGCTCAATCGAGACGACGCATGGAGTCTGCTCTGTGAGTACACGCAAAACGAAAACCTCCTCAAACATGCGCTGGCGGTCGAAGCCTGCGTCCGCGCGTATGCTCGAAAGCTGGGCGGTGACGAACAGCTCTGGGGCTTGACCGCACTTCTGCACGATTTCGACTACGAGCGTTGGCCAAACGAGGCCCACCACCCCACCCAGGAGCATCCTTACGAAGGCTCCAAGATCCTCCGGGAACGCGGCTACCCGGAGGAGTTGATCCGCGCCATCCTTTCCCACGCCGACTACAGCGGTGTGCCGCGCCAGACCCCGCTCGAGCATGCCCTGTTCGCCTGTGACGAGCTCGCCGGATTCCTCACCGCCTGCGCCCTGGTCAAGCCCGGAAAAAGCATCTTCGAGGTGGAAACCGATTCGGTGAAGCGCAAGCTCAAGGACAAGGCTTTCGCTCGTGGCGTCAATCGCCAGGACGTGCTGAAAGGCGCAGAGGAATTAGGCGTGCCACTCGAGGAGCACATCCGTTTCTGTATCGAGGCCATGCGCGCCGTCGCCGACCGCCTCGGGCTGCAACCAAGACCCAGCAGCTAGGGTCGTGCAGCATACCTCCAGACCTCGGATATTGTGCCCTCGACATTGTGGTGGCGAAGAAGCGCAAGAGGGGCGCTGTGCTAGAATCGCGGAGCGAGCTGCCTGGAGTAATATTGGC
>Ga0209055_1001408_pt1 | contig 15907 bp, 14 predicted proteins | sample GraSoiAngelo_110_FD_185875 | JGI IMG/M metagenome (GOLD analysis project Ga0209055, IMG submission 185875) | Grasslands soil microbial communities from the Angelo Coastal Reserve, California, USA - 14_0903_12_30cm (SPAdes) (version 2) | ecosystem: Environmental > Terrestrial > Soil > Grasslands ... | reverse complement strand
CGACCAGGAACGTGTTGGCGCCTTCCTGGTGCACCGAGAGCACGCCGGGGATGGCCAGAAGGCAGTCCCGTACGTCGGGCGCGGGACGTTTCAGCGTGAGACTCACCTTCTCAGAGCGGCGCAGACGGGCCGATAACTGTTCCTGGGTGTCTTCAGCCACGATCCGGCCCTCGTTGATGATGACCACGCGCTTGGCGACCGCCGTGGCTTCGGGGAGGATGTGCGTGCTCAGGATGATGGTGCGTGAGCCGGCGAGCTCTCGGATCAACTGCCGGATTTCGATGATCTGTTTGGGGTCGAGCCCGAGCGTCGGCTCGTCCAGAATCAGAACGGGCGGATCGTGGATGAGGGCCTGGGCTAGCCCGACCCGCTGCTGAAAGCCCCGGGAGAGGTTGGCGATCAGCCGCCCCCGCACGTCGCCGAGCGACAGGCGCTCCAGGATCTGGTCGAGGGCCACCGGCAGACGTTCCGGCTCGATGCCCTTGATCCGCCCGACGAAGGTCAGGTACTCGGCGACCGTCATCTCGGTGTAGAGCGGCGGGACTTCCGGCAGGTAGCCGATCAGGCGTTTGACCTCCGTGGGGTGGTCGAAGCAGTCGTAGCCGGCGACCTTCGCGGAGCCGGAGGTGGCCGGCAGGGAGGCCGTCAGGATTCGCATCGTGGTGGTCTTGCCGGCCCCGTTGGGGCCCAGAAAGGCCAGCACTTCCCCTTTTTCCACGGAAAAACTGACGTCGGCGATGGCGGTTTTGGCTCCGTAGAGCTTGGTCAGATGCTCGACTTGGATCATAATGCCGCTTTGCTTAGCGCGTCGTCATCTTATCCGCTGGACTGGAAGGCCGTCAAGGTAAGGGTCGAGGCGGGAGCAGGGAGGAAGGGCAAGGAGGCTCCCTGAAAAAATTTATTGACAATTGGAAGAGTTCAGTTATATTCACACACAATTTTCGGGCGTCATGGGCTTTCCCGGTCGTTTCCCGAAGGGGAGGTGCGATAGACGATAAATTGGCCACTCTCTACACAACCCACAGCGAAAGGGGGCAAATGAATTGCACGCACTAGGTCGTCACTTGGTGCTCGAGCTGAACGGTTGCAACCCCAAACTTCTCAATGACGTCAAGAGAGTGGAAGAGATCATGGTCTCCGCGGCTAAGATTGCGAAGGCCACCATCGTCGGCACTCACTTCCACCAATTCAGTCCTTTCGGCATCAGCGGCGTCGTCGTCATCGCCGAATCCCACGTCGCGGTCCATACCTGGCCTGAACATGGGTATGCTGCCGTGGACATCTTCACCTGCGGAGAGACCCTCACCCCCGAAATCGCGGCCCAATACCTCGTGGAGAAGTTCCAGGCCCGTCAGCCGTCGCTCATCGAGCTCAAGCGCGGGCTGATTCCGGACTCCAAGCCGGCCAAGGTGGCTTCCGCCAAGGTCGCCAAAGTGGGGCAGGAGGTTTTCGCCTATGGACCCCCCAAAGAACTCCAAGTGGTTTCATGAGCGGCTGGGGCCTAGCGAGGGGCATGTCCACGAAGTAAAGACCGTCCTCTTTTCCAAGCAGACTCCCTTCCAACTCATCGAGGTCGTCGAGTTGGGCGACTACGGCCGGTCGTTGATCCTCGACGGCAAGGTCCAGTCCACACAGACGGACGAGTTCATCTACCACGAGGTGCTCGTCCACCCGGCCATGCTGGTGCATCCCGACCCCAAGCGGGTGATGGTCATCGGCGGGGGGGAGGGGGCCACGCTTCGCGAGGTCCTCCGGCACCGCTCGGTGGAGCGGGCGCTGATGGTGGACATCGACCGCGAGGTCGTCGAGGTCTCCCGCGCGATGCTCCCGGAGTTCCATGCCGGCGCGTTCGACGACCCGCGCACCGAGCTGGCCTTCGAGGATGCCCGCCGGTGGCTCGAGACGCACGACCAGGTCTTCGACGTCATCATCATCGACCTGTCCGACCCTATCGAAGAGGGGCCCTGTTACCGGCTCTACACGCGGGAGTTCTACCGATTGGTGAATCGGCGGCTCTCGCCGCAGGGGACGATCGCGCTCCAGTCCGGCTCAGTGGCGCCGCACGATCTGCTGAACTTCAGCGCGATCTACCGCACGTTGCTGACCGCCTTTCCGGTCGTGTGCCCGTATCTCGCGAATGTCCCCTGCTTCGGCCTGCCCTGGGGCTTCCAGATGGCGTCGAAGGAGGTCAACCCGCGGGCGTACTCAGCCGCTGACTATGACAAGATGATCGCCCGGCGAATCCAGGGCGAACTGAAGTACTTGACGGGGGAGGTTTGCGCCGCCCAGATGGCGCTGCCGAAACACCTGCAGGCCCGCCTGGCCAGCGAGACCCGCCTCATCGAGGACGACGCGCCGCTCTATATCTATCACTGAACGCTACGAGCCTAGAGGGTGCGGGTCCCGCTCGGCGTCACCCGCCGCATTTCCCTTCCTGTTATAATTTCGCCACATGCGGATCCTAGTCATTGAGGACGAGGCCAAGGTGGCCTCTTTCATCCGTCGGGCCCTGGAAGAGGAGAGCTACGCCGTGGATGCCTGCGCCGACGGCGCCAAGGGGCTCGATCTGGCCAGCGCCGGGTGCTACGACCTGGTGATCCTGGACCTCATGCTGCCGGGGCTTCCGGGGATCGAGGTGCTCAAGGCACTTCGCAAGGACCAGGTCTCTGTGCCCGTGCTGATCCTCACGGCACAGTCGCAGGTCAACCAGAAGGTGAAAGGACTGGATGCCGGCGCCGACGACTATCTGACGAAGCCCTTTGCGATCGAGGAGCTGCTGGCCCGCGTGCGCGTCCTGCTGCGACGGGGCAGCGGCGAGGCGGCCGGCGTCCTCCAGATCGAGGATCTCGTCCTGAATCCGGCCTCCCGCGAGGTGACCCGCGGGGGACGGCGCATCGAGCTGACGGCCAAGGAGTATGCCCTGCTGGAATACCTGATGCGCAATACCGGACGCGTGCTGACCCGCCCGATGATCGCCGAGCACGTCTGGAACCAGGACTTCGATACATTCACCAACGTCATTGACGTGTACGTCAACTACTTGCGTAACAAGATCGACCGCGGGCAGGACCGCAAGCTGATCCATACGATCAGAGGAAGCGGTTACGCCTTGAAAGCCGAGTAATCATGCCCCTGCGCGTCCGTCTCACGCTCTGGTACGGGACCGCGCTGGCCCTCATCCTGATCGTCTTCGGCGGCGCGCTCTACACCGTCCTGGCCCACGGACTTCGGAATCAAATTGACCAGTCGCTCGAAAAGGCCGCCGCCGTGGCGGTGCGCGCGGTGAAGCAGCATGGGATCGGCCCTTTCCTGCCGTTCGAGGACCTTGCCGCGGAGTTTCCCGAGCTTGCCGTCCTGGACAAGACCTTTCAGATCTTCAGCCCGGCCGGCAAGATCACCATCCAATCCCCGAATCTGGGACGTCAGGACTTTCCCCTCAGCCGAACGGCGCTGGAATCGGCGCTGAACGGCCAGGCGACGTTCGAGTCTGCGCGATTCCAAGACGGCTCGATGTTCCGGCTGCTTTCGGTTCCGATCCGAGAGAACGGTGTGCTGGTCAATATCGTGCAGGTTGGCACGTCCCTGCAGCCGGTCGAGGAGATGCTCCACCGGCTGGTGCTGGTCCTGCTCGTCTCGGTCCCGGTCGCCCTGGCGGCCGCGCTGGGCGGGGGATGGTTTCTCGCGGACCGCGCGCTGCGTCCCGTAGAGGCCATCACCCAGGCGGCCCAGCGCCTCGCAGCCGGGGACTTGACCCAGCGCCTTGCGGACCCTTCGTCGTCGGATGAGATCGGCCGGCTGGCGGCGACTTTCAACGACATGATCGCCCGCCTGGAGGCATCGTTCCGGCAGGTGCGCCAGTTCAGCGCGGACGCCTCCCACGAGCTGCGCACACCGCTTACGGTCATCAAGGGAGAGGCCGAACTTGCCCTGCGACGGCCGCGACCGGCAGAAGACTACAGGCAGGTGCTGGAGAGCACGCTGGAGGAGATCGATCGCATGACCCAGATCGTGGACGAGCTCCTGTTCCTTTCGCGCGCCGATCTGGGAGAAGTCGCCATTGAGTCACTCCCGGTGCGGCTTGATGCGCTGGTCGAGGACATCCAGCGGCAGGCGGCCGTGCTGGGGCAGGAGCACGGGGTACAGGTCACGGTGGGGACCGTCGAGCCGGTCGTCGTGCAAGGCGACGAGCTGCGCCTGCGGGAACTCCTGCTGAACCTGGTGGACAACGCCGTGAAATATTCGAGACCAGGGGGAAAAGTCGAAATCGCCCTGGTTCGCGAGGGTACAACGGCGCGGCTCTCGGTGAGGGATCAGGGCATTGGAATTGCGTTAGAAGAGCTGGGGCGGATCTTCGATCGGTTCTACCGGACGGACGCCGCTCGGGCGCATGCCAAGAAAGGCACAGGCTTGGGTCTCTCGATCTGCAAGTGGATCGCCGAAGCCCACCATGGGCGGATTGAAGCCCAAAGCACGATGGGGCAAGGCTCGAAGTTTACGGTTGTGCTGCCGGTCGTGCACGACTGACCGATTAACTGGATGCCCCCCACCCATCCCTCCCCCCTCGAGGGGGAGGGATGGGTGGGGGTGGATTAGCCACTTCTAATCTGCCGTTAATCCTCCTCTCATCTTTCGCTGCTATGCTCCGGGGCACAGAGGGCCGTCAGGGCCTTTGCACCGAAGGAAAAGGAGGAGGATGCCATGAGTCAGATACTACATCGTCATCTGGGGACAATCGCTGCGGCGATCGTCCTCGGGGCCGCCCTGTTCCTGGGTGGGGAATATCTCACCCATTCACAAGCGGCGGGCCTCGCAACGCCGGCTGCGGTCAGTCCTGCGACCCAGGTCGCCGCGACACCCGCGCCTGGCTTTACCGAAGTCACCAAAGCCGTCACCCCGGCTGTCGTCAACATCACGTCCAGGGTCGTGCGGATGCGCGATCGCGGACCGCGTGATCCGATGGACGAGTTCTTCCGCTCGCCCTTTGGACCGTTTGGTCCATTCGGGCCGCATGGGCCGATGCCGCCTCGTGAACCTCGCGGAGGGGGGATGGGCTCCGGAGTGATCGTGTCGCCGGACGGGTACATCGTCACCAACAACCATGTCGTGGATGGCGCCAGTGAACTCACAGTCACGCTCCCGGACAAGAGGGAATTCAAAGCCAAGATCGTCGGGGCGGATCCCAAGACCGATCTCGCTGTCATTAAAATTGACGCGTCGAATCTGCCCCACGTTCGGTGGGGAGATTCCTCCAAGCTTCAGGTAGGCGAGTACGTGCTCGCCGTCGGGAACCCGTTCGGCCTGAATTCCACGGTCACGCTCGGAATCGTGAGCGCGCTTGGTCGCGGACACATGGGGATCACGCAGTACGAAGATTTCATCCAGACCGATGCCGCCATCAACCCCGGCAACTCCGGCGGGGCGCTGATCAACACCGCCGGTGAGCTGGTCGGCATCAACACTGCCATCATCTCGCAGACAGGCGGCTACCAGGGGGTCGGGTTCGCGGTGCCAGCCTCCATGGCCAAGCCGGTCTTTGAAAGCATCGTCAAGACCGGCAAGGTGGTGCGGGGCCATCTGGGTGTCGCCATCCAGGATCTGACGCAGGACCTCGCCAAGTCGTTCGGGCTGAAGCAGGCCAAGGGTGCGCTGGTGAGCAGCGTGGCCGAGGACAGCCCGGCCCAGCGGGCTGGGCTCAAGCAGGGAGACGTGATCGTGGCCTATCAGGGCAAGCCGGTCGAGGACGCGGCGGCCTTGCAACGGGAAGTGACCCACACGCCGGTCAACACGAAGGCGACGCTGAAGATCATCCGCGATGGCCGAGAGCAGGAAGTCACCGTCACCATCGGGGAGCAGGCGGAGACGGTGAAGGTCGCCGGCGCCGATTTCTCCACGGAGAACGCTCTGGCCGGGGTGGAGGTGCAGAGCCTCGACCTGCAGGCGGCGCGCGAACTGGGGCTGCACGGCAAGGTGCAAGGCATCGTGGTGGTCAATGTGGAGCCGGACAGCCTGGCCGACCGCGCGGGCTTGGCGCAGGGCGACGTCATCAAGGAGATCAACCGGCAGCCGATCAAGTCCGTGAGGGACTACGAGAAGATCGTCTCGAACCTCAAGAAGGACGAGTCCGTCCTCTTGCTGATCAACCGGAGCGGCGCGTCGCTGTTCATCACAGTGAAGGCGTAGGTTTCTCAATCCCTCTCCCCTGGAGGGAGAGGGCGCGGGTGAGGGGGTAGGGGCACGGCGCGCCGTGCCCCTACTCATGGGTTCCTGTGAGCGAATGTACTGCCGGGGGCCAGCGTGTGGATCTCGGGCGCCGTGGGTTTCTTGTCCCAGCTCCACTTCAACTGCACCGCGAAGTACTTCTGCGAGAGCCCGCCCCGATCGATGGACTGGTCGGTCTCCTGGAAGGCCATCACTTCCCAATTCTTCCACCGCACCGCGAACCCGACGATCCAATCCAGCTCACTCGGCGCGATCGGATTCGGCTCCTGCCGATCCGTGAAGAAGTTCGTATCGCCGACGAGCCAGAGCCATTGCCAATAGAGGGGCAGTTCGCCATGCAGCACGTACCGGAACAGGGCGCGGCCGGTGTTGTCAGGCCGGGCGAAGTACGTCTGGGTCGAGAAGAGCCAGCCGAGCGCCGCGTAGAATTCGGAGTCCTGGACCACCAGATTGTCCTGATGCCACAGCCCCTGGATCTCCGCAAAAGCTTGCACCAGCCCACTCTTGTCGATCGGCATGTCTCGCTCGTAGCGGAGCAGGCCGGCCCACTGCTCGTACCGGTAGAGGAGCCCGATGGCCTGGTCCCATTCCGACGGGCGGAATTCGTTGTCCCGCTCCTTGTCCGTGAAAAAATTCGTGTCGAGCACCAACGCGACTGGGGACCAGCGCGGCTGGAGTTCGAGATGACCGAGATACCGGTACTTCACGAGGCCGGTGTTATCGGGGCGTGCTCGGAATGAGTCGTTGTCCACGAAGTCGGACAGCGCGAGCGAGAAACGGATCTCAGGGGCCGCTGCCTCTTCCACCTTGACCCGGCCGGACTTCTCCAGGGCAAATGCCGGGGAAACGAGGAAGGCGAGGGCGGTGCTTGAAAGAATGAGGCCGCGGAGGGTTGTCACCCGACGATGCGGCCGACGAGGTCGTAGGCGGCGGCGTCGGTGATCTCAACCTTGACGAAGTCCCCAGGCACGGGAAGGGGCGCGTCCCCGTGGAAAGAAGCCTGCCTTGGCAGGCGCGGGGTGGGCGGGTGCGACGACGCCTGGGGTGGGCGGGTGAGATTGGCAGCACAGTCGTTCAGATAGACGACGCCGTCGATCTCAGGGGCTTGACCCTCGTGGCGGGCCTCCAACAATAGCTCTGTTTCCTCCGAGACGCCGTCTACCATCACCTCGATCGTGTGCCCGATCAGCCGCCGGCTCTTCTTCAACGCGATCTGTTCCTGCACGGCCAGCAACTCCGCGCGGCGCTCTTCCATCACCGCACGATCGATCTTCTTATCGAGGTCGGCGGCCGGCGTACCCTCTTCGTCCGAGTACAGGAACACGCCGACCCGGTCGAATTCCATGTCGGTCAGGTAGCGCTTGAGCTCGCTGAAGGCGGCCTTGGTCTCGCCCGGGAAGCCGACGATGAACGCCGTCCGGAAGGTGAGGCCGGGGATGCGGGCGCGCAGCCTGTCCACCACCTTCGTGATGTAGGTCTTGTCGCCCAGGCGGTGCATGCGCTTCAGCAGGGCGTCGTTGATGTGCTGGAAGGGCATGTCCATGTACTTGGTGATGTTCTCTTCCCCCGCGTAGAGATCGATCAACTCCTCCGTCACCTGTTGGGGATAGAGATAGAAAGGCCGGATCCAGCGGAGCCCCTTCACGGTGACCAGCTCCCGCAGCAGGGCGACCAAGCCGTGGCGCAGGCCGAGGTCCACGCCGTAGTTGATGGTGTCCTGCGAGATGAGGTTGATCTCCTTCACGCCGTCAGCCGCCAGGGCCGCGGCTTCCGCGACGATGGACTCGATCGGCCGGCTCCGCTGCTTCCCCCGCATGAGCGGGATGGCGCAGAACGCGCAGTGCCGGTTGCAGCCCTCCGCGATCTTGACGTACGCGGAGTGCGCCTTGCCGAGCCGCAGCCTCGGCGTCAGCTCATCGTACTGATAGGGTGGCGGGCTGGCCCACACCCGCTGCGCCTTACGGCCTGGAACCAGCAGGGCACGGCAGATTTCCGAGACGCGGCCCGTGTCCCCCGTGCCGATGACGCCATCCAGCTCCGGCAGCGCCTTGAGCAGTTCGCCCTGGTATCGCTGGGCGAGGCAGCCGGCGGCGATCAGGACCTGGCACGATCCCGTCTTCTTCAGCGCGCCGTGCTCGATGATGGCATTGATCGACTCCTGTTTGGCTTCCTCGATGAAGCCGCACGTGTTGATGATGACGACCTCGGCGCGCGCGGGATCGTCGGTCAAGGTGAAGCCGTCCCGCGCCAACGCGCCCAGCATGACTTCGCTGTCCACCTGGTTCTTGGAGCAGCCGAGGTTGACGAAGCCGATCGTGATCGGTCGGGTTCGCGCGCGTGCCGTGATCACCGTGTGTGAGGCCATGACGCGCAGTGTAGAGGAGGGGGGAATCCGTGTCAAATCAGATCGTCCGCACTCTCCATTGACACTCCTTTGGATAACCCGATACACTCATCCCGCTGATTCGCTGAACGTCCAATGCTGGGGAGAACTCATGGCCAAGGCCAAGAAGAAGAGCCTGCGTGAGGAGGACATCGCGCGGCTCAAAAAGAAGGTCGCCGAACGGAAGGCCAAGGCAGGCAAAGTGCTGGGAGACGCGGCCCTGCGGGCGCTAAGGAAGCGTCTGAAGCGGGAGCAGCGCAAAAGGCGAAGCCTGGCGCAGCGCTTGGCGCATGCGCAAGGCAAGAAGAAAGAAGCCCAACCGGCTGCGGCTACAGGCTGAAGACGAGAGGGATCACCATGGCTGAGGATCTGAAGAAGACGGAAGACGCCGGGAAGGCGAAGGCCAAGCCTGTCGAGACGACGTCGGCGATGCCCGACGGGTCGGACAAGTCGGAGTACATGTCGACGGGTCCGGAACAGCCCGTCGCCGAGGCTGAGACTCCGGCCACGGCTGCGGTCGAGCAGTCCCAAGCTCCCGAGGAGAAGGTCAAGGACGAGGTCGAGATCCAGATCGACCTCCTAAAGGACAAGGATTGGTACCACCGTCGGGAAGCCGCGATCACCCTGGGCGAGATGGGCGACGAGCGGCCGATCCCCCACCTGATCGCCGCGCTGCGCGATGCGGAGTGGAACGTCCGGGAGGCGGCAGAAGACGCGCTGACCCAGATCGGCTCTCCAGCCGTTGAGCCGCTGATCAAGGCCCTGCGGGAGTACCAGATCCGCAAATATGTCATCAAGATCCTGGGCCGGATCAAGGACGAGCGGGTGCTGGACCCGCTGTTCGCCCAGCTCAGGATTGAAGAGTTCAAGGAAGCCGCGACGCAGGCCTTGATCGAGGTGGGCCAGCCGGCCGTCGAGCGGCTCACCGCGGTGCTCAATGACAAGGACAAGAATATCCGCAAGCATGCCGTCATCGCGCTCGGCGACATCGGGGTTGCCGACTGCTTGGATCTGCTGATCGAGGCCACCAAGGACGAAGAGTGGGAGGTACGCTTGGCGGCGATCGCGGCGCTCGATAAGATCGGGGACGCTCGGGGCAAGCCCGCCATCAAAGCGCTCATGAAAGACCCGGACTTCGTCGTCCAGATGCGCGCGGAGCGGATTATCTGGGACTGGAAGAAGAAGGCAAAGGCCGCGAACGAGGCCCAGGACGAGGAGGCGAGCGAAGAGCGCGCGGGAACGGCGTGACTTTCAAACGCAGAACTGTGAACGCTGAAGTCAGAATTCAGCATTCATAATTCATCGTTTGCTTATTTTGTCAGCAGGCCATCCAACTCGTTCACGATCTCATCGACCCTTGCCTGGACGCCAGTCTTCAGCGCCTGCACGTCGCGCTTCACCGCTTCCACCTTTTCCATCTCCTCCTTCAGTTTTTGCTTGTTCTCCTCGTCGGCCGCCTCCATCGCCTTCTTGAGGGCCTGCCGGGCTTCCCCTAAGCCGGTCGCAGCCTTGCCGTAGTTCTTGTCGAGCAACTCAACCTTCACCTGCACCAGCCGCTCCTTGGCATTCACGAGACTGGAGCGCAGGCTCAGATTGCGTTCCAGGGCACTGGTGCTGGCAAGGACTTGGGCGCTGAGCTGCTTGGCCTTGTGAAGGACTGCATCGGTCCCCTCTAGGCCGATGTAGACGCCCCAGATGAACGCCAGCCCTATGATGGTGAGCATCCCCAGAAATCTCAGCATTTAGGGTTCCCCCTTTCGTTTCCTGTCAGAGACAACTGCGCCGAGGTGGCCGGCTGCGAACGCGCGGACGGTCAGATCCTTATCCAGCAGGGCATGCCTCAGGTACGGAATGACCGCCTTGCCTCCGACGCGCCCCAGCGCCTGGACGGCCGCCACGCGAACCCGTGGAGCGGGGTCGTCGAACACCTCCAGCGCGAAGGCCATCGCCCGCTCCGGGCCGCTCCGGGCCATCGTGCCCACCGCCGCGCTCCGCACGCCGAAATCAGGGTCCCGGAGCAACTCCCGCATGACCAGCGCCGCCTCACCTTCGCCCAGCTTCACCAGCGCCTCCGCCGCCGCCAGTCTGACGAGCGAGTCGGAGTCCTTCACGGCGCCCCACAGCGCGCCGATCCCCGCCTTAGCGTTGAGCCGGCCGAGGCTGACGGCGGCGAAGTTGCGGACGTAGGGGTCCCGGTCGCTCAGGGCTCCTGCGGCGAACGACCGGACCGACGCATCCGGATCGCTGAGGCCCAGCGTCAGCGCCGAGAGTGCCGTGGGGTCTTTCACTTTCAGCCGGCCGAGGATGCCCAGGGCCGCGCCCCGGACGGCGGGGCTGAAGTCGCGGGCGGCCGTCAGGAACGGCTGCACCGGCTCGGGCTGGTTGAGACGGACCAGGGCCTCGCGTGCGACCAACTGGACGATGGGGTCCCGGTCTTTCAAGCCGCGCCGCACCACCCCGACGACCGACGGGTCTTGGGAAAGGCCAAGCGAGGAGAGCGCCGCGATACGGACCGTGACGTCCGGGTCGGTCACGGCGTCGCGGACGGCGGGCAGCGTTGCAGCCAGGCCAAGGCGGCCAGCGGTCTGGAGGGCGAAGGTGCGCACCCGGGGCGACGAGTCGTGCAGGGCCAGATTCAGGGCGGCCCGTGTGTCGGCCGGCCCGAGCTCCGCCAAGGCCGTCGCCGCCGCACCACGCACGAGTTCCTGGTCCTGCGAGAGCCAGTGCGTGAGCAGGCCGATGCAAATACGCCGCAGCAGATCGCCCGTAGCCTTCCCCGCTTGGGCGAGATGGTCATGGTCGGCCAGGGCCTCTTCCGGGCGACCCCGATATCCATGGGCCAGGGCGCGTAGCTCGTAGGCCGCCGCGTTGCCCGGCTGGGCCGCCAGCAGGGAGTTCAGCAACCGAACCGCCGTGTCGTAGTCCTTCCGCTCGAAGGAGGCCTGGGCGTCGCGCAAGTCGCCCGTCACGGCGAGGCCCTTGTGCTGGGGTGCGAGCGGGAGGAGGCTGACGAGCACGCCCACGAAGAGGGGGAAGGAGCGGGCGGGAGTGATCCGCATAACCGATATCTTAACAGGAAGTCCGCCGCGAAGGAATCATGGGAAGATGGAGAAGGCGTCTGATTGACAGGCAGGGAAGGATATGCGACCTTTTGATATCCCCCGATGATTCCGCTGCGGGACGACAATCCCACGACGTTGACGCCGGTCGTGACGGTCTCACTGATCGTCCTGAACTGCCTGGTCTTTCGGTATCAGCTCTCGCTGGGCCCTGCCGAGGAACGCTTCGTCCTGTCCTTCGCCGCGGTGCCGGCTGAGTGGTTTCACCCCGGCACGGTGGTGGGCGATCCGGCGGTGCCTGCCGCGGTGACCGTGCTGACCTCGATGTTCCTGCACGCGGGCCTCCTGCATCTGGGCGGCAACATGCTCTACCTCTGGATCTTCGGCAACAACATCGAAGACGTCATGGGCCATGGGCGCTTCCTCCTGTTCTATCTGCTGTGCGGGATCATGGCCGTCTTCGGGCACGCCGTGACGGCTCCGGACTCGACGGTTCCCATGGTCGGGGCCAGCGGGGCGATCTCCGGGGTGCTGGGCGCCTATCTCCTCCTGTTTCCACGGGCGCGCGTCCTGGTGCTGATCCCGGCTGGCTTTCTCACCCGCGTGGTGCCCGTGCCCGCCGTCGTGGTGCTGGGATTCTGGATCGTGATGCAGATCATCAGCGGAGCCTTCAGTTGGGGAGGCCTCGGCGGTGGGGTCGCCTGGTTCGCCCACATCGGCGGCTTTGCTGCCGGGCTTGCGCTGATCAAGGTCTTCCAGCGTCGACCTGTCAACGACTCCTTCCGGTGGTAGCCCTCCGGGGAGCCCTGTGGTAAAATCGGGGGGTTTTTACGGACTTTTGGCGAAGGAGGACGGTATGCAGGCAGGGCTTTTCGTCATCATTGGATTGATCCTCAGTTGGGGGCTCGTTCCTCCACCCGCGGACGCCGCCGACATGAGCCTCACCGGCAAGCTCACCATCTCCGTAACCGGCCGCGAGCAGGCGGTCTTCGAGAAGGCCAGCGTGAAGTTCGAGAAGCTGCATCCTCGCGTGCGGGTGCGGTTTGCGGCGACGGACGGCGTGGACCCACTGGCGGCCCTGGCCGAAGGTTCGGCGGATATCGCCGTGGTGGGCAGGACTCCGAAGCCTGAAGAGCAGGATTGGACGGGCACGACTGTCGGGTGGGAGGGGATCGCCATTATGGTCAACGCCTCCAATCGCGTGCAGGAGGTCACCCTCAAACAGGTCACCGATCTCTTGAGCGGGGCGGTCAAGACGTGGGACGAGGTCGGGGGGCTTGAAGCCAGGATCACGATCGTCAACCGGGAAGAGGGCAAGGGGGTGCGGCCCTACCTGGAGCAGCTCTTGAGCCTGAGCGGGAAGTTCGTGAACGGGAAGGGCGTGGTGGAACCCGACAAGGAGGCCATCCGGGTCATCTCCGGCAATCTGAACGCGGTGTCCTACGTCAACCTGAGCGCGGGCGTCGGCAACGTCAGCGTGGGCGTGCCGATCCGCCTGCTCGCGATCAATAAAGTCGATCCGGAGCCGGCGAACGTGTCCTCCGGGGCCTATCCGCTCCGCCGGCCGATCGTGATGGTGACGAAGACGCCGCCTTCACCCCTCGTCAAGGCATTCGTGGACTTCATGCTCGACAAGGAAGGGCAGAAGACCGTCCTTGAGGAAGATTTCGTGCCGCTGGTCGTGACGAAGTAATTGCGCGGATGGAGCCTGGCGCCAAGAAGCCGTCGAAGGAGGTGAAGGGGACCGAGCCCGCGAGCCGGTCGCGGCTCGGGGAGTTTCTAGTCGAGCAGGAGTTCATCACTGCGCAGGTTCTCCAGGAGGCCCTCCAGGAGCAGCGCCAGTCTGGCCGGCGCATCGGTGAGATTCTCCTCGACCGCGGGCATGTCACGGAAGCGCAGCTCATTCCCTTCCTGACCAATCGGCTCAAGCTCCCCTATACCGACGTCTCCGCCTTGGTCCTGCGTTCGGACCAACTCAACCTGATCCCCGAGACACTGGCGCGCAAGTACACCGTCCTGCCGGTCCGCCTGGAAGGGAAACGGCTGGATGTCGTGATGGCCGACCCCATGGACCATGAGGCGATTCGGGACCTCTCCTTCGTCACGGGGTGCCAGGTGTCGCCGACTCTCGGCAGCCGGTCCCAGATCCAGGACGCCATCCAACGATTCTACTCCAGGCATCTGGAGGGGGCGGGCCGCCTGATGGCCAAGGGGGTGGGCCAGACGACTGCGCCGGTGCTGACGCCACGCTCCCAGGAAGCCAGCGTGCTGGATGCCCATGCTGAGGACGCCCCAGTCGTCCAATTGATGAATCTCATCATGCGCAAGGCGATCCAACTGGGCGCCAGCGACATCCACATCGAGCCCGGCGTGCCGGAAGGCACCGTTCGGTTCAGGCTGGACGGATTGCTGTCTGATCAACTCAAAGTGCCGGTCGCGCTGCACCCGGCGCTGGTGTCGCGCATGAAGATCCTCGGCCGTCTCGACATTGCCGAGCGGCGGCTTCCGCAGGACGGATCGGTGCGCGTGAAACTGGAAGGGCAGGAAGTGGACCTGCGCATCTCGACGATCCCGCTGCAGCACGGCGAAAAGGCGGTCCTCCGCGTCCTGGACGCGACGAGCAAGAGCTTGGAGCTCGAGGACATCGGCCTGAACCCCAGCGATTTGAAGCAGGTCCATGGGCTGATCACGCGCCATAAGGGCATGATCGTGGTCACGGGCCCGACCGGCAGCGGCAAGACCACCACGCTGTACGGCATCCTCAATCGGATCAAGTCCCGCACGACGAACATCGTCACGGTGGAGGACCCGGTCGAGTATCACTATCCGGGGCTCAATCAGATGCAGGTCAACGCGGACATCGACCTGACATTCGCCAAGGGCCTCCGCTCGATTCTGCGCCAGGACCCCGACATGGTTCTGGTTGGTGAGATCCGGGACGCAGAAACCGCTGAAATTGCCTGCCGGGCGGCGCTGACCGGCCACCTGGTCTTCACCACGCTGCATACCAATGACGCGCCCTCCACCATCACGCGCCTGCTGGATATCGGGGTTCCCCGCTACTTGGTGGCGTCGGTGATGATTGGCATCATCGCCCAGCGACTGGTGCGGGTCGTCTGCAGCGACTGTAAGGCGCCTGCCCAGCCCGATACCAGCGTGGCGACCGCGTTGGGCCTGTCGGCGGTCAGCCTTGCCGGCGGCCAATACGCGGTGGGCAAGGGCTGTGCAAGATGCCAGGAAACCGGCTACAAGGGGCGGACGGGCGTGTTCGAAACGCTGGTCCTGGATGCCAGAATCAGAGACCTGATCCTGCGCGGGGCGACGGAAGAGGACATCCGTATCGCCGCGCAGGAGTCCGGGATGCGCACCCTGGTGGAAGACGGGCTCGAAAAGGCCAAGGCCGGGATCACGACGATCGAGGAACTGGGTCGTATCCTCGAAGTCAGCGAGTACGCAGCCGCCAATTGTCCGGGATGCGGCCGGCACCTCAATTCGGAGTACCGGTTCTGTCCCTATTGCCGGGCGGTGCTCCGTCGCATCTGTACCGGCTGCGGGCGGCCGCTCCTCTCAGGGTGGCTGGCCTGCGCGCATTGCGGTCAGGAGCACAGTTAGGGAAATGGGGTCAGACTCGATTTAGGGCGTCTCACCAAGGCGATAGCTTTTCATGGCTAAATCGAGTCTGACCCCATTTCTGTCCTGGAACCTTCAAGACCTGTTGCGTGAGCCGGCGCGTGATCGGGACCTCCTGCGGCAGGAGCTCGAGGAGCAGGTCAGACGCTTCGAGGGATTTCGGGACAGGCTGTCACCGGACATTCCCGCCGAGACGTTTCTGGACGCGCTGAAACTGGCCGAGGCGATCACCCGGACGACCAGCAGGCTCGGCGCGTACGCCTACCTCTGGTTCTCCGAGAACACCAAGAACCAGAAGGCCCGAGTCTTCAAGGCGGCCGTCGAGGAGATGCAGGCGGGCTTCACGAACCGCATGCTGTTCTTCGACCTGTGGTGGCAGAAGATCGATGACGCGAGCGCCGCCCGGCTGCTGGCCGCTGCAGGCGACTATGCATACCACCTGGAGTCCCTGCGCCGCTTCAAGGATCACGCCCTCAGCGAGCCCGAAGAGAAGATCATCAATGTCAAGAGCGTCACAGGCCGCCGGGCGCTGGTGGGGCTCTACGACATCCTGACCAGCGGCTTGGCCTACAGGCTGACGATCCACGGCAAGGCCCCCGCGCTCACCCGCGAGGAC
>Ga0209055_1001407_pt1 | contig 15923 bp, 13 predicted proteins | sample GraSoiAngelo_110_FD_185875 | JGI IMG/M metagenome (GOLD analysis project Ga0209055, IMG submission 185875) | Grasslands soil microbial communities from the Angelo Coastal Reserve, California, USA - 14_0903_12_30cm (SPAdes) (version 2) | ecosystem: Environmental > Terrestrial > Soil > Grasslands ... | reverse complement strand
AGAGATCCAGAACTATGCCGTCGTGGGACACACGCTCTGGGTATTCACCGAAGAGCGCGCCCGCAAAATACCACTCGGCCAAATCGACACGGAAGCTACCGATAAAGCCAACGAACAGCGTGGTGTTGACCTGAATCTCCCAAAGGTGAATAACTGATCCATCCGTGGCGCCATCGCGCCACACTTGGCCAACATAATCAGGATGGAAACCGCAGGAATGATCGGCGGCCTTGGACCGGAGTCCACGGTCGACTACTACCGGTTGATCATCGCGCGCTATCGTGCCCGAAACCCGGACGGGAGCAACCCACCCCTGGTTATCAACAGTCTCGATCTCTTGAAGGGCATCCAGTTGGTGGACACCGGGCGGCTCAGCGAACTAGCGGATTACCTCGTGGCGGGAGTCGAGTGCCTTGGGCGTGCCGGTGCAGTATTCGGCTTCCTTTCAGTCAATACTCCCCACATCGTGTTCGACGAAGTTCAGCGGCGATCGCCGATTCCTCTGCTCAGCATCGTGCGAGCCGCCTGTGATCGTGCCAAGACGCTCGGGCTGAAAAGTGTCGGTCTCTTCGGCACCCGATTCACTATGCAAGCGAGCTTTTATCCCGATGAGTTCCAGCGAGCGGGGGTCGAGGTTGTTCGACCGAAGGAACCAGAGCAGGATTTCATTCACAAGAAGTAGCTCAATGAACTTCTGAACGGCATATTTCTGCCGAAGACCCGTGCGGCATTGCTCCGGATCGCGCATCGAATGAAAATCGAAGACGGCACGGAGGCCACCATCCTGGCCGGAACAGAGCTTCCACTTCTGTTGCGGGATTCCGAGAGCGTGGATATCAAGGTTCTCGACACGACTGAGATTCACGTCGAGGCGGTTGTCGACGAATTGCTTCGATGAACCGGATGGCGCAGACGGGTCGCTGACTTGTGATAAGGAGCAGTCGGTTGAAAATAAGCATTCAAACTCGCGTTTCCGCCTTTTTTTACCACGGATGCTTCCTCGGCCACCGTGGACGCAGGCGGCAGATCTTTTGCTTGAGTTCGACCAATTCCTCCGCCAGAGCTTGAAAGCGGCGAAACTCGGCGATTTCCTTTTCGGCCTTGCGTACCGCGGTGGGAGAAGACAAGGTCTGAGCGACCGTCTCGCCTGCGATCGTCTGCGTGAGTTGCCGATGTGGGCCATGGCCAGGGTCCTTGGTTTGAGCACAATGACAGTTGGGCTTACGACAGCGTCGGGTGACGGAGGAAATGGAACCCGGCCGGCTGAAAGTCACCGAGTTGCAAGAGTTCCTGCAGAGGGTGGCTGCGGCTATCGAGCAGTTCGGGCAGGGAGTCGGGCATGAGGAGCTCCAGGTAATGATACCGGGAATTAACTTGCTAGTTGCTAGTGCGGCATGGGTTCCGATTCTACTGCTTTCAATTTCTCCCGACCGTGCAGCATTGGTAAGAGGGCCTCGGGATTGAACTCTCGAAGCCCATCTGGCGCGGGGGATTAGAAGTGGAAGGCAAGTTCCGCCGTGTAGCTGCGCGGAGTCACGTAGTGCGTTCCAGTGAAGGTAGACAAGAAGTTATAGAGGGCAACCCTGTTCGCGATGTTGACGGCGGTGAGCCGAAGGCTCCATTGGTACTTGTCGCCGCGGAAAAGGTTGTCATCTCCGAGGGAAAGGTCGAATAAATGGCGAGGGGCAATCCGCGGCGGATTGTGGTCGTCATCTTCTGTACCTGGTGCCGGTATTGAGATGAGCGTCGATCCGTACTGCGACGCGGGACAGAGGTTGGCACCCAAGCTTGAGCTAATGGGCGTGGTCGGCGTGGCGCGAACTGAACCACAGAGCAAGCCGGCCTGAAACTGCTGATTGGGGCTGATAACCGATGCGTCTACCACGGTGTCGCTGCCGGCAGGGCCGTTGTTGCAATTGCCTCCCGCGCATGGAACAGCACCGGCAACCAAGCCGCTGTCGTACCGCCAATTGAAGCCGACCCACGGTCCTTTTTTCCACGGCTGATACTGCAAATGCGTGGTTTGGTTAAATTTCTCGTCATGGTCGATGCGGAAGGCTCCAATGGACGCGGGAGTTGCGCCAGCTCCGCCAAGCTGCGGTGTGAAGAATCGCGATGCCACGCTTGAGAAAACGAAAAGCGCAGAGAAGCCATGGAAATTCGGCACGCTGACACGTCCCGCGACTCCAGGAATTTTAGAGTTATTCCACTCAATCGGAAACGTGAGGGGGGTGGCACCGAAAACTCCGAAGTCGTATGCATTATGCGTGTACTTCCAAACATACTCCCCGGAAAACACTAAGTAGCGACTGAATGCCTGCTGCAGGCCAACGTGGAATTCGTTGCGCCAGCCTGGGCTAAAAGGAGTGGCCGCATTTGAGACGCAGACTAAGAGCGGATTCAGTACAGGATCGGCGCATCCTGTGCTGGAAAGTACCAGGTTCTCATTGAACGGTGTTTCCAGGATTCGTGCATAAGAGGCGCGAAGGATCGTGTTCGTCTTCTTCACGTTGTACGCGATACCGATGCGTGGCTCTGCTTCCGAGTGTGAAGTGAGCCCGTTGTACACATCGCCACGAAGGCCGAGGTTGAGAGCCCAGTTTCCCTTGGTAATCGCGTCCTGTACGTAGAGTGACAGCAGTTTGATGTCAGTGTGGCCCTTGAAGGGAAACAAACTTCCGCCACGCGTCAGGTCAACCGGCAGCAACAACGGGTTGAAGTCGGGATTCGCACTGCCGCCCGGATTCTGCGGCCCCCCGCATCGGGCCGGGTCGGTGACATTCGGCGCGCTGTCGGGACTGCCGTCCGCGTTGAAGCAGACGAAGTTGAACGTCGGATCAACAATGCCGAATTTGTTGTTCTCATCGAGAAAAGTCTGCTGGTAGGTGATGCCCCCCTTTAGGTTGTGGATGCCCTTCACGTAAGAAATGTCCGCACGGATGCCGGCGTTCGTCAGCGTGCGGTCCTGGCTCAATGTTTCTTGCTGTAGGTCTGGAGCGAGATCAGCGAACGGATTGCCGCTGGGATAATAGTTGAACTGATCTCGCCGGACGAACAATCCGAGAGTAAACACGGTGTTGTTGTTGATCAGGCGCGTCCATGAAGGAGCGATATTGAACGTCTTGATCTGCGATCGCTGATCAGTAGCGCCGACGGGGAGCCCGTCCGAACCGAGGCCGCCATTGTCGACGACGAGACCACTCCAAGCGGTCGCATTCTGCTGGTCGAACGAGTTTGGCGTTTGGAACCAGGAACGGGTGAAAGCCAAATTCAAGTGAATCGAGTCGGCTTTTGACAACTGGAAATCCAACCGGTCAAAAACATTTTCTTCATTGCCCTTTGCATGTATGACGTTGAACTCCGGTGGGTCGAGAAACCGGCCGCTGTTTAGGCCATTGGCCGAAACAAAATTCCCCCATTTCTGACCGCCGTACGCCAGATTGAAGCCGGCGTTGGAAGTGCCAAAGCTCCCATAAGATGCCGTGACCGCACCGTGCGGCGTGGTGACGCCCTGGCCCGAACGGGTGGTCACGTTGATAACGACGCTCGCTTTCTCTCCGTATTCAGCGGGTGGCGCACCGGAAATAACTTCCATAGACTGGATCGAATCGAGAGGAATCTGATTGGAAAAGACCTTGCTTTGCTGGTCTGTGATCGGCTGGCCATCGACCGAAAACGAGTTTTCCGCGTGATCCCCCATTCCGTGAAAGAGACCATTGGAGTCGGCCGCGATTCCGGGCGTAGCGAGGGTAACCAGCGAACTCACCGAGGACGACTCACTTTCGAGCGGCAGTTTGTCGAACAAGCCGCGGTCCACGTCGGTGTGAAAGGCCGGATCGTTCTCCAATAGGTCGCCCGCAGCTTCGACTGTGACACTTTCCGAAGAACCCTTCACCTGCAAGCTGATACTGAGGGTCACAGGCACGACGGAGCGAACATCGACGTCCTGCACGTACGGCGCAAACCCTTTCCCCATAACCGTCAGGTGATAGGGGTTGAACGGAACGTTCGGAATGCTGAATTTGCCCGCGCTGTCAGTTGTGGTGCTTCTCTCAAAACCACTGACCGGGTTGCGAAAATCAACGGTCGCGTTCGCAACCACCGCCCCTGTCGGGTCCGTAACTGTACCTGCGACCGATGTCGAGTTTCCACCTGACTGCGCATAAACACTGATACCTAGACCAAAAAAGAAAATGACCGCAAGAGTCGCGAGCGGCGACTTCTTCGAAGAAGCCAGCATGATTCCTCCAGAGGAAATCCAGGTTGTAGAGTTGAATCGAACTCGGAGATTTGTTTGATTCTTCCGAAGACCTAGACTTCAGGAGGCGGGCGAACGCTGAGAGCAAATGGTATGAGACGTTGTTTTGCAGATCCCGCTTCTGGAATGATAATTCGGTCGAGCGGAACAAAAGCAGCATTCGGCAGTCTTAAGGCGCTAACAGGGGAAGCGGAATGAGCGGCGACACAGACGGCACACTTTGCCGCGTCGATTGAATTCGAATGATGGTGCGCAGCAAGGGAATACGCTGAAGACAATGTCAGCAGAAGACACAGCCACGCTATCCCTTTGGACAATAACCGCATGTAGCCTTGCCCCACCAGTTCGATTGTTTGAATCTACACTGAAATACGAGTCCGTTGCAACAACGGTACCTTCCGCGCCAACTCTCTGCGGCTTCACGATCGAATCAGTCAAAACATGTGTTCCCCCTGATAATGGATGCGAGGCTGGCCTGCCATCGGTGGCCTAAAGCGCACTTCCATTTCAAGCGGCGACCTTGCCTTGACATAGCGTGTCGAGCAATTCTCATCACCACCGTGATGGTCATCCGGTGCGAGATGGACCGGGAGTGGGAATGTGGCGCGAAACGCCGTATAGAAAGCTCCAAAACGGATCTCGAGTTCGCGCGCCTCCTATCTCCGAACGAAGAAGATCCAACCTGGTGATAGCGCAAGCGTAGCCCACCCAGCCACTCCACTTGGGCAGAGCCTGGATAGCGACAGCGCTGCAACCCCATAGATGAGTACGGCGGTTCCGATAGCGTACCTGAGTCCTGCCTGGGGGCTGAAAATCTGCTGTAATGGTTTGCGGTACAGATCAGTAAAACCCTGGATCTTCGTACTGGGGCGGTGGGACCGGGACGGCTTCACTTGCGGGCTGTCGCTGCGTGTAACATTTAAACTGAACCATGGACCGCCCGCAGACGCCAATTTCCTACAACGGCCAAAATCAGATTAAGCGCCATCGGGCTGCCGCGTACTTTGCGCTTTCATTTACAACTTCGTGGTGGGTGCCCTGCTGATCGCCGCGCCGAGAATCATGCGTGGCGAGCCCATGCGGCAAATGACAGGACTGCTGATGTTTCCCATTATGCTTCGACGCCCTCGTTCTATCGTTCAGGCAATTCCTAATGCATGGCGGCTCAGGGGCAGCGACCTCTACCGCTGCCGGTAGCCGCAAACAAGGCGCTGGCCAAGGCCGGAATAACTGTCGCCGGCCCAACTTCTCCGGTGCCTCCCGGCGGCCTCGCGCCGCTGTCGATGAAATACGCCTCCACAGGTGGCATTTCGGGCGGAGCACCTGATAATCGTGGAAGTTGGACTGGACCGTCCGGCCACGATCGGCGGTGATTTCTGACTTGAACGCCGTACCTAGCCCAGGCAACTCCACCTTGCCATATTGCTCGCGGCAATATTGGGGTTTAGAACGGTACCGCAGTCGACCGCGCTTACCACGCGATGGATCTTGACCGCACCCCCGTTCAGGGAAAGCTCCACCACCTGGCAGATGATGGTCGCGAAGGCCTCGGTAAAAGCTATGCCGCGAAACACTCTCGCTTGCGCCGGCTTTGTCCATCCGGATTTTTCGGCGGCCAGATCGAGCACGGCAAGACCGCGTGCGTCATCTCTTGGCAGGTTTCTCCGGAATTCTTATGGATCCTTGCCGGAATGATGCGCTATATCGCTCACATGCCGATGTCTTCATTCCATAGCGCGCGGTTATGCTGTATGAACTCCTCCATAAGCCGGATACATTCCCGGTTCTCGAGCACTTCAACCGAGACGCCCCGGGAGCGGAGGAGCTCCTCCTCCCCCATGAAGGTCCGGTTCTCGCCGACGATTACGCGGGGAATTCCGTACAGGAGAATGGCCCCCGAGCACATGGCGCAGGGTGAGAGCGTGGTAAAGAGAGTGCACACGCGGTAGACAGAAGCCGGCTGACGACCGGCGTTCTCGAGGGCATCCATTTCACCGTGCAGGATGGCGCTAAGCTTTTGAATGCGCCGATTGTGGCCCCGGCCGATAATCGTATCGCGGTGTACAATTACAGAGCCGATAGGAATGCCTCCTTCCAGGAGGCCTTGCTGCGCTTCTTGGATCGCGACTTCGAGAAACTTGTCGGTGGGATTCACTTGTGCTTGCTCCTTAAGACGCCGAGATCTCAATCTTAACCTTCATGCACGAGTAAAGGTCTTAACACTTCCCTATCCCAGGGCGGCAGCATACCCCACCTTGCTCTCTCGACGAAAAATGCTATTGTTGCGCGCCTTTCCCCTTCCAAACCGCACCAGATCCGCGACCCATACCTCCTGAAAAGGATAATTGCAGACCTGTCCGACCTGGAGAAACGGTAAAACCGGGGCCTGGGTCGAGTTCAGGCACTGAGCAGCGCTCGGACAAGCAAACTAAAACGAGGGTACTTGAGGACATGTACCTTGGACTAGACTGAGGTAACTCCTTCCCGTATCCCTACATGCTATTGTCGTGCCGATGCTTCGACGCTCCCCATTGGTTCTCTTGATCCTCACCCTGCTTGTATCGTCTGCCTTCACTAAGGGGAAGTATCAAGAGCCCGGTCTCCTTCATCTCGACCGCGATGGCGAGGAATGGGCGGAAGAGACCCTGAACAAACTTTCACTGGAGGAGAAGGTCGGCCAGCTTTTCATGATCCGTCTACGGGCGGAATCCTTAAAAATCGATAGCAACAAGTATCTGCAACTCCAGAACACCATTCTGAAATATCACATCGGCTCGCTGGCAATGTCAGTGCGACCCGAAGGGCCGTTTCTCTATGGCAGGCACCGCTATGAGACTGTCATGCTGCTCAACCGGCTGCAGCAAGCAGCCAAGCTGCCCCTACTGATTGCCGCAGATTTTGAGCGCGGTGTCCCTGCGCGTCTTTTCGGAACGACCGTGTTTCCGCATGCGATGGCGTTTGGCGCCGCGGGTAACCTGGCTTATGCCGAGGACTTCGGTCGCATCACCGCACAAGAAGCTCGCGCCATCGGTGTGCACTGGAACCTATTTCCTGTCGCTGACGTAAATTGCAACCCTGCCAATCCGATCATCAACACACGTTCGTTCGGCGAGGACCCGCAGCAGGTAGGCGATTTGGTGGCAGCATATATACGGGGTGCGAGGGCCAACGGAATGCTGACGACGGCCAAGCACTTCCCTGGCCACGGCAACACCGCCACCGACTCGCACCTGGGCGTGGCCAGAGTGGACGGAAATCCAGAGCACCTGCGCTCCGTCGACCTGCCCCCGTTCCGCAAGGCCATCGCAGCCGGCGTAGATGCAGTCATGACGGCACACGTTAGGGCGCCAATGCTCGATCCGGATCCCAACCACGTTGCTACGGTATCGCCAGCAATCATTACTGGGCTGCTCAAGGACCAACTCGGCTTTGAGGGAATCGTTATGACTGATGCCTTAGACATGGCAGGGCTCAGCCGGCTCTACCCGGCACACGTCGGGCGCGCCGCGGTAGATGCTTTCAAGGCGGGAAACGATGTACTCACCCTTCCCGCCGACCTGGACGCGAGCTACCGGGCTATCCTCGGGGCCGTCCGCAGCGGCGAGATTACGCAGAGACAGGTCGACTACTCCGTACTCAAAATACTGAGAGCCAAAGCTTCTCTGGGACTGCACAAAAGACGTCTGGTGGATATAGGTGCGATCGCCACTCTGGTCGGCAAGCCGGAGAATGTCGCACTAGGCCAGCAAATCTCCGACGATGCCGTCACCCTGGTACGTGATAATGGCAAGGTCTTGCCGCTACGACCGGGGAGATACATCACGAACGTTCCTCCCCGAGAAGGAGTGGCACCCGCGGACAGAGCCGTGCTGGTGATTATTCTTTCCGACAATGTGCGGACCAAGGACGGTCGCGTTCTGGAGCATCAAATTAGGGCCCGTGTGCCTCGTGTCAACGTAATCTATGTGGATCCCCGCAGCGAGCCGAGCAGATCGGATGATGTGCTGAAAGCTGTCGATCGTTCGGCGGCAGTCGTCGTGGCCGTGTATGTGGTCCCGTCTGCCGCTCGCGCGGTGAAGGCGGTGCACGGCCTAGAGAATTCGGTTTCTCTACCGGAGTTGAATGGTGCATTGTTGGGCGAGATTCTGGTCCGCGCCGCAGAAAGAACCGCAGTTCTCGCCATGGGAAATCCATACCTGACGGAAGATTTCCCAGCAATCCAAACTTATATTTGTGCATACTCAAATGCGACCGTCTCGGAAATCAGCGCAGCTAAGGCTCTTTTTGGAGAAATTCCCCTTCACGGCCATCTACCGGTCAATCTCCCCAACGCTGCCGCACGCAGTCGAGAGAAGGAGCGACTTGCGCAAGTCGCAAATGGAAGCTCTCCACACGGGCATTCCGCCGCTGCAAGCCGGCTAGTTATCCCTGGTCTTTTGCGTTGGCAGCATGGACTCAGCCCAACCCGCACCGCTTCCGGCCCTTTTTAAGGAAAAGTCCACCACCATCGATCTTCGACGAACGCTAAGAATCAAGAAGGGGAGTGACCTCCCACTCTCTTTTTCGTTTCGCTCGGAGTATCTGGGAAGGCCGCGGTCGCCCTCTCTCCAGTTGAACCTTGGTTCCACTGCCCCAGGCGCCTCGAGATTCTAGGAACCATTCCTTTGTAGTTTCAAGAGCATACCTATGCCGACAAAAGTTATCTTGGTTGTAGGCCGCCTCCCAACGAGTCAGGACCGCCCTCCATTCCTCCTGTATGCTCCGTTGGCAACGAACGGCCCCCTTGACCCTTCCGAAGCCGCTTTGCGATAGCAATAGTGTGACCCTGTCAAACAGATGGTAACGTTTCCTGCACAAAGAAGATCCTACTCTGGATTGCAGGCACATCGGACAACAGCCTTGACATTCGGATCGGCTCCAACGGATTAACGATCGGCGATCCTGATCGTCCTGCCGGTTCTTGCCGACTCTCGTGCGGCATCCAGAATGCGTACCACGGTGACGTTCGTATCAAGCGCCGAGAGTCCGGAAGGCTGGATCTCTTGGGAGACGACTGCGATCAGGTACGCGATCGAATCGTTGTACGGAGGGGTGAGCGCAGGAGCGGATTGCTGCTGCTCCTGATTGTCTCCGTTCCGGCGCACGCGGAGGTCGTCACGGCGTACCGTGATAGCCTCGCCCGTTTCTCCGTACACTTCCATGTCCTTGCGGTCGAACGGCCAATTCCACGATGCTTGTAGGATGGCTTGCGCCTTCGCATAGGTGAGGATGACGGTCGCCTCGTCATCGACGTGCGGATAAATCTCGGCCTTGAGCTGTTGGGTGACCGCAGTGACCGTGATCGGGGCTGCCCCCTGCATCAGCCACGTCATGAGGTCTGCGCCGTAACAGCCGAAATCGAACAGCGCTCCCGCACCGTTGCGCGACGGATCGGTCAGCCAGGAGAGAAATTCAGGAGGGACACCGATCTCCTTCGGCCCCTTGTGGCCGTCATGTACGACAACTTTGCGAACATCGCCGAGAGTACCATCGCGAACAAGGTTATACACGGCGGTATTGCTGGGGTACCAAGTGGTTTCGTAGTTCACCAGCACAGGGATGTGCGCCGCATCGGCGGCCCGCTTGATGGTTAGCGCGTCTTCCACGCTGACAGCCAAGGGCTTCTCCATCATCACCGGGATGCGATGGCGAGCTGCCGCTTCCACAATGCGGCGATGATCGCGCGTGTCGGTGTACACCAACACCGCCTGCGGCTGCACTGTCGTCAGCATCTGCTCAACATCGCTGTACAGCAATTGCGAATCGAGTGTGAACTCGTTTGTATACCGGTGAGCGAGTTGCTGATCCGGCTCGGCGATCCCGACGATCTGGATGTCGCTGCGCTTTAGGGCAGTCCTGAGAAAACCGGCAACGTGCCCGTGCACCAGTCCGACGACGGCGACGCGTAAGGGTTTGCCGGCAGACTGAGGAGAGGATTCCGCAATCGTTATGGCAGGCAGTGTGATAGCGACGAACACGGGTGCAACCAAGCCGATGAATTTGCACATGGGAGTCTCCTGCGATTTCATTGCGAACCGATGCAGAATAAATGAAGATGTTCATAGAACGCCTGCCTAATTCAATTTAGGCGTATATCAAATAGTGCCAGCCAATACTGAAGGGATTGCAAGGCAAAACCGCAAAGGATGAGTCCGATGCCGAATGCGCCAAGCCCTCGCTCCGGAAGGTTGTCAGCGTAGTACTCGATGTAAGGATTGACCGTCGCCCCGACGCCAGTAACAATGCCTGTCACCAACCCTACGCGAATCGCAAAAAACCAGGCGTGATCCACGTGATGGATGAAGGCGTTACAGATAAGGGCAGTGGCCATGAAGCCGATAGTGCGGACCCCAGTTCCCCGAAACTGTCGACGCGTTAACCGTGGACGGAGCGACGCGGCATAGTCGATGGCAGGACGCATGCCATGAGAGTACGCGAACACTTGGCCGACTGTGATGAGAATGGCAAATGCGATTGCGAATCCGAAGCCCAAAATCCTATACAGTCCAGCTCCGAAGCCAAACCCGCGGATGGCGGAAAACAGTGCTTCCCAAGGCAAGGAGTAATGATCTAGCCCACGAGCTGCTCGATTGAACTCAATCGAGAGCGTAATACCGGTGGCAATACCGGACGCTAAGCCAAAGAAGATACCTAGGCCGAGCCCGTACCCGATGCCGAAGACAACTGAGTACGTTACCGCGCGGGTCAGCAGCCGCAACGCACCGTGTTGTCCGCCCAACAGATCGTAAGCAAGATAGAGACTACCCAGTACATCAAGACATGTACCCGTAATACTGATGGCGGCGACTGTATGGTGGTTCATTCGACGATAGAGGCTAACACTTTTGGTGACTATGCCAGGTGACGGGCAATCGCAGAAATGATCGGCCAGATTCCAATCTCGGCGCCGACGTGTCCAGGACAGAGGAGGTGCGGCTTTTGTTCCGAACGGGTCCTGGCACCAGCATTGGCGCGGGATTGCGGTTCTTGGGTTTTATCGGTAGCGATCCGGTCCCTTTGAGCAAATTGACAGGCTTCGGGCTGGCTTTTTAAGATGGTTTTGCCCCGCACTGGCCAAGTGCGGTTCGGCAACAGTTGAGGGTTCTCGCTGTTGACAACAACTACTATATGATCACCGCCAAACAACTTACCAAACGGTATCCCCGCACGGTGGCCGTAGATGAGATTTCATTTGAGGTAGCGAAGGGCCAGATCGTCGGATTTCTCGGCCCCAACGGCGCGGGTAAGACGACGACTATGCGCATGCTCACCTGCTTTCTACCGCCGTCGGCGGGCACGGCGAGCGTCGCGGGCTTTGATGTTCTCGAACACCCGTTTGAGGTCAAAAAGCGAATCGGCTATCTGCCCGAGGCGCCGCCAATCTACCCGGAGATGGAGACGGCCGAGTACCTGAAATTTGTGGGCAAGCTGAAGGGACTGTCGGGAGCGGATCTGAAAAAACGGGTCGATTATGTTTGCGATCGTTGCGCGGTGGGCGAGGTCAAGAACAAGCTTCTCGGAAAACTGTCCAAAGGCTACCGGCAACGGGTTGGCCTGGCGCAGGCCATCATTCACAACCCCGACGTACTGATTCTCGATGAACCCACCGCCGCCCTCGACCCAAAGCAAATCAACGAGACGCGGGACCTGATTAAGAGTCTCGCGGGGGATCACACCATCATCCTTAGCACGCACATCCTGCCTGAGGTCGAGCAGACTTGCGAGCAGGTAATCATCATCAACAAAGGGAAGTTGGTAGCCACCGATTCGGTTCGCAACCTACAAGCGCGGGCCCGCGGCGCCGAGTCCGTGCTGGTCGAGATCGCGGGACGAAGTGGAAGCCTGGAAGTTCCGATCGTGCAGCACAAGCTTGAGCAGGTTTCGGGTGTTAGCCGCGTGCTCTGCAAACAACAGGTCGACAGCCGTGCCCTGTTCGAGGTGGAGAGCCAGAAAGGACGCTTGGTGCGCGGAGATCTGGCGCGCGCCGTGGTGGAATCGGGCTGGGACCTCAACGAGCTTCGGCCGGCGGCTATGAGCTTGGAAGAAATATTCCTGCAGCTCACCGGCAACGAATCCGGTGAGACCGAGAACGCCGCAACCAAGGAGTCGCAGCGATGAGAAATGCCTGGATTATTTGCTGGAAAGAGCTAGGCAGCTACTTTGTCTCACCCGTGGCCTACCTTCTGCTAACCATGTTTGGCCTGATCTTTGGTTTTTTCTTCTGGAACGCTCTTGGCATCTTTGTGATTGAGGGCATGGAGATGCAAATGCGCGGCCAGATGTTTCCGATGAACCTGAACGAGCAGATCATCCGCCCATTGCTGCAGAACGTGAGCGTCATCGGACTCTTCTTTATCCCCATGATCACGATGCGGCTGTTCGCCGAAGAGAAGCGCACCGGCACGATCGAACTGCTGGCGACTTCTCCGATCGGCGACCTCGAAATCATCGTCGGAAAGTGGCTGGCCGCGGTGGTGCTCTACTCCGGCCTGCTGCTCTTCACCGCTTTGAACTTCGTCTTTCTCTTCAAGTACGGCAATCCGGACTGGAAACCGCTGGCGGTAGGTTACTTGGGTCTCGTGCTCCAGGCGGGCGCACTGCTGGCTATCGGCACTTTCATTTCCACACTGACCAAGAATCAGATCATCGCGGGGGCCGCCACCTTCGGAGTTTGCCTGCTGCTGTGGGTGCTGGAGTGGGTCGGTGGCTACGAATCCGCGACCTGGGCGCGAGTCCTTTCGTACATGTCAGTGATCACGCACTTCGAATCGTTTGGCCGAGGCGTTCTCGATTCCAAAGATGCAATCTTCTACCTCACCGTGATCTTCCTGGGACTGTTCTTTACGGCTCGTTCTATGGAATCCCTGCGCTGGAGGTCGTAAATGGCAAGCCACTGGCTGAAGGCGAGACAAACCAGGTATGCCGCCTACGCGGTGACCTATATCCTGATCGTGCTGGCCGCGACCGTCGTGGTCAACATCCTTGCCGACCGTTTCAACAAGTCTTACGATGCCACGTCGAACAAGCGCTACAGTCTTTCTGACCAAACCGCCAAGATTGTCAAGGGGCTGAAGCAAAACGCGACTATCACGTACTTCAACCAGAGCACGCGATTCCGTGACGGCAAAGATCTGCTTGACGAATACGCGAATTTGTCACCCAGGGTAAAAGTGGAGTATGTCGATCCCGATAAGAATCCTCAGGCCGCGCGAGAAGCGGGTATCCGAAGCCTCGGAACTGCTGTGGTCCAGCTCGGCACGAAAAAAGAAGAAGCCAAGAGTATGTCCGAGGAGGGGGTTACTGGAGCCTTCATCCGCGATCTCAAGAGCAGCACCAGGACGGTGTGTTTTGTGACGGGCAGCGGCGAGCACCAGATTGATAACAGTGACCGCGAGGGACTTTCCCGCTTCAAAGATCTTCTGGCCAAAGACAATTACGAAAGCAAAGCCATCGATCTGTTGCAGAAAGCCGAGGTTCCGACCGACTGCACGACTCTGGTCGTGGCGGGACCGACACGCAATTACGAGCAACCGGAAGTGGATGCTATCAAGAAATATGTCGAGGATGGCGGACGCGTGCTCCTACTGCTGGATGCACCCCTCAAAATGGGGCGTTCAGAAATCGCCGACAATGACGCTCTGGCGAAGGTACTCGAGAGCTGGGGCGTGACGCTGGACAAGGACTTGATCCTCGATCTGAATCCCATTGGCCAGATCGTCGGCCTTGGCCCTCAAGTGGCGCTCGTCACAAGCTACGGATCCCAACCGATTGTAAGTGAGATGAGAGGAACGGCCACTGGTTTTCCCCTCTCTCGTTCCCTGGAGATCAAGAGCACCGACAAGGCCAGCGTGCAGAAGCTGTTCGATTCTTCGGGCAGCAGTCTGGCGACTACGAATCTGAGTTCTGCTGCCGTCAATGTCAACGATCCCAAGAACAAGAAAGGACCATTGACCATTGCGGCTGCGGGCACTTACAGCACCGGCAAGGAAAACTTACAAGGACGCTTCGTGGTGGTCGGCAGCTCGTCCTGGGTTGCCAACGGGTTTATCAACTTCAATGGGAATAACGACTTGGCCTTGAACACAATCAATTGGCTGTCATCGGACGAGGACTTGATCTCCATTCGGCCGAAGGAGCGCGAAGACCGCCGCATTACCATGACGCATGCCCAGTTCAGCTGGGTACGCCGCACCAGCCAGTTCCTGTTGCCAGCGATCGTTGTCATCGCCGGCGTTGGGGTGTGGTGGAAGAGGAGGTAAGAATCTCTTGACGCATCGAGGCAGGTCTCAAGAAGCGCCATGAAAATCCGTAGCTTGATCGTTGCAGCCTTCGTACTTCTGGTGCTCGTTGGCACTCTCTACTGGTCGGGCAAACGAAAACCGACCAGCCAGATCGCGACGGCATCTGCCGATACTCCGCCCGCCATCCTCAAATTGGACGAGGCGGCGATTACTAAGCTTGAGCTAAAGAAGAAAGACGCCGGAGCGATCGTCCTAGCGAAAAACAATTCCGGCGCCTGGCAGATCATCCAGCCCCAGCCGCTTGCTGCGGATCAGAGCGCGGTTTCCGGGGCGCTCTCCGCTCTGTCGTCCTTAAATTCTGAGCGCCTGGTCGAAGACAAGGCCTCCGATCTGAAGCAATATGGTCTTGACCAACCTGCCCTCGAAGTGGCTATCGCCGAAAAGGACAACAAAGCACAAAGGTTATTGATCGGAGATGAGACGCCCACAAGGAGTGCGGTTTACGCAAGGCTGGCCGGAGATCCACGCGTCTTCACTGTGGCCAGCTACAACAAAACCAGCATCGACAAGAGCCTGAATGATCTGCGCGACAGGCGCTTACTTACGCTGAATGCGGACAAGATCAGCCGCATTGTGCTCATCCAAAAAAACCGGGAGATTGAGTTCGGACGTGATAAGAACGAATGGCAAATACTGAAGCCGGGGCCGCTGCGTGCCGACAGCTTCCAGGTAAGTGAACTCGCGAGAAAACTGTCCGGCGCCCGTATGGATCTCAGTGGATCAGACAAGGACCTTGGGGAGGCCCCATCGGTCTTTGCTCACGCCACTCCCGTCGCCAGCGCAAAAATAACCGACCAGTCTGGCACGCAAGAACTTCAGGTTCGCAAGAGCAAGGACATCTACTACGCGAAGTCGAGCGTGGTCAACGGTACCTACAAGGTTGACTCGGATCTTGGCCAGGCGCTCGACAAAGGACTCGACGACTTCCGCAACAAGAAGCTCTTCGACTTTGGCTTCAACGACCCTACCAAGATTGAGATGCACGGCGGGTCGAAGGCCTACTTCCTGAGCCGGAACGGTACCGATTGGTGGTCTAACGGGAAGAAGATGGATGCCGGAAGCGTACAAGCTTTCATTTCGACACTGCGCGACCTTTCCGCCAGTAAGTTCGTCGAATCAGGCTTTGCCAAGCCCGGCATGGAGATCACGGTCACTTCAGAGGAGGGCAGGCGCGCGGAAAAGGTGTCGATTGCGAAGTCCGGCAACGGCTACATTGCCAAGCGCGAGAAGGAGCCGACCCTTTACCATTTGGCATCAAGCCCGGTCGACGGCCTGCAAAAAGCCGCTGACGCTATCCAACCCGCTGCCACGCCCGGCAAGTAATC
>Ga0209055_1001404_pt1 | contig 15927 bp, 17 predicted proteins | sample GraSoiAngelo_110_FD_185875 | JGI IMG/M metagenome (GOLD analysis project Ga0209055, IMG submission 185875) | Grasslands soil microbial communities from the Angelo Coastal Reserve, California, USA - 14_0903_12_30cm (SPAdes) (version 2) | ecosystem: Environmental > Terrestrial > Soil > Grasslands ... | reverse complement strand
GGAGCGTCTCGCGGGACCGACTCAGCACGGCCGACCGCGCCTCACAGCGGTTGCACCAGCGCCTGCTCGAGTGTCTGCCGCAAGCGTTCGAGGGCGTCCGGATCCTCCACGCGGCGGCCCTGGCCATCGTGGACGTAGAACGTGTCGTAAGCCTGATCGATCTCGGTGGCGATGCGCGCGCTGCCGATGTCGAGGCCGCACGCCGACAGCGTGCGCGTGATGAGATAGAGCAGGCCGAGACGATCGGGACACTTCACTTCCACGACCGTGAACGCATCGCTCAAGGTGTTGTCGATGCTGATCCGGGGCGACTCGGGCACGACGGTCGGCAGCCGGCCGGCGGCGCGGCGGCGCTCGAGCAGGGCGTCCACGCTCTCCTCGCCGGTCAACACGGAGCGCAGCGCGGCCAGCGTGCGCCGCCAGTGGGCCGGCGAGGTGATGGTCTCGCCGGTCGGATCGTTCACCTGGAAGGTGTCGATCGCGATGCCGTCGCCCCGCGTGGAGATCTGCGCCGAGATGATGTTGATGCCGTGGGCGGCCAGCGTGCCGGCGATCAGCGAGAAGAGACCAGGCAAGTCCCGGGTGACGACGACCAGATCCGAGCTGCCCAGATCGGGATGATGAAACAGCTCGGTCGCCACCGGCGCCTCCTCGAGGCGCTGGAGCAAGCGCAGGTGCTCGGCGATGCGCTGGGCGCTCGTCGTCGCCAGATAGCGCTCCGACATCATGGCCAGGTGGCCCTTCACCGCCTGCACGGACACGTCCTGCTTGACGAGGGGCACCACGCGATCGGCGAGCACCGCGCGGTTCGGGCGCTCGAGACGGCCGCCGGTCACGCGCGCCATCGTCCGTGCGTAGAGCTCGTGCAGGATCACCGCCTGCCACGGCGTGAGGACTCCCGGCCCCACCGCGCGCATGTCGGCCCACGTGAGCAGGTAGAGCATCCGGAGCCGCTGGGGATCGCCCACGGCGGCGGCGAAGTCGGCGATCGTTTTCGGATCGTCGATGTCCCGGCGCTGGGCCACGTGGGACATCGTGAGGTGATGGGCGACGAGGAACTCGACGACGGCGGCGGCGGCGGCGGGCAGGTCGAGGCGCGTGCAGAGCGCCTGGATGAGCGGGATGCCTTTCTTGACGTGGCCATGGCCCTTGGCCTTGCCGATGTCGTGTAGCAGCATGCCGAGCATCAGCAGCTCCGGCTTCTCCACCTCGCTGAAGACCTGCGCCGCTCCCTCGGACTCCGCCGACTGGCCGGGCGCCAACGCCTCCATGTGCTCGACGGCCAGCAGCGAGTGCTGGTCGGCCGAGAACTTGTGGTAGACGTCGTACTGCACCAGACACGTCAGCGCGCCGAACTCGGGCAGATAGCGTCCGAGGACGCCGAGCTCGTGCATCTCCGAGAGCGTCACCGCCACCCGCCCCCACGTCCGGCAGATGTCGAGGAACAGCTCCCGCACCGCGGGCGAGCTGCGGAAGTCGTCGTCGATCAGGTCGAGCGACTCCTCGACCGCCCGCTCGAGCTCGACGGACAGCTCACACCCGAGCCGATGCAGATGCCAGAACACCTTCATGAGCCGCGTCGGATTGGCGGCGAACACCGCGCTGTCGCGGTCGGCGAGATAGAGGCGCCCGTCGATGAAGACGAGGCCGTCGGCCAGCGCCTGATGACGGTTGCGCCGCTCGGCGACGCCACGCACGGTGACCGTCTCCTGGCAGCGCGCGATGAGCCGGCGCGAGACGCGATGAATGGCGCGCGCGTGCAGGTAGTACTCGCGCATGAACCGCTCGACGTCGAGGCTGCGCTCGTCGCCCTCGTAGCCGAAGTTCCGCGCGATGGCCGGCTGCACGTCCCGGCCGAGCACGTCGTTCTTGTGGCCGGCGAGGAAATGAAGCTCGTTGCGAACGCGCCACAGGAAGGTGAGGGCGGCGTCCGTGTGCGCCTGCTCGCGTGGCGTGATCAACCCCTTGTCGTTGAGCTCGCGCAGCGTGCGCGTGCCGAACTTCGCGGCGGCCAGCCACATCGCCGTGTGCATGTCGCGCAGGCCGCCCGCCGACTCCTTGATGTTCGGCTCGCCGATGTAGGGCGACGCGCCGTACTTACGGTACCGCTGGTCGCGCTCGGCCAGGGTCGCCGCCAGGAACTGCTCGAAGTCGCGCTGGTAGACGTTCTCCTCGAGCACTCGACGGAACCGGGCGAACAGCCGGCGGTCGCCGGCGAGGAACCTCGCCGCCTGCATGGACGTTCGACTGGCGAGGTCGGTCCGGGCGATCGCGACACAGTCCGGCAGCGAGCGCAGGCTGTGGCCGATCTGGAGTCCGAGGTCCCACAGCGTATAGAGCAGCTCCTGGGTCACCCGCTGGACGTACGGGGACAGCTCAGCGTCGTAGATCACCATGAGGTCGATGTCGGACGACGGATGGAGCTCGCCGCGGCCGTAACCGCCCAGGGCGATGACGACGAACGGGGTTGCCGCCAGACCATTGGTGTCGCTTGTAATGAGCTTCGTCAACGACTTCACGAGGTCGTCCACCACGCGGGCGTGGGCCTGCACGGACTCCTGGCCGGAGGCGCCACCGGCGTGCATAACCTTCACGGAGTCGAGCCCCTCGGCGAGGGCAGCACGGAAGAAGTCGAGCCGGAGTCGCCGCCGGTCGTCCGCGCGGTCGGCCTTGGCCTCGGCGCGCCGGGCCCGGCGATACAGCTCGGGCGACATGACGAGGCAGAGCGTAGCAATCCGCGGCGAATACTGTCAAATCGGACGCGGGCTTATTACAATGCCAAGATGCGACGCATTTGGCGTGCTGCGGTCGACCGTATTGCCCCGTATGACCCTGGCCGGCCACTGGAGGCGCTCGCCTCCGATCTAGGCCGAACCGACCTCGTCCGGCTGTCGGCCAATGAGAGCCCGCTCGGCCCCTCGCCCCGCGTCGTCGAGGCGATTGCGCGCGAGGCCGCCCGCGTCCACCTCTATCCTGACGGTGGCTCGACCTCGCTGCGCGAGGCGCTGGCAGCGCGGCTGGGTGTGGCCCCCGCCCAGATCGTCGTCGGTAACGGCGCCGACGAGCTGCTCGCGCTCATCGGTTGGGCAGCCCTGGAGCCGGGCGACGAGGTGATCATCCCCCAGCCCTCCTTCGAGCCCTACACGACCGTGGTCGAGCTGATGGCCGCCCGGGTGGTTCCAAGCCCGCTGGCGAAGTACGAGACCGATCTGGACGACATGGCCAGCCGATTGACGGCGAGGACGAAGGCGATCGTGCTGTGCTCGCCACACAACCCGGCCGGCACGATCATCCGCCGCGCGCCGCTGACGGCCTTCCTCGACGCTCTCGGTAACGACGCGCCGCTGACCCTCCTCGACGAGGCCTACTGCGACTTCTGCGACGATCCCGAATATCCCGACGGCATCACGTTGCTGGCTCACTACCCCCGCCTGATCCTGCTGCGGACGTTTTCGAAGATCGCGGGGCTCGCCGGCCTGCGCGTCGGCTACACGGTGGCCACCGCCGACGTCGCCGAGCGGCTCAATCGCGTGCGCGCGCCCTACAACGTGAACCGTCTCGGACAGGTCGCCGCACTCGCCGCGCTCGAGGATCGCGCCCACTGGGAGCGCACCCGGGACGTGGTGATCCGCGAGCGCGCATTTCTCTCCCGCGAGTTGTCTCGCCGCGGCTTCGGCTTCCCGCCGTCGCAGGCGAACTTCCTGCTGGTGCAAGTGCCGCAGGCGAGCGCCGTGCTCCAGCGCCTGCTGCGCGCCGGGATCATCGTGCGTGATGGCGCGGCCGTCGGATTCCCTGACCACTTGCGGATCGCCGTTGGGGATCACGCGGCGAACGTGCGCCTGCTCGAGGCGTTGGCCTGACGCGGTAACGGACGCGCCGTAACACCGTCCGGCGGCGCGATCCGCGGCCGGCCCGGCTAGGCACGGCCGTCGGGAATCTCAGCCACCACGTCATCGGCGCAGCGCTTGAGCGCCGCCACGAGCCGCTCGCGCGCTTCACCTGAATGTTCCGCGGCCTCGACGGCATCGCGCGGCACATCGACGCCGGCCCAGGACGCCCGTCGTTCCTGGGATCGTCACCGAGTAGTGACGCTCCCGTTCCTCGACACCGACGACATTCGCATTCGGCGCGATTTCCGGCACGAGCGATTCGATCAGTCGACGACCATCCATACCCACCTCCGCGACGAGCGCGTGTCGAGAGGGCAACGCGAGTGCCAGCGCCGCGGCTGACGTTATCCACACCGCGTTCTACAAATTCATCCTGCGCTGTCTACAAAGTTCACGGCGCGACGCGCTGACGTGATCGTCACACCCGTGATGGGAGCGCGATTGGCGTGGTAATGCCACAGGTGCGATGTCAGACCACGCCTCGCCGGGCCCTGGCCTTTTCATTACACGCCTTTCTTCCTTCTGCTCGCAGCGGCGAGAACACCATCGTCAGGGGCGTGTTGTCACGATCGGAGGCTCGCCATGGAACGCATGAATCGATTGACCGAGCTTCGAGAGAACGGAACAATGCGGTGGTCCGGAGAGCAACACGCGTGGGTTGCCGAGCCGGACGCTGTCGTGAGCGCGCTCGCCCACGACGGGTTCGAGGAGTACAAGCGCGAGGTCGCGCGCTGTGGTCACGATCGGGCGCCGGCCGGCGGCGTGTGGCAAGGGCTCAACAGCAAGACCGGCGCGATCGCGGCGGCGATCTGGGTCAGGGCGGACACGCCGCTCGTGTTCATCGACATCGACGGTGAGACGGTGCGTGGCGATGCCTAGACCAGCGGACGACTGGTGGGCCGACGTCGAGCAGGATTTCCTCGCGTGCCTGGAGGGTGACGGCTCGACTTCGATCGCGACGACCGCGCGCCGACTCGCGATCTCGGAGGATGCGGCCAGCTCCCTGGTCGCCATCCTCGCCCGTGAAGGAAAAGTCCGAATCAGCGTCGTCGAGCGCGTTCGCCGCGGCGACGAAGCGGCATAGGAGAGAGACAGCGATGGCCGACCAGGAGCAGACCGCGCTGTGGGCCGAGGCCAATCGCCGGGTGCTCGACGATCTCAGCGAGCTATCGATCGCGGCGGTCAAGGAAACGCTGCTCGAAAGCGTGGACACGGCGCAGCGGACCTTCAGGCTGATCGGCGCCAACGCCAAGGCGCTCAGCCAGGCCGTGGATCGTGTGCACGCGACGGCCGAGCAGACCGGTCAGCGCGTTCAGGAAACGCTGTCGACCAGCGCGTCCCGCGCTCGCGAGGCGGTGCGCCGAGCCGCCTGAGCTGAGCTATCCTCGGCGGCATGGCGTCGGGCTATGCCGTCAAGCAGGCTGCGGACCTGATGGATGCCGCGTTCCTCGCTCGGTGGACGGATCGGGAGGCGATCGGTCCGCTCGCCCGCCGGGCGCTCGGCGTGATCATCCGTCGCCTGGCCGCCGGCGAAGGCGCGCTGCCCGTCACGGGCTTGTTCCCTGATCTCGCTCCGGGCGAGGTCGCCGACGCCATCGCCGAGCTCGATCACCACGACCTGGTTCTGGTGGAGGCGGGCGCCGTCGTCCTCGCCTATCCGTTCAGCGCCCGCCCCAACGCGTTTCGTCTCGAGCCGGGCGACCGGCGCCCTCGGTACGCGTGCTGCGCGACCGACGCCCTGGGGGTCGCGGCGCTGATGGGCGAAGCGGTCACGATCCACTCCCGCTGCCACGACTGCGGCGACCCACTCGTGCTGCGCACCGGGCCCGAGGGGCCGCTCGAGCCCACGACGGCGATGGTCTGGGTGGGCACGCGTGAGGACATCCGGGCCAAGGCGTGCGCCGGCCTCTGACACACGATCAACTTCTTCCGGTCGGAAGAGCATCTCGGTCGGTGGTGGAACGCGACGCGAGCCGACGGCGCCGCCGCGACCGTGGTCGAGACGTTCAAGGTGGCTGCCGAGGTCTTCGGCCGGCGCCTTCCCAGACTGGCGGGACTGCGAGATTAACGGCGACGCGCGCGGGCCGCGGCCAGCTCGCGCTCGAGGTCCTCGACGCGGCGGGCGAGCTCGTCGCGCTCGGTGCGCAGCGCATTGAGCTGTTGCTCGCGCGCCAACCCTCGCTGCTCCTGCTGAGCGAGCGTCGTCTGCAGCGCCGCCTCTCGGGCATAGACGTCCTTCATCTCGGCCTCGAGACGCGTCATCCGTTGCTTGGCGGGAAGCCAACCGGCAAAGAGCGTGTAGGCGAGGAGCCCGGCCAGCAGGACCGCGGCGACGACGATGAGCCAGGGAGTCCTTCGACGAGGCTCGGCGACCACGGCCCGTGATTTTAGCAAACGGGCCGGCGGAGCCGCGCAAGCGATCTGCTATGATCGAATCGAGAAGCTTCAGCGGACGAGGGAGGACACTCGTGGAGCTGCGACGCTTCTTCGATCAAGCGGTCCGGGCGTCGTTCAAGGACCTGGCCATCACGGACGAGCCAGCGGCTACGTACCTCGCCGATCTCCTGACACGCTTTGCCCGCACCGAGAACCTCTTCCCTCCCGGCGTCGCGCTGCCGCGTCTGGAGACCGTCGTCGACATGCTCCTCGACGTCCAGTCGGCCTGGGAGGAAAACTTCCAGCCGGAGCACGAGGTGTCGGTCCGCCGCCACATCGGTGACTACACCATGTTCATGACGGGCGTCTTCCGCGAGCGGGTGGAGCGACTGGCCAGCCACGCTTTCTACGTCGCCCAGGGCAAGCGCGCCTACCACTTCGTCTCCGAGCACGCCCGGGCCACGCAGCGAGCGGCGCCCTACCGCCGGCTGGCCGAGCACTTCGAGAGCTTCGCCAGCGCCCTCGACTACACGCGTCGGGTCCACTTCCCCGACGGCGCCGGTCACCGCTTCTTCGGCCTCGCGTTCGAATGACGTCGCCGCCCGAGCCGGCGGCTGACGCCGACTGCCGACGCCTGCTCGATCACTGGCTGGCGACGGGAACGATGCCCGGGTCCGCGGAGGTGACGCCGCTGGCGTCGGCGCCACCGGCCCAGCTCGAACAGACGCTGTGGGCGTTCGCGCGCGAGCACGGGGCGGCCGCGCTTCCCCTCCTTTCTTCATTCGCCGATCACACGACGCGGTCGCTCCGCCGGCCAGCCCGGCGCGTCATCTATCGTCTCACTCAGCGAGGCGTGACGATCGCGCCCGCCGCATCGGCCGCCCGTCCACTCGTCGCTCAGGGCGACACGCGCCCCGTTCGCGCGTGGCTCTCCGGCATCGACGGCACCGGGTCTCGCGCGTCGTGGATCCTCTTCGAGGGCCCGTTCGGCGCGCTTCGTCTCTGCTCGCTCATCCTCAACGATGAGATCGGCATCCTCGACGCGGCCGGAGGCGACATCACCCGGAAGCGCCTCGAACGCGAGCTCGCCGAGCTCGCTGCATCGCAGAAGCTGCCCTGGGTCGAGATCGACCCGGGGCGAGCGGCCGGGCTCGTGGCCGAGGCGCTCGCCCGTCATCGTCACGCCGGGACGGCGCCGCCGGCCGCCTTCGAGCGCTGGCGGCCGCGCTTCGACGACGTCCCGGCGGCCGAGCCCCCCGCGCTGGCGCCGGCCGAACCCACACTCGTCGAGCGCTCGGCCGAGTTACTGAATCTTCCCGAGCTGAACGGATGGTTCCTCGAGCCGGAGCGAGTCCAGCCCGAGGCGGTCGAGATGCTGCAAGCGCGTGAGAGTCGGCTGGTCGTCTCCGACCAGATCAAGGCCGAGCACCGGGAGGCGGTGATCACCCGTGTCGTCGAGCGCGAGCTGACGCCCGAGGTGCGCGGACGCTGGGCCCGCCGGCTCGCCGAGATGGCGCTGGTCTTCGACTCGGCCGGGCGCGGGGAGCACGCCACGCTCGCAGGCGCGGCAGCGGCTGAGCTCGGCGACGACACGCGCGACGCGCATCGCCACCCGTTCGCTCGCCAGCTTGCCGCCCGCGCGCTCGAGGTCGCCGGCGAAGTCGCGCTTGGCCGGCTCTCGGCCGCAGACGCGACGCGGCGGCCCAGCGTGCCTGGAACCGGCCACCCACGGAGCGACCCGGGCTCGCGGCCACCGCTTCAATGATCGCGGGCATCCGCGTCGGCCACGCGACCGACCCCATCGGAGTCACCGGCGTCACCGTCGTGCTCACCGATCAACCGGCGGTGGCCGGCATCGCCCTCCGCGGCGGCGCCAACGACGTCGTCGGGCTCGACCACCTGGACTCGGGGCACCTGGTCGGCACGGTCAACGGCGTCGTGCTGGGCGGCGGCAGTCGCTTCGGAGAGGAAGCGGTCTACGGCGTGATGCGCTGGCTCGAGGAGCGCGGCGTCGGCTTCCGCGTGGGCGCGGCGGTCGTCCCCCACGTCCCCGGCGCCTTCCTGTTCGATCTCAACGTCGGTGACGCCCGCGCCCGGCCGACGCGCGAGATGGGATACGACGCAGCGAAGAGCGCGGCGGCGGGGCCCGTGGCCGAGGGCAGCGTTGGCGCCGGCACCGGCGCCACGGTCGGCAAGGTCAACGGCGTCGCGTGCGCGATGCGCGGGGGCGTCGGCTACACCGCCGCCCAGGCCGGCGATATCGTCGTCACCGCGCTGATGGCGGTCAACGCCGTCGGCGACGTGCGTGATCCCGAGACGGGGGCCGTGATCGCGGGAACCCGGGAAGCGCCGGACAGCCGCCGCCTCATCGACTCGGCGCGCGCCATCGCGGCCGGCGCCGGCCGCTTCGAGGGGCCGCGTCACACTACCATCGGCGTCGTGACGACCAATGCGCGTCTCACGAAGATCGAGGCGGCGAAGGTGGCCTCGCTGGCGATGGTCGGCTTCGGCCGCGCGCTCTCCCCGCCGCACACCGCGTTCGACGGCGACTCGCTGTTCGTGCTGTCCGTGGGGGATCTGCCCTTCGATCTCACCCGCGTCGGCGTCCTCGCCGCCGACGCCGTGGCCCGCGCGATCGCGCGCGGGGTCCGCGCCGCGACGTCGCTCCGTGATATTCCGGCCGCGCGCGACCTCGCCGCTATCTGACCAGCCAGCCGACCGCGGTGTAGGCGAGCACGATCCAGACGATCCACAGCCAGCGTCGCAGGACGCGCTCGCGCTCGAGCGGCATGGGCTCCAGCACCACCGGGTGGAGTCGCCGGCCGACGAGCCAGCCCGTCGCCAGGCCACCGATGTGCGCGCCGTTGTCGATGTAGGCCGAGGTCAACCCGCCGAGCACCGTGTAGATCGCCCAGACGAGCAGCACCACGCCGATCCGGCGGTCGCGCACGAGGAGGCGGTCGCGCTGCCCCCGGAACAGCGCGATCGCCGCGCCTTGCAGTCCGAAGATCGCCCCTGACGCGCCGACCGACGGCCCCGGGCTCCACAGCAAGCTCAGCAGCGACCCGCCGACGGCGCTCGCGACGTAGAGCACGACGAACTGGCGCCGGCCGAACGCGTGCTCGCACAGCATGCCGAGGATGAAGAGCGCGACGGCGTTGCCGACCAGGTGATCGAAGCTTCCGTGAAGGAACGTCGCGCTGAGCAAGCGCCAGTACTCACCGGCGGCGACGGCCGGTCTGAAGAGCGCGCCGAAGGCGATGATCGCGTGGTCGGTGTCGAGGGCATCGAAGGCGATCTCAACGCTGTAGACGAAGAGCAGCAGCGCAATGAGGCCAGCAGTGACCCGCGGCAGCCGGCGCATCCGGCGCTCGAAGTCGACGCGCCGCGAGAGCAGCATGTCGGACGTGATGCGCAGCGGGCGGTCTGCGTCGTGCGTGGGTCGAGCCTCCCCGGCGGCGTGATCGGTCCTTACACTACCCGATCCGCCGCGGGGAGGCGGGCGAGACTGGTTTAGACGGCGATGCGCGTCGGCCTGACGCGCGAGCGGTCAGCGACCCTCGCCGGTGTCGAGCATCACGCCGAGGGCCAATGCGACACGCCGGTCCAGGCTGTGCTCGGGATCGCTGGTGAGGTCGAGGACGTAGCGGTCGAGGATGGTGAACTTCCGGTTGAACTCACCGAACACCACGCCGGCCGACCCCGGGTCGAGGCGGACGAGGATGAAGTTCGTCCTCAGGAGGCCGAACAGCGACCCGAGGACCCGTCGCAACAGCGACAGGACCATCGAATCCTCGATGGCCATCGCCGTGCGCTGGCCGGCCGGCGTCTCCACGTACCAGCGTTTGCGAAAGATGTTGTGGATGTACTCCTTGCGCAGCCGGGCCAGCGGGAGGCCGACGGCCGTCACCACCGTGTAGGTGCGGGCGAGGACGGCGACCCGCTGGTCCTGCCAGACGCGCAGAAGGACTTCGCGGCGCGATTCGTCGCGAAACACGGTGACGTGACGCAACGGCCGGGCCGACATCGAGACGACGATGAACGTCGCCAATGCGAGCCCAGATCCGAGCAGGCTCGCCAGCGCCCCGAGCGCGGAGCCGCCGGCGGCCACGACCTCGCCGGTCCACGCCATCACCATGGACGCGGCGATCGCGGCCAGGACATACGCGAACACCGTACGCAGGAGATAGGTCGGACGCTCGACGTAGAGGATCGGCCGGCCGTCTCCGGACCAGACCTCGTACTTCGACGAGATCGAGAGGAACCGCTCGCGCAACAGGAAGAGATCGCGATCGAACGCAGGCTCGAGGTCGGGCATCGTCCGGCGCGGCGTTCCCGGCGGCATGCCCGCGCGGAGATGCCTGTTGCAGACCGGGCACTCGAGGAGCCGGCCGGCGAACTCGGGCTTCAGCTCATAGACCTCCCCGCAGGGACAGGCCAGGACGATGCCGGAGGTCATCGGACCGTCAGACGGTAGCGGGGAACGAGAGGCCGGAAAAATATTCGAGGTCAGCCATGACAATGCTCCTGTGGATTGTACCGCCGAGTGATCAGTGGAGAATGCGCCAGACCTTCTCGGACGTGAGCGGCATGTCGACGTGCGTGCAACCCCACGGGCGGAGCGCATCCACGACCGCGTTGACGATCGCCGGCGGCAGCGCGATGCAACCGGCTTCGCCGACACCCTTCGCTCCGAGCGGATTGTTGGGGGACGGCGTGTGCATCTCCCCGATGACCGGCTCGGGAAAGTCGTCGGCGCGCGGCGCGGCGTAGTCCATCAACGACGCCGTCAGGAGCTGGCCGTCCGCGTCGTAGACGATGCCTTCGATCAACGCCTGCCCGGCGCCCTGGGCGTAGCTGCCGTGAAGCTGCGCCTCGGCCAGGAGCGGGTTGATGATGGTGCCGGCATCGTCGACCCACACGCAGCGGGTGAGCGTGACGCGGCCGGTGTCGCGATCGATCGCGACGGTCGCGACACACGTGCCGAACGACCACACCTCGCTCTCGGCGTTGAAGAACACGGTGGCGTCGAGCCCGGGCGCCTCGCCCTTCGGCAAGCCCGTGCCGCGATAGGCGAGATCGGCGACCTGAGCCCACGTCGCGCGCCGGCCGGGAACGCCTCGCACCTCCCAGCCGCCGACGACCGGGACCACGTCGGCCGGCGCCGCCTCGAGAAGACTCGCGGCCAGCCGGCCGCCCTTTTCCCGGACCTCGGTCGCCGCCCGGAAGACGGCGCTGCCGCCGAGCACCGTGGAGCGGCTGCCGAACGTGCCGACGCCCTGGGGCGTCCCCTGCGTGTCGCCGTGACGGACGCGGATCGACTCGGGAGGCACGCCGAGGGCGTCGGCCGCGATCTGGGCCCACGTCGTCTCGTGGCCCTGGCCGTGAGCGCTCGAGCCCGTGACGACGGTGACGACGCCGGTCCGCTCGATCCGTACAGTGCCGGACTCCCAGCCGGCCGCCGACGGCTCGACGTAGGCGGCGAGGCCCACGCCGACGACGTGGCCTCGCGCGCGGGCTCGCGCCTGTTCGGCGCGCTGGCGACCGTACTCGGCCAAGGTGAGGGCCCGCTCGAACGCGGCCGGGTAATTGCCGGAGTCGTAGACCTGTCCCGTCGACGTCCGATACGGAAAGGCGCCGGCCGGCACGAGGTTGCGGCGGCGGATGTCCGCCGGGTCGAGGCCGAGCGCGTGGGCGGCCTCGTCCATCAAGCGCTCGATCACGAAGACGCCCTCGGGCCGCCCGGCACCGCGATACGGCCCGGTCGAGTTCGTGGTCGTGTACGCGGCCGTCGCCTGGATGTCGACCGCGGGCACCACGTAGGCGCCCGGCATCGTCCGGCCGTGATTGCGTACCGGTCCCGCGCCGTTGACGACGAGCTGCGAGCCGAGCGCGACCGCGATTCGCGCGCGCAGCCCGGCGATCTTGCCGTCGGCAGTCACCGCCAGCTCCCCGCGGGAGCGCGCGCCGCGGCCGTGCTGCGTCGTCATGAGGTCCTCGGTCCGGGTGGAGATCCACTTCACCGGCAGGCGAAGGAAGACGGCGAGCCAGGCCACGAGGATCTCGTCGCGGTACGTCGTGCCCTTGGCCCCGAAACCCCCGCCGACGTCGGGAGCGATGACGCGGATCTTGTGCTCGCCGAAGCCGATGACCGATGCGATCTCCCCACGCGCCCGGAACGGCGCCTGGGTCCCCAGCCACACGGTCAGCTCGTCGGCGGCCGTGTCGTAGCGGGCCATGCAGCCGCGCGGCTCCATCGTCACGGCGGCGACGCGCGTCTGATCCACGCTGACGGTGACTACGCGCGCAGCGGCGGCGAAGGCCGCGGCGGCGTCGCCGGCCCGCCACGCCCCGGCGATCGCGCGGTTGGTGCCGAGGCTCTGGTGGACGATGGGCGCGGCCGCGGCCTGCGCGCTCTCGGCGTCCAGCACCGCGGCGAGCGGCTCGTACTCAATGTCGACGAGGTCGGCCGCATCACGCGCCTCCGGGAGGCTCTCGGCCACGATGGCGACGATCGGCTCGCCGACGAACCGCACGGCGCCGTCGGCCAGGAGTGGAAACGGCGCGATCTTCATGTCGGGGAAGAACGCATTCGCCGCGGGCTGGCCGAGATGCTTGATGTCGCCTGCCGACACGACGGCCACGACACCGGCGGCGCGCCGGGCCGCGCCCGTATCGAGCCGCACGATCCGCGCGTGGCCGTGAGGGCTGCGCACGAAGTGCACGTGCAGCACGCCGGGCACGGCGATGTCGTCGACGTAGCGGCCACCGCCGGTCATGAGCGCGCGGTCTTCCACGCGCTTGCGCGAGGCGCCGACGTAGCGGCCGCTGGGCGCCGTCACGTCAGCGAGGGCGTGGAGCGAAACGCGGCGAACGCCGCCGCCGCTCCCACGAACGCGACGACGAGCGGATGAGGCGCGGACTCGGTCGAGGCGAGCTGAGGAAGGAACAGCGTGGCCAGATAGAACCGCCGATCGGGAAGCTCCGCCATTCGCACCTCGCCGCGCTCATCGAAGCCGCTGAGCGAGAGGCCGGCCGCGGCCAGGCGCTGCTGGTAGTCGGGATTCAACCCGTAGTTGCAGAAGAACTCCTCCTCGATCACGGGCTGGCCGTAGATCGTCGCGGCGCGCGTGCCGTCGGCCACGGTGACCTTCATTCGCGGCCCGGACAGCACGGGCGCTCCAGGGGTTCGGCCCGCGACGGCACACGCGATCGGCGCGATCAGGGCCGACTCGGCCTCGCCACCGTATTCGGCGTGGCGCGCGTCGGTGAACCCGGCGACGTGGCGCGCATACTCTAACAGAGTATGTTGAAAGCCCCCTCAGGTGGCCACGAGGGGCCAGTCCCGCTCTCGCGCCCATCGAATCGTGCGCAGCGCTCCGTCGAGGCTTCGATAGGGACTGCCCGGCGCGATCCAGAAACCGTCGAAGCGCTCGAGGCGCCGCACCGCGTCGGCGGCCACCAGCCCCTCGGTCGGCACCCACCGGACGTCGACGGCGAGGGACGACGCGCCGGCCGCGTGAGCGAGCGCCGCATCCGTCGCGCGATGGGCACGCGATCCGGGGTCGTAGTCGCCGACCACGCCGACCTTTACGGGCATCGCGCCGGCATTATACTGGGCCCCAGCCATGGCCAGACGCGGCCGAGTCATCCCGTTCCCGACGAAGTTGCCGCCGCCCGACGAGCGCGCGCTGACCGAGGTGCACCGCTGCGCCCAGGCCGAGGCGATCGTGGTGAAGGGCCTCTTCGAGAGCGAGGGCATTCCGACCGTGCTGCGCTCGCGCATCGCGCACTCCGTCCACCCCTTCACCGTGGGGGCCCAGGGCGAGGTCAGGATCCTCGTGCCCGCGGCGGACGCCGCCCGCAGCCGGCGGCTGCTCGCTCGCCATGCCTCCGCGTAGCGCGATCCTCGTCGTCGATCTCCTCAAGGGGTTCTTCAAGAACGATCCCACCCTGCCCGATCCGCTCGATGCGCGGCGACTGTTCGCCACCGTCCGACGCGTCATCGACGCCGGGCGGGAGCGGGGCCTGACCATCGTCTTCGTCAAGGACAACTTCCTCCCCGAAGAGGTGGGCCACGACAAGCACTTCAAGATCTGGGGTCCCCACTGCGTGGTCGGCACGCCGGACGCCGACGTCGTCGACGAGCTGGCGCCCCGGCCCGGCGATTATCAGATCGCGAAGAAGCACTACAGCGGATTCAGCGGAACCCGGCTCGACGCGGTGCTCCGCGAGCTCGACGTCAAGCGGCTCTACGTCACGGGCGCGTGGACCGAGGCCTGCGTCCAGCACACCGTCATCGACGCCTTCTACCTCAACTACGAGATCTGCGTGATCTCGGACGGCGTCTCCTCACCCGACCGCGCCGCTCACGACTATGCGCTCGCGTACATGCAGCGCTACCACCGCGCCGAGATCCTCACGAGCGACCAGGCGATCGCGCTGTTCAGCCGACCTGCCGCGGCCGCCTGACGCTCAACCGAGCCCGGCGATCACCGACGTGAGCGCGTGAGCGACGCGCTCGAGGGCCGCTGGCTCGAGCGTGGCGAACGCGTCGCGGGGCGTGTGGTACGTGTCGAAGGGGACCGGGCGTCTCACCATCGCGCGGAGCGCGCTCCGCACGGGGCTGAAGACGAAGCGCCTGAGGGCATCGGCTTCGGCGAAGGGCACGATGGTGAAGCCGTAGGCCGGGATGCCGGCCGCCGCGAACGCGCGATGGTCGCTGCCGAAGACGGGAATGCGGCCCACCAGGTGATAGCCCTCGTCGCGGCGCAAGCCGAGTGTGTCGAGCGCTCCCGCCACCGATGTCAGAAATGCCGGGGGGCTCGCGCCCGGCGTGTCCCACACGGCGAGGGCGTCGCCGATTCCGCACAGCTCGAGGCTCAGGACACCGGTGATCCCGTCCAGGCGCTCGCGCTTGACGTACTCGCGCGCGCCCAGATAACCGAGCTCCTCGGCGGCCGTGAAGAGGAAGCGGACGCGGAGACGGGGCGGCAGGTCGCGCGCGATCCGCTCCAGCAGGTGTAGCAGGATGCCGACCGCGGCGGCGTTGTCGTTGGCACCGGGACTGCGCGGCACGGCGTCGTGGTGGGCGATCAGCACGACCACGCGATCGCCCGAGCCGACGTCGACCGTGAAGTTCTCGCCGCGCCCTTCGAACGTCTCGAACCGGCTCCGCGTGAACGGCACGCCGCGGCGCTCGAGATACCAGGCCACGGCGCGCTCACGCTCGTCGTTGGGCCGCGCCTCGAGCAGCCGGGACAGCGCCAACGGGCCGTCGCCGCCGCGCAGGATCTCGTCGAGCGGCACCGGCGGGGCCATCGGCACCGCCGGCGCCCGGCCCGCGTTGAGCACGCGGCCGATCCCGATGTTGAGTCGGCCTCGCAGATAGAAGCCGAAGTCGCGCAGGGTCACGGGATCTTGAACAACCGACGCGCGTTGTCGCTCAGCCGAGCCGCGAGCGTCTCGAGCGCCTCGCCGCGCAGCTCGGCCACTCGGGCGGCCGTGAGCGCCAGGTAGGCGGGCTCGTTGCGCCGGCCGCGATGGCCTTGCGGTGGCAGGAACGGGCAGTCGGTCTCGATCACCAGACGGTCGCCGGGCACGAGGCGCGCGACGTCGGGAAGCGCGCCGGCGTTCGGATACGTGACCGGGCCGGCCAGCG
>Ga0209055_1001401_pt1 | contig 15986 bp, 14 predicted proteins | sample GraSoiAngelo_110_FD_185875 | JGI IMG/M metagenome (GOLD analysis project Ga0209055, IMG submission 185875) | Grasslands soil microbial communities from the Angelo Coastal Reserve, California, USA - 14_0903_12_30cm (SPAdes) (version 2) | ecosystem: Environmental > Terrestrial > Soil > Grasslands ... | reverse complement strand
GCGAGAGGATCGGGCGACGCAGTAGGTATTCATGGATAGTCCGGGCTAAAACACGATCGTGTACTGGAGGCGCGCGCGGTTCTCGATCAAGGTGACGTTGCCGCCGATGACGCCGCCGTTGACGCTGTCCGCGCCGTTCAGCCGCGTGGTGATCACGCCGAAGTCAAACTGCAATTTGTGTTCGTGCCCGCTGAAATACCAGTTCAGCCCGCCTACGGCGGAGGTGAGCAAATCGTGCCCGAGCCGTGTGTCGGGGTCCATCACACTGTACCGCCCCACGACCTCGATCGTCCGTGGCACCACAAAATACCCGGTTTGGACGTAGAACCCGGTCGCGTTGCCGATCCGCTTCGAATGATCGTGCGTGTCCACGTTCCGGACGAAGCTCTCACCTTGAAGTGAGAAGCCCCTGTACTTCAAGACGAAATCCACGCCGGTCGTCCCAATGTCTACTACCCCTTGATTGAGCAGCCGCCCATTGCCCAAGGATGCGATCGCCGTGGAGATCTGATTATTGCTGCCGACTCCGGTGGTGTTCGTCTGCAGGCCAGCGTTGTATCCGTAGCTCACCCCCATTGCCATTTGCGGCGTTAGCGAGTACGCCAGATCTCCTTCCGGATAGCCTGGTTTTCCCATCAGATCAGCCGTGATACGGCCGACATACATCAATTCATTGGCATTGCCCGGCGTGCTCAGGCTAAGCCTGTTCAGATTGATGCCGACGCCATTGAACACGCCGAAGGCATAATTGACAGGATGCTTTTCCTGGTCGCTGAAAATCGTCACGCCCTGATCACGACGGTCGATGGCGTTCGGTACAAAGGCCTCAGCGACAAAGCCCCGATCCACAAACTGCAAGAGCGCCGAAGACATAAACTCCTGCCGCCCGAAATGGGTGCGGTACTGCCCGACGCGGAGATTGGCCCACGGGATCTGCTTCAAGGTTAGATAGGCGTCGTAGAGCTGGGTCGTCGAACGCGACCCTCCCAATTGATTTGTGGCATCGGCCGTGTCGTTCCGGAACTGCACAAAGTAATTAACGTCCGGGCTGAAAGCGAATCCTTCAAACACCAGCCGCGTCCGGTGCACGCCAAAGAAGGCAAGATCTTCGGCATGTTTTGTGGCTGAGATCACACCGGCCGAGGACACGTTCGGATAATTCTTCGGATCCCCGACCGTGTTGTACGCCGAGTTAAAACCACTATCCGTAAACCGCGCCTGGATCCGGATGCGGATCTTCAGCCTGAATTTGTCCTTGAACTGGGTGTAGAGCCCCCGGTCGTAGCCGAACTTGATCCCCTTGCCAAGGTCCACCGTGCTGTCCCCATCGGCATCCTTGGCTGGGAGAGTCGCCTTGGCCGGAGCCCCCAGTTCTGCCTTTGCAGGAGGTACTTCCGCTGCCTGACCGGCTTCCTTGAGCGCCTGGTCGTACTCCTGCTGCGTAATCACACCCTTCTTCAGCAACAGGTTGAGCGCCGGATCCGCCGCTGCCGCGGGGATCGCCACACCAAGGAGCCAGGCAGTCACGACGAGTGCAGAAATCGTTGAGCGTCGCATGTTATTGTCTCCTTTATTGCCTAACTTAGTAAACTTATATCCAAAAAATACTTCTCTCAAGGATCCGGCACCGGCATCGTGCCGCCCTTACCGCCGGTAGGCGTCGCAGGTGGCTCCCCGACCCTCTCGCCATCACTATTCACACCTTCCGATCGCCGAGCAGCCGGTCTCCCTTTCGTGAAAAAAACATATAACAGATAGCTGTCTATCACAATCGCTAGAACCATCACGCTGTAGGCCCACGGGCTTTCCATCAATTTGAGATCGATCAACACACGGGACAGACCGAACCCGACGACCCAGGCGTCAAAGCTCATGCAGATGCGGCGAAACGTTTCGGCGTCGAGTCGTCGAATGAGATAGGCGCCAAGAGGAATCCCGACGAGGACGCCCGGGATAATCATCACGAAGATGCTCTGGCTTTCCGCCGCAAACAGGCCGAGGTGGTAATACACCACGGCGGTCAAGCTCGATTCGGCCACGCGAATCAATCCCAGACCGGCCCGGAACTCCCGTTTGACCAGGCCTTGGTTGTTGAACAAAATCGCCAGAGGCGGACCGGATACGGTGGTGACGGAATACAGGAAGCCGAGTCCCGCTCCGAAAGGGAGGCCGATCAGCTTTTCCGACCGGATCGGCCTCCGGATGCCGGCTGCCTGGACAAGGATGAGAGGAAGAAGAACGGTATAGGTGACAAACTTGATCCAACTCGGATGAAGCGAGGCGAGAAGGTAGCTGCCGACTGCGATGCCGGGCAACAGGCCGATGAGAATGGGATAGACCCGCTTCCATACAGCCGGAACGCTGGCCCTATTGATGAACAGCACATACAGGTTGATGAGGACTTCGATCAGAACCAGAGCGGGATTCAGAATGCGATTGGTATAGAACACGAGCGCAACCGGCACGGTGAGCGATGAAAAACCGTACCCGAGGGCTCCGTTCACAAAGGCGGCAAAGAGAGTAATTCCCACGAGCACGATCGAGCCGATGTCAAAGGAGGGCATGATCAATGTTTCCCCTTCACGCCTTTCGAGAAATCCTCGAGGTTGTAATTGTCCAGGATGTCGGCGATGGCGTTCCGCACTTCGCCCATCGCATCCTGCAGCGGACAGTAGGTCTTCTTCGCATATGGGCAGTCGTGGCATTTCTTGTACGCCGTCTTGCTGACACAGCCGATCGGCGCCAACGGACCGTCCAAAATGCGGATGACCTGCCCCAGCGTGACCTTCGCCGGCGGTTTGATCAGGGCATATCCCCCCTGCGCCCCGCGGGTGCTGGCCAACAGCCCGGCGTGTTTGAGGGCCAGCAGAAGCTGCTCCAGAAACACAATCGGAATGTTCTGCCGCTCGGCGATCTGATGCCGCCTGACCGGGGTGCCGTCATAGGCTTTGGTCAGCTCGATCAGGGCGCGCAGGGCGTATTCGCTCTTCTTTGAAAAGCGCATGGGTTCCGATTAAAGTTTATAAAGTAAGTCGACATAGTATACATGAGAGCAGCGCCCGTCAAGCGATTTTTTACCGGGTCGGGCTCGACGCGTGACATCACCTGATGGCTTCGCTATAATGCCGCCCCCGTCGCTGCCGACACGGATCCATTCGGACGCGGTGGGTGCGGGATGCGGGGCCCCCTTCCGCTACGATTGATCGGCCTGACGTCAGGCCGGCCAAAGGACACCCATGGAACTGGTCTTTCTGAGGCACGGCCTGGCTGTGGACAAAGAAGAGTGGAAGGGCAAGGACGAGGACCGCCCCCTGACGGCTGAGGGCATGGACAAGACCAAAGAAGTGGTGCGAGGCCTGCGTGCCCTCAAGGTTTGCCCGGACGTCATCCTTTCGAGCCCCCTGCTGCGAGCCCGCCAGACGGCCGAGATTGCCAAGAAGGGGCTAAGCAGCGGCGCGAAAGTCGAATTGGCGGACGAGCTGACGCCCTCTGCCGCGCCGGATGGGCTGATCGCCCGACTCGCCGACCTGACGGAAAAACCCGTGGTCTTGTGTGTCGGCCACGAGCCTCACCTCAGCACGACCATCTCGGCGATGGTCTCGGGCAAGACAGCCGCCTCCTTTGAAGTGAAGAAGGCCGGGGCCTGCTGCATCCGGTTCACCGGCATCCCGAAAGCCGGGGCCGGCACCTTGCTGTGGCTCCTCCCACCCAAGGTCCTGCGCCTCATCGCAGCGCGATAAGGGAAGATTGCGGCGGCGCCAACCGGCGCACAGCCGCGCGCGCCCGCTGACGGTATCGCCGGTACTCTTTCTTCATCTCGCTCTGGCACTCCAGGTTCATCTTCTTGGCCAGACGGCGGAACTGGTCCCGGTCGCAGTAATCGCCGAGGGTGCGTTGGAGCCGTTTGAGCGCGGCCACTGTTCTGGGGTCCCCCCGGCCCGCCTCGAGAGCGATTTCCGCCTGGTAGCGGAGCGACTTGATCAGCAAACGCAGCCGATGGAGTTCCTTGCGCGTGGCCTCAGGCGACAGGCCACGCAAGGCGGTGTCCAGATGCGTGGCTCGCTCCAGGCTGAGAGAAGCGAGGCGCTCGGCCAGAAAAGCGGCTGGGCGGCGCATGCGGGAAACCGACAAGCCGGCCAATCGCGTCCGGATTGCTCCCGGATAGCCGGCGCGAGCCACGGCCCGCTCCTCATCCCCCACTGCCGCGTCCACACGAGACCGATCGAGGACGGACGCGCCCCGACGCCGGAGGGACTGTTGAAAGACATACAGCGCCCGCAGGTCGCTCAGCCACGAGACACACTCAGCCAGCCCGGCCGCGATCCGCGGCCGTTGAAGGAACTCCGCATAGGCCTGGAGGCGCCGCACATGAGTCCGGAGACGATGCACCGTCTCGTGACGGAAGGGTGGCCTCCGGAGCGCCCGCGCGAACGCGATCGCGCGGGCCCGCACCGCCGTGACCCGCGTTTCGACGGCCTCCCTCCTCACAAGAGGAACGGGGGCAGCCACGACCGCCCGCTGCGCCAGCATCGAGCGTGCATGCCTGACAGCTTGCATGATCCCCTGCCGCGTGGGAGCCTTCTCTATGAGTATAGCGCCCTTGACCTGCCAAGCACCATTCGCTACGCTCGCAGCCGATGCGGAAGCCCCGAAAGATCAAACCGGCGGTTCGCCTCGCGGCCAAACCGGCCCGTCCGCACGGAGGCAAACACGGAGCCAAAGGGTACGACCGCAAGAAGGCGAAAGCGCAATGGCGGCTGGAATCGCTCGGTTAAACGCTGAGTGAGGAGCCGTCGCCTCGACGGCGTCAGCGGAACGCCTGGAAAATCAGCGTGGTACCATACGCCACCAACCCAGCCCCAGGCAACGTGAACAGCCACGCGTAGACGATCCGCATCGTCACCCCCCAACGCACCGCTGAGAGCCGCTTGACGGCACCCACTCCCATGATGGAGGACGTGATGGTATGCGTGGTGCTGACCGGCATGCCGAAATGCGCGGTCCCCAGCAGGATCAACGCCGCACTGGTCTCTGCCGCAAAACCATGGACCGGCTCCACCTTGATGATACGCATCCCCAGCGTTTTGATGATGCGCCACCCCCCAGCCGCCGTACCCAGCCCCATCGCGATGGCACACGAGAGGAGGACCCAGGTTGGCACCGCGACATGGTCGAGGCGACCGGCCGACACCAGCGCGAGCGTGATGATCCCCATCGCCTTCTGCGCGTCGTTTGCGCCGTGACTGAACGCCATCAAACTGGATGAGATAAGCTGCAGCCGCCGGAACGCCTGATTGGCCACGCCCCGCGACACGCGGAAGACCAGCCAATAGGTGGTGAGGATGACCACGTAGCCCAGGACGAATCCGACAAGCGGCGAAAACAGCATCGCCTCCAGCACCTTCTGCAGTCCTGACAATTTGACGGCTGACATGCCGCTCTGCGCAAGCGCGCCACCGATGATCCCGCCGATCAGGGCGTGAGACGAACTCGTCGGGAGCCCCAGCATCAACGTGAACAGGTTCCATGCGATGGCGCCGATCAAAGCGGCCGCGACGGTACTCTGGTGGATCGCCGACGGTTCGACGATCCCCCCGCCGATCATCTTGGCCACGGCGGTGGACATGAAGGCGCCCGCAATGTTCAAGACGGCGGCAAGCAGCACCGCGCGGCCCGGGGTCAGAACATGGGTTGAGACGACGGTGGCGATCGCATTGGCACTGTCGTGCCAGCCGTTCGAGAAATCGAACGCCAGGGCAAGGATCACGACGAGAACCAACAGAAGGGTGGGATCAATCATGGTCGGGCGGGAAATCTAATTGAACAGCGCTGGGAATCGCATGGGCTGGATCGCGTCAGGCGTGCTTCAACAAAATGCGTTCGAGGATGTTGGCCACATCTTCACAGCGATCCGTGCCCTCTTCAAGACTCTCGTAAATCTCTTTCCACTTCACGACAACCATCGGATCCTTTTCGCCATCGAACAACAGGGCGATGGCGTCACGGGTGATGCGATCCGCATCGTTCTCCAGGCTGTTGACCGTGACGAAACAGGCGTTCAAATCGGTCGCCTTACCCAATTGGGCGATGCCACGTCCGAGTTCATCGCACGCGCGGTAAATAATATCGGCCAACTGGATCGCTTCTTGCGTCGGTTTCTCGATTTTGTATATGACCATCCGGTCGGTGACCGCTTCGACGCAATCCAGCACGTCGTCGACCGCGCTGGCCAGCCCGTAGACGTCCTCCCGATCGATCGGCGTGATGAAGGTCTGGTTCAATTTCCTGATGATCGTATGCGTGATGGCGTCCCCGGCCGACTCGATCCGCTTGATCTCCCGGGCCTTGCGCTCGACATCCTCGTAGGACTCCATCATCTCTTTCAAGCGGCTGCTGCCGAGGACCATGTTCTGCGCCGCCTCATTGAACATCTCGAAGAAGGCAGGCTCGCGAGGGAAAAGGTTGAACATACAGGATGGCTCCGGGGGTTTGTTGCGTCTAGCTGACCACGAGCCAACCAGCATAGCGCTTTTCGACCGGATTAATCAACGCTGCCAACTCTCCAATTTATTTGATTTCTTTCAACGCGTCGCGCCAAGCCTGCACCATGGCCGGATCGACATCCACCAGCACCACCGTCTGTAGCGCACGCGGCACAAGCGCCCGAATTTCTTTGACCATCATCGCAGCGGCATCCGCATGCGCCACGCCACCCACGCCGGTGCCCATCCCCGGCATGGCCACCGAGGCGAAGCCCTTCGCATCCGCCAGCGCGAGCGCAGCCCGCGTGGCGAGCGCCACGTTCTGAGGGTCGATCCGCATGGCCGGCGCGGGCATCGTGGGTGCGTGGATGATGGCCTGGTACCGGGTCCGCCCGCCAGAGGTCATCACTGCGCTGCCGACCGGAATCGGCGCCTGCCGCCGGGCTTCCTCATCCACCTCAGGCCCGGCCGCGCGCTTGATGACGCCTGCCACCCCGCCGCCCATGATGCCGCGGCTGTTCGCCGCGTTCACGATCGCCTGCACGTCCACCTCCAGGATACTGCCCTGCACCACGCGAATCTGAAGACGCTCCCCGATCACTTCGATCAGATACCCCCGATGGCATACCGCAAACGCGCCTCGGCGATCTTGGCGTCATAACGGGTCTCCGCCAGTCGGGTCTCCGCTGAGGTCACGGCCACTTCGCTCTGTGTTACCTCCACGATCGAGCTCAAGCCCAACTTATACCGCTGGCCGGCGAGCGAGAGGGCCTCTCGCGCGATCGATACTTGTTGTTCAGCTACCCTAATTTGCTGGATCAGCGTGACCACATCGAGAAAGCTGTCCTTCACCTCCAACTGGACGTTCTGAGTCACAGTGCGATAGACGGCCTGGGTCTCTCGTTGTTGGGCGGTAGCCTCCGCCACTTGGTTCTGGATCAGAAAGCCTGTGAAGAGCGGCACCGAAACCACACCACCGACGCCCCACCAGCCGCCTTCCTGAAGGTTCGGACGGTTGGAAAGGTGTTCCGTGTCCCCCGCACCACCGACCACTTGGAGGACGGGATAGTTCAGTGTGTTTGCGGCCCTGATGCGATGCTCGGCAGTCCGTAACCGCTCCTTGAGCGCCAGTAGTTCGGGCCGCCGGTCCATGGCCTCCCTCACTAAATCATCGAGCACGCGGGGCGGCTCCACTTTGACCGGTATCTCCTCCAACGTATAGGTGACGGGTCCCTCGACGCCCATCGCATTGTTCAGATCCGCAAAGGCCGCGGCCAAGTCGTTGCGGGCCCGGATCACAAGAAACTCCGCATCGGATAATTGAACTTGGACAAGGCCAAGATCGAGTTTTGATTTCAGTTGGTTACGATACAAAGTCTCAACCTGCTGTTTAAGAACATCACGCTCCCTTACGGTATGCTCGGCAATCTCGACCAGACGCTTACGCTTCAACACGTTGAAATAAGCCCGCTCGACTCCTAACACCACCTCCGCTCGACGAGTCATGGCATCTTTCTCGACTCTGATCTTGTCGGAACGCTGAGCATCCAGCCGCGACGCGGTCTGGCCGAAGTCATACACGGTCTGGCTCGCCACCACCCCGACTGTCATGTCACTCTGATTTGGTTGGATCAGCGCACCCGCAGGGCGAAGCACCGAGTTGGCTCGGAGGGCGCCGTTCGTCTGAGCCGCCACGCCACCGACCTGTGGGTAGTAGGGGGATTCGGCCTGTTTGGCCCGCGCCTCGGCTCCACGAACAGCGAACTCGGCCGACTGGAGTACGGGGTGCTTCTCAAGCGCCGTGCGAATCGCCTCCTGAAGCGTCAGCTTCTGACTTTCTCCCGGAGACGCGGGGGGCTGGGCCCAGGCCTGTTCAATCAGAGCCGTCATAACGACCAGGACTATCACTCCGATCACGCTCGGCCGCATGCGTTTTCCTCCTTGTGATTGAGACAGGAAAGATTGTGTGGTAGGCACGAAAGCGAACTAATATTTCTGGCTGTCCGGCTTCCCTGCGGGAAGATTGTAGGGAGACGCCTTGACCGGCCTTCCGTCAACCAGTTGGCTCTTGCCGACGACGACGACATCTTCGCCACCTGTGAGACCGGACGTCACTTCGACCCAGACCCCGTCGTCGATATCCGTCTTGACACTGACTTTGTGAGCCACACCATGGTCGACGACGAAGACCGCTTTGGACGAACTGTCCGCGACCAGCGCCGCCGGCGGAATCACCAAGGCGTCCCGATGCTGCCGGAGTGACAGCACCACTTCCACAAACATCCCGGACACCAAGGCCTCCCCGGGATTGGGGATGTCGATCTCCACCAGCATGGTGCGGGTACTGGGATCAAGCGACATCGTGGAGCGGGTGACGGTCGTCTCGATCTTCTTTTCCACCGGTTCCTTGAGAAGGATCGTGGCCGGCGTGCCCTTCTTCACGAAGGGCGCATCCTCCTGGGGAACATTGACATAGAATCGCAGGGTGGACACATCCATAATCGTGAAGAGGGGCACCGCCTGCGTCGCGGAAGACGTCGCGCCTTGAACGAGCGCGCCGGGGTCGGCAAACCGGGCGGTCACCACACCCGCGTACGGCGCGCGCACCTTCGTGTAATCCAACCACGTCTGTCTTTGCTCCAAGAGATGCTGTGAGGCCTTCGCCGACGCCTCAGCCACATCAACATCCTGCTTGGCGATGACATCAGGGGCCTGCTTCCAGACCTGCGCCAACCGCTCGTACGTCACCTTCTTAATGGTGTAGTCCGCCAGAGCCTCCTCATACTGTTGCTCGATTTCCGGCGCGTCGATCACCGCCAGGACTTGTCCCTGCTTCACCCGGTCTCCTTTGTCGTAAGAGACCGCTTTCAGATAGCCGGAGACCTTGGCATAAATCGTCGTCTGCTGAAGGGGCGAAACGGTAGCCGGCAGGCGGAGCGTGGCAGCCATATCGCGCCGTGCCGGTTTGACAACCTGCACTTCCGGAACGCTCCCGGACTCCTCGGCCGCCGCAGGAGACTTGGCGGCGGATGGAGACGCTCCCTGATCGACGGGCTGTGTGCCCGATTCCAACACCCAGAGACCAGCCCCGAGCAGGAGCGCAACACCGACACCGACCACCAATAACTTCATCCGTGGTCTTTTCGGCGCGAGAGGTCCCTCAGGGGACATGGGATGCCCTTCCATTCGGCGCACGGGCGGCCATGCTGTGCAGGATCGGGACCACGAGCAATGTCATCACGCACGAAACCGCGACCCCGCCGATCACGGCGCGGGCCAGGGGCTCATTGGCTTCCGCACCCTCGCCAAACCCGACAGCCATAGGGAGCAGACCCAAGCATGTCGCCAACGCCGTCATCAGGACCGGCCGCAGGCGCAGGCGACCGGCCTGCACGACAGCCTCTTGGACCGGTACGCCCCGGCGCATGAGCACATTGGCGAAGTCCACCACCAGGATGCTGTTCGACACGACGATCCCGATCATCATCAAGGAGCCGATCAGCGATTCCAGATTCACCGAGGTGTGCGTGAGCAGCAGCATCCAGACGACCCCGATGAACCCCAGCGGCACGGCCACCAGAATCACGAGCGGGTCGCGATACGAGCGGAACAGCCCCACCATGACGAGATAGACCAACAGAGCTGCAAGCGGCAGCGTCGCGGCGAAACCTCGAATGGTCGCGCGCATGCTGTCGAGTTCCCCTTTCATCACCATCGTCACGTCCTTGGGCAGGGTCACACCGGCCAGAGCGTGCTCAACCCGCCGGGCTACGGTCCCGAGGTCATTGCCAGCCACGCCAAACATCACATCCACAGTGCGCTGCAAGTCGTAATGATCAATCGTCTCTGGGCCGGTTTTCCGCTCCATCGTCACCACATCCTTGAGCAGGACCGGTAGCCTATGCCCATCGCCGGCATACAGGCCACTGGAAGGCAAGGTCGGCATGCCCGCGAACGGCGTGTTCTGGAGCGAGAAGGTCGAGCCGCCAAGCCGGCCTGCGCCAACCACCGTGATCGGCAGATCGGTGATGCGCGCCCCGACCAGAGGCGTCAACAGGAAGTCTTCAAACCGCGTCAGGTTCTGCTCGGGATATTGGGCCACTACAAAATAGGCGTTGTTGGTCTTGGGGTCGATCCAATACCCTGGGTCGCCGCTGATGTTCGAACTCAATCCCGCGACCACATCCGCAAGTACCTGTTGCTCGGTCAAGCCCAGCAATCCCGCCTTCACATGGTCCACGTTCAAGTGGATCTCCGGATAGTCCATACCCTGCCGCACCCGGACATCGAGTGTCCCAGGAACAGAAGCCACAACGTCACGAATCTTCTTCGCTGTCTCATTCAAATCGGTAAACTTCTCACCACTGACCTTGATATCAACTGGTGCTGGAAGGCCGGCGTTGATCACGTCGCTCACCACCCCTCCCGTCTGAAAAGAGAGCTTCATGCCTGGCAAATCACGTCTGAGGTCGGCCCTGATTCGGTTGATGTACTCGTCCGTTCGTCCTGTGTGTCCCTTGACAAGACTGACCAGGACGAAGGCCTGGTGCGGGCCGGCGACCGGCGTGTACAGCACCATCCACCCTTGGGGCAAGCCGATGTTGGAGACAACCTGATTCAACTCAGCCGGAGGAATGACATGACGGACGATCTCCTCGACCTTTCCCACAATTGCCTCGGTCTTTTCCAGGCGTGTTCCTTCTGGCGCGGCCACATGCAAGATGAACTCGCCGGCGTCCACCTTGGGGAAAAATTCCGTAGCCAAACGCGGCGCCATTGCCATCGTCCCGGCAAACACCACTACCACTGGGACGATGACAAGGGTTTTGTGGCGCAGCCCCCATTGCAGAAACGCTCCATACCCCGCTGCGAAGCGCTCGAAGGAAGTGAAGCGCGAGTCCTTCGCTTCAGGTTCCGCAAGGGAGTGTCCCTCTGTCCGATGAGTGGCAGCGATGGCAACCGGCGCCACGGTCAGCGATGCTACATACGAGGCACCCATGGCGTATGCCACCGCCAGGGCCAGCGGGATGAACAGAAACCGGATCGTGCCGGTGAAGAACATGATCGGCAGATAGACGATCAGAATGCTGACCGTGATCACCAGCAGCGGCAGCGCGACTTCCGAGGCCCCATCCGCAGCGGCTTCCCATGCCGACTTGCCCATCTCCTTATGCCGGTGGATGTTCTCCAACACGACGATGGAGTTATCCACCAACGTGCCCACAGCCAGGGCCAGCCCGCCCAATGTCATGATGTTAATGGTGTGGCCGGTAAAGTAGAGCAACACCAAGGCGGTGGTGATGGACAGCGGAATGGCCAGCGCGATGATGAGCATGGATCTGACACTGCCGAGGAACAGCAGGATCATCACGCAGGCCAGCCCCCCGCCCAGGAGCATCTCATGCTCCACGGTCGCGAGCGCCTGACGGATATAGAGGGATTGATCAAACAGCAGTTTCACCTCCAGATCAGCCGGGAGCCCTTTCAGCTTGGGCAAAGCCTCCCGAACGCCATCGAGCACGGCCAGGGTGTTGGCGCCCGCCTGCTTGAGGATCGGCACGTACACGGACCGCCGTCCGTTCACCCGAACAATGTTCACCTGGACCGCCGTGGAATCAGCCGCCGTCCCCACATCCTTCAAGTAGATCGGGACTCCGTTCATCACCTTCACCGGAAAGTCATTCATCTCCTTGACGAGCGAAACGATGCTATTGCTGTACACGTTGTAGTCGAAGTCGCCGATCTTGACGTTCCCCGTCGGGGTCAGGAGGTTTTCTGCGTTGACCGCCTTGATGACATCGTTCGTGCTGATCCCGCGCGCCAGCATCTTCTCGCGATTGAGAAAGACCGTGATCTGCCGCACCGCTCCACCGAACGTAGGCGGAAGCGAAACTCCCTGGACCGTGCCCAACTGCGGGCGGACCGAGAAATAGGCGATGTCCCGCACCTCTTTCTCGCTCAGGATGTTGCTGCTCAGAGTGAGGTTGGCGATCGGCAGGTTCTGCGCGCCAAACTTGATGATCGTCGGCGGGAACATGCCTTTCGGCATGAACCGCAGGGCGGAATAGGTCAGGCTGGTGATCTCGGCCAAGCCGGCGTCGACATTGTAATTGGGATGGAAATAGACCTTGATCAGGCTGACGCCAGGGAGAGAGCGGGACTCCATGTGCTCAACGTAGCTGGCCTGAAGGAAAAGCTGCTCGAGCCGAAGCGTGACGGCCCCCTCCATCTCGGAAGGACCCATCCCTTTGTAGAACGTGGCGACCGCCACCACCGGAACGTTGATCTCGGGGAAGATGTCCCGGACCATCTTCTGGTAGGACACCACCCCCAGGATCACGACGATCAGGCTGATCGCCACGACCGCATAGGGGTTCTTCAATGCGGCTCTAACCATGCCAGTACATCCTAAAGTAAAATTCGGAGTGATTCAACGAGAGTCAATTGCCCACCATCAATATAACAACATCGTTTCCTCTAACGTCCTGCCAGCCGTGGGCGGCGTGAAAAAGCAGTGTAGAGGCCGTCAAACAACGCAACACCTCGCGATTCGAGTTCACTGTCTGAGAGTCCTGCCAGCAACCAACCCTTCAGAATGATGTCGATCCCCTCGGCTTCCGGTCGCGCATAACGGCCGTCCCGAAGGTCTATGTCATGGACAATCTCCGCGACTACATGCAGCGCGGGTTCATTCAAGTTGAACGCAGAGAGCATCGTTTCGAACGTGCAGCGATCACCCTTGTGTCCGAATTCGGCGCCTCGCATGTCGAATGTGACTTCATCAGGCTGGGGGTCGGTAGCGTAACGGATCTCAGCTTTCGGATCGATAAATTGACGTATGAGCCAGGCGCACGCAAGCCGATCCACATGAGGACGCGGCCGTGTGACCCACCGCTTGTCTCGGTACTCCGAAAGCGTGACCGAGACAACCGTAGGGTCCGATGCGGACCCTTGACGGATGGCTTGCTGGATACTGCGTATCTGTCCGGCAACACCTGCCCCTTCCGAAGACTCGAAAAAGTCCACCTGAGCTACCTCCGCATACTTTTTTCGTAGCTTCTCCAGGCGCTCCAGGATTTCTGCGTTGTTCTTCGATTTCTTTGTAGTACGGAGGGCCTTTTCAACATTTGCCGCCTCTGATTCAATTTCCGAGTATTTCTTCCTGCACGAATCACGGAACAGTTCGATGATCTGCGGATCGGTCAGTCCTTCAAACCGTTCCACGCGCATCACCACGGCTTCTCCTTTGGCCTGCTGAACCTCCTGCGCCAGCCACTGGAAGGCCTCTACACATTCGTCTCGATCAGGAAGGACATAGAGCCCCGCCTTGGGCGTAACCGCCCCTGACCGCTGCAACCGCCGCCACAACGCGACGCGCGGACTCGAGGACGCTTTTGACGGCAGCGAATACGAAAACACCATCCACCCCATAGCGGTTAAGGATCTTAACGTATATTGCATAACTTTGCAATAGATGTTACACATAATCATTCAGGCCTAGAGTTTCATTTAACCAGGGGCAGATAGAGCGCGGCTAGGAATTGAGGACGCAAAGGAGGCGGACATGAGAAGCGAGGAGCACAAAGGAACGCCCTTCATGCAACTACTGATGCTCGTGAGGTTCAGCACTACTCTGGGCACCATGGTCCTTGTTTTAATGGCTGGGACGTCTTTGGGCGAAGAACCCGGACAGTTCGGGACACCAAAAGGCAACGAAGGCACCCGCATCTTCAAGGCCACAGAGCATCCTTATTACAGCGGACAATTCCGCATCAGAGGGCAAAAGGCCACGCTGGTCGGTAGCATGCAGGATCAATCCCCATGGGACCATCTTGACTATGCCGGGAAACACTTAAAACCTGTGCAAGGCACAATTGATATCGATGTAAACGAAATCACCAATGCCGGGCAGATCATCGCTGAGTTTACCGAAGGGTCTGACCGGTACCGGATTGTGTTCGACCGCTTTGCGGCGTCAAGGCCCTATCAAGACGGTGGCATCGCGACTCGCGTTTATGAGCACGGAGATTCGGGCAACGGGGATCCGCTATACCCTAAGACCTGGCTATACCTTTCTGGATGGGGTAAGGCGGATGTCTATAAAAACGGACAAATCCTTTACAAAGACTACGACGCCCACTTCATGGTGATGGAACGATCGCGCGACCCGAATACGCATGAGGTACGCTATCCTGTGAAGCGCACACTTCCTGGAGGAGAGACTGATCCTGCAGGAATGGAGATCGACCTCTGGGTTCGTTCTAAGGAGACCAACAACAAGAACTTCCCACCCTTCGAAACCTTCGTTCACCTGTATTGGGAGGAAGTGACCTGGCGGTAGTCATCAGCAAAGGAACTAAACCAGTGAAGCTTCCAGTGCGATTAGCGGTGTGGTTGATCCTAACAGTTTCAGCTGTGCTGGCCGTATCGGCCGTGGCTGAGGACTCTATCCGTCTGTGGAACTTTGATGGGGATCCCCCAGGTGCTCTACCAAAGACCTTTGTGGTTGGAACGCTGGTTGACGGTCGGCCTGCAGGCGAATGGAAGGTTCTTAAAACAGATCGGGCAAAAAGCCCGCCGCAGGTCTTGGCGCAGCTCATGGGAAAAGGCTTCGAACATGCCTACAAGGTAGTCCTAATCGATGGAACCACATCCTCCGATCTGGATCTTCAAGTCGCCTTTCTGCCGATTGAGGGAAAAGCTGATATGGGGGGAGGCCTCATTTGGCGAGCAGCCGATGACCGGAATTATTATCTGACAAGGGCTAACCTACTGGAACAGAACATTCGGATCTATCGCGTCGTCAAAGGGATTCGACACTTGATACAAAACTTCGACCAGACGATTCATCTAAATCAGTGGCACACGCTGCACGTGGTCAATCGTGGATGTAAAATCCAAGTGCTTTACGATGAGAAGCCGGTCTTTGACCTTTGCGATCAGACGTTCACGACAGGCCGTATTGGACTCTGGACGAAGTCAGATGCCGTGACCTACTTCGACGACCTCAAGCTACAGATTTTGAAATGATACGATTTTGGTGGTCCCAACGGGATTTGAACCCGTGTTTATGCCTTGAGAGGGCACCGTCCTAGGCCAGGCTAGACGATGGGACCCCTGGTCGTGATGGAATTAAACCAAGCGGCCGAAAACAGCGGCACCTTAACGGAAACATTGCCGGCTTGTCAACACGCAACTACCTTGCGCGGGTAAGCTGCCACCTGTTATAACTTGAACCATCACCGGTTATTCTCAGTCGCGTAGGAGACTGAACACAACGTGGGCGGAACCAATCCCTATATTGAAAAAGCGGAAGTCGAACTCCCGAAGAAGGCGTACAAGATCACCTTTCGGAGACCGGACGGTCCGCCAATCATCTTCGAGGTCGATCCCTCCAAGCTCCCCTACGGCCCGACCGGCCTGCCCGGAAGCATCTTAGATATCGCCTTAAACGGAGGCGCAAGCATTGATCTCGAGCATGCGTGCGGGGGAGTCTGTGCCTGC
>Ga0209055_1001399_pt1 | contig 15989 bp, 13 predicted proteins | sample GraSoiAngelo_110_FD_185875 | JGI IMG/M metagenome (GOLD analysis project Ga0209055, IMG submission 185875) | Grasslands soil microbial communities from the Angelo Coastal Reserve, California, USA - 14_0903_12_30cm (SPAdes) (version 2) | ecosystem: Environmental > Terrestrial > Soil > Grasslands ... | reverse complement strand
GAACAGGCTCACGAGCCCGAGCGCCCAGCCGGCGTGGGTCGCGCTGAATCCAACCTCGACGAGGTACTTCGTCTGATGGACTTGCACGGCGTACCAGGCAAAGAGCCCGAAGAAATATGCGACGGCGATCCACCAGAAGCGGCTCGTGCGGATGGCGCGGGCGAGCGTCCAGTCGACGGCCGCCCAGGCCGCGTCGACGACGTTCGTCCGCGTCGCGGCCGCCGTGCCGGCAGGGGCGACGTCGCCGTCGGGCCGCAGGCCGAGGTCCTCGGGCCTTCGCTTCAGGACCAGATTCAGCGGCGCCAGCACGCCCAGCACGAGGAACGCCAGCGCCCAGCAGGCCGCGCGCCAGCCGGCTCGCGCGATGAGCGCCTGCAGCCACGGCAGCAGGACGATCGAGCCCACGCCGACTCCGGAGAACGCGAGGCTCAACGCCAGTCCGCGCCGGCGCACGAACCAGTTCGGGAGGAACAGCGACTGGCCCGTGTAGCCAAGGCAGTTGGCGCCACCGCCGACGAGCACGCCGAGGGTCGCGTAGAGGTGCCACGGTCGGCTCACGAGCGGCGCCAGCATCAATCCGGCCGCCATCACCAGCACGCCCATCTCGATGACGACTCGCGGCCCGCGGCGATCCATCAGGCGCCCGACCAGCGGGCTGAAGACGGCCGAGACGAGAAAGCCGAACGAGAACGCGCCCGCGGTCACGCCGCGCTCCCAGCCGAACTCGTCGAGGATCGGCGGGAACAGCAGCGAGAACGCGGTACGGGCGTTGACGCCGACGGCCATGGTGACGAAGCCGGCGGCCACGATGATCCAGCCGTAGAAGACGGGCGCGCGCAGAGCGGAGTCGCCTGTCAGGTCAGCGTATACGGTTCAGCGGCGGCTCTCCTCGCGCGGTTCGCTGGATGTTCTCGGCGATCAGCGTGGCTCTGGCCTCCAGCATGCCCTCGGTCCAGCCGGACACGTGCGGGGTCATCAGCACGTTGGCGAGCTCGTGGAAAGGCCGCTTCGCGGGAAAGGTCGGCTCGGCGCTCTTGGGATATCGATACCAGACGTCGAGGGCCGCCGCCGCGAGGCGCTGTTCCCGCAGCGCTCGATAGAGGGCGTCCTCGTCGAGGATCTCGGCGCGCGCGACGTTGACGAGCACGGCGGTCGGCTTCATGAGCGCGAGCTCGCGCTCGCCGACGAGCCCGCGCGTCTGGTCGTTGAGCGAAAGCGTGACCGCCAGATAGTCGGCCCGCCGCAAGACCTCGTCGAGCGCGTCGGGCCCCGCGAGCAGCGACAACCCATCGGCTGCGGAGCTTCTCACGTCGCGCCGGATCGCGCACACGTCCATGTCGAACGCCCGGGCGCGCCGCGCGAGGGCCTGTCCGATCCGACCGTAGCCCAGAATGCCGAGCGTCTTTCCCGCCAGCTCCGGCCACGGCGCGGGCGGGGAGCCGCCAACGCCCCACTGGCTCTCCCACACACCGCGCCTCAGTGACGCGTCGATCCGACAGAAGCTGCGAGTCAGCGCGAGCATCGCCCCGAGCACGTACTCGGCGATACCGACCTCGTGGCCATAGACGTTGGCGAGCGAGGCGCCGGCGGGCAGCGCCGAGCGGTCGATGCGATCGAGCCCCGCGCCCGGGACCTGGACGAGCTTCAGATTCTTCGCGGCCGCCGCCATCTCGCGGTTGAAGGCCAGGGTGACCAGCACGTCGACGTCGCCGAGCCGCGAGACGATCCCGGTTTCGTCGCCCATGACGACATCGCATGGCATCGTCAGGCGCGCGCGCACGGAGGGCTCGAGCGTGGCCGAGAAGGTTCCGGCGAAGGCGACCTGCAGCATGGCGATCGTCCCCCTGCCGGCATCCTCACCCGGACCGGTCGAGAGATCAATTACCCCGAAGGTAATGCGGACGCCGACTTGACCAGGTCCATCAGCCGGCCGAGCGTCGACACGCGCGTCTCGAGATCGTCGGCGGCCGGCTCGACCCTCAGCGTCGTCACTCCGGCGTCGTGGTACTTCGCGAGGCGCTCGCGGACCATCTTCTCGGTGCCGAGCAGGTTCGTCTTGAGCACGAGCTCGTCGGGTACGCGCGCCGCCGCCTCCTCGCGCTTGCCGTCGAGCCAGAGCCGCTGCACCTCGGTGGCCGCGTCGGTATAGCCGGCGCGCTTGTAGGCATCGTTGTAGAAGTTGTGCCGCCGCGAGCCCATCGCGCCGAGCGAGAACGCGAGCCCGGGTTTGCGCGGCGCGATCAGGCGCTCGAGATCATCGCCGAACGCCACCACGCCGCCCGCCTGGAGGTCGAGCGCGCCCAGCGTGCGGCCGGCGCGCGCGGCGCCGGCGGCGATGTGGTCGAAGAACACGCGCGCATGGTCGGGCATGAAGGAGGTGCCGAGCCAGCCGTCGGCGATCTCCCCCGTCAGCTCCAGGCTCTTCGGCGACAAGGTCGCGAGGTAGATCGGAATCCCGGGCTGGGCTTTGGCGGCCGACCGGAGCGCCTTGCCCTCGCCGCCCGGCAACGGCAGCGTGTAGACCGATCCCGAGTACTCCAGCCGCTCGCCGCGGACCGCGCGGCGGACGATCTCGGCCGTCTCGCGCATCCGCTGGACCGGACGATCGAATCGGATGCCGTGCCAGCCTTCGATCACCTGGGGGCCGCTCACTCCGAGCCCGAGGCGGAATCGACCGCCGGACATGGACGCGAGGCTCATCGCCGTCATCGCGATCAGCGCCGGCGTGCGCGTGCCGGCCTGCATGATCCCCGATCCCAGCTTGATCCGGGTCGTCCGCGCGGCGAGGAACGCCAGCGGCGTGACCGCGTCGTGGCCCCACGCCTCCGCCGACCACACGCAGTCGACGCCGAGCCGCTCGGCCTCGCCCACCCAGGTACTCGCCCGCGTCCAGTCGTCGTTGGCGAGGCGCAGCGAGATCGCGACTCGCATCAGGGGCGCGTGTTCAGCGCCGTGGCGATCTTCTCGAGCTGGCCGGCGTGATCGAGGTCGTGGATGCGGATGAAGAGCAACGTTTCGCGCCAGTTGAGCATGCCGAAGAAGCCGTGGGAGATCGACTGCTCGAGCCGCGCCGCCGGATCGGCACGCAGGGCGCGCTCGAACAAGGCCTCGCGATCGTGGTCGAGTGTCGCGAGCCACTCGGAAGCGGTGTGGTGTCCCACGGCGGGCCGCTCGTCGGCGTGGCGCCGCTCACCCGGCGGCAGACCGTCGAGTGCCCGCAATATCCCCTCACCGAAGTGGCGTCCGGCGTCTACGACGTGGGCCATCACCTCGTTCGCGCTCCACTCGCCCGGCGCGGGTGCTTCAGCGAACCGCGCGGGTGGAACCGCCGCGGCGGCGGTGCGCAGTCGCCCCATCGCCTCGCGAACTTTCTCGACGATCGCCGGCGGGGGAAGCTTGGCGCCCTGGGCTTCGAGGTATCCGCGGATCCGCTTCTGCTCGTCTGTCATGGTGCTCATGACCTCCTTGTACCACGCAGCCGGGCCTCTCGGCTTGACCGCTCCCGTGTGACGACGTAGCATCGGGCCGTTTCTCGACAGTCCGGCTCTCGCGCCGCGGTGTGGGGTGCTCGCGACCTTCGTGATCCTCACTCCGTAGAAGGAGTAGAGAGATGAAGACGGTCGTGTCGTCCCTCGCCTGCAACATCGCCCTGATCGTGCTCGCCTGGTATCCCTCCACAGCGGCGGCGCAGGAGAAGCCACCGACCGCCGGCGATGCGCCGGGATTTGCCTACGCCGCGCCGGCCTTCATCAAGGAGCTGGACACTCGGTATCCTGTCCAGCCCCCCGTCCCACCCTCACCGCCCCGCTATGGCGGCGTGTTGCACTTTCCCGCAACCGTCAGGGCCTTCGATCCCACCGCGGGCTATCGTCCGGAGCTTGCGCTGGTCTGGGACACCCTCACGGAGTGGGAGGCGACCTGGTATTTCCCCGAGGTCCAGCGAACTCCGGTGATCCGGAAGACCCTGGCCACGAGCTGGGAAATGGTCAATCCCTCGACGTGGATCTTCAAGCTCCGGCACGGCGTGAAGTTCCACAACCGGCCGCCCGTCAACGGGCGAGAGATGACCGCCGAGGACGTGAAGTACTCGTACGAATTGCTGAAGGACAAGGCGCAGTACTCCACCCGCGCCGCGCTCGTCAAAGCGATTCAGGTCGTCGACAAGTACACCGTCAAGTTCGAGCTCTCGATGCCCGACCCGAAGTTCTACCTCAACGTGGTCGATTCGCTGTCGCCGGTGATCGTGCCCCGCGAGGCCGTCGAAGCGCCTGGCGGTCTGGCCGAGAATCCCATCGGGACCGGTGCGTTCATGCTGAAGGAGTTCGCCCCCGGGGAGGGCGCGCTGCTCGTGCGCAATCCCGACTACTACCTGAAGGACAAGGACGGGCGGCAACTGCCCTACGTGGATGCCGTGCGTTTGTTCTTCACCAAGGACCCGGCCACGGACACGGCACTGTTCCGGACGCGGCAGCTCGACGTGATGCGGGTCTCCACCCTGGACGTGCTCTATGCGCTGATGAAGACCGTTCCCGATATGCAGCTCTACCGCGTGCCATCGTACGGATGGGGCGACTACGGCGTGAGCATGGCGCTCGACAAGGCGCCCTACAGCGACGTGCGCGTCCGTCAGGCCCTCTCGATGGCCATCAACCGCGAGGTCGTGGCCGAGGTGATCAACCGCGGCGATGCGGCGCTGTACGGTCCGTTTCCCTGGGCCCTCGCCGGCTACACCAAGCGCGCGGACTATACGTACGCCAACCTCGGCCCCAACTATGAACACAACGTGAAGAAGGCCAGGGAGCTTCTGGCCGCGGCCGGCTATCCGAAGGGCTTCGACATGGAGCTGGAATGGGCCGAGTTCCAGGGCTGGACCTTCAACGAATTCGTTCAGCTCGTCGCGCGATTCTTCGGCGACGCGGGCGTCCGCGTGAAGCTGAAGCAGCTCGAGACCTCGACCTGGATCGCCAAGGCCGCGGGCGTCCAGCCCTTTCCGCACACGCTGGCCGCCTTCAGCCCCATCGGGGCGGGACCGAGCTTCATGGACTGGGTGTACTTGCGTTACCACTCGTCGTTCCCCCGGACGATCAACCGGGAAGGGATCAGTGACCCGAAGCTGGACGATCTGCTCGCCACGTGGCGCCTGGATCCCGGTGAGAAGCGGCCGGCCCTCCAGCGCGCCATCTGGGATCACCTGCGAAAGAACGTGTACCGCATCACGACGATCGTCCCGCCGCACTACCGCATCGGTCAGGCGTACGTCCACGCGGGCGCGAACCCCTATTGCTGGTTCCCCGGGTACTGCTCATATGAAGCCAAGACCGCCTGGATGACGGAGAAGGCGCCGAGCCGGAAGTTCGAGAAATTCGCTCAGTAAGCCAGCGATGCGGATGTACATCGCGCGCCGCTTCCTGCACGGGTTGCTGGTGTTGTGGCTCGTGTCGCTCGTGATCTTCTCGCTGGTGCGCATCCTGCCCGGCGACGCCGTCATCATGCAGCTCGACCAGGCCGCCGCCCCCACCCCCGAGATCCTGTCGCGCGCCCGCCAGGAGCTCGGCCTCGAGCGTCCGTTCCTCGTCCAGTACCGCAGCTGGATCACGAGCGCGGTGCAGGGCGACCTCGGCCGCTCGCTGATCACCCGCCGCCCCGTGACCCAAGAACTCCTGAAGCGCATCAACCTGACGTCCCATCTGGCCGTGATGTCGATCATCGTCGCCATGCTCATCGCGCTCCCGATCGGCGTGCTCTCCGCGGTGAGACAGGACACCGTGAGCGACTACGTCGCCCGCTTCTTGGCCGTCCTGGGCTTGTCGCTCCCGGACTTCTGGCTGGCCACCGTGATCATCACGTTCCTCGCGATCTGGGTGCAATGGATCCCGCCCATCGGCTTCGCGCCGCTCTGGGAGGATCCCGGGCGCTGCCTCGGCCAGCTCCTGATCCCAGCTTTCATCATCGGGGCGCGGCTGGCGGCGGTGTCGATGCGGATGACACGCTCGTCGCTCCTCGAGGTGCTGCGACAGGACTACATCCGCACCGCGCGCGCCAAGGGCGCCCGCGAGCGCGCGGTGATCGTGCGGCACGCGCTGAAGAACGCATTCATCCCGGTCATCACGGTCATCGGCCAGCAGTTCTCGGTGCTGCTCGGAGGCACCGTGATCGTGGAGTTCATCTTCCTGCAGCCCGGCGTCGGCAGCCTGATGCTCGACGCCGTTCTGCTGCGCGACTACACGCTGATCCAGGGCGCCGTGCTGTTCTTCGCGGTGGTGATCGTGGTGACGAACTTACTCGTCGACCTGAGCTACGCCTGGCTTGATCCGCGAATCCGTTACCGCTGACGCTGCGCCCGCCGTGTCGCCTGGGGGGCTGGGGGCACTCTCCGCCCTGCGGCATGCCTGGGGCGTGGTGTGGCTGCTCGCGCGGCGCAAGCCGCTCGGCGCGGTGAGCGCGATGATCGTCCTCGGGCTGGTCGTCGTCGCGATTCTGGCGCCGGTGTTGGCGCCCCGGGACCCCTACGAGTTCAATCTGAACGAGCGCGGGTTGCCGATTCGCATGCAGGCGCCCACCGCCGCGTTCCCGTTGGGGACGGATCCACTCGGGCGCGATGTTCTGAGTCGGATCGTCTACGGCGCGCGGGTCTCGCTCGTCGTGGGGCTCGCGTCGGTGATGATCGGGACCCTGCTCGGGACCGTCGTCGGGCTGGTGTCCGGGTACTGGGAGGGGAAGCTGGATCAGGTCATTCAGCGGGGCGTCGATACCACCATGGCGATTCCAGGGATCGTACTGGCCCTGGCGGTGATGTCGGTGCTGGGGCAGAGTCTCACCAACATCATTCTCGTCATCGCGCTGGTGATCGCGCCGGGAGCCTCGCGGGTCGTACGGGGCACCGTGCTCGCGATCAAGCAGCACACGTTCATCGATGCGGCGCAGGCCTTGGGGGCCTCGCCGGCTCGGATCGTGGCGCGACACGTGCTGCCGAACGTGTTCGCGCCGATTCTGGTCCTCGCGAGCGTGTGGCTGGGCAATGCCATCGTCATCGAGGCCGCGTTGAGCTTTCTAGGGCTGGGAACGCCGCCGCCGACTCCGACCTGGGGGGCGATGTTGAGCGGGGAAGGTCGGCGAAACTTAGAGACGGCGCTTCATCTGGCGATCTTTCCCGGTGCGGCGATCAGCATCGTGGTGCTGGCGTTCAACATGCTGGGCGACGCGTTGCGCGACCTGCTGGATCCTCGACTGCGGAGCCGCTAGACGAGACCTCTCGGCCTCAGTGATGATTACCTCCGAGGTAATTGGCCGCCCGCGGCGGCCCGCGTATATTGGCGGGCGTGGGCGACGGTAAGAGCGCGCGACGACATCTCCGCAAGGCTCGGCCGAGTACCGTCGGCCGCCTCCTCAAGCAGTGGCGCGAGCGGCGGCGGATGAGCCAGCTCGGCCTGGCGCTCGAGGCGGAGATCTCGACGCGGCACCTGAGCTTTCTCGAGACCGGCCGCACGCAGCCGAGCCGCGAGATGGTTCTGCTCCTGTCCCGAGTGCTCGAGGTACCCCTGCGCAGTCGCAACGACCTGCTCACCGCGGCCGGCTATGCGCCGGTCTATCGCGAGACGGGGCTGGACGCGCCCGAGATGGCCCAGGTGAAGCAAGCGCTCGGATTCATGCTGCGTCAGCAAGAGCCGCTTCCCGCGATGGTGCTCGATCGACACTGGAATATCTTGCTCACGAACGAAGCCATGGGAAAGGTGATGGGCCTCTTCCTGGATCCCGCGGCCACCGCGGCGCTCGGTCCGGCCAACGCGATGCGCCTGTCCTATCATCCGCACGCGCTCCGGCCCTACATCGTCAACTGGGAAGCGACCGCGGCGGCCTTCATCCAGTGGCTCCACCGCGATCTTCTGCGCACGGGCGACGCCGAGACGCGCCGCCTGCTCGACGAGCTCCTGTCCTATCCCGACGTGCCCACGCAGTGGCAGCTGCTCGACCTCGATGCCTCGACGGCGCCGTTTCTCGCGATCGAGCTCAAGAAGGGTGACGTGCGCTTCAGCTTCTTCACCGTGCTCGCGAGCCTCGGCACGCCGTACGACATCACCCTGCACGAGCTACGGATCGAATGCTTCTTTGCCGCCGACGCGGCGACCGACGCGGCGCTTCGCCGGCTGTAGCGTCGCCTCGGGCGCCTCGTCAGCGCTCCAGGGTCAAGGTCACCGTGGCTCGCAGAGTTTCGCCGGGTTCGAGGATCCGCATTCCCGTGTCGGAGCGACCCGCCGCCGCGAGGTTGAACGCATCGGTCACGTGGCTCACGGGTTCAGCGCAGAAGAACGTCCGCCGAGACGGCGTGTAGATCACGAGAAAGTCGAGCGGTGCCTGGGCCGTCATCGTGAGCCGGACGCCTTCCTCGGGCCGCACGATCACCGCCCGATGGCGCCATCCCACGAAGCAGTTGTCGAGGGCGACCGCGTCGACCGTCACGCCGCGCGTCGGGTCGGCGCCGGGCCACGGGGCGCTCAGCGTGGTCGGCATCACTTCGTCATCGGTCTGCCACATCGCCTGAACGTCCGCGGTCAGGCTCGTTCCTGGGGTGCCCCGAAAGTACGGGTGCCAGCCGAGCCCGGCCGGCATCGTTGAGGCGCTCTCGTTGGTCAACGTCAACGCCACCGCCAGGCTCTCCGGCGCGAGAACGAAACGCTGCGTGGCGCGATAGGCCCACGGCCACGAGTCGGCGGCGTGGCGATACTCCAGCGTGGCCTCGTGCCCGCGCACCTCGAGCGGTGTCCAGCCCACCTGCCAACCTTGTCCGTGGATACTGTGGTGCTCCGGCGGGCGATTCAGCGGCAGCGCCACGCGGCGTCCTTGGAACGAGAAGCGACCCTCGCGGAGCCGGTTCGAGTACGGAACGAGCGGGAAGGCAGCGGCTTTGAACGGATCGCCTTCCCGAGGCGCCGTCCACGGGCGAAGCAGGTCCAGAGGCGACGCGTCGCCGTCGATCCAGTAGCGGACGACCGATCCGCCGGCCGCCGGCGCCAGCACGAGACCGGCGCCGTCAGCGCGCAGGGTGATAAGGTCCACGCCGGGAGGATGCCATGATCCGAACCGCCTCGTACCCCAGCCTCGAAGCTCGCGTCGCCTTCGTGACCGGCGGCGGCAGCGGCATCGGCGCTTCGATCGTCGAGCACCTCTGCGCTCAGCGCGCCCGGGTCGCATTCGTGGACATCGATCGCGCGTCGTCCGAGGCGCTGGTCAAGGCCATCGCGGAACGCGGCCACCCGGCGCCAGCGTTCATCCCGTGCGATCTGCGTGATATCCCGGCGCTCAAGTCGGCGATCGCCGAGGCGCGGACGCGGCTCGGCGCGATCCGCGTGCTGGTCAACAACGCCGCCCACGACGAGCGTCATCCGATCGAGCGTGTGACCCCGGAGTACTGGGACGATCGCTTCGCGGTGAACCTGCGCCACCAGTTCTTCGCCGCGCAGGCCGTCGCGCCCGAGATGGCCAGCGCGGGCGGCGGCTCGATCATCAACTTCGGCTCGACGTCCTGGCTCGTCGGCCAAGGCGGCATGCCGGCGTACCTGAGCGCGAAGGCCGCCGTCGCCGGCCTCACCCGCGCGCTGGCCCGCGACCTCGGGCCCATGAACATCCGCGTCAACTCCATCGTGCCCGGCTGGATCATGACCGAGCGGCAGATCAAGCTCTGGCTGACGCCCGAGGGCGAGCAGGAACTGCTCCGGCGTCAGTGCCTGAAGCGAAAGCTCTTCCCCGAGGACATCGCCAGGGTCGTGCTCTTCTTCGCCTCGGACGACAGCTCGGCGTGTACGAGCCAGAGCTACATCGTCGACGGCGGGTGGGTCTGAGCCATGACGCCACCACGCACGGCAGGGCCGGTCGATGCCGAGAAGAGTCCCGCGGCGATCCTGAAGCCGCTCGACGCGCGGGCGGTGACGATCGAGGGCGGCGTGTGGGCGCGCGCGCAGGCGGTCAACCATGACGCGGCGCTCCCGCACGGGCATCGCATGCTGGAAGCGGCGGGGAACTTCGAAAATCTCCGGCTCGCCGGCGGCCGCTCGACCGGACGCTACCGCGGGCCCGTGTTCATGGACTCGGACGTCTACAAGTGGCTCGAGGCCGCCGCGTGCGAGATCGCGCGAGCGCCGAGCGCGTGGCTCGAGTCGACCAGCAAGGAGGCGATCGATCTCGTGGCCGCGGCGCAGGGCGCCGACGGATACATCAACTCGTATTACACGGTGGCCGAGCCGGGCAAGCGCTGGACCGACTTCGCGCACGGGCACGAGCTCTACTGCGCCGGCCATCTCATCCAGGCGGCGGTCGCGTTTCGCCGCGCCACCGGTGACGATCGGCTGCTGGCGATCGCACGGCGCTTCGCCGACTATCTGCATTCCCAGTTCGGCCCCGGCCGGCGCGTGGCGACGCCCGGACATCCGGAGGTCGAGATGGCGCTGGCCGAGCTGTACCGAGAGACCGGTGAGCGGCGTCACCTCGACCTTGCGGCCTTCTTTCTCGAGCACCGCGGGCGCGGCTGGCTGGGGCCGGGCCGCTACAACAGCTCGGTCTCCTTCCAGGACCGCGTGCCCATCCGCGAATCCACGACGGTCGAGGGCCACGCCGTCCGCGCGCTCTATCTCACGACCGGCGTCGCCGATCTCTATCTCGAGACGGGCGACCGGGCGCTCTACGAGACCCTGGACCGGCAGTGGCGCGACATGGTCGAGGGCAAGCTGTACCTCACCGGCGGCGTGGGCGCGCGGCACCTGTCGGAAGCGTTCGGGCATCCCTACGAGCTGCCGAACGATCTCGCCTACTGTGAGACGTGCGGGGCGATCGCGAGCGTCATGTGGAGCTGGCGCATGTTGCTGGCCACCGGCGAGTCGCGCTTCGCCGACCTCATCGAGCGCACGCTCTACAACGCGGTGCTGGCCGGCGTCTCGCTGAAGGGTGACCGGTACTTCTACGTGAACCCGCTCGCGAGCAACGGCGACGTCGAGCTCTTGAGCCGCGGCGGCAATCGCCGGAAGGAGTGGCACCTGGTCGCCTGCTGTCCCCCTAACGTCATGCGGCTCTTCGCCGCCCTCGGCCACTACGTGGCGACCCGCGATGGAGCGGGCCTGCAGATCCATCAGTACGGATCAGCGCGAGTCACCGCCGACCTCGCGGCCGGGAGCGTCGCGCTCCGCATGGAGACTGCCTATCCGTGGGACGGCCGCGTGCGATTGACGATCGAGGACGCGGGCGCGAAGGCGTGGACGCTCGGTCTCCGCGTGCCCGGCTGGTGCGCGGTGGCGAGCGCGCGGCTCGACGGCCGAGCCGTGGGCGTGCTCGCCGCCGCCGGGTATCTCCAGATCGAGCGCGCGTGGAAGCGAGGTGACGTCGTGGAGCTCGATCTGCCGATGCCGGCGCGGCTGACCGAAGCGCATCCGCGGATCGAGTCGACGCGGGGCTGCGTGGCGATCGAGCGAGGACCGCTCGTGTACTGCCTCGAGTCGGCCGACAACCCTCACGGACACGTGGCGGATCTCGAGATCGACGCGACCGCGCCACTGGAGTCGGTGTGGACGCCGGACCGTCTGGAAGGCGTCGCCCTCGTCCGCGGCGCCGGCTGGGTGGTCGACACCCGATCGTGGGCGAATCGGCTCTATCGTCCGGTCGGCGCGCCGCCGGCGGCGCGCGGGTGCGTGATGCTGACGGCCGTGCCCTACTACGCGTGGGCGAACCGCGAGCCCGGCGCGATGCGCGTCTGGATTCCGCGAGGTGCGCCAGGCCCCGCGTAGCGGCGCCGCGCGGTTACGCGCGCGCCGCCGACTGAGTCGAGGCGTAGCGGGGCATCACCTCGGTCGCGAAGAGCTCGATCGAGCGCATCGCATCAGCGTGGGAGATGTCGCCCCACTGGAACGAGCACACGAAGTAATTGGCACCGGTCGTCACGTACTCTTCCATGTACTCGAGCACCGCCCGGGGCGTGCCGGCCAGCGCGACGCCGCCGATGCGGTTGGGATGTGAACCCTGCTTCACCTGATCGAAGCGCTCCAGCTCGGCGTCGATGTCCCGCCGCATCTCGCGCGTCGGCAAGCCCTTCGGGCGCTCGCCGACGAAGCCGAACGATCCGTCCTTGGTCTGCATGAACTGGGTGAGCCCGCGCTTCTCGGCCTCGAGCCGGCGCGGGGCGGCGAGGTTCCAGCGATATTTCTCCCACGCGGGCGTGGCGATTCGCATCGCATCCGCGTCGGTTTCCGCCACGACCAGGTGCACCACGAGACCGATCATCGGCTCTTGCCCTTGCACGGTGAGCGTGCCCGCGCCCTGATGCTCTTCCCACGCCGCCCGGTACCGCGGGACCGCCACCGCGAGCCCGTCGATCGAGCCGACGATGATCGTGTGCATCCGCTCGATCGCGGCCGTCACCGGATTACGCATGTACCAGAGCGGCGGGTACGGGTTCTGCAGCGGCCGCAGGTACATGGGCAGGTTCTCGAAGGCGTGGAAGCGCCCGGCGTAGGTGAGCTGGTCGTGGCTCAACCCCTCGCGGAGGATCGCGAGAGTCTCCTGGTAGCGCGCGTAGTTGGTCTCGGGATCGGCTTCCTGGCCCCAGAAGAAGGCTTCCATGACGCCACCGCGGCCGACGCCGATCTCCAGCCGCCCGCCGCTCAGGTTGTCGAGCATGCTGATCTCCTCGATCAGCCGGAGCGGATGGTGCAGCGGCAGCACGTAGACGCACGGGCCGAACCGCATGCGCGTCGTGCGCTGGGCCACGCTGCCCAGGAACACGTTCTGCGACGGCGCCAGGCTGTGGATCGCCGGCGTGTGGTGCTCGGCCAGGTGATAGGCGTAGAAGCCGGCGCGGTCGAGGCGCTCGATCTGGACCAGCCGCTCGCGGTAGATCTGATCGAGTCGCTGACCCGGCACCGGCTCGATGTGATCGAAGACTCCGAATCGCAGTGACATGTCGCCCCCCGTTCCCGCAATCGTACAGGATTTCTCGGCGCGGCGGCTTGACAGCCCCGGGGGCGTGGCGTAGCGTCGCGCCATTCATCTCCAAAGCGAGGATCGATCAATGAGGATCTCGCGGAGCTTCAAGTATCTGGTCGGGGCGTTGCTGGTCGTGCTCGCGGTGGCGTCGGGCGCCGACGTGCCGGCGTCGGCGCAGGGCAAGGCGATCACGCTCTCGATGCTCGCCGGCTACAAGGAAGACGTGCTGCGCGCGAGCCTCCCCGACTTCGAGAAGAAAACGGGCATCAAGGTCGTCATCGACGCCTCGCCGTTCGGTGATCTGTACAAGAAGCAGCTTCTGTCGCTCAGCACTGGCGCCGGCCGGTACGACGTCGTCTTCGTGGACGAGCCCTGGATTCCCCCGCTCTCGGAATTTCTCCTTCCGCTCAACGAGCGAATGAAGACCTTGGACCTTCAGGATTTCATTCCCACGACCGTCGCCTCGGGCGCGTTCCAGGGCACACAATACGCGGTGCCGGTGGACCCCAACGTGCAGCTCCTCGTGTACCGGAAGGATCTCTTCGAGCAGAAGGGGCTGAAGCCGCCGGCCACCTGGGACGAGCTCTTGGCCGACGCCAAGGCGTTTCACGACCCGGCCAAGCAGCAATACGGCATCGCCGTCACCGCCAGCAGCGACATCCAGACCGCCCTCTACATGCTGCTGGCGATGTGGTCCTACGGCGCCGAGCTGGTCGACGCCAACGGGCGCGGCGCCCTCAACAGCGCGGCCGGCAGGAAGGGTGGCGAGGTCTTCCTGGAGCTCCTGAAGTACACGCCGCCGAACGTGAAGAGCTACAACTTCGCCGACGTGAACAAGGCGATCCAGCTCGGTCAGGCGGCGATGGCCATCCAGTGGGCGTCGGGCGCCCGACCGATGGAGGACAAGACCCGCTCGAGCGTCGCGGGCAAGCTCGGCTACGCGCTGGTGCCGAAGGCGGTCCGGCAAACGCCCATGCGCGGCGTGTGGACACTCGCGATCGCCAAGAACAGCACCAACCAGGACGCGGCCTGGCAGTTCGCGACGTGGCTCTCCGGCAAGGACTTCGGCCATGCGGCCGTGAAATATCCGAGCGCCACGTCGGCCATCCACAGCCCGCGCTTCTCGGTGCTGAAGGATCCTGGCACGAAGGCGGCCTTGCCCTACGCCGACGCGCTGCTCGATAGCTTACAAATCACGAAGGAGCGGCCGCGCCTGAGGGAGTACGCGGACATCCAGGAGAATCTCCGGGTGACCGCCGGCAAGCTGACCGCGGGCGAGCTGACGCTCGAGGCCGCGCTGAAGGAGATCGACGCGGGGACGAACCGGATCCTCGGGAAGTAGCGGCGCGTCGGGCCATGGGCACTGGCCGGGCAGGACGGTGGTTCCTGCTTCCGGGCCTGGTCTTCCTGTTCGCCATCGATCTCGTTCCCCTCGCCTATTCCGGCTGGGTGAGCTTCTACAACTGGTGGCTCATCCGGCCCCGCGACGTCCGCTTCATCGGCCTTGCGAACTACACGCGCCTCGTCGACGACCCGGAGTTCTCACGCGCGGTCGTCGTCACCACGCTGTTCACGGTGGGCGCGGTGCTGCTCGAGTTCCTGGTGGGCCTCCTGCTGGCGCTGCTCTTCGCCCAGCCGTTCAAGTTCCTCCGGCCGATCCGCGTCCTCCTGCTGCTGCCGCTGTTCGTCGTTCCGGTCGTCGGCGCCACGATGTGGCGCGTCATCTTTCACCCCGAGGTCGGCGTGCTCAACTACTACCTGGGCGCGATCGGGCTCGGTCCCCTGCCCTGGCTCAGCGATCCGCGGCTGGCGCTGGTGTCGATCACGCTCGTCGATGCCTGGCGCACGATCCCGTTCATGTTCCTCGTGATCTACGCCGGCCTCGAGGTGCTCCCGTCGGAGCTGTTCGAGGCCGCCGCGGTCGATGGCGCCTCGGCGTGGCAGAGCTTCAGGCACATCACGGTGCCGCTGCTCACCTACATCATGCTGCTCGCCGTCCTGATCCGCGGGATGGACGCGTTCCGTGAGTTCGACATCATCTTCGTGCTCACCGGCGGCGGGCCGGGCACCGCAACGCAGACGATCCAGATCCTGAACTACCGGGCGTTCGGCCTGGGTCACATGGGCGAGGCCAACGCGATCGGGATCGTGACCCTGGTCATCGTGGCGGTGATGTGCTTCGTCCTGATGCGCGCGGTGTTGCGGCCGCAGACGACGCGGGGCTGACGTGAAGCCGACGCGCCTTCGCGCGGTCCTGACGGGCGTGGCGCTCCTGCCGGTGCTCGCCTGGACGCTCTTCCCGATCTACTGGATCACCACCGCGTCCTTCAAGACGGAGCTTGCGCTCTACGCCAAGCCGCCGCAATGGCTCTTCACGCCGATCCTCGACAACTACACGCGCGTGCTGACCAACATTCCGTTCTTCCAGTACTTGAAGAACAGCCTGGTCATCGCGATCGGGACCACGGTCGGCAGCCTGGTGCTCGGCACCCTGGCCGGCTACGGCTTCGCGCGCTTCCGCTTCCGCGCCTCGGAGGCCGTGCGGTTCCTGGTCCTGGTCACGCGGATGGCGCCGCGCATGGTGCTCGTGGTGCCGTACTACCTGATGATGCAGCGGCTCGGCCTGCTCGACACGTACACGGGCTTACTGGTGGCATACGTCTCGTTCGCCTTGCCGTTCTCGATCTGGCTCCTAATCGGGTTCTTCGTCGACGTGCCGCTCGACGTCGAGGAGGCCGCGATGATCGACGGCTGCTCGCGCCTGGGCGTGCTGATCCGTATCGTGATCCCGATCGCCGCGCCCGGGCTCGTCGTCGCCGCCATCTTCGCCTTCCTGGTGTCCTGGAACGAGTTCCTGTTCGCGCTGATCCTGAGCGGCGTCGAGGCCAAGACCTTGCCGGTGGTCATCGCCGGGCTCAACACCGACGCCGGGCCGCTCTACGGCGAGATGAGCGCGGCCGCGGTGATGGTGATGCTGCCCAACATCATCATGACGCTCGCCCTGCAGCGATACCTGGTCAAGGGCC
>Ga0209055_1001395_pt1 | contig 16007 bp, 20 predicted proteins | sample GraSoiAngelo_110_FD_185875 | JGI IMG/M metagenome (GOLD analysis project Ga0209055, IMG submission 185875) | Grasslands soil microbial communities from the Angelo Coastal Reserve, California, USA - 14_0903_12_30cm (SPAdes) (version 2) | ecosystem: Environmental > Terrestrial > Soil > Grasslands ... | reverse complement strand
CCCCTCGCAGACGTGGAGCTTCTCGAAGAGGGCGTTCAGCAGACGCCGTCGCCGCAGATCGTCGGCGCGCGCCAGGCCTGGCCGACCCCAGCAAATGGGCACCGGGAGGGACGGTGTCTCCGATGCTCCTCTCAGCTCGGCTCGTAGCGCGTCGAGATCCTCCGGCGAGCGAGGTACTCGGCTTCATCGACATGGCCCCAGACGAGTCGCTGGAGGTTCGCCTCCACCTGTTCGATGCCGCCAGTCTGGCTCCGCCGAGTCGATCGTGCCGAAGCGACTGCAGGGACGCGCAGATCACATACGATCCGGGCCCGCTGTAGTTCCCGGCCGCGTTCGACGCGTCAGCACTGCAGCGGCGCCTGGGCGGCGTGCCGCTGACGCCGTTCGAGACGGGCGCCGCCGGTGGCGCCGCGCTGATCAGGTGTCGGGGTCGCGCACGCCGACGGCGTCGTACCGCCAGAACGCCTCCGCGTAGACAAGCGTCCCTGTCATCCATGGTTCGTACGCCGGTAGCCGGAGCACCTGGAACCCGGCGTCGGGGATGCGCAGCGACGGTTTCCGGAAGCCGAGCTCACCCCCGGCCACGAACCCGAAACGCCCGTAGTAGGAGGGTGCACCCTCCAGGAACACGAGCGGCACCGCCCGCTCGGCAATGACCTCGAGGCCGCGTCGGACGAGCGCGGCGCCGGCGCCCCGCCGCTGGTGCTCTGGCGCCACGGCCAGTGGGCTGAGCACTTGCACCTCCACGAGCCGCCGTGGGGCGTCGAGCAGGCTGCGCGTGAACATCACGTGCCCGACTACTTGGCCATCGCACACAGCGACGAGTGAGAGCCCGTCGCCGGCCGCGACCAGGTCGCGCAGCGTGTCGACCAGGGCCGCGTTCCTGTGCCCGTGCGCGCCGAACGCCCGCAGGTGGACGTCCCGCACCACCTCTCGATCGTCTGGGTGCTCCTCGCGCAGTTGCATCGTCGCAGCATAATACGGGCACCACCTGAGCTGGAGGCGCCGCTCCGCGCGCTCGTGGCGATCATCCACAACGTTCGACGACCGCGTCATCTGCCGTGCGGAGTGTTAGCGGCGCAGGTGCTTGTTGGCGAGGTCAACCGTGAGATCGAGCGGGCCGCTCCGGAGCGTCTTGTGCTCGAACTGATGGCCTGGTAGACGGCGACCGATGGCAGCGACGTACCCCTCAACGGTGTAGTCGGCCAGCAGGCGTTCCTCCTCGTCGCTGATCTCGTGGATGACGATCCGATAACGAAGGCCGGCGGTCTCGATGGGATGGGATCGGGCCACTCTCAGCCGTGGCTCGTGGACGCCCGCGGCGCGTGCTCATCCGCCTCGATCCCACCAGGCACGGGCAGGACCAGGCCGGGCAGCAGCCCGGGGTGCCGCTCACGTTGCAGGTCGGTCAGGGCACCGATCACGTCGACGCCTTGCAGGCGGCCGGTCCGGCACACGCTCATTAGGCACTCCTGGGTGCGGGCGCCACTCCAGGTGGCGTTGCCGCCCCAGGTCTTGCGGATCATTACCGCCGGCCGGATGCCCGGTGGCCATATTCCGCACTCGGGCGACGAACGGCTGCCACGCTGGCATGGCCGACCACGAGGGAGAGAGCCCACTTGAAAAGGGCCGTTAATCGGTGCTCGACTGGGCGCCCTCGGTCGACCGCCTGCTGGAGGCGTGTCTGCGCCGGTGGTCCCGTCACGCCGCCCGCCCGGCGCCTCCGGCGATCGAGTACGCACGGCAGTTGCTGATTCGCGCCCAACGCTGACCACACGGGACATGGCGGCCCACGCAATACCGCACCCCGGACGGAAGCATCGTGCTTCTACCAGGCAGGCAACGTGAACCCGTCTCCCGTGTCCGGCCCTGCGATTACTCGCCCGACGCCGCCCGCGCCGCCGCGAGCCGCTCCGCCCTCGCCGCGCGAGCCTTGACGAGCGCGGCGGCGCGCCTGGCCAGCACTTCGGGATCGGTGATCGGCTTCCGCGTCCGCCGCGGCTTCGCTTCGGGCAGCGCGAGCGCGGCGGCGCCGCGTCGGCCCCGTCCACGCCGGCCGCCGGTCAGGCTGCCGAGCGCCGAGCCGATCTGCGTCAGCTCGCTGCGCAGGCGCTGATTCTCCTCGGCGAGCTCGCGGTTCGCGCGCTGCAGCTGCTCGTTGGCCGTGACGAGCTGGGTGATCTGGGTTACGACGAGGCGCGTGTCGGCGCTCTGTGCGGTGCGGCGCCGGCGGCGCGTGGTCGAGGTTGTGGCGGATCGTGCTTGTGGCATTGTTGACCTCGCGGATGGGTAGGGTTGAGCGCGACCGTAGCACATCCTGCCCGATTCGGCTATATACCCTCCGTGTGATACTCGGTTGGCAATGCCAGGTCAGACCGCCGGCATCACGCCCAGCAACTGCCCCTTCTGCGCCTACGCCGCCGAGCGCCGCTTACCGCATGTCAACCCGGCGCTGGTCGCTTACCGTAACGACGTCGCCATCGCCTTCCCGAGCCTGCATCAGCGAGTAGCCAATCGTGGACACTTTCTCGTGGCGCCGGCGGCGCATCACCCGGACATCTACAGGCTGCCGCCCGAGAACTACGCTGGGCTCCTCACCGCCGTGGCGGTCGTGGCCAGGGCGGTACGACACGCGTTCGACGCGACCGGCGTGACGCTCATCCAGAACAACGAGTGGGACGGCGGCCAAGACGTCTTCCACATGCACATCCACGTGGTGCCGCGGCGCCGTGACGATGGCTTCAGTCGAGGTGATGGAAGGTGGCCCTACGGTCTCGAAGTGGTACCGGAGGAGCGGCGGCTGATCCAGACTGCGCAGGTGCGTGCGAACCTCGGCGCTCCCGTTCCGGCACTCCCGCAGGACGTCGACACCGACGGCTGAACGGACGTAAGAACCGGTCTGCTGCTGTGCTGGCCCGACGGCAATGTCCCGGTCAGACCCTCTGGATGGACGTGCTCGCCAGTGCGTCCTCCAGTGAGCCCACCACCGGCCGCATCGCCTCCCGCCGCCGCTCCGCCGATCGCTCGTCCTCCACTCATGGCAGGGACCCAGGTCTTGCGTGAAATTCGACGTGGAGGCGGGGCGGCGGCGGGCGGTGAACCGGCGCAGCCGGGCGAGGCGGTGGGCTGGTCGGGCGGCGCGCTCCGCGAGCTGTTCGCCTCCGAACTGCCAATCGGTTACATCGGCACAGTGGGATGTGACATCCTGTGCTCGGGTGGGGACCCACATCCCGTTCGTAACTTCCGGTTCGTACCCGGTGCGGGCCGGCAACCTGGTGCGTCCACTCGTCGACGGCGAGCCGGCCTACCGGCGCATCTGCGAAGCGGTCGATGCAGCGCGTCACAGCGTCTGGGTCACGGTCACCTTCCTGACGCCAGACGTCCAGATGCCGGACGGTCGCGGCTCATTCTTCGACGTGCTCGACCGGTCGGCGGCGCGCGGCCTGGACGTTCGCGTGCTGTTCTGGCGACCCAACCCCGAGACCAGCCACTACGCCCCCGGCGTCTTTGGGGATCGACGGCCCACCGCGAACTGCTCGAAGCGCGCGGCTCGCGGCTCCTGGCCCGCTGGGACCGGGCCCACAGCCGCTTCTGCCAGCATCAGAAATCCTGGCTCGTCGACGCCGGACGACCCTCCGAGACGGCGTTCGTGGGCGGGATCAACCTCAGGCCCCACTCGGTCGCGGCGCCCGGCCACCCCCGCCCGGGCCACCACGACGCCTACGTGGAGCTCACCGGACCGTCGGCCGCGGACGTGCACCACAACTTCGTCCAGCGCTGGAACGAAGCCAGCGAGCGCACCGCGATGGATGGCTCGTGGGGAGGCGGCGGCGACCGCGACCTGACCTTCCCCACGCACGTCACCAGCCCGACCGGCGAGAGCCTGGTCCAGGTCCAGCGCACCCTGCACGCCGGCTGCTACCGTGACGGCCGCCCAAGCCCGGGGGGCCAGCCCTTCGACGTCGCCAACGGAGAGCGCTCGATCTTCGACCAGTACCTGCAGGCGATCCGGGGCGCGCGCAGGTCGATCTACATCGAGAACCAGGCCCTGGAGCTCGCCGAGATCGTCGCCGCGCTGCAGCACGCCCTGGAGCGGGGCGTCGACGTCGTAGTCCTGCGGCGCTCGGCCGGCACGAGCGCTTTGCCCTCGCCGGCATCGCAGGGCGCGGCTCCACGGGTCGCCACGACGTCTACGTCCACGCCAAGGTCATGCTGATCGACGACTCCTGGGCCACGATCGGCTCCTGCAACCTCCACGCGGCATCGGTCCTGGGCAACAGCGAGATGAACGTGACGTTTTGGGACCCGCCGGTCGTGCGCGCGCTCCGCTGCCAACTGCTGGCCGAGCACCTCGGCCTGGACACCGCCCGTCTGGACGACCGCTCGGCGCTCGGCGCCTACCGGCAGATCGCGCGGGACAACCGACGGCGGCGGGACGCCGGGGACTGGGACTGGCAGGGGCTGGCGTTCAGTCTGGACCCGGCGACGTACGGTCGCGGCCCGCTCAGCTGACGTCCTGGACAGAGAGCGGGCGCCTCAAGGTGCCGGTGTTCCGCTCCAGGTGCGTTCGCTCGGCAGGCTGGGTGGCCCCAGCGCTGCAACGGTCGTCTCGTGCGTCTACCAGTTTCGCCCACACCCGCCCGCCGCACACCACCCCACCTTGACAGTAGATGTCATGGTTGGCGAGACATCCTGCCCGGATGGAACTCCATGGCCGAGTGGCGCTGACGACCGGGGGCGGCGGCCCGGGCACGGGCCGGGCCGTCGCGATGCGCCTGGCCGCCGAGGGTGCATCGGTCGTCGTTGCCGACGTGGACGTCGAAGGCGGACACGAGACGGTCCGCCGTATCGAGGCCGCCGGCGGCCGGGCCGCGTTCATCCGGGCCGACGTGACGGTAGAGAGCGATGTCGCCGCCATGACCGCGTTCGCCGGCCAGGCCTACGGCGGTCTCGACGTGCTGGTCAACAGCGCTGGCGGCCCCGCTGCTCCCTACTTCCCCGACGCGCCAAGTGACCACTGGGGACGAGCGCTCGACCTCAACCTCCGCGGGCCGATGTTCGCCATCCAGCACGCCCTGCCCTCGATGCGGCTCCGTGGTGGGGGCGCGGTCGTGAACATCGCGTCCGTCGCAGGCCTGGGCACGATGCGCAGCACGCCGATCGAGTACGCGGTGGCCAAGGCCGGGCTGATCCGGCTGACCGCGGTGCTCGGGCCGCTCGCGGCACGCGACGGCGTCCGCGTCAACTGCGTGGTGCCGGATTGGATCGCCACGCCTGAGACGACTGCGTATGCGGCCAGCCTGGACGCCGTCGGGCGGGCGGAGGTGCACATGCCGGACCAGATGACCCCGCCCGAGCAGATCGCGGGGGAGGTGGTCCGCTTCGTCAAGGATGACTCGCTGATCGGTCGGGTGCTGGTCTGCTGGTGCGAGGCGCCGTGGGCGCTCGTGGCCCCTGACGACGTCGGCTACGGCCGCTCCGAGGCCGCCGCCACCGATCGCTTCGGAGCAGCTGGATGAACTGCTCAACCGCGGCGGGCAGATGGTGGTGGCGCCGGTGCGGGATGCTCCGAGGCCGCCGACCGACGCGGAGGCCGTGGAGGGCAGTAGTCCTCTCCCCCCTTGCGGGCGATCTTGTGGGCCCGACTCTGGCAATCACCGTGAGGTGACCGGCTCGGACTCGTCCACCAAAGGGCCAGAATCCATCTCATGCAAGCCGCCGGCATCACCGAGCTCGGAGGGGCCGTTCGGACGCTGGAACTGCCAGACCCTGCGGACCTGGAGCCCGACGGCGTCCTCATCGAGGTGCGCGCCGCCGGGGTAGCCAACTGGGACGACTTCGTCCGGACCGGACGTTGGGACGTGGGCGCGTCGCCGCCCATGGCACTCGGGGTCGAAGCGTCCGGCGTAGTCCGCTCTGTCGGTACCGCCGTCTCCCGCTTCCGGGCTGGCGACGAGGTGCTCACTCACGCTGTGCCCCTGCGGCAGGGCACCTGGGCCCAGCTCTTCGTCGCGCCGGAAGAACAGGTCTCGCGGAAGCCGGCGGGCATGTCGTTCGAGGAAGCCGCCGTCTTCCCCGTACCCGCGCTGACCGCGGCCGAGGTACTCTCCCAGACCCTCATGCTGAAGGCGGGGGAACCGCTTCTCGTCAACGGCGGGGGCGGCATCACCGGCGGCATGCTCGTGGCGGTCGGAGCTCGGATGGGCGCGTCGGTCATCGCGACCGCCGACCCGCGCAGCGCCGATCGGCTGCTCCGGTACGGCGCAGCCGCGGTGCTCGACTACCACCGGCCGGACTGGCCCGCGGAGGTGGGCCGCCTGGCTGGAGGCCGGGTACCAGTCGCCGTCAACGCCGTGGTTGGCAGGGCACCCGATCTCCTGCCGCTGGTCGCCGACGGCGGCCGCCTGGCGACGATCACGAACGAGCCCATCGGAAGGCGCACGCGGCATCAGCGTTGGCGGGTTCTTCGTGAATCCGGACGGAGCGCTCCTTGAGCGGCAGGCCACCAGCTTCGTCGAGCGTGGTCTGGCGATTCCGGTCGCAGCCGTGTACGGACTGGCGGAGGCCGGGGCTGCGCTCGCCGCGGCAGTCGGAGGCCGGCTGGGTGGTGCGATCGTGGTGGATCCACGTCGCTGACCCCTATCACTCTCCTGGCCTGAACACGGCGGTACGGCTCAGGCCGGGGCGGCTCGCCAGCGGGGAACCAGGTCGTGCGCGGCCGGTGGCCAGTCGGGGAAGGCGAACGCGAAGCCGGCGTCCAGCAGCCGTCCAGGAACCACACGTCGGCTCTTGAGCAACAGCTCCGTGTCCGTGCGCAACGCCCACGCCCCGACTTCCAGCATCCACCTCGTGGCGGGCAGGCCGGTACGCGTCCCCCAGGCCTCGCGCAGGGCCCGCATCAGCTCGCGCTGAGGCAGCGGGCCGGGCGCGGCCACGTTCACAGCCCCCGTGATGTCGCTGCGCTCGCGCACGAAGCGGACCACCTGCACGAAGTCGCGATCGTGGATCCACGAAACGAACTGGCGGCCGCCGGCCACCGGGCCGCCGAGACCTCGCCGCACCAGCCCCAGCAGCACGTCGAAGACGCCGCCCCGGTCGGGGCTCATCACCATCGCGGTGCGCAGCGCGACCTTGCGCGTGGCCGGGGTCCGCGCGTCGGCGAGAGCGCGCTCCCAGCTGCGCGCGATGCGGACGCTGTACTCCCAGTAGTCGGGAACGTCCGGCTCATGGCCGCCGATGATGCCCGCGGCCTCGTCATTGGGCGCGTCCAGCCGGTGGGCGTAGATCGTGGCTGTGCTCATCTGGAGCCAGGCGCCTGGCGGGCGAGCCGCCCGCGCGATCGCCTCGCCGATGACCCGAGTCGAGTCCACGCGGGACTCCATCATCGCCCGCAGGTTGGCAGCCGTGTACCGGCAGTTCACGCCGCGACCCGCGAGGTTGAGCACCAGGTCGGCCCCTTCCAGCTCGGCCGCCCAGGGCCCGAGCGTGCGTCCGTCCCAGGGCACGACCCGGCCTGCCCCCACGCCGCTCCCGCGGCTCAGGACGATCACCTCGTTGCCGTCGGCCGCGAACGCCCGCGCCACCAGTTGGCCCACCTGCCCGCTTCCGCCCGGGATGACGATCTTCACCGAGTCCCCATGTGCCGCTCCGACCGTACTGGATCGGGCCGGGCAGAGAGCGGAGGAGTGGCGGGATCGCGTACCGCGTGGAACAGGCGGGCCAGAGCGCTGAGGCAGATCGAACGCGGATGGTCGATCCTGGTTCGGCGACCGGCGCAATTCCCTGTCGCGGCTGACCGATCGGTCACCATTCTCCCGTGATCGCGCCGACACCCGAGCCACTGCCCGCCTACCGGCTGGCCTTCGCCTGGGCCTTCGACGGCGGCTTCCAGTCCCTCCACCTCCTCGACCTGGGCGGTGGGCGTCGAACCCGACTGACCCATCCCAGCCAGGGCTTTGACGACCATCCGGCCTGGTCGCCCGATGCCAGCCGCCTCGCCTTCACGAGGTGCGGTCCGCTGGTGGAGACGCTGGTAGTCGCGGCCGACGGCTCCGGCGAGCGGTCGCTCGCGAACCATCCCGCCACGAACCCGACCTGGTCGCCCGACGGCGGACGGATCGCGTTCGTCCGACAAGCTGACACGGCGACCCCGACGATCTGCGTCGTCGATGCCGACGGGACGAACGTGCACGAGATCGCCGAGGGCACCCTGCCGTCATGGGGGCCGGACGGGCGCATCGCGTTCCTCCGCGAGACCGACGCCGGCTGGAGCCTCCACGTCATGGGCGGCGACGGCTCGGACCTGCGCCGGTTGACGCACGCATCCGAAGGCGGGGGGCCGCCTGCCTGGTCACCAGACGGCACGCGGATCGCATTGACGCGTGGACCGCAGGCTGACGACGGGGTCTTCGTCGTGGCCGCCGACGGGTCCACCGAGGAGCCGCTGCCGGGTTCGAGGTACTTCGACCTGTCCCCGACATGGTCGCCGGACGGCGAGCGGATCGCGTTCATCCGGCTGGGGTGGCTCTGATGATGCGGACCGGTGGCGGCGACCTGGCTGGCCTGCTGCCCCAGCCCGTCAGCTCGCCCGCCTTCGCACCGGCGGTGGGCGCCGGCTCGGCGGCGTCCAACGGTCTGACGGGCCGCAACCTCGCGATCGTCTTCCGTGAGCGATCGCAGATGCTCCCCAGGACCCTGCTGCACTGCCACCACTGCGGCGAGATCCGGTCGCTGTCCATCCTGCTGCAGCGCTGTCGCTGCGGCGGCAGCGCCGGCTACCTGCGTCGCGATCGTCCGGTAGTCGCCGGTCCTTGCTTCGTCCTGGGCCTGCGGTCGCGGGACGTGCAGCGCATTCCGAGCTACCCGGACCGGCCCGACCGCGAGTACCCGTGGTGGGTGCTGGCCGAGACTGACGTCGCCAGGATCAGCCTTGCCGAGATGGAGACCAATCCTCCGCCCCCACCGTAGAGCGTACCGGGCTCCATTCGGCTGGCCTGGAACCGGAGGGCCCACCGTTCGCGCTGGCGGGCGCATACTGGGGCCCAAGGAGGCTCGACATGCGCAGGTTTGGCAACGCGAGGAGAGCCCTCTCGCTGATGGTGGCGGCGCTGGGCACGCTGGGCATGGTGGCCGGCTCGGCCGGTTCCGCCAAGGCCGTGGGAGCGCCGGTTGCGATCCGCGGGGCCGACATCTCGAGCCTGAAGAAGAGCCAGGACCTCGGAGGCGTCTACTACGACCCCGGCGGCGTCCGGCGGGACGCGCTGGACATCCTGCGGTCGAGCGGCGCGAACTACGCTCGGGTCAGGGTCTGGGTGAACCCGGCCGACGGCTACAACGACAAGGCGCGCGTGCTCGACATGGCGCGGCAGGTCAAGGCGCGCGGCATGGGGCTGCTGATCGACTTCCACTACTCGGACACGTGGGCCGATCCGGGCTGGCAGTCGAAGCCGGCGGCGTGGGCACCGCTGAACTTCGCCCAGCTGCAGGCTGCCGTCCACGACTACACCGCCGACGTCCTCGGCAGTCTGCGGGCGCAGGGTACGGCGGCGGACATGGCACAGATCGGCAACGAGATCAACAACGGGATGCTGTGGCCCGATGGCAGCACCTCGAACTGGGCCAACCTGGCGGCGCTGCTCAAGGCGGGCGTCGCCGGCGCCCGCGCCGCCTCCCCCGACACGCGAGTCATGCTCCACCTCTCGAACGGCGGCGACAATCCCGCCACCCGCGCGTGGCTGGACCAGGCGGTCGCGTACGGGGTGCCGTTCGACGTGATCGGCGTGTCCCACTACGTGTACTGGCACGGCTCGCTGGCCTCCCTCCAGGCCAACCTGAACGACGTGGCCGCGCGCTACGGCCGGCCGGTGCTGGTGGCGGAGACCGCCTACGGCTTCACGCTGGCCCAGTCGGACGCACAGCCCAACATCTTCGACGCCAGCCTCCAGGAGGCCGGCGGCTACCCGGCGACGCCGGACGGCCAGGCGGCGATGCTTCGCGACATCTTCGCCGTGGTGCGGGCCGTGCCCAACGGCCGCGGCCTCGGCGTCTTCTACTGGGAGCCGACCTGGACCGCGGTGCCCGGCAACGGCGTGGACCCTGCCAACCCGCGCTCGGGCGACGTCTGGGAGAACCAGGCCATGTTCGACTACGCCAACCGGGCCCTGCCGGTGCTGAGCGTCTTCGCCTCCTTCAGCTGAACTCCTCCCGCGGACTTGACGTCAGCTCAGGCGCCGGTCATCTTAGGGATTGAGACAGAAGGTCGGACCGGTGTGAGCTGCGTATCGATGGTGACTGCGGGAGGGCCGGCGGAGCGGCGGCGGCCGCGGGGCAGGAGGCGATGAGGCGGGTCGCGTCTTGTTCCGCGTGAGGTCGGAGGCTGTCGCCATCCTCTTCCTCGGCCTGGTGGCCGGCGTGGGAACCGCGCTCATCGACTGGCCGCCGTTCACGGAGGTGAACCCCAACGACCTGTGGGGCTATACGGGTGTGCTCCTCTTTCCGCTGGCCTACGTCCTCCTGTCCTGGACGGTCGATCGCACCGATCGCCTGGAGGTGGTCGGCCTGGCCCTCGGCCTGGCCTACGGCGGGGTTCTGTGGACGCAGACGATCATCGACCTCGCCTTCCTGAACGGACTCGACCTCGCCGAGGTTCTCGACTACACCACCACCCACGCCTACGACCTCCTCACGATCGCGGCGTTCGTGGGCGCCGTCGGCTACTTCAGCGCCGGTCCGTCGCGGCGCGCCCGGATGATCTCGCTGGCGGGGGTCCTCGCGCTCGTCGGCCTGATCAGCGGAGGCAGCTCGGCGCAGTTCCTGTGGGCGCACCACAGGCCGCTCGACTACCCATACTGGGTGCTCGCAGTCCTCTGGGCGCTGACCGGGCTCTGGTACGGCCTCTGCGTCGGCTTCCGTCCCCCCAGCATCAAGCTGGCGCGGACCCTGCATGGCGTGGAGACGGAACTCGGACTCCCTGAACCGGGCCCGTCGAAGTAGGCAATGGTGACTTGCAGCTCCTCCTTCCGCATCAGGGCAGACTCTGACTCTTGTCCCAGGCGGTGAACCCGCCGCGACGGAGCAGCGCGACGTCGCGGCGCGCGGTCCGCGCTCGATCAGGGTCGTTGTCGTAGAACGCCCGGAGGCGCGACGGGCCGACTCGGGAGGCCGGTACGCGCTCCAGCACTGGCAGCTTCGCGATCGTCCCGCAGGTACAGCAGTCGAAGAGCAGCCAGATGTCCACGAGCTTCCTGTTCGCGTTGACACGAAACTTCCCGGTGCAACGAAAGCGGCGCTGGCAGCCACAGCGCGGACAGCGCTTCATGAACTGGCAGGGGGACGGACGATTCTCGGTAGCCACGGCAAAGCCCTCGCTCTGGTGGCCGTCCCCACTCAGACCCCGCCGCGCGGGGCCGACCGCAGATCATCGCTGATCGCACGGCACACGCCATCGCGGCTTGCTGCCGTGCGAGTCTCAGCGCGTCACAGGGCGTGCCCGAAGTGAGAGCCGAGATCGGACCCATGCACGTCACAGACGCGACGAGACATCGTGGCGTGGGAGGGAAAAGAGATCAGCGCATCGCGCAACTCGATCGACCCGGATGGGCCCGAAGCTTCGGCTCCGTCCTCGAGCTACGCGTGGTCAGGCATGAGTGATGAAGATGATAAGCGCAGTGGCAGCCAGAGCCGTCCGGGCTCGTCAGCCAGACCTCCGGCGAATGGATATCAGAACCGCGTGTCAGCACCCAGGGCTGACAGCCAGCGGATCATCGGCTGGCCCGGTGCCTTCGGCGGGTGGACCGCGTACCGCCGGTCCGGCAGCCGCTCCAGCCGCAGCATCCGTTCGGGCAACGCCAGCGTCGGCGCCGCCGCGGGCCACCACGCCGGCGTGCTGAGGCGAGAGCTCGCCGCGCTCGAAGGCGGCCGGGGTGGCCGGCATCGAGGGCAGCTGGCGGGCCAGGCGGACCTGGGCGTGGGCGGCGCTGGAGCTGATGTGGAGCTGGTGGGAGAGCCAGGTGGCGCAGGCCAGGCCCAGTGTCTAGTATGAGAACCATGATTCAGGAGAGCAGCGGAGAGCGAGCTGGCGTCTATCTCAGGATCTCGATGGACCGGACCGGAAACATGCTGGGCGTGGACCGCCAGCTACCGCCCTGCCTCGCCCTGTGCGAGCGGCGAGGCTGGCAGCCGATCGTCTACACGGACAACGACCTGAGCGCCACCTACGGCAAGCGGCGACCGGAGTACGAGCGGATGTTGACGGACGTGCAGAACGGGACGCTGAGCGCGGTCGTCTGCCTGCACAACGACCGGTTGCTGAGGTCGCCGCGCGAGCTGGAAGGGTTCATTTCGGTGGTGGAGGACCGCGCGATAGTGGCCACCGTGCAGTCCGGCGACTACGACCTGACCACTCCCACGGGCCGCGCCTACGCGAGAATCGGTACCGCGATGGCGAGAATGGAGGTCGAGCACAAGGGCGAGCGCCAGGTGCTGGCGAACCAGCAGCGAGCGGCAGCCGGCAAGGCGCACGGGGGACCGCGCTGCTACGGCTACGGCCGTGGCGGGAAGGAGTTCGCCTCCTCCTACACGATGTCGTGCTGGCGGGCGGACGGGAAGCCGCCGCACGGCACCGAGATCCACGTCGATGAGGCTCAGGTTCTTCGCGACGTCGCCAGGCACATCGCGGCCGGCGAGACGACGCGCAGTCAGCTTGCGGACCTGAACCGGCGCGGCATCCTGAGTGCCACCGGCAAGCGGTGGTCACAGACCGTGCTCGTGCGGCTGCTGCGGAACCCCCGCATCGCCGGACTGCGCTCGTACAAGGGCCAGATCACCAAGGCCGGGACCTGGCCCGCCGTCATCGGCGAGGACGACTGGCGCCGGCTGCAGGCACGGCTCCGCGTCCGCGACCACGGGGTGCCGCTCCGCGAGGGGACGACCAGCAAGTACCTGCTGCTGGGGGTGCTCCGCTGCGGGAGGTGCGGGGCCAAGCTGGGCGGTCGGCCCCGGACCACGGGCAAGGCCGGGCGCAAGATCCGCACGTACATCTGTCGGGGCGGTCCCGAGGGCGGCTGTGGCGGAATCCGGGTTGTGGCGGAAGCGGTCGAGGAGTTGGTGCAGGCCGCTGTGGTCGCCACGCTCAACAGCAAGGAGTTCCAGGCCGCTCGGCGGCGCCGCCAGCAGACCGGGGACACCGGATCGGCGTTCCTGGAGGTCCAGAGGCTCGCGAGCAAGCTTGAGGAGCTGGCCGCGTCCTTCGGGCGCGAAGAGTTCTCGTTCGGCGAGTGGCAGGCCGTGAGGACGCCGCTGGAGGTGAAGCTGAAGGCAGCTCGCGCCACGCTGGACAGGTTGGAGCGGGATGCCTCTCAGTCCGCCCTGGTGGATGTGAGCGACCTGGCCGGGCGCTGGGGCGAGCTGTCCTTCGATCGGCGGCGGTCGGTCGTCCTGTCGCTGGTGGCCGCGGTGAAGATCGCGCCCGCGCCCGCGCGCACGGGCGGCAAGTTCGACCCGTCCCGGGTGACCATCGGCTGGAGGGTGTGAGGCGGGTTCGGCAGGATTTTGTACGGTGGAGGTTGACACGGCGCTAAGTCCTGGTTTACACTGACCTGGCCAGCCGATCGGCTGGCCAGGCCCGGCCGGGAACGGTCTGGTGTAAGGCGGGACTGTACATCGAGGAGATCCGCGCCTAGTGCGTCGGTAGCGCCGAGCAATGTCGGGCACCGGGGGAACGGCGACGGGATGACCGCTCCGAGGAACTAGGAGGTTCTTCGGATGCGTGTCTTCAGTAAGTCAGCGCTTGACAACGCGCTGGCCGCTAGGTCCATGTCCCCCTCCGAGCTGGCTCGCCGTATGGGTATCTCGGAGGTCGAGGTCAGCCGGTGGCGGACCGGACGGACCGTGCCGAGGGCCGCCAGCGTGCGCCGGATGGCGGACGCTCTAGGCGAGGTCCCGGTCTTGGCCGTTGACCTGATGAGCGACCCGGAGTCGGCGCCATGACCAGGCCGGAACTCGATGCAGCGGTCGCTCGCCTCCTGGCTGACCGTGTCAAGCAGGGCCTTACGGAGAAGGTGACCGACCCGTCCGCGTTGGCCCAGATCGCGGCCATCGTCGCGCCAGAGGTCTCGACGTGAACGGGAGCAGCCGGCCGCCGGGCCGGCGCATCACCGCCAAGTCCGCTTCGCAGGTTACCACGAACCGGTTCGCCGCGACTTACCGGTCCATGGACCGGCGGACGCTCCTGATGACCGGCGACCTGCTGGAGCAGGCGCAGATCAACGCCCTGGACGCGTGGACGTGGGGCGTCCCGGGCTACAACCCCAACAAGGACCACCCGTACTACGGCCCGCTCGTCGCGGAGCTGACCGAGCGGCTTGAGGCCATCTCTGCCGAGTTGGACCGGACGGCATGAGCGACCCGAACGACACCCATCCGACTACCCCGTTCGAGGTCGTCAGAGGCGCGCTGGAGGCGGCCGGCTACCCGCTCCGGGGGCGGGGGCCACTGAACGGCACGCGCGGCGTCTCTGACAAGTGGAGCGGTCGCTGTCCCCGCTGCGGCGGCAGCAACGGCAAGCTCGCTGTCTTTGTGCATGATGACGGCCACGTGTACCCGTACTGCCGTGCCGGCTGCACGCCCGGCCAGGTACTCGACGCGGTGGGCCTCCGGCGCCTCGACTGCTGGCCGCCGGGCCTACGTGAGCAGTGGGGCGAGGAGGCGTTCGCGCGGATGTGGGAGCCCATCCTGGCCGCGGTGGGCCGCGAGGAGAAGCCGTGGCCAGAGCTGGCGCCCGAGGCGCTGTATGGCCTGGCTGGCGACTTCGTCCGCACCGTCGAGCCTCACACCGAGGCCGACTCGGTGGCGCTGCTAGTGCAGTTCTTGACCCTGTTCGGGGCCACGCTGGGGCCACGACCACACCTGATCCTCGGCGGCCCACGCCATCAACTCAACGAGTACGTGGCCCTGGTGGGCGCCACGTCCAAGGGCCGCAAGGGAACCTCGTGGGCGCCCGTCGAGGCCGTGTTCCGCGCGGCGTTCGACCGCTTCGGCGAGTGTGTGATCCACGGCGGGCTCAGCTCCGGCGAGGGGCTCATCTGGGAGGTGCGCGACCCGGTCGAGCAAACCGTCAAAGGGAAGGACGGAAGTCTTCGTGTAGAGGTGATCGACCCTGGTGTTCAGGACAAGCGGCGCCTGGTCCTCCTGCACGAACTGGCCCAGACGCTGCGCGCCCAGACCAGGGAAGGCAGCACGCTCAGCGCGATCGAGCGCATGGCGTGGGACGGGGTACCGCTGCGCACGGTGACCAAAAACGGGGCCGGACGGCGTGCCGGCGGAGACAAGGCCACGGGCGCGCACATCAGTCTTGTGGGCCACATCACAGAGGCCGAGCTGCGACGCAGCTTGACCGACACGGACGCGGCCAACGGCTTCGCTAACAGGTTCGTCTGGGTGCTCGTTCGCCAGTCGAAGAAGCTGCCACGAGGCGGCGGGGCCATCGACTTCGGGCGCATCCCGAAGCAGCTAAGGGACGTCGTCCTCTTCGTCGGCGACGTCGATGAGGTCGGCATGGGCGAGGACGCGTGGGCCATCTGGGATGACGTGTACGGTCCGCTGAGCGAGGGAAAGCCTGGCCTGTTCGGTGCAGTCGTGGGCCGCGGCGAAGCGCACGTGCGGCGACTGGCGGCCCTGTACGCGCTGCTGGATCGCTCGGCGGCCGTGTTTCCGGCGCACCTGCTGGCCGCGCTGGCGCTGTGGGACTACGCGGAGGCCTCCGCGCGCTACATCTGGGGCGAGGCGCTCGGCGACACCAACGCGGACGTGGCCCTGGAGGCGATCAGGGATGCAGGCGAGGCCGGTGTCACGCTGAGCGAGATACAGAAGACGGCATACCAGGGCCACATGCAGGCCAAGGAATTGCACCGAGCACTCGCCGTTCTCGTCGCCGATCGGAAGGTGCGCGCGGTCAAGGAACGTCCGCAATCAGGCCACGGGCCGAACGTCACCCGCTACCTGTTCTGGCT
>Ga0209055_1001389_pt1 | contig 16029 bp, 11 predicted proteins | sample GraSoiAngelo_110_FD_185875 | JGI IMG/M metagenome (GOLD analysis project Ga0209055, IMG submission 185875) | Grasslands soil microbial communities from the Angelo Coastal Reserve, California, USA - 14_0903_12_30cm (SPAdes) (version 2) | ecosystem: Environmental > Terrestrial > Soil > Grasslands ... | reverse complement strand
CGTTGTTGCGATGACCGTGACTCTCGGTGGAGAAGAGCGCGTACTGGTAATCAGCGGACCAAACACGGGCGGAAAGACCGTTGCGCTGAAAACCACCGGAATGGCAGCGCTTGCGGCGCAATCCGGAATTCCTGTTGCTGCGCAGCGCGCCGTGCTTCCGGTCTTCGATCGCGTTTTGGTTGACATTGGCGACGAGCAATCCATCGCTGCGGACTTATCCACATTCTCGGCGCACATGTTGAATTTGAAAACGATGCTGGAGGCCGCGACGCCGAAGTCGCTCGTGCTGGTGGATGAAATGGGTACGGGAACGGCGCCAGAAGAAGGCGCCGCGCTGGCCGTGGCGTTGCTGGACGAATTCCGCGCGAAGAACTGCATCGTGATGGCGACCACCCATCACGACCGTCTGAAGACTTACGCATCGACTACGCCGGGCGTGGTGAACGCGGCAGTGGAATTCGATGACGTGAATCTGCGGCCCACTTACCGCTTGATGGTGGGCGTGCCGGGCGGTTCGAGCGGGATCGCGATTGCAAAGCGCCTGGGAATGGCCACATCCATCATCGAACGCGCAAGGTCGCTGCTGACGCCCGAATCGCGCGAAGCCGCGGACCTGATCGCTTACTTGCATCGCAGCCGCGACGACTTGGATCGCATGCAGAAACAAATGGTGGAAGAGCGGCATGCGCTGGAGGAAGAGCGCAAGAAGCTGCGAACCGAGTGGGTGGAGCGGCAGCAGAAGCGCATAAAAGAACTGGAGGCGCAGTTCGCGGAGATGCAGAAACGCTTCGATGAGAACGTTGCGCGCGTGGTCGAAGCGGTGAAAGAACGCGAGCTTCGCGCACAGATGGAAAAAACGGCACGGCGGAAAATGCAGGACGTGCGAGGCGAGGCTCGCGAAGAGTTGAACGCAGCTGTCGTGCAGACCATCTCGGAATCGCAAGCGGATCTTGGCGCGAATGCCGCTTCACTGGAGGCGGTGAGCGCGGACCGGCTGCAACCGGGTACGAAGATTCGCGTGCGGGGATTCAGCAAGCCGGTGGTGTTGCGCCGCTTGGAAGGATCGTCCGCGGAAATCGAAGCCGGACCGCTGCGGATGAAAGTAGCGCTGGATGAAATTACGGCGGTAGAGGGGGCAGCGCCAACGTCGAAATCAATTTCGTCCCCGGCAAAGCTGCAGAGCGTGACGGTGACTTCGCGGCGCGAAGAAGCTGCGGTGTCCGACGAGATCAACGTGATCGGCATGACCGTGGAAGAAGCCACGGATCGGCTGGATAAATTCCTCGACGATGCGGCGCTGGCGCACAAGGCGCGAATCAGGATCATTCATGGACACGGAACGGGCGCGCTTCGCAAAGGGATTGGCGAGTTTCTCGCTTCGCACCCGCTAGTTGAGAAGCATTCCTTTGAGACCGAGGAACACGGAGGGAAGGCCGTCACCATCGTGGAGTTGCACAGATAGAAAATGGAAATCAGAAACTAGAAAATGGATGAACCCCAAAAGCTGCCATCCATAGAGATGGTTGCAGCCCTGTTTTGCTATACTCGCCGCGCTCCGATAGCCAATTCACAACGAGGTGCCTGGATGAAAGCTTTGAAGTATTCACCGTCGCTCGCAAGGACGAATCGGAAAATCAGCAGATGGGGAGCGGCCTTCGCGGTCGTTCTGGTGATCTTGGCCGGGATGGTGGCAACGGCTGGCGCCCAGGGGCAAGCGCCTAAAAGGACAGTAATTCGTGCGGGGCGAGTGCTCAATGTGCGTACCGGAGAGTTGCGCGGGAATCAGTCGATCGTGATTGAAGGCGACAAGATTTCGCAGATCGCGCCGTCCAGCGATGTAAAGGCGGCAGCGGGAGACACGACGATCGATCTTCCGGACGCCACGTTGCTGCCCGGCTTGATCGATATGCACACGCACCTGACGTTTGAGTTGAGCTCGCTGGGATATCAGGGCCTGGGGATTTCGACGGCGCGTGAGGCGCTGCACGGCGCGAGAAACGCGCGCCGCACGCTCGAAGCTGGTTTTACAACCGTTCGCAATGTCGGCGCGAAAGACTATGCGGACATTGCGCTGCGCGATGCCATCAATGATGGCGACGTGATCGGGCCGCGCATGGTCGCCTCCGGCCCTGCGTTGGGCATCACCGGCGGGCACTGCGATGAGAACCTGCTGCCACCCGCGTTTCATTTCTTTGGTGAAGGGGTAGCGGACGGCGTGGAAGCCGTGCAACACAAAGTGCGGGAAGTCATCAAATATGGAGCCGACGTGATCAAGATCTGCGCCACCGGCGGCGTGTTATCGAAAGGCGATGATCCGAACGCCTCGCAGTTCACACTCGAGGAAATGAAAGCGATTGTGGCCGATGCGCACCGGCTCGGGCGCAAAGTCGCGGCACATGCGCATGGAGCGGAAGGGGTGCGCTGGGCTTCGGAGGCCGGTGTCGATTCGATCGAGCACGGCCACCTGATGGACGACGCGGCGATCGCCACGCTGAAGAAAAACGGAACGTATCTCGTTCCGACGCTCTTTCTTGGCGAATACATGGAAAAGAATTTGGACCGCAGCGACGTGCCGGAGTATTCCAAGCAAAAGATGCGCGATGTCGCCGCCGCCATGCAGAAGAACGTAAAGAAAGCGTTCGATGCCGGCGTGAAGGTTGCTTTCGGGACGGATGCCGCAGTCTATCCGCATGGCCTGAACGCCGGGGAGTTCCACGTGTATGTCAAGCTGGGAATGACGCCGCTGGCGGCGATTCAAACGGCAACCATCAACGCCTCCGACTTGCTTGGTCCGAAATTTGCCGTCGGCTCTCTGGAGCCCGGCAAGTTTGCTGACGTCATCGCCGTGGACGGTGATCCCACGAAAGACGCCACCATCCTGGAGCATGTAAAATTTGTGATGAAGAGCGGCAGCGTCTATAAGAACGACTACAGCAGAAAATAGAAAATGGAAATTTGAAAATGAAAAATGGGCGAAAGCCCACCAATCCTTCGAAGCCGACGACCGCGGCGGCAAAGCCATCACCGTTGTAGAATTAAGAGTATAGACTCTAGCGGCTTGTCGGACCACGTCATGAAATTAGGAATTCTCTTAGACTGCGCAGTGTTGATGCTCCTGAGTCTTACCGCACTCTCCTGTTCGCATAAGGGTTCTGCCAAAGAGCAGAAGGGCAGACGGCAGTCTTTCGTGCTCCCAAACAGCGACTTCTCCCCATTCACGATTGGTCAGTGTGCGGAAAATGGCCCCGTGCTTTTCTGGAGTCGCGATTCTGCAAACAAAAACCTCCCGGTTTGGGATAGTTCGGTTTTTTACACCTTTGACTTACAAGCTAGGAACCTGAAGGAGCTTTTGCGAGGTACGTACGGAAACATCGTTTGTTCGCCGATTTCTCACCTCTTTAGCGTGACACTTCGCAACCGTGACCGCAAAAACCTGATCGTAATGGACGATACAGGTAAAGAGCACGGCAGGCTGGAGCATCCTACCGGCGGTTCGTTCATCGACGCCCAGTGGACTCCGGATGCGAAGGAGATCGTTTTTGAACAGGACCAGCCTGGACTAGCAGATGATGATCCAGATTTTGATCCCAATGGCTTTACGGCTCTGGGCATACTGAATATAAGTGATTGGAAGACAAGATGGTTTCGCATCAATCCAACTGGTTATGCCTTTCGCCTTCGGAGCCGCAACGGAGTAATGTACGCGTGTATCTCGAGGGACAATCCGGAGGGAAACCCTGCAAAGCGAAAAAGCGATTCCGTTTATGACTTGGCCACGGGACAGCAGATTGAGTCAAATTCCGAGTTGTTGGCGTTTTGCTCTGAGTCAGGCCACACGTATTTTGCATCCAGACAATACGAAATGCCCTCGCCTTTTCAAATTCTCGAATCGGTTACAAAACGTGTTGTCGCTTCGTTCCCGGCCACGGATTCAGCTACCCACGACGCACTGACGGCCGGCCCATGGAACCCCAAAAACGATGATCTTCTCGCGATTGAACGTCGCAGTGGCCTGTCGAACCATCTTCTTGGTGTGGATATCTACCGCGTATCGCAATCCAAGGTGATAGCATCTTTCAAAACTTCGGCGTATGCCTGGACACCTGACGGTCAGTTCCTGATCATTTTTCAGAACGGAAATTTCGTCTTCGAGCCGATTACGGTATAGAGACTTATGGCTGAGGCAGGCTCTTTTGCGGATCGCGTCAAGCAGCAGGCGGACATCGTTCGGGTTGTCGGCGAATACGTCCGCCTGAAAAAAAGTGGCCAGAATTTTACCGGACTGTGTCCATTTCACGCGGAAAAGTCGCCGTCGTTCGCGGTGCATCCGACGAAGCAGATTTATCATTGCTTCGGATGCGGCGTCGGCGGGGACGTTTTCAAATTCGTGATGGAAATGGAGAAGTGCGCGTTTCCCGAGGCGATTCGGATCGTCGCGGAAAAATGCGGGATCGCCGTTCCGCGTCAGAAGGAGCGCTCGCCGGAGGAGCGCAAAGAAAATCAACAGCGAACCCTGCTGGTCGAGATGCACCGTGAGGCGCAGACTTTTTTCGTGAAGCAGTTACAAGCAACTGCAGAAGGCAACCTCGCACGAGCGTATCTCGAAGATCGCGGACTGGATAAAGATGCCATCGCGCGCTTCGGAATTGGGTACGCGCCAAGCGGCGGCGACGCGCTGCTGCGCCAGCTGAAATCCAAATACAACGAAAAGCTGCTGGCCGAGTCCGGGCTGGTTTCGCGCGACCAAAGCTCCGGGAAGCTATTCGACCGCTTCCGGCGTCGCATCACGTTTCCCATCGCAAATGAATCAGGAAAAATCGTGGCGTTCGGCGCGCGCGCGCTTGGCGACGACATGCCGAAGTATCTCAATTCGCCCGAGACGCCGATCTATTCCAAGAGCAACGTGCTCTATCACATGGACCGCGCGAAGGAGGGAATCCGGCGGCAGGAATTCGCGATACTGGTCGAAGGCTATATGGATGCGATCGCCGTGGCGCGCGCGGGGATCAGCAACGTGGTGGCGAGTTGCGGCACGAGCCTTGCGGAACCGCAGATCAAGCTGCTGCAACGGTTCACCAAACGCCTGATTGTCAATTATGACCCCGATGCGGCGGGACAAACGGCGACGGAGCGTTCTCTTTCCCTGCTGCTCGAGCAAGATTTTGAAGTGCGTGTCCTGGCGCTGCCCACGGTGGGCGACAAGAAAGCTGACCCTGATTTATTCATCCGCGAAATGGGGACGGATGCTTACCTCAAACTGGTGAAGGAAGCGCCGCCCTACGTGGACTACTTGATTGCGCGGGCGCGGCAAATGGATTTGACGACGGGAGAAGGGAAACTGCGCGCCGTGAATTTTCTGCTCCCCTACGTCCAGAAAATTCCAAACCGCATCTTGCGCTCCGAGTGGGCCACGCGCATCGCCCAGCAGCTGCGTCTGGAGGAGCCGGTGCTGCGCGCCGCTTTGAGCAAGGCGGCTTCGGAACGCCGCAGTGAAGTAAAGACCCAGCCGGAACTTGTTGCGCGCGCCGCCAAGCCAGTCGAGCGGCGGCTGATTCGCATGCTCGCGGAAGCGGAAGGCTTCCGGCAGGAGCTTGCCAAGCAACTGCAAAATGCTCATCTCTATCACGGGCTGGAGACCGAGAAAATCTTTGCGGCGTTTGTAATCGCCAGCTTATCCGGCCAGCCGGTTCAGGCTACCGAAATCGGGGCCGCGCTGGAAGACCGCGACCGGCGGCTGCTCTTCGAGATTCTGTTCGAAGAGTGCAACGAACCAACTTGGGAAGAGGCGCAAAGCTGCATCGAGGCGCTGCAGCACCGGCAGGCGGAGCGCGAGCTGGCCGACGTGCAGCGCAGCATCGAGGCTAACCCAGCGGCGCCGGAGCTCCGCGGGCTGCTAGAGAAAAAACAGGAATTGATGCGTCGGCTCGCCGCAGCAAGGTGACCATCAAAACTCTCTCGAGTCTGGATTGGAGCGGACAACCCCTCCCCCGGGTTTATGTAAATGTTGCATCTAAAGGACTTAGAGTTTGTGTAAGTGGTTTAGAATCAACACTTGCGGGCGTATTCTGCAAGTGTTGATTCCAAAGAAGTTGCCCTGGGAGAAAAGGACAACTCGCAGAGCGCGAATTTGACGGAGTGCTGCACCGCCGGGGCACCCGGTCTCAAACCACATGGATTGCATAAGAGAACTGCGCAGGTTTACCTAACAACTAGTATACGCTCGTTGTAACAGAAGTCAAGGGAAAAGTAGGAGCGCGGTGATTAGTTCCGTCCATATGCGTCTTGAACTAAGCGTGATATTCCGGGCTAGGTGGAAGGCCCCTAAGCCGGACACCCCATGTGAAAGCGCCGAAGCCACCGGAACCTGGCCAGCGACCGTAAAGGGAGAATTAAGCCATGGGCTCCAGATCTTCCACAGAAATCCACGAATTAAAACATTGACGAGACAAGACTTAAACGTGTAGCGTAATAGGGTTTCGCGAGTAACGGTTTTGCCGTTAAACGCATCTATATTAGGTGTATTTAGCGGTTGGGGCCAGGCCCCCAAAAGTGCGGGAAGCGGGCAACGCACGGGGCCGGCGGCAGACAAGCGGCGCGGTGCACAGATTTTCAAACAAAAATGCGAGAAATCTCCTGGGGAATGATCCCCTTGGTTTGCGCCTGCGCGCGAGCCTGTGCGTGTCTCTGCGAATGAGCACAGACGCTGGCATGCCTGGGAGTGCCTGGGATCGCGGCAAGTAATTGGGAGGAATTTGTGGCAGCAGTAGGCCTTGAAGAGAAATATGATGCAGTACGCCAGCTCATTGCCATCGGCAAGGAGCGCGGTTACCTGCTCTACGACGAAGTAAACGATTCGCTTCCGGCAGAGGTCCATTCCTCCGAAGAAATCGACGATCTCCTTACCACCTTTGAGCGCAACGGCATCGAGATTTATGAGGATCAGGCTTCGGCGAAGGCCGCGCGCGCGGTGGAAGTTTCCGCCGAGTCCGGCGACCACGAAGCCGTCGTCAAGGACGATGCGCATTCCGACGAAGGCAGCAGCGACCTCGATCTGACGCCTGGTTCGCTGGAAAAGACGAACGACCCCGTTCGCATGTACCTGCGCGAGATGGGCACCGTGCCGCTGTTGACGCGTGAAGGCGAAGTCACCATCGCCAAGCGCATCGAGCGCGGCCAACTCGTGGTGATGAAGTCCATCACGCGCTCGCCAATCGTCATCAAGGAATTGATCGCCGTTGGCGATGATTTGCGCAAAGGTGTCCGGTCCATCAAGGAAATTGTCCAGTTCGACGACGAAGAGCTGACCGAAGAAAAGATCGCCAACAAGACCAAGCAGACGCTCAAGTACATCGACAAGATCGCGAAACTCTACGACACCGCGCTAAAACAGGCTGCGAAGCTCGATAAGACACTGAAGTCCAAGAAACGGGTCTACATCCGCGCCAAGTGGGATGTGGCGCGGACGCGCGTGCAGATTTCGCTGGCCATTCGCGACATCGATTTCAATCCGTTCGAAAAGAAGCGGCTGATCGACAAAATGCGCGGCACGGTCGAGCGGCTGCAATCGCTGGAGCGCGAAGCCGGGCGCCTGGAGCGCCGCGCGGACGTGGCCAAGGGCGAAGTCGCAGCGGAAGCCCGCAAGGAATTGCGCACGCGCCGCACCGAGCTGAAAGACATCGAGGAAGCCAGCGAAGTCGGCCTCACTGAACTGAAGCGCACGCTGACGTTCATTCACCGCGGCGAAGCGGAAGCTGAACAGGCGAAAAAAGAATTGATCGAAGCCAACCTCCGGCTGGTCGTTTCGATCGCCAAGAAGTACACCAATCGCGGACTGCAATTTCTCGACCTGATTCAGGAAGGCAATATCGGCCTGATGAAGGCTGTAGACAAGTTCGAGTGGCGGCGCGGGTACAAGTTTTCAACGTACGCGACATGGTGGATCCGGCAGGCCATCACTCGCGCGATCGCCGATCAGGCGCGCACCATCCGCATCCCGGTGCACATGATCGAGACGATCAACAAGCTGGTGCGCACCAGCCGGCAGCTCGTGCAGGAACTCGGCCGCGAGCCGACCAGCGAAGAAATCGCCAAGCGCATGGACATTCCGGTGTCCAAGGTGCGCAAGATTTTGAAGATCGCGCAGGAGCCGATTTCGCTGGAAACGCCGATCGGCGAAGAGGAAGATTCGCACCTGGGCGACTTCATCGAAGACAAGGCCGTGGTTTCGCCGTCCGACGCGGTCATCAACCTGAACTTGAAGGAACAGACTTCCTCGGTGCTGAAGACGCTGACGCCGCGCGAGGAAAAAGTCATCAAGATGCGTTTTGGCCTGGACGACGGCAGCGAACACACGCTTGAGGAGGTCGGCCAGTCATTCGCCGTCACGCGCGAACGCATCCGGCAGATCGAAGCCAAGGCGCTGCGCAAGCTGCGCCATCCGTCGCGTTCACGAAAGTTGCGGGCTTTCCTTGAGGGCCCTTCACGCGATTACTTGTAGAAGGACCAAGCAATCATCAACGGAAGCGCGCCTTAGGATTTGGGCGCGCTTTTATTTTTAGCTGTTGGCTTCGCGTGATTCTTCGGTGGAAAGTACTTGTTCACGCCTCCCGGCTGAGTCAAATAATGAAATTTGATCCAGACGTTGTCCTCTTCGCCGTTTTTCAGTCGATGATAGACCCACGTGCAAGGATAGGACTCCCCGCTACGATCCTCATACACGATGGGAAAGGCATTCTTACCAGCTACTTCGGAATCCCTGACCCAATGTGCCGGATGAATGCGCTTCATGACTTCACCGACGTATGCGCCCCATAGATCGGCTGCGTCATTGATTTCTATCTCCGTCACGGGGTGAGTCTTTTGCATTTCGTATTTCGCCCCGAGTATTTCTTCCACTTCTTTGACGGAATCAGGACTGTAATCAAGCGTGACGCCGTAGCTTGAACCCGCGCGCTTCACTGCTTGCGCCGAGAGCGAGGCCATATAGGTATCGATGTTTTCAGCTTCAGCTGTGTCGTTTTTGTGGGATTGTCTGCAGGAAGAAGCGAGGATTGCGATGCCTAGAAGAACGATTGCGGTGCGGGGCATCCGAGTCAACTCCCGAGCTTTTCTTGTGGCGTCCGCAGGAATCGCGCTAATAAGCGGATGATCCAGACGGCTACGAAAGCGAGAAAGCCCACGAGGATATACCACATCCGCGAAATGTCGGGCCGATTCTCCGGACGCAGATTGGACTGGATGGCGTAGTCGAACGTAAGAATGACGATCAGGAAAACGGCGCAGCCGAACCAGGCAAAATAGTTGTTCAGGAACGCTTGCGTTTCCGCGAGGCGACCCGGCGCCAGCCAATACTGCTTATTCGGAAGGTTGATCAGTTGCGGCGGCAGTGACGCGATAATACGCGGAATGCCAAATCCGATCACGGCGGCAAGAACACTTACGCCCACAAATACCGCAAAGAAAGCTGATTTTGTCTGCCAGCCGTTCGCCACGCCACGCGCGTTGAAATGGGAAGCCACCACATCGGGCAGCTGGGAGTAGTAAGACGCGAAATGAATGGCCGCGTATCCAGCCAACATTGCAAATGATAATTTGGGCAGCCGCGAATCCATAAGAGCTCTACTTTTTAGACTAGCTGATGCTCTGCTGGGTCGGCGAAAAAACCCAATCTACGATGCCAATCGGTTAGTCCAAAGTTGTGCGTATGGCGAGACAGCGCGCGTATTAGAATGGTGATGAATGGTTGGGCGCGGATGAAGACGACACAAAAGATTGCCGCGATCATGTTGATCGTGCTCCTGGGCGCGGTTGCCTATGGATTTTTGCGCACCGGGCAGCCGGCGAACACTACCGCCCCGAAGGGGGCGAAGGGAGTTCAAACAACCCTGGTAGACCAATCGCCCATGAGGACTGCCCAGAAACTCGCACGCCTAGCGGATATTCCAGACGAACAGGCGCTCTCCAGGGAGGCCATTCGGTTAGCCGACCACGAAATGGACCTTGCGTACGAGAGCGCGCGGCGGAATGCGGAGGCGCATCCTCCCGTTTTAAGTCCAGAGGCGAGAAATATACAAGCAAGGCTGGAGAAAGCGCAGGAACTGCGGAAGGCCGATCAGGCGCTAGCCGCGCAACTAACGGCGGAGGAAGCCAAGGCGAGTGGAAACAAGAAAGACGAGCTAAGCGACAGGCTCGAAGAAGTCAAAGCGCAGCTGGAATCCGATGAAGACGAGGTGGATGACGCGACACAAGACTTGATCCAAGCCGGCGGCGACGCCAAAGGGCATGCCGAACAGATTGGCCAGGAACATGACGCCCTCTCTCACGAAGTTGATACCGCAGTTCCCTCGTATCCGTCCCCGTTGCCCGACCAGTTTGGGTTGGTCCATCTTTACCGGCAGTGGTCGGCGCTGCGGCAAAAGCGGGAGATGCTCGAGCAGGCAAAGCAAACGGTACTCAGTGCTGCGGCAGGCCTGGCTGCAATGCACGACGCACTGGACAAGCGCATCGACGCGGCGAAGGAGGCTTCGCCGGATCTGGCTGTGCATTCGAAAAAGGCAGCCGCGGGAGCGCCCGCCACCTCACGGAAAGAACGCAGTCACGAAGAATCCGCGGCGGCGCTGGCGAGGATGAAAGAGATTGTCCTCGATCAAAAGGATCTGACAAATTTTGACAAGCGTGCTGATTATGAAAAGCGGCGGGCCGCTGTTTACGCCCAGTGGAGCGATCTAGTAGCCGCACGACAGCGCGACGTTCTTCATCGCTCCTTGTTGGGCGCACTCATCGTACTGGGAATTGTGCTGATTGGATTTTTCTTTGACAGTTGGCTCGAACGTCTACTCGGAAAATTAACGCTGGACCGCAGGCAGGTGGAAACGCTGCGTACAGTGACGCGCGTCGCCGTTCAAGTGGCGGCAGTACTCTTTATTCTGTTGGTGATCGTTGGGCTTCCGGGACAACTCGGCACGTTTCTGGGGCTTGCAGGCGCAGGCCTAACGGTTGCGCTTAAGGATTTCATTGTTGGCTTCATCGGCTGGTTTGTGCTGATGGGCAAAAACGGTATCCGCCTGGGCGACTGGGTGGAGATTAACGGCGTGTCCGGAGAAGTCGTCGAGCTGGGGATGTTTCATACCGTGCTGCTCGAAACCGGCAACTGGACCGACACCGGCCATCCGACTGGACGCCGCGTGACCTTTACCAATAGCTTCGCGATCGAAGGTCATTACTTTAATTTTTCGACGTCCGGCCAGTGGCTCTGGGACGAATTGCAGGTGGTCCTTCCCACCGGGCAGGATCCCTATCCCATCATCGATGCGATTCAGAAAAAGGTTGCCGAAGCCACGTCGGAAAGCGCCAAGCAAGCCGAGAAGGAATGGCAGCGCGCAGCGCGTTCGCGGGACATGAGTTCACTTTCTGCGGCGCCGGCCATCAATGTCAAGCCGATCATCGGCGGCGTCGAAATCGCCGTGCGTTACGTCACGCGCGCCAATGAGCGCTACCAGTTGCGCGCCAAACTCTATCAAGCGGCCGTTGATTTGCTTGGCGGAAAGAATGTCCATCTCCAGCCGGCGCCCGCGGCAACGCGTTCCTCCGATTAGCCTGGAACCAATCGAGCAAGCTATCACCAAAGCTCATCGCATGAGTTGACGTGCGCGAATGGCTGACACTGTCGCTCCCGCGTAAAGCAACGCCAGCAGCGCGTACCCCGCAATAAGGCCGGCTCCCTGCGCCACCCATCCGAGCGCAATGCTCATGGAGAGCTGCACGACGGTCGTCAGGATCGCCATCGCGGATTGCGTGCGTCCCATGAAATGCCGCGGCACGATGGACATCAGCGAAGACTGCGCCACTACGCCGCCCAGCGCGCGGCAGAATCCAAACAGAATCTGCATCGTTACCGCGCCCACGAGAAATTCCACGAAGGGAGTCGCCATGTGGCCGGCCGCGAGCCCCGCGCACGCTGCTACATAAAGAGGCATACGCAACGACTGCGGCAGTTGGCTGGCTAGCAATCCTCCGATGATCGCTCCGGTAGCCCATCCCGATTCCAGAAATCCCAGTCCGCGCGGTCCCGCATGCAGAATGTCGTTTGCCAGGGCGACCAGCACGACGTTGGCGCTGACCACTCCCGCCATCATGACGGAATGCGTAATGCCCAATGCGCGCACCAGTGGCTGCTGCTTGAGGTACGCGAAGCCTTCTTTCATGTCGGCGTAAACGGCCAGCGAAAGTCCCGCTTCCGCGACTTCCGGATTTTCGCCGGTTTCGAGCGCTTCGGCTGTTGCTTCGGTGGCTTCGTTATATTCGCGCGGATACTTCTGGTCCATCCGCGGAGAGACGTATCCGCGGCGCACTCGATACAAGCAGTAGGCCGAGACGAAATAAGTCGCGCCGTCGATTGCCAGAATTCCTGCAATACCGGCGGAGTTGTAAAGGAAGCCGACAAAAGCCCCGGCAATGAGCATGCCGCTTTGCACTCCCACGAGCACCGCGGCGTTCGCACCGGTGAATTGGCTGGACGGAATCACTTCCTGCACCAGTGCGTTTACTGTGGCCCAGTACATCGCCGATCCAGTGCCGGTGATTAGCGTCATCGCATACAAATGCCAGAGCTGCAAATGGCCGCGCCAAGCGATGTACGCGGTCGCCAACACGAAACATCCGCGGATTAGATCGAGCAAGACTCCCAGATAGCGCCGGTCGAGGCGGTCAATCAAGACGCCGCCGAGGAAGGGCACGAAAAGTCCCGGAATGGTCATGACGATGACCTGCCAACTGACCTTCACCGTGGAATGCGTCACGGCGAGGATGTACCAGCTCACGCCGGCGAAATTCATGCCGCTGCCGAAGAGCGAGACGAACATGGCGAAAAAGAAATAGCGGAATCCGCGCTGCGCCCAGATCAGCTTCCAGTCAACGGTGTTTGTAATTGCGGTTGCCATGGAACCTCATAGCTTACTATTGTGTCTGTCATCAAGGGTGGCCTCGCACTGCGGAAGAGTGATTGTCCAGCAACAATTTGGCTCATGGGGCAGGTGATCTCTGATGGGAAACGAAGCGACATGCAAAGTGCACTTCGATAGACAGCAGTCGGAAGGAAAGGCTTTGCTCGAAACGAGCGAGATTCTGTTTCGGGGCGATTTCCGGCTGAAGATTCCGTTTTCCACCATCAAATCGGCGAAAGTCGTGGACGGTGAACTTCGCTTGCAAATTGCCGAAGGACTTGCTGTCTTTCACCTCGGGCCCGCTGCGGGAAAATGGTGCGACAAAATACTGCACCCGAAGTCGCGCATCGAGAAGCTCGGCGTGAAACCGGGCGACAGAGTTTCTTTGTTGGGCGAGTTCGAGCCGGAATTTTTTCGCGAAGTGACCGGGCTCACGGAGACCGTTGGAAAGGGAAAAGTAGCATCTGATTCGGAGTGTGTCTTTCTCGCAGCTGATTCGAAGCAAGGCCTCGGCGCCCTGGCGAAAATTTCGAAAGCAATGAAAGGCGCGGCCGCCCTTTGGATCGTGTATCCCAAGGGCCAAAAACATATCACCGAGAACGATGTCCTCGCCGCCGGCCGCAAGATCGGCCTTAAAGACGTGAAAGTAGTCGGCTTTTCCGCCACGCACACGGCGCTGAAATTCGTCATCCCGTTATCCAAGAGATGAGAACTCAAGATTATTCTTCTTTCTTCGACAATCCCCGCCAATTTCGAGTTTCACTTTCCCAATTTCATCTCTAAGATGGCCGCATGAGCGATTTGCTGCAAGAACTCCAGCGCGAATTCTCTCTGACCTACCTTTTCTTCTCGCACAGCATTCCCGTCGTCGCACAGGTTGCCACGCGCATCGCGGTCATGTGTGCTGGCAAATTCCTGGAAGTGAGCGCCGCTGAACAGGCTCTTCATCGGCCAAAACACGATTACACGCGCGAATTGCTTTCCGCCGTCCCTGACATTCCCCGCGTCTGACCGCCCCTTCCATCTACTTTCTTTCGTGCTTCTGGGTTCTTAACTTTCGACTGTCAACTTCTTTTCCGCCGCGCTAGAATCTCCTCACTGAAATATTCCTTGATGCTCATGCGTAGTCGCTCTCAGAAGGCGGAACTATGCAACCTTGTGGTGGAGGATTTTGAGATGGCAACGACAACTGCCGTTCCGCCAGCTGCGCCTGAGCCGCAGCCCCACATGAGCGCCCCAAGACGCATCGTTGGCGTTTTTTTTTCACCTGGCGCCACTTTTAGGGACATAGTTCTGAAGCCAAACTGGATCGCGCCCATGATTCTACTGATCGTGATTTGGTTCGGCCTGTGTGTTGCGCTCGTCCAACGCGCGGATTGGGTGGACTACACCAAACAGCAGATAGAGAAGAACAAGTTCGCGGCCTCCCATATCGAGTCTTTGCCAGAGGCTCAGAAGGAGGCCGCGTACGAACAAGGCGCTCAGCGATCGAAAATCTCGCAGTACGTCAGGGGAGTCATAGGCTGGCCGCTCTTGATCCTGTTTTCGACCGTGATCAATTTTGCTGCTTTCAAGCTTATTGTAGGAGTCAGAGCGAATTTTGGAACCGCGTTCGCCATCACGGTTTTCGCGCATCTTCCAATGTCGCTTCGAGAACTCTTGGCGATCCCAGTTACGTTCCTGAAAGATCCTCAAAGCATCGATCCGCAGAATTTTTTGGCATCCAATGTAGCGGCTTTCCTTGGAGACAGCGCTCCCGTTTGGCAGCTTATCTTTTTTGGCAGCCTGGACATCTTCTCGATTTGGGCCATCATCCTGATGGCGATTGGTTTTTCCGCCGCGGATCCAAAGAAAGCGCCGCTGGGGAAGGCGCTTGGAATTGCATTCGTGACGACCTTTTCCTTTGTTCTACTCTTCACTATGATTGCGTGGATTTTCCTCTGATAGACTCGACATGTGAAGTTTTCTTTTGAAGTGTCAAAGACCGACTCGTCCGGCGCGCGCCGCGGACGCCTGACCACTCCTCACGGCTCGATCGAAACTCCGTTTTTTCTGCCGGTGGGCACGCAAGCCGCGGTAAAAGGCCTGCGTAATGAAGCGCTCGAAGAACTCGGCGCGGAAATCATCCTCGCGAATACCTATCATCTTTATCTGCGTCCCGGCCATGAATTAGTCCGCAAGCTTGGCGGTTTGCACAAATTCATGTCATGGCCCCGCGCGATTCTTACGGATTCCGGCGGCTACCAAGTCTTCAGTCTTTCAAAGCTGCGGAAAATTACCGATGAAGCCGTGCGCTTCCGTTCCCATCTTGACGGCTCCGAGCATCTCCTCACCCCGGAAAAAGCCGCTGAGATTCAGCTCGCGCTGGGCTCGGACATCGCCATGGTTCTCGATGAGTGCATCGAAACGCCCGCGCCACGCGAAAAAGCCGAAGCCGCGCTGAAGCGCACTACCGAGTGGGCCCGCCGCGCCCGCGACCATTTTCTGGAATACGCGAGACGTAACGGCGATCTCTGCCAATCGCAATTCGGCATCGTGCAAGGCGCGACGTTTGCCGATTTGCGACGCGAGAGCGCGCGGCAGCTTCTCGATCTCGATTTTTCCGGATACGCCGTCGGCGGCCTTGCCGTTGGCGAACCGCACGAAACCACTTGTCAAATGACCGCCGAAGTCACGGCGCTGTTGCCCAGAGATCGTCCTCGCTACCTGATGGGCGTGGGTCGTCCCGAGCAGATCGCCGACTATGTTGCGCTGGGTATCGACATGATGGATTGCGTGCTGCCTACGCGCGCCGCGCGCCACGCTTGCCTCTACACCAGCGAAGGCCGCGTCCTAATCAAGAACGCGCGCTACGCTCAGGATCAGCGGGCCATCGATCCTCAATGCACTTGTTCCGTTTGCCGCCGCTATTCGCGCGCTTATCTTCGTCATCTCTTCGCAGCGGGAGAACTCACTGCCGCCATTCTCGCCACCCACCACAATGTCCACTTTTACCTTGACATAATGCGGCGAATCCGCGAGGCTATCGAGTTTGGGAACCTAGCGAATTTCTCATCAGAGATGCACGTGCGCTATGCTGAAGGACCGG